>Ga0265316_10003253_pt1 | contig 16505 bp, 13 predicted proteins | sample 4522metaG_FD_202092 | JGI IMG/M metagenome (GOLD analysis project Ga0265316, IMG submission 202092) | Rhizosphere microbial communities from Carex aquatilis grown in University of Washington, Seatle, WA, United States - 4-5-22 metaG | ecosystem: Host-associated > Plants > Roots > Rhizosphere >...
ACTCAGAAGTCTGCGCCCGGAAAACCACGCCGCCGCTCAATCTGGGGTTCGCGAAAGTGAGCCATTCCATCGATCGCAAATGCGTCGGAACATGGCAAGGGACCGGAAGATATTTAAAATTTATCCAGGCTCATCCAGGCTTATCCAGGCTTGAAGTTCCAATCGATTCAAATCATGGACGCGACGAATTCGATTCTGTCGCGGCGCTCTGTTTGGAAAGGTCCGGCCCTTCCATGGCGACCGCCATAAATGTCGCATCGGCTCGATTGGCATACTCAATGACCTGCTTCCACTTGGCGATGAAATCCTTCACTCGGGGATCGTCGGGCGGGAGTGCTTTTCCACCCGCGGAATCTTGCAGGAACTTCGCGGTGGAGAGCAGTTGTCTGGACCGGTCGATGACTTCCAATCCTTGCCGGACATAGGTCTGCTTGGAGGCGCACAATTTTTCTTCCCAGGCATGGCGTGCCGGGAAAGGCGTTTCCTGCCCTTTCAGAATGGTTTTGACGAGCGCTGCGCAATCGGTCGAGTCAAGCTGTCTTACCTTTGCTTCCATTTTGTCGAGTTCCGATTGTTCCGATTCGATGGTCCCGGGTTTGCCGGGAATCGGCGCGCCTAAGCCGATCGGTCCACTGTGCGAACTCGGCCCCATGTCATCGTTGGTGATCACTTTGGCCGAGGAAGAATTGGTCTTGTCTTTGCGAAGTTGTCTGGCCAAGTCGCCCAGCGAGGGCGAATCCTGGGACCACGCGGATGTACAAAAACCTGCGAGCATCAGCAACCCGGCAAGGAGAGTCAATCTGCGCGGCATGGCGCCTCCGATAACCCCGCCTTCGGAGCGCAAGGCCGGGTATCCTAATGCTCTCATCTGAAATTGGAAACCGCTCATAGGCTATTGGTACTATCCCCCCTCAGGAGTAAACGGACACGGACAATGAGAGCAGTCAATAAAGACAGGTCAATTGGACGCCGGGCCTTGCACTAAAACAAGGCGGGTACCGGAATCATTCGGACACCGGTCAATTGGGACAGACAGCGATCTTCCGGCGAAAAATACTGATTCAGCGGGAAGCGGCCAGGGTGTATAACGGTGGCTAACGGGAGATTATGGCGGAATTTTCCGATCCATCTGAGAACCGATGTACTGTGTTCCGTTTCCCCGATCCTTTAACGAATTTTGGATTTTCTAAATTTCATGTTTGGCCGCAAAAGTGGGCGGTGCATTTTCATCTACGCAGGGAAAGGAATAATGCGATGCGAACCAATTGGATGAGGCGATCCGCAATGTTCTGCCTCCTGATTTCAGGCTTGCTGGTCTCGATCATGACCAGGACCGAAGCACGTCCGCGAAGCACGGCCTCAGCACAGGCTGGATCCAACGGCCCTTCCACGGATGCCGACGTGATCAGCGGCACGGTTACGAGCGCGAAGGGGCCCGAAGCCGGCGTCTGGGTGATCGCGGAAACCGACGCCCTGCCCACCAAGTTTCGCAAAATAGTGGTGACGGACGATAAGGGCCGGTACCTTCTCCCTCAGCTGCCGAAGACCACTTACAAAATCTGGGTGAGAGGTTATGGCCTGGTGGATTCGCAGCCCGTGCAGGCCGCCCCGGGAAGCACGCTTGCGTTAACCGCGGTTCTCGCTCCGGACGCGAAGGCCGCCGCGCAGTATTATCCAGCCGACTACTGGTTCTCGCTGTTGAAGCTCCCGCCGAAAGACGCCTTTCCCATGAAGGTTGGCGACTCGGCGCCGATGAGCGAGGACGACTGGATTTATGCCTTCAAACGAGGCTGCGCAGCCTGCCACCAGTTTGGCGACAAAGCCACGCGCGAGATCCCCGCGCAACTCGGACATTTCGATTCCGGCGTCAAAGCGTGGCAGCGGCGGATTCAGTCCGGACAAATTGGATTTTCCATGGTGTCGAGTGTCTCGCATTTGGGATACGACCGGACGATTGCGATGTTCGCCGATTGGACCGATCGCGTCGCCGCAGGCGAATTGCCGCCTGCTCCGGCAAGGCCGGAGGGACTGGAACGCAACATCGTCGCGACTCTGTGGGACGTGGGCACGCCGAAATCGTTTGTGCACGATGCGATCAGCGTGAACAAGCACACCCCCACGACGAACCCTTACGGGCCCGTGTATGCGACGGAATGGTCCTCCGGCATGCTCGAAGGAATTGATCCCGTGGAGAATACAAAGTTCGCGATTCCTGTCCCGATCCCGGAAGTTGCCGCCGAATTCCGGCGCACGCATCCGCAAACGTTCATGAAGCCGTCTCCCTATTGGGATCTTGAAACTGTATTTGACGACACGCTCGAGGAAGAGTCGGCGATGCGTGACAGCAAGGGCCGCACGTGGTTCATCCTGGAAGATCATCGCGAAGCGATTCCTGCGTTTTGCAACGGCGTGTCGGACAATCCGTTCGGAAAAAATTTCCCGCTGAAGGCCAACGGCAGGCAGATCGCCTACTACGATTCCAAGGCCGGGAAGTTTGGATTGATTGATACCTGCTTCGGCGGGTCGCACGCGATCATCGACAATGACAAAGACGAAACCTTGTATGTCACCGCCGGCGATAACGGCGGACCGACTTCGCGTTTTGGAATCGGCTGGGTGAAGACACGAGTCTGGGACCAGACGCAGGACGCGGAGAAATCGCAAGGCTGGTGCCCCGCCGTGATCGATTACAACGGCGACGGCAAGACCGGCGCGTTCACAAAAGAGAATGAGCCGCCCGATCCGAAACTCGACCGCCAGGTTCCCACCGGCGGCTATGGTATTAGCGTCAGTCCGGTGGACCATGCCGTCTGGTACGCCACGCAGAACCCCGTGCCCGGCAGAATCGTCCGCATCACGCTGGGTGCGAATCCTCCGGCCACGTGCCTGACCGAAGCCTACGAGCCTCCGTACAATAATCCCAAGGTGCCCGGCGCAATGTCCTATTCTCCGGAGGGAATTGACGTGGATTCGAATGGAATCGTTTGGACCGCCCTCGCGGGAACAAACGAACTCGCCAGCTTTGACCGGCGCAAGTGCAAAGTGTTTAAAGGGCCGGAAGCTTCAGGCCAGCATTGCCCAGAGGGATGGACGATCTATCCGGTGCCCGGCCCGAAATTCAAGGGCAGCAATGTGCCATCGGATTTCTTCTATTACAACTGGGTGGACCGGTTCAACACCTTCGGTCTGGGCGAGAACGTCCCAGTGATCGCGGGCACGGATTCGGACGCGCTGATTGTGTTTGATCCGAAGACCAAAAAATTCATCACCCTGCGCGTGCCGTATCCGCTCGGATTCTACATGCGCTACATGGATGGCCGCATCGACGACCCCAAGGCCGGATGGAAAGGCCGAGGCCTGTGGTCATCCAACGATACGCGGGTGAGTTCACACAACGAAGGCGGCAAAGGGGCGACGAGCTTTATTGTGCACTTCCAGCTGCGGCCGGATCCACTGGCAAAGTAAACCGAAGGCTTATTTAACTGTTGGACGGTCCGTCAAAGGTTCGCACGCTCAATCGGCGGCGTTCCTGGTAACGTCAGAAGTTTGCCGGCCGCGATTCTCTCAGGTCGGACAATACGGCGGCGGGTTCGCGCCGGATAAAGGCATGATAGCCGGCTCGCTCGAGCTTGCCGCACTCCGCCAGCGCTGGCGTCTTGTCGGCATACGGCCCTAACACGACTCGATACAGGGAATCGGCGGGAAGCATCCGAACCGAAGCCGGGAAATTCTTGCCACGCAGGGCCTCGACCAGATCGTGTGCTTCAGACTGTTTCGTAAGCGCCGCCACTTGCACCAGTAGTTCTGTACCGGATGTCTTGACCTTGTTGACCTTTTCGATTTTGTCGATCCTGTTGATTTTCGGAAGCCCCGCATTCGGCGCGGGAACGCGCGGTGCGCGTAGAGCGGGCGAATGATCCACTGGAGCGGACGCCGCCAAGTCACTCATGGGCTGGGGCGCAGGATTTGCCGGCGTCATCTCGATCGGCGGCCGGTGGACGGAGCGATCCTCAACTTGCGGAATGACAGAAGCCATCGCCGGAGGGGGCGCGACGACGGGGATTTGCCCCGAAATTCTCATTCCCATCCAGATGAGCGAATCGCCTGCCTGGCGGCGATGGGTGTAGGACAAGGTCAATAAAACGATACCGAGAAACACTCCGCCGGCCAACTTCAAAATCCTCGGTCGGCTCATTTGGAAATGGGGTCCTGAACGGATCGGCGCCCGCAATTCCGCCAGAGCGCGGTGCATCATAGGCCCGAGGGTCGCGTCTATTTTCGTTGCGAAGGAGTTAAGCCCGTGCCCGGCCTGCCGGGAACAGGTTTCCAGAAATGCGCGGGCGGCGCGCCAATCATACCACCGGTAACGGGGCGGCTCCGGAGCGTAGACGTGCAGAGCAAAGTCTTCACCAATGCTTGGCCTCAAGGTTGGATCGGCCGGCCATTTGCGGATTTGGTCGCGGGCTTTCTGCGGCAGATTCGTGAATCGCAGGCCGCCGATTTTTGCTGCTTCGTCGAGCCACACAATTTCCGCTTCACCCTCGATCCGATTGGAATGGGCCTTGAACCAGAAAGGAAACGACCCGGATGGTTCCAAAGCAGTGGTGGCACGAAAGCGCAGGCCACCCTCGGAGACATCCAGAACAATTCCTCCATTGTCGGACGGCAGATGGATGTAAGGAAGCGGGTTCAGCGACTTCCTTGCACAAGCGCGACGTTCCGCCTGAATCGTTGACGTGCTCACGCCACAAACCTTTCCCTGGGCACTGGCCGGATCGCATATCGTTCGAGAACTGTGCGTGCCATCCGGCGCAGAGGAATCGCCACAACTGTAGTCTTACCGCCTTGGAGAAGAAAAGACCGCATCCGCGATAGGTTGTTCTTTTCAATAACACGATGCGCAGGCAAGGGACATGGCGGAATGAATGCCACGCATAAAAATCGGATTGCAACCCGGTGCGGACACGGCGATCATGAACGGCGAAGGCGCGGAAGGTGAACCATGGATCCCAACTCGGCTGAGTTCAGGAAAACGATCCTGGAACTTCGTGCGCGCGCACTTGCCGGGAATTCCAATCTCGACGTTCAATTGAACAACGCTCTCGACCCGCGCTATTGGCGGAAGTTGAACCCCGCCATGTCAATCTACGGGAAAGAGCCGGTTGCTATTTTCGAAAATTCCGCTGTGGATGCTTCCATTCTGGAGTCTGCGCTGCAAACATTTTCCGCATCCGGCTATTTCCAAATGCCCGCGGTTCTATGTAAATCCGCTGTCGAACAAATGAGTACATGCTTCGACGTGACCCGGAACGCGGGTTGGCACCCTACTTTTGTTTTTGTCTATGACGAATTCTGGAGGGCATTTCGAGGACCGGTCGTCGCCCGGCTCCTGAGAAGAGTTCTCGGGGAAGACTATCGCCAGCTCTCTTATATCTGGGGACATTACGTTCCTGCCGGCTCCAGCGGGTGGCGACCCCACGTGGATGGGGCAACCGATTCGAATAAGCTGACGTTGTGGTTGGCCTTGAGTGAAGCCACTCTGGAAAACGGTTGCATGTACGTGGTGCGGCGCAATGCGGAAACGGATGCTGCGGCGGTTCGCTTCGAGCAGGCCGGGGCATTCTCATTCGCGGACGTGCGAAACCTTCTGCAAAATGCAAAAGCATTGCCGGCCACGGCCGGTTCCTTTCTCGGTTGGGGTTCGGACGTGGTCCACTGGGGATCGATCTCCAGCCCGCTGGCGCCACCTCGACTCAGCGTTTCCGTTGAGTTTGCGACCCTGGGCTCGAATCCGCCGGAAGAATTCCCACCGATGGAAGCGGGGTCCGCTTCACCTCTTCCCAGTTTTGAGAAACGCCTGCACTTCATCGGATCGGCCATTAAGAACTATGAACTCCTCGAAGCCGGCCTGCTTCCCTACATGGCGCTCGCGAAACAGCTGGTCCGTGTTACAAGCGTCGAGAACGCCTGTCCACCGGCTTGAGGACCTGCAAAACGGTTGGAACTTCATGCGGTGGAAACTTCAGCGCGCTTTCCGTTCTATCGCTGTGGGAGGAGTGGTTTTTGTCCCGGCAACAGGTGCTGGTCAAACGCATCCATTTCCAGCGCAGTGGCGTTATAGATGGCCATCAGATTGGTCAAATCCACAACGCCGCGGGGACCGAACAAACGCAGCGCGTGGGCGAACGTTTCCGAGGAAACGTTCTGCCTGCCGAAAAGTTCGCGTCCGAAATTGATGATGACGGTTTCCTTTTCGCCGAGCCCGACGACGGGCTTGTTGTACTTGATGATGTCGATGATTTCGGGTTCCACATGAAAACTGCCGTCCATCCGGCCGTGGATTTCCCATTGTGTATATTCAAACTGGTGGTTGATCATGCGCGCCGTCGTTAAAACGGCGATCTCCGTCAGGCGGTCGCCCAATCCGGATTCAAATTTGAGGTAATGGTGTGCGTCGGCCATGGATTTCGCAAGCCTCGGGCTGTAGAGACGGATGGCGGTCCGGCCTCCGCTCCACGATTGCGATGCGGGTCCGTTTTGTTCGTCAAAAACTTTTTTGCCGAAATCGTCCATCTCTTCGCGCTTGATCAGCGGGAGACGATTGAGTGAATCGGGATAGACGTCCTTGGGGAGTGGACCCGCAGATGTATCCGCGGCGCGCGCGGGCTTTGCCGCCTGGATGCGTTCCCCGAGCAGCAGGCCCGTGACGGCAGCCACGGCGATGAGCAAAATCACTCCGACGCTTTTCAATGTGCCCATGTCGATCTCCTTCGTGAAATGCGTTCTCCGGGAATTTCCACTCTGGCCTTCCGATGAGCAGACTTATACACCCACAAGTCTTGCGAGCGCACTCGATTATTTTTCGCATTTCGTGGCACAGGCTTCCGCCTGTGGGTTTTGAATTCCGAAAATTGCAAGCTCGTTTGAAACTGCAATCCAACATCTTTGGCGGGGAGTGGCCTGACAGAACTCAAAACTCCACAGGCGGAAGCCTGTGCTACCGGAGCATTGCCCACCGCCCCAACGTGTTGCGAGGCATCCGGCCCGCTGATAGAATTACGGCGCGGAACTTTTGCGCATGCCATTCATCTAATGTGGGGCAGGCCGCGCGACAAGGCGGACGCCGGCTGTACTTCCACCAAATCTTTGCATTGCAAGCGGCGCTTCTGCCTGCCGCGGAGGAAACTTGGCCAAATACGATCTAGCCATCATCGGCAGCGGTCCGGGCGGTTATAACACCGCGATCCGGGCTTCGCAGTGGGGTTTGAAAACCCTGGTGATTGAAAAGGACGGTTTTCTGGGCGGCACGTGCCTGCACGTGGGCTGTATTCCCACGAAAGTCCTGCTGCACCATGCTGAAATTTTCGACAATATCAAGAATGCCAAGGAATTTGGCATCGACGTGAAGGAATTTTCGCTGAACTGGCCGGCCACGCTGGCGCGCAAGGAAAAAATCGTCAACAAGCACGCCAAAGGCATCGAGTTCCTGTTTCGCAAGAACAAAGTGGAAGGCATGAGGGGTTGGGGCCGCTGGGTGGGGCCTGGCCGCGTGAGCGTCGAGGCGGACGGCAAGACCACCGAAGTCGAGGCCACGCACATCCTGTTCGCCACGGGCTCGGCGGCACGTTCGCTGCCCGGGATCGAGATCGACGGGAAAACGGTGCTGAGCAATATAGAAATGTTGCAAGTTCCGGCGGTGCCGAAGACGCTGGTGATTGTGGGCGCGGGAGCGGTGGGCGTCGAATTTGCCTCCATTTTCAATACATTCGGGACGCAGGTCACGATCCTGGAAATGCTGCCGCGCATCGTTCCGGTCGAGGACGACGAAATTTCCGCCGAGCTCGAGAAGGCGCTGAAGAAAAAAGGCATCCAGATTTTCACCGAAGCTAAAGTCGAATCGGTAACGAAAGATGCCAACGGCGCGACCGTTTCCTTTAAAGACAAGACTGGAAAAGTGCAAACGATTGCCGCCGAAAAAGTTCTGATGGCCGTCGGGCGCGTGCCGAAAACGGAAAATCTCGGCCTCGAAAAATCGAAGGCGAAGATCGAGCGCGGATTTATTCATGTCGGCCCGTACATGGAGACGTCGGAACCCCGCCTGTACGCGATCGGCGACATCGTCGCCGGGATGCCGCAACTCGCGCACGCCGCGTCCATGGAGGGGATTTCCTGCGTCGCGCACATTGCGGGCAAGAACATGCCGCCGATTGAAAAACTTCGGATCCCCAACGCGACGTATTCCGAGCCGCAGGTCGCCTCGATCGGATTGACCGAGCGGGCGGCGCGTGACGCGGGCTACGCCGTGAAGACCGGGAAATTTCCATTCGTCGGAAACAGCAAAGCCACGATCCTGGGCCATCATGAGGGATTTATTAAAGTCGTCACCGATGAAAAATACGGCGAGATTCTTGGCGTCCATATCATCGGTCCCTTCGCGACCGAAATTATCGCCGAGGCCGTCGCGGCGATGCAGCTGGAAGCGACCGTGGACGATCTGATGTCCACCGTCCACGCGCATCCGACGGTATGGGAAGCGATGTCGGACGCCGTGGCGGCAGTGCGCGGCTTGTCGATCAACGCGTAGGACAAAAATTGAAGGCGCGATTGCGATGATAGAGTGTCTGGCTCTCGATCTCGGAAGGATCGAATACGCCGCCGCCTGGGAATTGCAGCGGCGGATGGTAGCGGCCCGCAAAGCGGGCGCCATTCCCGATGTCCTGCTGCTGTGCGAGCACCCGCATGTCATTACGCTGGGCCGCAGCGGCAAGCTGGCTCATCTGCTCGCCTCCGGCCAAGTACTTCGACAGATGGGCGTTTCATTTATTGAAACCAATCGCGGCGGCGACATCACTTACCACGGGCCGGGACAACTGGTCGGCTATCCGATCCTCAATCTTGGCGAGATTCGCCGCGACGTGGCCTGGTATGTGCGCGGTCTCGAAGAGGCCATGATTCGGACGACCGCTGATTTCGGCATCGCATCGATGCGCGTCGCGGGACGAACCGGCGTCTGGGTTGAGAAGGAATTTGAGGACGGTGAGGAAGCAAAGGAAGTTCAGGATGAGGAGAAAATCGGCGCGATCGGCGTGCATTTGAGCCGCTGGGTGACCTCGCATGGATTCGCCTACAACGTCTCGACAGACCTTCGCTATTTCGATCTGATCGTGCCCTGCGGGATTTCGGGGAAGCGCGCGACGTCTCTGGAAAAATTGCTTGGCCGCCGCGTGGAAATCAAGGAAGTCGCGCCGCGGATCGCCACGCACTGTGCAGAGATGTTCGGACTGAATTTGCGCGCATGCGATCGCAATGAACTGGACGAATTACTTCGACCTTTTCAGGAAAGCGCGGCGTTGGCTGCCGTTTAGGTTTCATGAGTTTTCGCCGTCTTAAAAGGTTGGTTCAATTCGGCTTTTCGCACCACAGCCACTCCTGAGGGATTTGCGCCCGGGCAACTTCGGAAATGACAACCCCTCCTCTAACCCGCGAACAGTGCCTCGACCTCTACTACTTCATGCGGCTCAACCGCGAGCTGGAAGAACAGATGGCCCGGCTGTTCCGGCAAAATAAAATTCTCGGCGGGCTCTATTCGAGTTTCGGGCAGGAAGCGATTTCCGTGGGGACGGCGTACGCGCTCGCCCCTGGGGACTGGATCGCACCGATGATCCGCAACATCGGCGCGCTGTTGGTGCGCGGATTCAAACCGCGCGAGGTCCTGACGCAGCACATGGCGAAGTTCACGTCGCCCACGCAGGGCAAGGACGGGACAAGCCATGTCGCGGACCTCAAAACGCGCCATGTGGTTGCGCCGTCTTCCATGCTCGGCGATCTGATTCCCATCATGACCGGTGTCGCCATGGCGGGGCGCTACCTGGGCCAGACCATTGTGGCGATGACGTGGATCGGCGACGGCGGAACTTCGACCGGGGTGTTTCACGAAGGATTGAATCTGGCGGCGGTGCAGAAAGCGCCGCTTGTCCTGATCGTGGAAAATAATCAGTTTGCCTATGCCACTCCGGTCGAGCGACAGGTTCCGTTGAAAAATCTTGCCGACCGCGCCAGGGCCTTTGGGATGGAAAGCGCAAATGTCGATGGGAACGATGTGATCGCCGTCGAGCGCGCAGCTCGTCAGGCCGTTGCGCACGCGCGAGCGGGAAACGGTCCGGTGTTGATCGAAGCCAAGACGATGCGGATGCGCGGCCACGCGCAGCACGACGCCGCCGAATATGTGCCCCAGGAACTTCTTGACCGGTGGAAACAGCGCGATCCTCTTGCCCGGCACGAAAAGTTTCTGACCGAAAATAAATTTTGGGACGCGGATCAAAAGAAGGAAATCGACGAGCGCATCGCCCGTGAAATCCACTCCGATGTCGAATTCGCGGAAAGCTCGCCGTTTCCCCCGCCCGAGTCCGCTGCGCAGGGCGTGTATTGTGACGGCTGCCATACGGTGGAGGCGCTTTGGCGACGATCGAAGGAAGAAGCGATGCCGCCGCGTTCGAGCGAAAAACCGGTCGGGCGGGAAATGCTTCCGCCGCGCGCAGGTGGTTCGAGTCCGGAATCGCCGTCGAAACCGGCGAAGAAATCGCCAAAGAAATCTCCTAAGAAATCCGGGGGGACAAAAATTCCAGCCAAGGCGGGGCGTTAAAAATGTCGGAGACCACCTATCTCGATGCCATCCGCCAGGCGCTGTTTGAGGAAATGGAGCGCGACCCGGCCGTCGTCCTGATGGGCGAGGATGTCGGCTCGTACGGCGGCGCCTTCAAGGTTTCCGAAGGTTTGATGGAGCGCTTCGGCCGGGAGCGCGTGATCGATACGCCGATCAGCGAATCGGCGATTGTGGGCGCGGCGATCGGCATGGGTTACGCGGGGCTGCGTCCGGTGGCGGAGATGCAATTCATCGATTTCATCGCCTGCTGCTTCAATATAATTACCAATTATGCGGCGAAGTCGCACTACCTGTGGGGGGCGCCGGTGCCGCTCGTGTTGCGCGGGCCATGCGGCGGCGGCGTGCATGGCGGACCGTTTCACTCGGCGAATCCGGAGATGTATTTCGCGCATACGCCCGGGCTGAAGATCGTGTGCCCGGCGACGGCCCATGACGCGAAGGGCCTTCTGAAATCGGCGATCCGCGACAACAATCCGGTGCTGTTTTTCGAGCACAAATTTCTGTACCGCCGGGTCAAGGAAGAGTTGCCTGCGGCCGATTACACGGTACCGATTGGAAAAGCCGTGGTCCGGCGGGAGGGGCGCGACCTCACCATTTTGAGTTATGCTGCAATGCTGCATGTTTCGCTCGATGCCGCGGCGGAACTGGCGAAGGAAGGGATTGACGCGGAGGTCGTGGATTTGCGCACGCTGCTGCCGCTGGACCGGGAAACGATCCTGGCTTCGGTGCGCAAGACGAACAAGCTGCTCGTCGTCCACGAAGACACGCGCACCGGCGGAATTGCCGGAGAGATTGCCGCGGTCGTCACCGAAAGCGCGTTCGAGGATCTCGATGGACCCATTCGCCGCGTGACTTCGATCGACACACCGGTGCCGTATTCGCCGCCGCTCGAGGATTTTTTCAGGCCCAACGCCGCAAAGGTTGTCGCGGCGGCCCGGGAACTGGCACACTACTAGCTGTGACTGGTAGCCGGTAACTGGTGACTGGTGAGCCGTAATTCGTGATTCGTGAGTTTTGATTCGCGGGGAGTCGAAAGTTTAAAGTCGGTCATTTGACGGGCAACTGCTGCGTGAAGGTGCCGGCTTTAACTTTTGATTTTCGATTGTTCCCCCTCGCGCCTGGAAGACGCGCAAGCCCGAATACGAATCGCCAGTCACGAGTCAACAGTCACGAGTCGCGAGTCACTAGTCACCGAAACGAGGACACACATGGCCGTAGACGTTATCATGCCCCAAATGGGGGAAAGCATTTTTGAAGGAACGATTACCAAGTGGCTCAAGAAGCCGGGCGACCGGATCGAGCGCGATGAGCCGCTCTTCGAAATTTCAACCGACAAAGTCGATGCGGAGATTCCCGCTCCCTCTGCCGGCGTATTGAAGGAAATCAAGGTCACCGAGGGGCAGACGGTGCCGATCCAGACGGTTGTCGCCGTGATCGACGCCGCCGGCGCGCCCGCGGCTCCTTCCGCTCCTGCGCCCGCGCCCGCTCCCGAGAAGGCCGCACCCAAGGGCGCAACGGCGCCTCCTCCTGCCTCAGCCGTTCCAGCCGCGCCGGTTCCACAGGCGGCCAGCGCGCCCGCTGCAGCGCCTCCCGCAAGGGGCAATGGCGACAAGATTCGCAGCTCCCCGCTGGTGCGAAAAATCGCCAAAGAAAACAACGTGGACCTCGCCGAAATCGAGGGCAGCGGAGCGGGCGGTCGCGTCAGCAAGAAGGACATTCTGGAAGCGCTCGAATCCGGTGTTTCGAAACCGGTTCCCGCGTCTGCTCCGGCACAGGCAGCGCCATCGGCGCGTCCCGCGGCAACCCCGGCGCCGCCGGCGACCGGCGGAGCGACCGCGCATCCCTCCCTGGAAAACGCCGTGCCCCGCGAACGGATTTATTTCGGCAATTACGAAGCGCAGCCCATGAGTAACATGCGCCAGCGCATTGCCGAGCACATGGTGGCTTCCAAGCGCGTATCTCCGCACGTCTATTCCATTGACGAAGCCGACATGACGAAAATTGCGAAGATTCGCGAAAAATCGAAATCCGCGTTTGAAGCCAAGTACGGCACCAAGCTGACCTACATGCCGTTTTTCGTGCGCGCTTGCGTCGAGGGACTGCGCGCCTTCCCGACCGTCAACGCGTCGGCCGACGGCGCGACGATGGTTCTGCACCGCGAAATCAACGTAGGCATCGCGGTGGCGCTCGACTGGGGATTGATCGTGCCCGTGCTCAAGAATGCCGAGGAGAAAAATTTCCTGGGCCTGGCGCGCGGCATCAACGACCTGGCCGAACGCGCCCGCGCGAAAAAGCTCAAGCCCGAGGAAGTGCAGGAAGGAACGTTTTCCATCACCAACCCGGGAATCTACGGCGGCCTGATGGGCCTTCCTGTCATCAACCAGCCGAACGTCGCGATTCTCGGCATCGGCGCGATCCAAAAGCGGCCGATGGTCATCGAAGATGCCATTGCTGTCCGGTCGATGGTCTATCTGACGCTGTCCTACGATCATCGCGTTGTGGACGGCGCCATTGCGCACCAATTCGTCGGGAAGATTAAGTCGTATCTCGAGGGGTGGAACGAGGATATTTTGTAGGGGCATGAATCGTGATTTGTGAATCGCGATTCGTGTCCCGGGCCCGGGAATCCGGCGGGGCAAGCGGCATTCGTAAATGAAAGTTAAAAGTCGAATGTTCAAGCCGTACTTCATCTCTTCGATGAGCTTGGCATGAACTTTCGACTTTTTCATTTCAACCGGCGATTCTCCACGATTCACGAAACACAATTCACCAAACACGAATCACGAATTACAAATCACGCCCCGTTCGCACGCAACACCGGCGCCACATCCTTCGCCCACTTGCGCAGCCCGGCGAGCGGAACCACGCGGATATTGCTCTCGACGAGGACTCCGGTGACAAATCCATCGCGCACATTGCCGCGAATCGGCTCGCGTTCGGTGATGGCGAGAAATTCCGAGTGCGCGGTGCGCTCGCGAATCGCTTGCGCGGTAAACGCAAGTAGTTTGGCCTGTCCCGGGTCCCGGCCGAGCGCCACGGCGTGAACGAATCCCCGCGTTCCATTCCGCCGGTAGGAAAAATCGATGCGCATCGGGTCGCCGGGCACGGTGTATTCCTCGACGCGCACGCCCCGCTGCATCAGCCGGAGAATTTTTTCCGTTCGGAAATAATCGGCGGCCTGGGCGCGCACGTCGTTGCGTGTCCGGATTTCCACCACACCGCGCCTCACTTCCCTCAGGGGTTCGACCTGGTCGTGAAACAGGCGGTCCAGCTCGGCGTCGGCGTCCGCCGTCAGCAGCCCCTTGCGGGGAGCGAGTTGCACGGCGTTGGAAAGCGTCTGATCGAATTTTTCGAGGATGGCTTCGGCGTCCATTGCGCGTCCGGCAAACTGACGGTCGAACTCCGCGGGGAGCCTCAGCAGAAGCTCTTCGTCCGCCGCGGGGTGCAGGCGTCGCAGCCGGGCAAAGTCGGCGGGCTCATCGAGCCACCGCTGGCGCACGCGTCCCGTAGAAGGGTCGAGCAGCAGCACTCCGATATTGACCCACTCATCGCGGATCAGGTTGGGCTGGTAGCGCACCACATGGTACGCGCAGGGTTGCAATGTCTGGTCAGGCATGAAGGCCTCCCGTGTCTGACTTCCAATTGGGAAACGGATCCCGCCCGGAATTCCGGGCCGATAGAATCAAATCGCGCACGCGCTTGCGCCTTGCGTAAAGCCGCTCGATCAATTGTTCCAGCGCCGTCCAGTCGTCGGCGTACCATTCCGGAGGAATGTGGCCGGCCTCCTCGCCCAGAGCGGCCTCCGTCATATGTTTGTCGAGGCGTTCGAGCCAAGGCTCAAACGCGTCCATCCCCGCGACGCCCTGATACACGCGGTGCCGCGCATACAGACCGCGCAGCGGAGCGTCCGGAAAATCCCATTCGCCCGCATTGAAGCAGAATCCATGATCGATCATCATTGCGGTATAGGGGCATGTCGCGTAAGCGGGTGAAACGTGGACCGTGTTCTCAGGCATTCCCGGACCGGCTACGGCGATGCGCGCCACGCCTTCTTCCGGTTCTCGAAAAAAAATCGCCTGGCGGCCGTTTGTATTGCACGTCCACTTGTCAAAGACAAAAATCCCCAGAAAATCGGAAAGATTCCGCACCGCGCACAGTTGCTCATCCGGCAAAAAATCATGCACGGCCATGCGAGCGGGGTGGCCGGGAAACTGCGATCCAAACTGCTTTCCAGCCGCGCACGGTTTTCTCCCGAGGCCCAGCTGCATGACCAGATCCGCCGTGTACGCGATCAATTCCGGGCGGACTTCCACCACCTCCACCTGCGGCACGCACAGCCCCAGCCGCGCCGCCAGGCGTGTTGCAAGCATTTCGTTTGCCAGAATTCTCAAATGCTGGGGATTGTTCTGAAATTTGACGATGTAATACCCGCCGTCATCACACCGCATCAGGTGGGCCTGCGCGCCGCCTCTCATTCGCCGAATGTGCTCGATGGCAAGCCTCATGGCCGCCCATGCTATTCACCGAAAGCCTCAGCCGCAAGGTATTTGTTCCGCTTCGGGAAGTTTGAACGGCCCACAGGGAAATTTCATAGCGCCGGAATGAAACATTTTCTCGCGCCCCGCCCGAAAAAAACAAAAGCCCGGAGAAACTCCCCCGGGCCTCTGGTCCGTTTTTTTTCGGTCGTTTCGACAGGAGTCGCCCGCGCTACCTGCGGCGCTTGGCGGATTTTTTCGCGGCCTTTTTCTTGGCTTTTTGGGGGGCCGGTTTGGCCTTCTTTTTCGGCTTGGACTTTTTTGTCGCGGCTTTCTTCGCTATCTTGGCCGGCGCTTTTTTCACCGCCTTCTTTTTCGCCGGTGACGGCGGCGGTGTTGCCGCAACACCGGGGCGCTCGGAGATGACCAACTCCTCTTCGCCTTCCTCTTCGATCACTTCTTCCGGATCGCCTCCGAGTTCTTCCTCTTCCTCAAAATGAACGAACTCGGTTTCTTCGCCTTGATCTTCTTTTTCGTAGGTCATCCCAGTTCTCCCTTTTCTTGATCGTCCTTTGAGGAATCCCGCGGCGCCAACAGCCAACGCGGCTTATAGTCGGAATCCGGCGTGTTTGTCAAGCACAAGAGCAATTTTCCGCCGTCTTCCGGCCATTTTTAAGAGCCGCGGCGCTCCGCTTCGCCGCCGTGAACGTGCGCAGCTCATATTAGGGAAAAGATGGAAGAAAAAGCAAGAACGTCGATCGGGAAGATTTAGTGAGTGGGAAGGATTGTGAGAGTATCGCCCACCTGCAACGGACGGCTGAACAAGTACTTGTTTCCGGACTGAATCGCTTCCACGGTCGTCCGGTAGGCCCGCGCAATGGACCACAACGTCTCCCCCGGCATCACGTGGTGAACAACCGTGCTCGAACGCGCTTCCATGACGGGAAGTTCTTTCGAGGCGTTCCGCCGGGCGATCGCAGGTTCCTGAACCGGAGCGGGTTCAGCCGGTTTGGCCTTTGCCGTCTGCACTGGGGGCGGGGGTGTCATGCCGCCGGGATAAATCCGCAGCGCCATCCCGCGCACAACGTGGTCGGACTTCAGGTGGTTCCACTTGCGCAGCTCCGTACTGGTCACATCGAACTCGTCCGCAATGGACACCAGCGTGTCCGTTCGGCGCACGCGGTAACGAATCAGCTTGCCGGTCGCTGTCTCGGACCGCGCAGACGCCGGGATAATCAGCCTTTCCCCCTGCTCCAGAGAAGCGCCAACGGACAGGTCATTCGCGTCGGCGATTTCCGCGGGGGCTACCCGGTATTGCTTGGCAATGCTCGACAGCGTCTCACCGTTCTCCACCTTGTGCCGGCGCC
>Ga0265316_10003255_pt1 | contig 16503 bp, 10 predicted proteins | sample 4522metaG_FD_202092 | JGI IMG/M metagenome (GOLD analysis project Ga0265316, IMG submission 202092) | Rhizosphere microbial communities from Carex aquatilis grown in University of Washington, Seatle, WA, United States - 4-5-22 metaG | ecosystem: Host-associated > Plants > Roots > Rhizosphere >...
GTCGTGGCCGACGAGGAATGCGACTGCGGCACCGATGCCGCGCACGTCCCAGCCGGCTGCCCGGGCCCGAACAGCGATACCACCTACGGTGGCTGCACCACCAATTGCACGTGGGGCGGTTACTGCGGGGACAACATCGTGAACGGCCCCGAAGAGTGCGACAAGGGCAAGGACAACGGCACCGACAACGGGCAAGGTGGGTGCACCCTCGGATGCACGACGACCCACTACTGCGGGGACGGAATCGTCGACACCAATCGCGGCGAAGAATGCGACCTTGGCACCAAGAATGGCCAAACCCTGGACAGTCAGCTCAATCCATCGACTGCCTTGGATGCTCAAGTCTACTGCGCCACGGACTGCACCATCCCACCGGGCATCGTTTACTAAAGGCTAGCGATCCACGATGAAAAAAACTTTGCGGACCGCGGCAGCGATCGGACTACTCGCTGCTTGCACAACCGGTTGCAGTAACGGCAAGAACATGCTCGCCGATCTCTGCAACAAGCTGCAAAGTTGCGGCGAACTTTCCCTAAGGAATGTCTCGACCGTCTCCCAATGCATGGCCAACGGTCGTCAGCAATTGAGCGTGCTAGCGCATCCGAGCGACGGCGATATCTCCGCCGCGGACCAGGCCACAGCCACCGCGGAACAGGCCATAGAACAATGCCTGACCCTTTCGGATTGCCCTGGCTTTTCGAACTGCGTGAGCACTCTGGTCAACCCGACCCTTCCGCCGTAGACGCCACCGACCACGCCTCAACATCAGCGCAACCCCTGGGCAGCGAGAATGCGTTGCCGCTCGACGCGGGCGCTTTCACTCAGCGGCCCGCTCGGGTAGTGCGTAATCAGCTCGTCCAGTTTGCGGAGCGCGAGGTCGTGCTGCCCTTGGCGTTCGGCGGCCATGGCCCCGGAAAACAGATCGTTTTGCTCGGCCAGGCGCGAGACCGGCCCGGGCGATGTCTGCATGTTAGCGAGGGCGGGTGCGAGCGCGACCGGCGATGGGTTCTGTCCAAGAACCGGCGCAGCCGTGCCCGGCGCCCTTGGTGTGGATGTTTTGCGGGCGCCAGCTCGGACAGATGTGACCGGCGAACTGGGCGGCGGCAAGCGCTCCGCTGTCTCGGCGGCATGCGTGGCCCGCAGCGCAGGACATGGCGTGGACCAGATTTCGCCCGGCTGAAGCACGACCTCCCTGTCGCCCGATCGTACCCAAACCGCCCCCTCACTGACGCGCACTGTGGAGCCGCTGGCTAGATTGCGACACCATGACGGCGGACGTTCCACCGCCACCGTGAACACCGTCCCCCGCACCTCGACCTCGCCTTCGGGGATGCTTACGACGAAACGCTCGCCCGGGGCCAGTTTCGCCACCTGCGCTTGCAACTGCCCGCCGAGAATAGAAAGCCGCCGCGTGGAACCGACATCGTCGACGCGCAGGCGTGCCGACAAGGACAGGGTCATGCGGGTGCCGTTACCGAAGCCAAGAACCGCGCTGCCGTCTTCCCCCAAGCGCACGCTGTCGCCCACGGCGAGAACCGCCAGATCTGCCAGGGGCTGGATCGTGGCCGCGCGCACGAGTTGGTTTCCGATCCCAGCCGCCTGTTCGACCACGAGTGCCGACCCCGTCCCTGGCTTGGCTCCCGGCAATCCGCTTCCACCTGCTAGCCTCCATACGACAAGGAGGGAAGCGGCGGCAGCCAGGGCCACGGCCGATACCGTGACGATGCGACGGCGCCGAGCCTTGGCCGCGATGGCCAGGGCCATGGCCGCAACCACTTCGTCGCGATGGACATCCGCCGGCGGGCTTTCCCTCGGTTGTTCGATCGACGCCCGCAATACCCGCGCGGCCTGCCGCGCGTATTTCTGCCCACCCTCAATCATGACTGATCCTCCAGGACATCGAGCCCGCCGGCAAGGTCGGGATCGCTAGCAATGCGTTCGTGCAATTCGTGCCGCCCGCGCACCAGGCGCGATTGCGCCGCGGCCACGGTCGCGCCGGTGATGTTCGCCACCTCGTCGAGCGAATAGCCATGCACATCGTGGAGCAAGAAGGTCCACGCGCGCTCATGCACCATCTGCCCCAGGTGCTGCATCACCCGCTCGACCATGGCGCGCATCACCGGGCGCTGATGCGCGGTTTGCGGCACGTCGTCCGCGGCCAGCTCGGGGGCAAAGATGGTTCGTTCCAGGCCGCGGCGACGGATGTGCTTGTAGACCACGTTGGCGGCGATGGTTGACGTCCACGTGTCGAGCGAGCACTCCCCGCGAAAGCGGTCGAGCGAATGCAGTAACTCGATTGCCGCGACTTGGACAAGATCGTCGAAGTCGCTGTCGGATGCGCCGAGAAGCCGGTGGACGGTGCGCGCCACCATGGGGCGCGTGCGGTCGTAGAAAGCGCCGGCCATGGCCGAGTTGCCGCTTCGCACCGCCGCGACCAAGCGTACGTCGTCAAGCGGCTCGGGTGAACTCCCAGGAGCTTCCCCGTCTTTGACCAACCGCAGCTTCGGCATGTTCTCCGTCACATCGAACTTGTACCGTCATCTGTCCAAAGGCAGGCCAGCCGTTCAGAGCGCAAATTCTAGACCCAGTGCCAGAACCGGCCGCCAGCGCGAGTACGAGTGCGTCGTCCTGTAATTGTCTTCACCGAAAGTCAGACTCATGGTTCCCGACAGGTCGCGCAGATCCGCCTCGCCAACGATGCGCAGCGTTCGCCAGACCGTTAGACGACCGCCGAGGCTTGCACCAACCACGAAGTCCCACTTGGAGACGCTGCGCGAGTTGTCCAACGACCCGCCCGTCGCGGATTCGCGTAGCGCGCCCACCTTAAGCCCGATGCCGAGTGCGTGGCGACCGCGTTCGGAGCAAAGGAAATCCCAGAAGACGCCGACGTCGCCGCCGATGCCGGCGTACTGGTCGGCCGAACCGAAGAGCGCCGCGCCCGACGCCTGCAGGCGCACGATCTCGCTGAGCCCGAAGTCATAAGTCAGCTCGGGCCCCATGGCCCAATTGCCCACGCGAACACGCTCGATGGCGAACATTCCACCTAGCACCACGTGCGACGGCGGGCCGCGTTCGGCCACCTCGACCGCGAGATTGGCAGTGGCCAAGGCGGACGCAGGCGACTCGCGCAGGAGTTCGGCCATGACCAGGCCGATGGCACGCCCGCGCTCGGACTTGGTGTCCTTGGCATCGAAGGCCAGCTCCCTGGGCTTGGGCAGCCCGCCCGCATCCCCGCCTGAGGTCTGCGAGAAGATCTCGATTCTGGCGGTGTCCTTTTCCTTCCAGACGAGATGAACCACGAAGCGCGCACGCATCGGAGCCTTCTCACCCCGCCACATGGCCGGCGTTACTAACGTGTCAGGCGCAATGGCCATGGCAACGTCGCCAAGTTGGCTGCGCAGGGATGCGGTGACCGCGGTGGCGGTGTCACCGGTCGCGTCCGCCGGCGGAAGCAAGACGAGTAGAAAAAGGCTAGCGAGTTCCATGATTGGGCGAGGGTTTGCGCCTCTTTCCAGAATGGGCGACTTTGGCGAGGCCCGCAAGGAGATGACGTCCGTGAAGGACGTTCAGTAGACCACGATCTCGTCGGCAACCAAGGCGCCGTCGCTGGAATCGTCCTCGAAAACCAGTTCGACGGTCTTGCCCACCCACGGGCTGGTATTCCACTCGACGAGGCGGGCGGTCCCGGTGGGGCTGGCGCTGGCAAGAACATTCTCGCCTTCGCGCAAGACCGCGCGCAAGCCAGCGACCGGTGGGCCGGCCAGTGCGAAGCGCAGGTGAGCAGTATCGACCACGAAAGGCTGCGAGCGCAAAACCCCGCGAGCTTGCGCACCTGCATGTCCCGAGTCGGCGGCAAAAAGCCCGTACATGCCGATGGGAGCCGGAGCCGGCACCGTGCCGAAGGCAGCACCCTCAACAACGAACCCGGCAAAATCCCCGCGCTCGAAGTCAGCGATGCGCCAGCCACCGGCCGGAATGGACGGTGGTTCGCGTGTGGGTACGAGCAGCGTACGCGGCGACGTCTGCGCGCCTGCGAACGTGCGCACGGCATCCACGCCTTCCACGAAATCGCGAATCGCATGGTAGCGGCGGTCCAGATTGGGCCATTCGCCTGGGTAGGACTTCCAATCGAGCACGACGGCCGCGAACTGTTGGTCGAGGATCGCCTGGTCGAGTCCCTTGGGACGGCCGAGCGCGGCCTCGACGTCGCGCACGCCCATACGGTGAACGAATGGGCGCTTGCCGGCGAGCACGGCGTAATAGGTGTGGAAGGGAATGAAGAGCGGCTCGGGCAAGGCGCGCAGTTCGTCGAGCAGGCGGCGAGCGGCCACGCGATCCTGGGCACTCGGAACGGTGCTGGCGAGGGTGGGCAAGGCGTGGCCCAGGCGCGGCCAGCCGGAAAAGATCGGAGGCCGAACCCGGCCGCGCACGGGCGTCGGCTGTGCCGTGTGCAGGCTCTGCGAGCCAAGCAAGAGCGCCACGGCCGCGGCCACCATCATCGCGCCCCACTTCCGTCCGGCGAGCGCCACGTCGAAAAGGCGAGCCGCCAGAACCGCGGTTGCGAAGGCGGGAAAAAAGACGGCCGGAATGAAGGCATTGCTGTCCGCCCACTGGGTGCCGAACCCGACCAGGGCGGCAACCTCGCCGGCCGCCGCGACCGAGAGCAAGATGGCATCGCTCCGGCGCAGCTTGCGCGACAGGGCCAACCCGGCAATTGCCAGAACCAGCGCCAGGAAAAGCGGCCAGGCGAATTGCTGCGTGAACGGCAGCGCGACGTCGGTCACGGCCTCTTTGCGAAAGGCGTGGCTCTGGTGCAGCTTGAAAATATAAGTCCAGAACCATCCCCCCGAAGTCTTCACCAAAAGGCCAATGCCCGCGACGAGTGTTGCCGCCGCGGTCAGACCGTACACGATGCCGCGACGGAAATTCGTCGCCAGCAAGCCCAGCCCAAGACCGACGCCGAGGATGGTGGCTGTCTGCTTCGCGAAAAAGCCGAGCGCGATGAACAGACCAGCCAGCGCGGCGCTCTTCCAACCTTGCCCACGCAGTGCGAGCCACAGGGCCAGGGCTTCCAGCGCCAGCAACAGCGAGTCCGCGCGAACCAGATCGTAAAAGTAGCCGGTGAACGCAAAGCTGGCGGCAATAGCCCCGGCGCCGCAGATGCCTGCAAGGGTGGCAAGAACCCTGCGCCAGCGATCTTGCGTCTCTCCCATGCTAGTCACCACGACCAGCGCAAGCGCGCCCGCGAATGCAGCGATCGAAACCAAGCGGCCGAGCAAGTAGCCAAGCGGCAGGACGTACGACAGCAGGGCCAGCAGCGCGGGATACAGCGGCGTGTAGAGGAAAGGAATGAAGTCGAGCGACGGCTCGACGTAGATCCCCTTGCCCTGTGCGATCCGCTGCGCGTGCAGCAGCATGCCCCCTTCCATCCATTCAAGATCGAGCGGAAATGTGGCCCGACCGGCGAAGAGGCGTGCGTGCCAGCCGAGTTGCACCAGCGCGGGCAACGCCGCCACCAGGACCGCGGCCACGACGAGGCCAGGGAGAATGCTTTCCCTCCGTAGCTTCACACTCTACCCCTTCAGGGAAACCACGCTCACGCCGTCGCCGCCCTCGCCAGCGCCGCCGGCGCGGAAGCGCCCAACGTAGGGTGACGTGGCCAGGTATTCGCGCACGACCTTGCGAAGTGCGCCGGTGCCGTGGCCATGGATCACGAATACCGTATCCGCGCCTTCGAGCGCCGTGCGATCGAGAAAGGCTTCCAGTTCAGCCAACGCCTCGTCGGCGCGCTGGCCGCGCAAATCGAGGGTGTTGGCGCGCGACTGCAGGACAAGTGTCGGCGCCGACGCGGGCGCCTCGCTGGCGGGCGTTTCAGCACTTTTCGCTCGCTGCGCGGGCTGACGCTTCTTGTTCTTGTCGCCCGAGCCTAGCCCGCGATTGGCCAGTGCCTCGCGCAGTCGATTGAGATCGAGTGCTGGCGGCTCGGGCAGTTTGGCGGTGACTTCCTTGGCTTTCTTGTCCAGCAACACGCGCGCGGCCTCGGCGGCCTGCGGGCTGCGCTCGCGCCGGACCTCACGCACGATCTCCGAGATGGCCTCGCGCGCGTCGCGCACGGCTGCGTCGATGGCCTCGCGCGAGCGCATGGCCAGGTCGCGCTCGCGCCGGGTCAGTGCTTCGGTCGCGGTTTTTTCCGCATCCGTGCGCACTTCCAGTTCTTGTTTCGCCTCTTCGAGCTCGATGCGGGTTTGCTCCAGCTCCTGGCTCGCACGTTCCAGGGCTTGCTCGCGGGTTTGCAAGTTGCGAAGGGTCTCTTCCAAACCAAGGCTGCTCTCGTTCATGAGCGAACGGGCACGGGTCAGAATCTCGTCGGGAAGGCCGATGCGGGCCGCAATGTCGAGGGCATAGGAGCGGCCGGGCACGCCGTCCTTGAGCCGAAAAGTCGGCCGCAGTTTCACCAGGTCGTATTCCATGCCGGCGTTGCGGAAGCGCTCGTCGCTTTCCGCCAGGGCCTTGAGGCTGTCGAAGTGGGTGGTGACCACGATGAGGCCAGGTGCCTCGCCCAGCGCCTCCAGCATGGCGCGCGCCAGGGCAGCGCCCTGATCCGGATGCGTCCCCACCATCAATTCGTCGCACAGAATAAGCAGGTTCTCGTCGTGCGCGGTGGTCGCGGTTTCGAGAATTCCGGCGAGATTCGCCAAGTGCGCCGAGAAGGTCGACAAATCGCCGCGCACCGACTGTTGGTCGCCGATATCGGCCAGCACGTGATTGAAGAAGCCGACCCGGCTCCCGGCGGCCACCGGCACGTGCAGCCCCGCGCGCGCGAGCAACGCCGCCAGGCCGACCGATTTGAGCAGCACCGTCTTGCCGCCGGCATTGGGGCCGCTGACCACGAGAGCCTTGGCCTTGCTCCATCCCGGCACGTCGCCGAGCACGAGATTGTTGGCGGTCACCGTCCGCTTCTCTTTGGCCGCGCGCAAGGCCAGCAGTGGGTGGCGCAGCGACGTCAGCTCGACAATGGGCTCATCGACGATTTCGACCGGCATGCCTTCATAAGCCTCGGCCAGGCGGGCCGCGGCGCCGATGACATCCAGCCGCGCGAGAGTGTCGCGATCGCTGCGCAGGTGGGGCGCAGCATCGGACACCGCGGCGGCCAGCTCTTCCAAAATGCGGCGGCTTTCGCGCCGGATGTCGATCTCGGCGACCTTCAAGCGATTGTTGAGCTCGACCATCGCGGTCGGTTCGATGAACACGGTCTCGCCGGTGCGCGAGGTGTCGTGCACGATACCGAGGCCCATGGATTTGAACGACGCCCGCAGCGGCAGCACGAAGCGGTCTTCGCGCAAGGTTACGAACTGGTCCTGCAAATAGGGCGTGTACTCCTCCGAACCGAGAATCTGCTCGGCCTGCTCGCGCGCGCGGGCCGCGACCTGATCGCGCTCGCCGCGCAGACGTGCCAGCTCGGGCGAGGCGCTGCTGCGCAGCTCGCCCGTGGCATCGAAGGTCTCGCGCGCCAGGCGCACCAGATCTTCGTGGTAGCCGAGCGTGGCCGCCATGCGCGACAGGCGCGGCGTCTGCAACACGCCGTCAGGCTGAATGCGGCCGAAAAATCGCCGGGCATTGGCCACCACCTCGCAGAAATCGGCCACCAGGCGCAGTTCCTCGGGACCGAGCGGAATGCCCTGGCTGACCGAGCGCAGATGAATTTCAATCTCGGGAAAATTCAGCGCCGGCAAGGACTCACCCGTACGCAGGATCGCCGCCGCCTCCGTCACTTCGGCCATGCGCTCACGCGCCTCGGCGGCCGAATCGCACAGGGGCAACGTCTGGCACGCAGTCACCCCCCGCGACGAGTGCGCCCGCTGCGCGAGTTCGGCGCACACGTCGGGCCAGTCGAGGAATTCAAGGTAGCGTCGGGTAAGGTCCGGGGAAGTCATCCGCGCCGGAGTGTACCCCAGACGAGGGCCGCGCCGAAGGTCCGTCGCTGCGCCTGAGGTCGCCGGCGCCGCGCCCGGGCGCGCGTCTTAGCTCTTGAGCTAACTGATGTTGCCGACCCGACGTGTGGCGCAGGTTGGCCAGCCCCTGGCGAAAGGTGAGCTTTTCGAGTGCCAACTCCGCGCGCGTGCGTGTGACGTTCCTCAGCCTGCCAAGGGGCTCGCAGTGATGCCGATGGTCGACGCTGGATGGTGCCAGGGCCCAAACTTCGACGAATCTTGGGCTGGTGGCTTGCGCAACCCCAAAACCCGTCCAGCAACCAGCCAGGCGTTGTTCGCACCTGCGACCTGCCGTATCTGCACTCTTTCGGCCTATTTCTGCTTCGCGCTTTGTCGAAATGCTCGGAGGTGTGTCGTGAGCACCACTTCGGATCGCCTAGGGCTTGCACGCCATGGGCCGCTGAGTCTCTTACCTGCACAGCGGCCTGTGTTCGAAATTGGCGCAACTCATGTGACCGCGCAATTCAACTCGATTGTGGTCGAGGACAATAAAGTTGGCGCACGCCGCGCCAGGTAGCCTTGTAATTCTGGCTATGCCAAAGAACTTGTTCTGGCACAACTCTGGCTTCAATCAATTTATCTAGGCGCAACGAAGTTCTAATCAATGCGCAAGGAGGATTGAAATGACTCGCAATACGACGCGTGATTTGGGTTTGCTTCGATGGCGGTATCTTCGATGGGCTCCACTTGTCGCAGCCTTGCCAGTGACTTGGTGGGCCTGTTCTTCGCACCTCTGACACAACCTACGCCGCAGCCGGTGCAAGAAAGCGATGTCTACATTACTGTCTCGCCTGTGCGGCAGCTGGATCTGGTTTTCATGATCGACAATTCACCCTCCATGGCGCCCAAGCAAGCTAAGCTCCAGGCGCAATTCCACAATCTGCTCACTGCGCTCCAGGATCCCACGGATGGCGTCCTGCCCGACCTGCGGGTGGCAATCATCGACAGCGACCTTGGCACCGGAGGTTCTTATTCAAGTGGCTCGTGCGGTCCCAAGACGCTTCCAGACGGCACGGTCAGCAATTATGGGGATCTTGGGCGGTTTCAAATGATTGGCGCCCAGGCCTGTGGGGTCACGGATTCCAATGCTCTGTGGCTCGAATATGCCAAGGGACAGCCGGTCAATTACACAGGCGACATCAACAAAGTGTTTGCCTGCCTGGCCGGCAACCTTGGCACCTTGGGTTGCGGCGAGGAGCATCAACTGCAGGCGTTCGAGTTCGCCCTGGTCGCCAAGGGCATTGGCAATGAAACCCAGCAGATGATGATCCGCCCCAGCGCCTACCTGGGCTTGGTGTTTCTCAGCGACGAGGATGACTGTTCCGCGGCATCGAACGATGGCATGTTTGGGGACAAGCCCGAACTGGCCGGCGAATCGGCGAGCCTGCGCTGTTCGACGCGCGCCTACGCGTGCAACGGAACCAACCTGACCACACCACCTCCCGGCTACCCGACCACGGCGGCGTTTCAGACTTCCTTCACCAATTGCGCCGCCAGAACGGACGCTTGTCCGAATGGGCTCGATGGAGGTCAGGGCACGGACACGTCCGTACCGACCAGCTGCAGCCCACTTAGAGACTACATCAAGATTGCCAACGAGCTCATGGCTCTCAAGACCGACCCTACAAACCAGCTTCTCGTAGCGGGTATCTTGGGCTGGCCACTCGGCGGCAACATGGCGAGTGCGCAGCCCGTAAAATTCGCATTGCGGCCCAATCCGAATACGGCCGACACCGTACATCCCGATATCTTTGATTACTGGTCGCTTTGCTACGACCCAAACCATCTGCCACAGAACCTGGATCCGCAGACTGGATTTGATGCAGACGCTTGGGGTTGGGGGCAATGCCATTGCCATCAAGCTGCAGAACCTTTGTGTCAACTACAAGCTCATCGATACAGATCCAAACACACCTGGGGTCCAGGCGGATTGTCGTGTGGCATACCGCACGCTTGATGCGAACGGTGTGTATCAGGAAAACCCAAATTCACTGCCCCAGTGCGATGCTAGCGCGACACCGGACACGATCACCAGCGACTGCTGGCAGCTTGTGAACGACACGGCGAAATGCCCAGGTCTTGGCCAATTGGTCAACGTCCTGCGAACCAGGACGGAAATCAACGCGGGGCCCTTGGCGGCCGGTACGAAGATCAGCATGCAATGCCTAACCTGCACGGATCCTATTCCGGGCGAGCCACCAACCAATGGATGCAACTACTAATTTAGGACTATCGCCTTGGCCGGCGCGCTGATAGCCCGCGCCGCACCCGGGCGCGCGGTTTAGCTCTTGAGCTGACTGATGTCCCTGACCGCGCCAGTATCGGCGCTGGTGGTCATGGCGGCGTAGGCGCGCAGGGCGGCCGAGACCTGTCGTTTGCGGGCCTTGGGCTTCCAAGCCAGGGTCTTGCGATCTTCCATGGCGGCGCGGCGCTTGGCCAGCGCTTGCTCGCTGATGGCTAGGTGGATGCGGCGATTGGGGATGTCGATCTCGATGGTGTCGCCCTCTTCGATGAGGGCGATGGCGCCGCCGCACGCTGCCTCGGGCGAGACGTGGCCGATGGAAAGCCCCGAGGTGCCGCCCGAGAAGCGTCCGTCGGTGAGCAGTGCGCACGCCTTGCCGAGGCCACGCGACTTGAGGTAGCTCGTGGGATAGAGCATTTCCTGCATGCCGGGGCCGCCCTTCGGGCCTTCATAGCGGATCACCACAACGTCGCCAGCCACGACCTTGCCGCCCAGGATCGCTTCCACCGATTCGTCCTGGCTTTCGAACACGCGCGCCTTGCCCGAGAACTTCCAGACCGATTCGTCGACGCCGGCGGTTTTCACGATGCAGCCTTTTTCAGCCAGGTTGCCGTAAAGCACGGCCAGGCCGCCGTCTTGCGAGTACGCGTGTGCTTTGTCGCGGATGCAGCCTTCGTCGCGGTCGAGATCGAGGGTGTCGAAGCGACGATCTTGACTGAACGCCACTTGGGTTGGGATGCCGCCCGGCGATGCGGAATAGAAGGTGCGCACCGACAGATCCTTGCTGGTCGCCGCGTCCCATTCGACGATGGCCTCGCCCAGGGTCTTGCTGTGCACGGTGGGGACCTGCCCGTGGATGAGCCCGGCGCGATTGAGTTCGGCCAAGATGCCGAACACGCCGCCGGCGCGGTGCACATCCTCGACGTGGTATTTCGTCGTCGCGGGCGCGACCTTGCACAGGCAGGGCACCTTGCGCGAAATCTTGTCGATGTCGGCCATGGTGAACTTCACCTCGGCCTCTTGCGCGCAGGCGAGCAAGTGCAGAACCGTGTTGGTCGACCCGCCCATGGCCACGTCGAGCGACATGGCGTTCTGGAAGGCCTCGAAGGTTGCAATGGAGCGCGGCAGGGCCGAGGCATCGTCCTTCTCGTAGTAGCGCTTGCACAGCTCGACGGCGACACGGCCGGCGCGCAGAAACAGCGCCTTGCGATCGGCATGCGTGGCGACCAGGGTGCCGTTGCCGGGCAAGGACAGGCCAAGCGCCTCGGTCAGGCAGTTCATGGAGTTGGCGGTGAACATGCCCGAGCACGAGCCGCAGGTAGGGCAGGCCGAGCGCTCGTATTCGGCCACGTCGGCGTCGGACACCGCGGAATCGCCGGCCTTGACCATGGCGTCGATCAAATCCACATGGATTTCCTTGCCGCCATCTTTTCCGGCTTGGCTCGGCAGCCTGACCTTGCCCGCTTCCATCGGCCCGCCCGACACGAACACAGCCGGGATATTTAGGCGCAAGGCGGCCATGAGCATGCCGGGCGTGATCTTGTCGCAGTTGGAAATGCACACCAGGGCGTCGGCGCAGTGGGCATTGACCATGTACTCGACGCTGTCGGCGATGAGCTCGCGCGAGGGCAGCGAATAGAGCATGCCGTCGTGGCCCATGGCGATGCCGTCGTCGATGGCGATGGTGTCGAATTCCTTGGCCACGCCGCCCGCGGCTTCGATTTCGCGCGCGACCATCTGGCCCAAGTCTTTGAGGTGCACGTGGCCAGGCACGAACTGGGTGAAGCTGTTGACCACGGCGATGATGGGCTTGCCGAAGTCGCCATCCTTCATTCCAGTGGCGCGCCAAAGGGCACGCGCGCCAGCCATGTTGCGACCAAAAGTAGATGTGCGTGAACGATACTGAGGCATCCGGGTTTCCTACCACGGCGGCCCATGCGATCAAGCATTCCCAGCCCCTGCGGATTCGGCAATATCTGCGATCGTGCCGCGATTGGCATTCGGCGCTACAATGCGCCGAACCGTGAGCGAAACCGATCCCTCGCTATTGAACACCGTGCCGCACGCCGAGGTGGCTAGCGCGCCTGCGCCCGCGCCTGCCGCGGCAGCCAAGTTCGATGCGCTAGTGGGCACCACGCTGGCCGAGCGTTACGAGATCGTTCGCCGCATTGGCGAAGGCGGCATGGGCGCGGTCTACGAAGCCCGCCACAGCATCATCGGCAAGCGCGTGGCCATCAAGGTGCTCCTGGAGAAATTCCTCGAAAACGAGGAATTCATCGCGCGTCTTTTGCAAGAGGCCCGGCTGGCTAGCTCCATCGGCCACCAGAACATTGTCGACGTGACCGACTTCGGCACCACCCGCGACGGGCGCGCCTTCGTCGTCATGGAGTTTCTCGAAGGCGAACCGCTTTCCGAGCTCATCATGCGCGATGCGCCCCTGCCGGTGGAACGCAGCTTGACCATCGTCAAGCAGGTGTCGAGCGCGCTTGGCGCCGCCCACGACAAGGGCATTGTTCATCGCGACGTGAAGCCCGAGAACGTCTACCTCGTCCGCCGCGGTGATTTGGACTTCGTCAAGGTGGTGGATTTCGGCGTGTCCAAGGCCGTGCGCAGCCAGGAAGAGGCGGGCAGCGATTGGCAGCGGCTCACGCGCACGGGCGCGGTGCTGGGCACGCCCCTGTTCATGTCGCCCGAGCAGGCGGGCGGCAGCGAAGACATCGACCATCGCGCGGACATCTGGGCCGCGGCACTGATTCTCTACGAATGCCTGACCGGCGAGCTTCCCTTCCGCGGCAACAATTACCTGGGCGTCATTGCCCAGATTCAGAACAAAGAGGTGCAACCTCCCTCGGCGCTGCGTCCGGAACTGGGAATTCCCGAGGCGGTCGATCGCGTGGTCATGCACGGACTGGAGAAGAATCGCACGCGGCGCTACCAGCACATGGCCGCCTTCGAGCAGGACGTCGATCGATTACTGGCCGGTGATGTGGACGTTGCGCTCGATGACGGTTCCGAGCCGAGTTCTCCACCCCGCTTGCGCAGTCGCTGGCCTTGGCACTTGGCCGTGGCCGCGGTCTTTGCCCTGGGCATTGGCAGCGCGGCCATGCTTGCCCGCGGCAGCAAGGAAGTTCCGGCCGCCAAAGCCACGCCCGCGCTTGCGCCAGTCGCGCCCGTGCCCAAGGTCAATCCTCCCCCGTCGCTGGTCCCACCCGAACCGGCAAGAACCTCGGGCGAATCGCCGTCCGCCCAGCCGAACGATCGCGTCCGTCGCGCAAACAAGAGTCACCCGGTTCGCCCGCAGGTCGCTGCGGAAGATGCGCCGCCTGCCGCCAAGAAGACCAAAGCCGACGACAAGATCGCACCTTCGCCCTATACTGCGCCCAAGGCACCCTAGTGCGCGCGTTGGTGAGCTCGCTCGTTCTGTTGTTCTTGTTGCAAGGTTCTGCGCCGGGAGCGCAGGAGCCTGGCGCGCTCGAACGCGCGCACAAGCACTACGAATCGGGCGTCGCACTTTTCGAGTCGGGCAACAAGGAACAGGCGTTGGTCGAATTCCAGCTGGCCAACGAGATCGCCCCCAAGAAAGAGAACGTCTTCATGATCGCCCAGTGCGAATACCACTTGGGCCAACTCGTGCCTGCGCGTACCCACTACCAAGCCTTCCTGGCCGAGGAGAAGCAAGGGGAGCTGGCCGATCTGTCGCGCCTGCGTATCGAGGCCATCAATCGCAGGCCGGGCGTGTTCGCCATCAACACTGTGCCCGACGATGTAGAGGTGCGCATCGAGGGCGAGGGAACCGCCATCGCGGGCCAGGCGCCCAATGAGTTTCGCGTGCCGCGCGGCCACTACCATGTGACCGTCGGCAAGACGAACTTCTCCAGCGAAACCCGCGAACTGTCCATCGAGGTCGCGGAGACCAAGCCGCTCTTTTTCAAGCTCGAGCCCATTCCCGCGCACCTGACCGTGCGCACGACCCCGCTAGGTGCGTCGCTGTTCGTCCGGGGCAACCGCACGCAGAATCCCTACGTGCAGGACGTCCCACCCGGCAACTACGAAATCTACGCCGAAGCGGCCTACTACCAGCCCAAGCGCGAAACCATCTCTCTTGGCCCCGGTGAAGATCGCGTGGTCGATTTTCCGCTCACCTATGTGCAAAGATCTGGCCGCCCCGAGTTGATCGGTTTTTGGACTGGCATCGGTGCGGTGGGCGGCGGGCTGGCGGTGCTCACCCAGGGCAACCCCAGGAATCTCAAGGCATCGTTGTCGGTGTCGCTTTTTGGCGCTGGCATTCTCGCAGGCGGACTTTCGCTGGGCGTGCTCGCAGACACGACGCCGCTTGTGCCGAATTACATCCGCGACAACCTGGCCCTATTTCGCATCGGTTCGATGTGGGTTGGCGATGTCGAGGGCGCCACGCTCGCCATGGGTCTTAGCCACAATTGGACGGCGACCTGGCTGGGCGGCGCCGCGGGGTTGACGGCAGGCGCTTTTGCCGGCTGGTGGCTAGATGACAGGTCGCCCAACTACGGGCGAGTTTCGCTTGTCCAAAGCTCGGCGCTCATCGGCACGATTGCGGGGGCGATAGCGGTCTCGGCCATTGGGCAATACCCCACAGCGGTCCCCACGCGGCAGGCGTTAATCAGTTGGCACCCCAATACGGGCGATCCGGAGCAGATCGACGCGTACAACCATTACCGCAACCAAATCAAGCAGCGCATGGCCTGGGGCATGCTTGCCGGCCTCAACGTGGGCCTGGCGGCGGGGCTTGCCATGGCGTATTTGCCTGACCAGAACGTCTATGGGCCGAGCTGGCAACGCGTAGTCATGATCGATCTGGCGGGATTCGCCGGCGCGGTCTTCGCCACCACGATCGAACTGTGCTCCCGAACATCAACCCTGGGCGGCGAAAACTCTCGTGTTCACTGCGCGGACGCCTCCGCCACGCTGAACAGCCGCACTGCACGCTTCTCCCTCGTGGGCGCGGGGCTCGGTCTACTTGCCGGCTGGATGCTTACAATGAACTACGATCGTCCGCGCGACACGCGCCCCGAGCTACCGCCCTTGTCATTCATCCCGCTGCCCGGCGCCGTGCCCGTGGAATCGATGACGGGCACGCCCGAGCTTCTGCCCGGTCTACTGTCGCAGGGCAGATTCTAATCAGGGCGCGACGGGCTCAGCCGTCCGGTGCAGCACGACCATTTCGTCTTTGCTGAAGACTTCGGCGAAACCCGCGCGTTTGGCTTCGCCCATCGACCAGGAATTGCGCGGCACGAGCACGTGGCTGAAAAGCGGATTGCCAAGCACGGCGGTTCGGAAGCGCATTTGTGGAAAGCTGCGGCCAAACCACATATAGCCGCCGGCATAGAGCGGCAGATCGTAAAGCAGACCCGTCACATCGGGCTGCCGTCCGACCCAGGCCTGCGCCTCGAAGCGCGCCGGCTTGAAATCGGCGAAGTCATTCCCTCGACCATGGCGTGCGCCATCGACAAGGACCATGGCGAGGCCGGCCACGACCACGAATCGAACGAGCCAAGTTCGGAGACGACGGGGACCAAGCAGCTCGCCTTCTATCCACACGGCGGTCACTCGCAGCTCAAGCCACGCACCCGCGGCGCCCGCGGCGGCGATCAGAATGAGGGGCCAGAAGAGCATCACGAAGCGCTCTTCCTTGTGTGCCTGCGTGCTGAGCAGAATCGCGAGTCCCAGGGCCGACACGACGAACGGCCAAGTGGCGCGAATGCCAAGCAGGCACAGAACACCAAGAATCGGCAGCCCGATGGGCAGGCGGTGGAGGAATTGCTGCCAATACCACGTCCACCGCGTAGTGCCGAAGATCGAGGCGCCGCCTTCGAGGAGGTTGAATCTCACGTAGCCGATGGAGGATGCGAAGAATCCACCCCAGGTCAGCCGGTCCACGATCCCGAATGCAAGCACTGGGAGCAGCGACGCAGCACAAGCCACCGCGGCCAGGGCGAAGCGCCGAGCGAGGAGCAGCCACAGCACCGCCACCAGCGGCACCAAGGCATGCTGAACGCGCAGACAAAGCCCGAGCCCGAGAAGCACGCCCATCCAGGCAGCTTTTCCGCGAGCCGCGCGGCCCTCGGTGCTGGCCAGATCGGCCGTGAGTACCAGCGCGCAGACCATGCACAGAATCGACGCCTGCTCGCTCAGCGTGTGGACAGCAAACCTGACCTGCAACGGAAAGACCGCGCACAAGAGCGCGCCCACCAGCCCACCTGGCCAGCCAAGCGGCGCTCGGCCAGCGCTGGCTTC
>Ga0265316_10003256_pt1 | contig 16503 bp, 18 predicted proteins | sample 4522metaG_FD_202092 | JGI IMG/M metagenome (GOLD analysis project Ga0265316, IMG submission 202092) | Rhizosphere microbial communities from Carex aquatilis grown in University of Washington, Seatle, WA, United States - 4-5-22 metaG | ecosystem: Host-associated > Plants > Roots > Rhizosphere >...
ATATGCAATCGAAGACCCGCTGGCCTGTGATGAGAGGCAGGAGCGGGTCGAGCTTCTTCTGGGCAGGCCTGGGGATACGCACCGGCCAGGACTGCATCATGGGGAGCCGGATCTTGTCGTCGAGCATGCAGACTACCTCCTCGACCGTGAACGACCCTGTCCGGATCTCCGTGACCTTCCCGGACACTTTCGGGGGGACGAGGATCCGGTGCTCAAACTGGAACTCCTTGACCGTCCCGATCATATCGCCGGGACTGAGCGCGTCACCCATCTTTGCCACGGGAACGAATGCCCATTTCTTCGCCCGGTCGAGCCCGGGCGCGGTGATGCCCCGGCCGATGAAGTCGCCGCTCAGCGCAAGGAGAACCGGCAGCGGGCGCTGGACGCCGTCGTAGATGGAGGCGAGGAGGCCGGGCCCCAGCTCAACGGAGAGGGGGGTCTCCGTGTTCTCCACGTTCTCGCCCAGAGTTAGCCCGGTAGTGTCCTCGTAGACCTGGATCACCGCCTCTTCGCCTTCGAGCCGGATGATTTCGCCGCGGAGTGCCTCGGTCCCGACCTTCACCACGTCGTACATCTTGGACCCCTTCATGCCCCGGGCAATAATGACAGGCCCTGAAATCCTTGAGATTGTTCCCGTTATCATCACATCACCTTTTCAGCACGATGTTGTATCCGATCGCCTTCCGGAGGAGGCGCTCGATATATGTCCGCCGATCCATCTCTTTCGATCTCGAGGGGATCGGGATGATAAGCGGACGATGCATCTTCTCTATCCGGTCCATCAGTTTCTCATCGAGAGAAAGCATGTACTCCTCGTTCACCGCCACGATGCCGATATCGTCCTTGTGGAGCAGAGGCGGGATCACGGTCCTTGCCTCTGCCGCGTCCTTTGCCTCGTACACCTCCGCACCGGCAAGCCGGAATCCCGATGCCCGGTCACTGTCCGTGACAATGACGAACTTATACATACACGAGTTCCTCCCTGAGGTTCTCGACAGAGAAATCCGCGGTCTTGCACCGCGAGATCACCCGGATATTGGTGATCTCGTTGTACTTGGCCCAGAAATACCCGATGAGCGAGGCAACGCTCAGGGGGTCGCCGAGGAATGACCTGACCCCCTGCTGGATCAGGTATCGCTCCAGCTGTTTTTCGATGACGGAGATCTTCCGGGACCGCAGGGCGGTCTCGGGTGTGCCGGTGAGGAACCGGTACCGCGTGGCCGCGAGCATGGCAATGGCGTCCTCGATCGTTTTGAGGGCGAGCAGGCGGTCGAGCTTTCTGGTGTCGAGCTCCAGTCCCCCGGCAATCAGGAATTTTTTTGCCTCCACCGGTTCGACGCTGTCGCGGATCATCCGCAGGGCCGTCTTAATGTTCACGACATCGATCTCAAGGGCGAGGATCTCCCGGATCATCGCGTTATTCGGGGTGCGGGCTTTTACCGAGAGAAGCGCGTCCTCGTAATAATACCGGTCGAGCGCACACTCAAGCATACCAAGATCCCGGGTCTTTGAAAATGCCGGGAATGCCGTCGTGAGCGGCGCAGCGTAAGGAATGCGCCAGGTCGCGAGCAGGTCGATCACCGCCTTCATGTCCTGCTGGCGGACGAGCTCGGTCAGGGTCGCCTCGTCCAGCTCGCCCGCCGGTACGAGACAGTCGAGAATCTCCTCATTCGTCACGTGGATATTCTTTCCGCGGAGCACGGTCTTGATGTTCTGGACGTCCCAGCGGTGGAGGAAGATGCTGATGTACTTTTCTGCTTCTTTCTCCTTTGAAAAATCAAGGATCTTCCGGAACGTCCTGACAAAGTTGTTTCTGAGGGCGTGCTCGATGGCGGGCATGCCGGAATACCTGCCCCGGGCCTCAACGAGATCCTCGCGGTAGGCAGTCTTCTCGAGCTCGCTGATCAGCGAGTCGAGGTCCGGCTGGAGGATCAGGGTGTCGAGCGTGCTGTGGTCCAGGAGCCTGCTCTTCATCCCCCGCATCCGGGCATTGATGTACCCCCAGTCCATCTCAGCCTCCGGAGAGGATCACATGGATCTCGAGTTTCTTGTGCTCCCGGATCCGCTCGAGGCGGGACTCGATCGTGTTAGAGATGATGATGAGGCCGTCCGGCGAACCGGCTACAAGGCCTCCCATGCACTGCAGGTCGGTGAGGACTTCGCAGCGGATGTTCATGGCCGCAAGGGTTTTTTTACAGAGCTCCTCGTCGCGTTTGTCAACATGAACAAGGAATGGTCTCTCACCCATGGCACTGGTTGCTTCGCGGGCCAGTTTTTCAAATACAGCAGGGTAATTTTTGTCCTGCCGAAACGTTGACAGCCGCTCTCCAGCCACATCAAAGGCCGCATCGAAGACCTTCTCGCGCGTACGGAGCCCCTGCTCCTTGATCTCCCCCTTCGTGAGGTACATCAGCTTGTTCCGCTCGATGGTGGCGGATTTCTCCGCTTCCTTTATGGCAGTCTCCTGGAGCTCCCCGGCCTGCTTCTTTGCCGTTTCCCGGAGCTCCCCGGCCTGCTTTTTCGCTTTTTCCCGAAGCTCGCGCTCCCGCTCCTGTGCACTCTCCTCAACGGATTTCAAGAGATTTTCATAGGCCATGGCATCACCGTCCTGCTTCTCATCGCCAGTGAGCCGGTACTCCTGCATGACGGCTCCCGGTGTTCCCGACCCGGGAGGGGAAAGAAGGATTCTGTCGGGGGAACGCGGTGCTCAGGGGGCAGTCAGCGCCGGCGCTGACTGCGTTATCCTGACTTCACCATCAGGATGATCATCGCGGCGACGACAAAACCGAGGATGACCAGCGTCTCGGGGATCGCTTCCAGAATGATGATCGTACCTGCGGTTTCCGGCTTTTCAGCAATGGCACCCGCACCGGCTGCACCTATGCGGGACTGCGCCCACCCGGTGCCAATCGCGCCACCGGCAAATGCGATTGCAGCTCCAATCGGAACTTCCCAACCAACCATATCGGTACCTCCTAATGATAGAACCTACAAAGTGCAGATATATTAAGGTATTGCGTTGGTTTCCGCCAAGAAGTACGCTTCCACCCTGTTGCCTGAGGGCCGGTCACAGAGGAGGATGCCCATGCCGGGAGTGCGAGAGGATCGCGTCCATCTCGTCGAGGACTGCACCGGCCATCGCATGACCCTTTGTCCGGTTGCCAATGGTGATGATGTCCCGGACGTCCTGCCGGTTGAGAGAGGAGAACGAGTACTCTTCCCATTTCTCGCGCTCAAGGTTGATCCAGAGCTCGCCGAGGATTTCCCTCAGGAGCGTGTAGTCCGCATTGGAAAAAGAATGCCATTCGGCAGCCGGGGCGTGCCGTATCTTCTCGATTGCGGCTTCGACCGCCTGTTCCTTGAAGAGCTGGAACCGCCTCCTGCCCAGTTCCTCTTCACTGATGCGGGACATACTTGCAATCAATCGGAATTATACTGTCCCGATTTATAGCACTTTCCCTTACGGGCCCTTTTTCCTGGTACCTGCACCTGGCTCCCGCTGGGAGGAGATGTTCCTCCAGTCATGCCACGGCCCGTGCAGGGCGCCACAAAGTTTATGATTGCACAGCGGGACTCACTCATCATCCCCATGATGGGGCGGGAGGAACACGTATGCCGGATGTAACCCAGGCAGAGATAGGAAGGCGCCTGTACCATGTCCACCGTGGTAAAACGGTCGAACGTTCGATGAAACTGATGCAGCAGGGGATTGGTGCGGAGTGGAAGTCGCTCGCCGAGGAGGATATCAACATCCTGTCACACCTGCTCCAGTGCACGTGGAATGTGATCGACCAGGGGATCTGGGACAAGATCCCGTTTGCGAGCGTGAAGATGGGCGATGTCCGGAAGATCCTTTCGTACGGGGAAGGGGTCAGGCCGGGCAGGAACCCGACACCCGAAGCCGTCGAAGAGATCAAAAAGATCCTGCTTGCGGTGAAGTGATCATCTTCTTTTTTGCCGGAGCGCGGCCGGAACCATTTTGCGGACATGACGGACGGTATCATTTTATGATGACAAAAACGGAGGAATACGGGCTGGAACAATGATCACTTGTCCCAATTGTCACGCTGCATTGCCGGACCGTCACCTTGCCCCCGCCGAACGGTTCAATGCCTCGGGCGAGTGCTGGCAGGCCTTCAGTTACCTGGCCTGTTATACGGTTGCAAAGCAGGACCCGGCATTTATCCACCAGCATGCGGTTGATGCCTACGAGGCACAGCATGCCGGTGGCGCCACCCGCAACATCACGGTTGCGTTCGGCCTGATCGGCCTGTACCTTGCGCTGGAAAAAGGATATTCCGGGAAGCAGGTGCAGCAGGCCCATATGCAGATCGCGAAGATCCGAAAAGACTGGCCCCGGCTGGAGCCGCCGGTGCAGCCCGCGAAGATGACCGTTGCCAACGTCATGCGGGCCGACACCGACACGGAGAAAGATGCGATGATTATGCAATGGATGGCAGCCGTCTGGGACAACTGGGCGGACCAGCATGTATGGATCAGGGAGACAACGGACGGGTTTCTCGGCCGGAAATTTTTATAAATTATTTTCCGGGCCGTTTTGGATTTTTCTAAAAATCCCGGGAGAACCTTTCCGGAAAATTTTCAGCGGAGACAACTACATGAAAATTATTCCGGAGAAATTTTGTGGAACTCGTAAAGAAAATTTTTCCAGAATTTCATGAAAATATCCGGACACTACGTTTCATGGAATCATATGCAGATGCTATCGCAATTGTACTCCTCTCCCGCTGGCGGGGGGGATTGGTGGCACAAAAGGGGGGAACTGTAAAAATAAGTAATAAGTCCTGCTAAAAAATCCGGAAATTCAAAAAATATTATTCTGTCCCCACCCGCACGCAGTCCTCGATCGACCCGATCCGGGCGACCGCGGCGCACATATCCGGCACGTACGCGAGTGCCTTGCCGGAATTCACCATGATCGCCTCATACTGCTCCATCACGGGAGAGACCACCATGCAGGTGTCGGCAAAGACCCGGGCCCCGCTCTTCTCGATCGCATCCACGGTCCGCGGGTCTTTATCGATGACCCCCTGCGAAGCAAAGACATAGAACGGCATCCTGACAACCTTTCCCTTCAGGAGCCGGGCGATCTCCCCGAGTTCTGCAGAAGAGCAGTGCGGGCAGCCCACCGCGACCGCCTCGACCGGGATCTCTTTGAACAGTTTTTTGATTTCCGCCGCTTCAACAGGTATCTTCTCCAGGCCGGCAAGATCGAACTGCGTTTTCACCGCTTCGGGCGTGACTCCGGCTACATGGTAGAGCGCGACGGCGCCGGTTGCTGCCATCGCCGCCCCGAGTCCCTTGAGCTGGTCTTTGTCCGGGCGAATGCCGGTGAAGTACGGGATCCGGTTGCCCACCATCTCGCCGACATGGTAGCCGAGCGCCCCGAAGTCCGCGATTGTCCAGTCCCTCGTGCCCTCCCTGACATCAATGACGATCTGGGGTTTGCGGTTCTGTCCGAGGTGGAAGCCGTAACAGGGAGTCTTCCCCACGAGGGCGGCGGCGAGTGCGCCGGGGCCGCCTTCCCTGTTTGTCCGGGCCCCGATCACTGAGTTCGCGTAACTGACCGCGGAGGACTCCGACCATGCGAGGTGGTCGCCGAAGTTCGTCTCGCGGAGATAGTACGGCGTGCAGGTACATTCGAGGCTGATGCCAAGCCGTTCGTAGGCAGCGACAACCGCCTGCTGCTTTCGGGCGAAATCCTCCTCCACGCCCATCTCCTGCCATCGTTCCCGTGGCATACCGATCGGGTTCAGCACCGCCGGGACCACGGCCTTCGCGTCAAGTGAGGAGAGCCACTGGAGGCCGTACTCCCCGATCGTCTTGTAGGATGCCCCGCTCACCTGCGCGCTCGCAATCGGGACGAGCCGTTCGGCGCCGAAGACCTTGCCGAGCGCCACGAGGAGCTCGAGCATTTTCTGCCGGGTCTCGCCCTGCTCGCCGGCAAGGATGCACTCGTCGTCCTTATCGAGCTGCATCACTCACCACGTAGCCCGCATGAAATCCGCTTCGCGCCCGAGCACCATCGTCGCGTCGACCCCGACCTTCACGTTCGTGCCATCCTCGAGCTGGCACGGGTCGAGCGAAGAGCCGCGGACGCCGGTGATCACCATGATGTCCCGGTCGCCGCTCACCCGGGTCGCGATCGCATACTCGACATCGTTGGGGTCCGTGGGATCGATATCTTCGTCAATGACTACGACGTGCTTGAGGGAGGTGTGGGCGGCAAACGCGGCCATGATCGCGTTTTTCCCATCACCCTGCGTGCTCTTTTTGATCTGAATCACGGCATGGAGATATCCGCAGCCGCCTTTCGTAAGAACGACATTCCTCACCTGGGTCACACCGGCCACCGCCTTGTAGATCGTCGGTTCGTAGGGACAACCCATCAGCACCTTGTGTTCGTCCCCGCCGGGCAGGATCCCGTGGTAAATGAAGTCCGGCTTCGTGTACATGCCGGTGAACTCGATGATGTGCTGCATCCGGACCGGGTCGTAGGTCCCGGTGATGTCGACGAACGGCCCTTCCTCCGTGAGATCGCCCGTGATGAACCCTTCCAGTACGACCTCCGCGTCGGGCACGAGCACGCCGTTACCGCACCGCTTCACCTTCAGTGTACCACCCATCAATTCGGCGGCGTACGGGAGTTCCATCCCCGTGGGGACGCGGGTGCAGCTGGCGAAAGTCACGGCCGGGTGCGTCCCGATGGTGACGGCAATCGGGAGCTTCTCCCCCTTCGCGAGCGCTTTCTTGAGCATCACATGGGTGTGCCGGCCCTCCACAAGCCGGGCCGCGACCCGGTGGTCGTCGAGCACCTGCATCCGGTGGATCGAGGCATTCTCGATACCTTCGTAGTGTGAGAAGACGATCGCAGAGGTGAGGTATTTCCCGGCATCCTTGGGGAAGTGGTGCATGATAGGAAACTTCGAGAGATCCGGCTTCTTCATTGGAAGCGTCCCATCTTCAACGAGCTTGCCGTTGAACTTTGCATCCGCGAGGGTGCTGACGATCTTTTTCTCGTCGATGCCCAGCGCGAGGGAAAGCGAGATACGGCTCGCGGTGAGGTTCATGACGGCACGGTGTCCGCCAATCTTATGGAAAAACAGGAGCTTGTCGGTGCCGGCCGCCATCTTTGGCGCCTGCAGGTCGACCGAAACTTCATCCTTTACATCGACAACGAGCCCTGCCTTCCGCATCTTCTCAATGAATTCACGCATCGTAACCGCTCCAGCGCTCTATGAGGCTGTGTTCGATCTCAAGGTGGTCGAGCACCCGGGCCACGACCATGTCCACGAGGTCGTCAATCGTTTTCGGTTTATGGTAGAAGCCGGGGCTTGCGGGCATGATCGTCGCACCCGCTTCCTCGGCGGCAAGCATGTTCTTCAGGTGGATCTTCGAGAGCGGCATCTCGCGGGTGACAAGGATGCATTTCCGGTGCTCCTTGAGGCAGACATCGGCGGTGCGGGTGATCAGGTTGTCGGCATACCCGTTTGCGATCGCGGCGAGCGTCTTGGAGCTGCACGGGATCACGACCATCCCGTCATATTTATGCGACCCGCTCGCGATGGATGCAAAGAGCTTGTCAATATCATGATATTCGGCTTTCAGGCCTTCGAACGAGACCCCCTCGTGGGCCGCGATCTTCGCTGCCACGTCCGAGACGATGATGTGCACCTTCGCATCCTTACAGAGTACCTCGAGCAGGCGGCGGGCATACACGGCCCCGCTCGCGCCTGTCACCCCGACTACGATCTCTTTCTTCATGATTGCCAAACCGCCTCTCCTGTGATACCAATGTCGGAGTGGTGACAAAAAGAGTTTGCGCCGGGAACAGGCAGGATTCGCAGTTCCGATAATCCGATCTGTCATGACCTTTTGATGCGCTTCCCACCCTCACGCATCCCCTGCCCCCGTCCGTGGGGACGGGGGTATGCACGATACCGAAACGATTTTCCCCCTCCGACCCCCCCTTACTGAGAAATTGCTTTGCACATGAAATTCTCTGACGTGAATTGTGCAGGATTCCGGCTAAAAAATCCGGAAGGGCAAGGGGGGTCGGAAGGGGAAAAACAATTTTTTGCCATGATAGGCCCGCAGGAAAATGAGAGAAACTCTGATGGAAAATTACCTGCTCAGCTGCTTTCCCGCAAAACAAAAATACACTGCCCGACCCCCCCTTCCCGCCGTCTGTCAGCACCGTAAAATCCCCGGATCTCACACAACCCGGAAACAGAGAGCCTGGAATTTTTTAAAAGAGGATTTTCAGATTCAGAAAAGATCTTACTTCCTTGGCGGTGCAAAGAAACGGTAACGGACCTGCGCATCCTCGACCTTCCGGGCATGGGTCGGGTTAAGATCGCGCCGGGCCTCGATGACAAGGGTATTGAGGATATTGTGGAGCCGGAGGGTATCGTAGTCCTTGTCCTTGTGCTCGTTCAGGAAATCCAGCAGGTCGTTCGTGCTCTTGAGGACTCCTGTGCTTCCCACGAGGTTGAGGCGGTTGAGAGTCATGGCGAGGTTCTTCTTGGCGATATCCATCTTGTAGGGATCGCCGCCCGCAAGATTCAGCTCGGTGATCGCGTTGAGGAGGTCGGTATAGACCTTGAGCTTGTGGGTGCTCTCCTGCATCCGGCGTTCTGCGCTGCGAAGCTTCCATACAGCGACAGCGATGGCGGCGACAATGACAATGACACCGCAGATCACAACAATCCAGTCTTCAGTCATGCGTTCATCCACCTCTTTACGGGTTCCGCTTCGCTGCGGTTACCCACACCTTGACCCGGTTTCCTGTCATGGTAACATTGTACGGACCCTGAGTATACATCGGAATCCATTGATCTGTTTCAATGGATTGATCCCTGCCATACCCATAGGTATCCGACTGCCCGTTATCCTCATTTGTTACAACCATCTTAAACCAGCAATATTGCAAATCGTCATTCAGGGGCTTAATTTTTATGTGAATGCCCCAGGAAGAATTGTCAACCCGGAATTTTTCGGTGATCACATCTTTTTCGCTGTTGAACGTATATCCATTCGGTTTGTCCAGGTAGGCATATCCGAGGGAGAACGTGGGCAGGGGCACTGCCGTGACTGTAGCGGCGGTTTCGGTTCCAGCCGTGGCAAGTGTCGGAGTCGCTACAGCGCCCTGGTTCTGGGTACACCCGGCGATCATGACTCCTGCGATGACCAGCACAAGGGCAATGAGTACACGGTATTTCATATGGGTGAGTGTTAGGGGATGGTAATATATTATTTTTTATTTGTGTGCCGCACGGACGTTTTCCCCTTCAGAGGTATCGGGAGAAGATGCAGGAGACTCGCCGGCACTTGTTATCACGCGCTTTCAGAACAGCGTGTCTTGGCGGGTCGGTTTCCTGATGTGCAGGACCTCGCACGCCGCATCGGCCACCGTCTCCCGGTATTCGGGAAGCGTATAGACACCGAGACGCCACTGCTCCCGTCGTGTCATGTTGAGCGTGCGGATCCGGGGGGAGAGCTCTTCAAAACTCGTGACGGAATACCTGTTCTGCACCCGGACGCCAAGGGTCATCTCGCCCGGGATCGGGGGAATGTCGACGAGTACATCCTCCGGCAGGATCCCGGCATGCCCGGCGATCCGGTCTGCGAACTCCCGGGTTTTCTCCAGCGGGATCCCGTCCTGCCAGGCCGTGCTGCTCACCTGGTCGCTGCCGGCATAGACCGCCCGTTTGTACAGCCGGCGCTCGTACAGCCGGAGCGTCAGCTCGCGGGCAACCGGATTTTCTGAAGTGCGAAGGGCCTGGATGCACCACGCATCATCCATCCTGAGGAACTGCCGCCGCGCTTCCCCGTCCATGCCGGCACAGTGCTCCAGCGCCGCGAGCTGGAACATGCTCTCGCCGATCCTGCTGACGTGGTGGAAATAGACTGTCGGGCGCATGAGGGTCCGGGCGATCAGGAGCGACTCGGCGGCATTCACCCCGTTCTCGTCCAGCACGGTCCCCTCCGGGTCCCGGATCAGGTGCCGGATCAGGCGCTGGGCATCGACCGTGCCGTATGGGGCGCCGGTGTAGTAGGCGTCCCTAAGAAGGTAGTCCATCCGGTCCACATCGAAATCACCGTGAATGATCCCGGAGAGCAGGTGCCTCCCCTGCACGACCGCACAGAGCTCATCCGGGTCGACACCGGCATCACCGAGCAGGCCTCTGGTGCAGTTATCGATGACCGGGCCGATCTCATCGTGGGTCCGGTGCAGGTATTTCTCCATCAGGGGCTCGCTCGCATGGGAGAAGGGTCCGTGGCCGATATCGTGGAGGAGGGCGGCGGCAACCACGAGCGTGCGCTCGTCTTCGGGGAGCTGGAACCTCCGGCACGCGACATCTGCAAGGAACATGGTGCCGAGGGAGTGCTCGAACCGCGTGTGGTTGGCCCCCGGGTACACGAGATAGGAGAAGCCGAGCTGCCTGATGTAGCGGAGGCGCTGCAGCACGGGGGAGTCCAGCAGCCGGAGCGCATACTCCTCCACCTCGATATACCCGTGGACCGGATCCTTGATGATCTTCAGAGTCACTAAAGAATCTTCATATACATCGCATAAAAGTATTGAGTAATGATTACCTTCCTGTCGGGCGGAACCGGCACGCCGAAACTCCTGCGGGGCATGCAGAAAGTGATGGACCGGCACGAGATCTCGGTGATTGTCAATACGGCCGAGGACATCTGGATATCGGGCAACCACATCTCCCCGGACGTGGATACCGTCATGTACCTCTTTGCCGGCATCCTCAACATGGATACCTGGTGGGGAATCCGGAGCGATACCTTCACCACACATGATGAGATCACACGGCTGGGTATCGATGAGTTTATCGCAATCGGGGACAAGGACCGGGCCGTGCAGGTCGCCCGCGGCGAGATGATGCGGAACGGGATGCGGCTGACGAACGTGACCAAGATCCTCTGTGAACGGCTCGGTGTCCGCGAGAACGTTTTGCCCATGACCGATACCGAAGTCACGACCCAGGTGAAGACGGATCTCGGCTTCATCCATTTCCAGGAGTACTGGGTCCGGGCAAAAGGCAAGATCGAGATCAAGGAGGTCGTGCAGAGTTTCAACGAGCCGCCGGTGGCAACGCAAGAGGTGCTCGAGACCATAGAAGCGAGCGATGCGGTGGTTATTGGTCCTTCGAACCCGATTACCAGCATCCTGCCGATCCTTGCCTGCGACGGCATGAAAGAGGCGCTCAGGGACAAGGTCGTGATCGCCGTCAGCCCGTTCATCGGCAATGCCCCGGTGAGCGGCCCGGCCGCGGCTCTCATGACGGCCGCCGGGTTCGAGCCGAGCTCGAGCGGGACCTTCAACTGTTACAGGGGTTTACCAGATCTGTTCGTGCAGGACATCCGCGACCCGGTGACGGTGAGCCATTCGGTACGGTTTGACACTCTGATGGTGGACGAGGAGAAGAGCATGGCCCTTGCCCGGGAGATCCTGCGGCTCATCGGCACCTGCTGACATGTTCTCAACTCGCATAACCGGAATCCCGGAGAGAAATGTCCGGTGGCGATTAACCAGGTTTGCAAATCTATATATCGCCAGCCAATAACGGTTATCGTAAGAGGTAGAATCACATAATGATTCGGAAAATTATCATTTTACCGCTCATTTTTTTTGTCTTACTATCAGGCTGCACCACACCAGAAAAGGTCCCGGAGACCGGGACCATCCAGTTTACGTCTTCGCCTACCGGAGCCCAGATTTATCTCGACTCTCAGTTCCGGGGAAACACTCCCGGTACTGTGACCGGGATCCAATCCGGTAATCACTCCCTTGAATTCCGGTATCCCGGATATGCGAGCTGGTCGACGACGATGGTGGTATCTTCCGGTTCAAATAATGTATTTGCCGCATTATTGCCCCAGGGTAGCAGTACAGCAGGGGGTGCCACAACGACCACACCTTTATCGGCAACACCGGTATCCGTTACCTTGCAGCTCAGCAGAGACAGCATGATCATCGGAGACTCAATGATCTTTTCCGGAAGGGCAGCAGGGTGTGACAACGTGCTGCTAACCCTGTACGGGACGGGAGCATATGCGAACGGGGTATCCCTTGCCCAGCCGGATGTCAATTCTCTCGGCTCGTGGAGTTATACATGGAATCCGGGATCGGCGATTCAGTCGGGCACATATACGATCATAGTAACCGACCCGAACAAGGTGGTATCCGAACGTCAGGAGTTCGCCATTATCGGCGGAGGCCAGGTGACCGTCATATCGAACAGCTACGCAGCTGCCAGAGGCGATACCCTCCGGTTTTCCGGGATCTGCACAACAGGCGCCAAGAATGTCCAGCTGGTTCTGTACGGCCCCGACCGCTACGCCGGCGGGGTGGAACTGGGCACCTTTTCCGTGATGGCCGACAAGAACTGGAACTTCCGCTATCCCCTTGACACTACCATGCCCACCGGGGTGTACACGATGTACGTGTACGATGTCCCGAAAACAACGTCGGGCACTACCCAGTTCACGGTAGGTTATAAAGGATAAAAACAGTTGAAATTTTTTGGTAATTCCCGATATTTTCCACGATTATCGTGCGGGAGTGGCGTATATCCGATGTTTTGTACCCGATACCTATTTGAAGGATTTATATACTAATATTTGTTCGGAGAAGTCATATGAGTATTATCAAGAAATTCCTCAACCTGTTCAAGTCAGGGAAAGGAGAGGAGGACGAGGCGCGCCTCCAGGCACAGAAAGAGCGCTATGACAGCTTCCTCCGGGCCCTTACCGACGGGGATCTCGATGCCCGCTGGGCTGCCGTCAGGTCAGTCGGCGACCTCGGCGAGCCGTTCATCGAACCGCTGATCCGCGGGCTCAAGGATGAATACTGGATCATTCGGAGGGGATCCGCGGATACACTCGGCAAGATCGGGGCACCTGCGGTAAAGCCGCTCATCGGGGCACTGGATGAGCCCAGCGAGGATGTCCGGCAGGAGACGATCCGGGCACTCCAGCTGATCGGTGAGCCCTCGGTCGGCCCGCTCGTCCAGGCCACCAAACACGGCCATCCGCTGATCCGACGGGGGGCCGTGCAGGCGCTCGGGATCATGGGCGAAGATCGGGCGATCCCGGTCCTTGTCGAAGCCTTAAAGGACGCAGATGCCGGTGTCCGGCACGAGGCAGCGGTTGCTTTCGGGCGCATCGGCGATCCCCGGGGCGTCGGCCCCCTGATCGAGAGCCTCAGCGATGCTCAGGAGAAGGTGCGGATCGCCGCAATGGCAACCCTCTGCTCGCTCGGGGCACCTTCCATCGACCCCCTTGTACGGGCACTGGTCGACCAGAACGAAGACGTCTGCCGGCGGGCATCGCTCGCGCTGGTGACGATCGGCGAGCCTGCCATTGATCCCCTGATCACTGCGCTCGGCGACCAGAACCCGGGTATCCGCCGGGGTGCCATTGAGGTACTCGGGCAGATCGGGAATACGCGGGCAATCCCGAAGATCATCGAACACCTCAATGACCCGGAGCGGTCCGTGCGGATCGAAGCCGTCAAAGCCCTTGCAGCCCTTGGTGTCCCCGCCATCGCCCCGCTCATGCAGGTCTTCCGCGAAGGCGACGGCCGTATGAGGACCGGCGCGATGGAAGCCCTCTGGATGCTAGGTCAGCCGGCAACGACCCCGCTGATCATGGTCCTGAAAGACGACCAGAGCGATGTCCGGAAGCGGGCTGCCCTCCTGCTCGGCGAAATCGGCGACCAGAAGGCCGTCGATCATCTGACCGGCCTCCTCTCCGACGATAATGTTACTGTCCGGAAAGAAGCCTTCGAAGCTCTCGAAATGATCAAGAAGCGGACTGCGGCGTAATCCCTTTTTTCAATATTTTTTATTCGCGTCATCGCAGGAGTCGCAGGGCAATACCCGGAAGTCCCTGTCTTTTTCCGCCCGCACGCGGGTGCTGGCGCGATCGGCGACCGGCACGGGGGTGTGTTGATGCTAAGCCCCGATCGCAACCTATATCGAGGCCGGCAGGAATGATACCGTTGAGGAACCGGTATGCGAACGGTGATAACGAAGCGGAACTGTGAGGCAGTCCAGAGCGCACATCCCGGAACAACAAATCCGGCGGGATTCCTGAAAGATTCCTATCGCGAACGGCTGTTAAAATACATACCAGTAGAGATCGTCGTGCTCTATGTCGCGGTGTACGGGATGGCATATGCGATGCTGGCCGCGGACCCGGTCTTCCCCCTTATCGCCCGCTGGATACTTATTGGAGGGATCGTGGCAACGCCGCTGTATCTGCTGGAGGCGGAACACGTGACGGACTGGGTACAGCTCATGGTTGCTACCGCCGGCTTCGTACTCTGGGGGTTTGCGCTTGGTGTCGTGCCGCTTTCAGAGCTCCCGGGGTACAACCAGATCGTCGCATCGCTCGCTTTCCCGCTCTACGTCTTTATCTCCCCGATGATCGAGGGGATGCCGGAGAGGTGGTGAGGGTCGGCCCGTCGCGGTCACTGCGTATGATCACCCTTGACGAGATCAGAAAGGCGCACGAACGGATCGCTCCCTTCGTACTCCGGACCCCACTAGTGTACTCACCGACGCTGTCCGCAAAGACCGGCGCGAACGTGTACCTGAAACTGGAGACCCTCCAGAAGGCGGGTTCCTTCAAGGTCCGGGGGGCGATGAACCGGATCCTCGCCCATCCCGGCCCGTCGCCTGCCCGGGGGGTCGTGGCAGCTTCTGCGGGAAACCATGCGCAGGGCGTTGCAGTCGCTGCTCATGCAGCGGGATTGCCGGCAACAATCGTGATGCCGGTATGGGCCTCGCTCTCCAAGCAGGAGGCGACCCGGGGCTACGGGGCGGAGATCCTCATCCACGGCAACTCTCTCGAGGAAAGTATTGTCCGGGCAGAAGAACTCGCTGCCGGGGGAAGGCTCTTCATCCACCCTTTCGATGACGACGACGTGATCGCAGGGCAGGGGACGATCGCCATTGAGATCCTTGAGGACCTGCCGGAGACCGATCTCATCGTCGTGCCGGTCGGCGGCGGCGGGCTGATTGCCGGCATTGCTGCAGCGGCAAAAGCGATCCGGCCCTCCCTTGGGGTTATCGGTGTCCAGGCAGCGGCCTGCCCTTCAGCACAGGAGGCGCTCTCGAAGGCTTGTCCCGCCGGGGTCAGGGCGGACATGACTATTGCCGACGGGATACGTGTGGCAAGGATCGGGGAGCGGCCGTTCCCGGTCATACAACGGGACGTCGAGCAGATCGTCCTTGTCGCAGAGAATGAGATCGCGGATGCAATGCTCCTCCTGCTCGAACGCAAGCACATCGTAGCGGAAGGAGCCGGTGCCACTCCGATCGCCGCCCTCCTGAACGGGTCCATCTCTCTCCGGCCCGGGAGCACGGTCGTCCTCGTGATCAGCGGCGGGAACGTCGACAGCACCCGGCTCTTCCGTATTATCCGGCAGGTAATGGTCCGGCAGGGCCGGATCCTGCAGTTCTCCGCACTGCTTGAGGATCAGCCGGGAACGCTGGTGCAGCTGCTTGCCGTTATCGCAAAAAAGGGAGGAAATATCCTCCGTATCCGGCATACGCAGGAGGGACAGGGGGTTCCCGTGCTGATGGCCCGGGTTGATCTAGAGCTGGAAACAAGGGGAGAGGAACACAGCAGGGCCCTCCTTCAGGCACTTGCCGACAACGGGTACAAAATCCAGATCGTGTAAGGGTGAAAAGAGGGGATCAGAGTTCCCCGAGACCCTTCCAGTAATCGTACTCGTGCGCCCAGAGGTCCTTGTTGAACGAAATGAGACGCTTGAAATACTCCTTGCGCTCCTGGTGGTGTTTTTCCTGGGCCGGGTCCTGCCACTTCGTCTTGATCGCCCCGGCCAGTTTTTTACCCAGTTCCTTTGCCTGCTTCTCGCCGGTAACGATCGCGTTCGGGTCGGCCCCGACAAGCACTGCCACTTTACCGATCGTGGTCGCCCCGAAATTGAGGAGCGCCATGTTCATGTAGTCTGCGACCTCGTCCGCGTATGCGCCGCCCGCCGTACACACGGAACACCCGTACCTGCCGGCGAGCTGCTGGCAGTGCACGACGTCCGCCATCCGGTCGAGCATCGTCTTGAGCTGGGCCGTTACGGCATTGATATAGTTCGGCGATCCGATGACAATGCCATCCGCATCCAGCATCTTCTCCAGAAGTGCCGGGTAGTCATCATCGTGGATGCATTCGCCTTTCGCGTAACAGGTGCCGCAGGCAGTGCAGTAGTGGATCTCGAGACCGCAGATGTCCACGAACGTGATATCCGCCCCGGTCTGCCGGGCTCCTTCGAGCACGCCCATCACGAGGCGTCGGGTCTGGCTCTTCTCCCCTTTCGGGCTCGCATTGATACCGATGATCTTCATCATAATCACTACTGTAATGATGCCGGCCGGTGGGTATAAAGATGTGCTGTTCAGGATCCTGCCCCGAGCGTCCCCCGCAGAAAAACCAGAA
>Ga0265316_10003257_pt1 | contig 16499 bp, 17 predicted proteins | sample 4522metaG_FD_202092 | JGI IMG/M metagenome (GOLD analysis project Ga0265316, IMG submission 202092) | Rhizosphere microbial communities from Carex aquatilis grown in University of Washington, Seatle, WA, United States - 4-5-22 metaG | ecosystem: Host-associated > Plants > Roots > Rhizosphere >...
GGGGCCAAAGCAGTACGAATATACTTTACGGGAATGGCAATAACGATAATATCGCTCGACAAAGCCTCCGCGACGGTTTCGGCGACAAGCAGTGCCGGAGGAAATTTTGCGCCTTGCAAAAAGTCGTGATTCTCTTTTTCTTCCTGCATGCGCAAGTTGTGTTCGCGAAAAACACTGCAAAGCGTTACATCTAAACCCTTGCGGGCAAGGATAATCGCCAAGGTCGTGCCCCAGCTTCCCGCGCCGATCACAGAAATTTTTTCTTTCATAGATGTCTATATTTTACAAGGGTAAGTTGTGTTTGGAAAGGAGTAAAATAGCGGGTGGTCGGAATCGAACCGGCATAATCAGTTTGGAAAACTGATGTTCTACCACTGAACTACACCCGCATAATCTACTTACCGCTTTTGCCGTCGTCGAGGACGCGCACCATCGGGATACCGTTATCGCCGCTGGGAATATAAACCGTTGTATGGTTCGGGCTGTCGGCCATGCGCATTTGCGCCTGAATCGCCTCATGCTGCAAATAAGCCTGGCTTAATGTCTTGTTGATGATCTCCTGCGCCTTGGCGATTCCTTCCGCCTCGATCACTTTGCGCTCTGCCTCTTGCTTTTCTTTGGTCAAAACAAATTTCATCTGCTCCGATTCCTGCTCGGCCTTTAATTTCATTTCGATCGCTTTACTCACAGTAGCCGGCAGCTGTATCGACCTTAATAAAACTTTTTCCAGGATGATACCGCGGCTGGCCAACATCCCTTCCAGCTCGGAAAATATCTTTTGCGCCATTTCTTCGCGGCCGGAAGTATATAGCGCCTTGGCTTCATAGTTGGCGCTGATTCCGCGGCAAGCCGAGCGAAATTGCGGTTGAACGATGATTTCGCGATAATTCATGCCGACCGTTCTATATATTTCAGCGGCTTTTTCCGGGGAAACTTTAAACAATATCGACGTATCCAGGTCGATCGACAAACCTTCCTGCGAAGGCACATTCATCGACTCCTGTTCCTCTTCGGTCTTAATATTCATCACGACAATATTCGCAAACGGGTTAACGATATTAAGGCCGCTATGGCGTACCTGCGGGATAACCTGGCCGAAAAGATCGACCACCCCGACAGTTCCGGCCGGAACAATACGGATAAAGCTGAAAATGATCTTAACTATCGCGACCAGAATGACAACCACACCGACGACATTGATGGTTTTGTTATAATCGGAGTGCCGCATACGTGTCGCAGCCAATGCAATACCGATCGCTAAAAAAATAATTCCTACAATAAAATTGGTATACATCTAAAGCCCTCCTTAAAAAAATATGGTGGACAGGGAAGGATTCGAACCTTCGAAGTGCAAGCACAACAGATTTACAGTCTGTCCCCGTTGGCCACTTGGGTACCTGTCCGTATCAAGATTTCAAATTATCAAAAAGCCCAGGAAAGGAATCGAACCTTCAACCCTCTCATTACAAGTGAGAAGCTCTGCCAATTGAGCTACCTGGGCAGAGCCAGGGTGCCTTCGGCACCATGGCTGCTTATATATAAGTTTTACAAATAACAATGCGACTCAACACCCGCGTTCTATCTCAAGGTGATGCCTGGCAGCTGGCTCTTCAAGGGGGCAAGCCCCCTATGACGCTTCGCTGTTACCCCCTCCAAAAGAATCTCAGCTCTTATCTGGCTGCTTTTATTGCTTCGGGTAAATAGTCGATTATATCCGAAGCCAATAAGCACATCTCGGTTTTGGCTTTAGCCGCGAGGTCGCCGGAAAGCCCATGCAAATATACGCCCAGGCCCGCGGCATCGAAACCACTTAAGCCCTGAGCCATCAACCCCGCGATTATACCGGACAAAACATCGCCGGTGCCGGCCTTGGCCATGGCGGGATTTCCCGTCGAATTTTCAAAAAACGCTTTACCATCGCTTACCAGAGTGTGATCACCCTTCAAAACGAGAGTTAAATTATATCTAAGGGCAAATTTTTTTACAAGCTCTTTTCTTTGATTTATTATACGGTTATTATCGACCCCTGTCATCCGGGAAAATTCGCCCACGTGCGGCGTCAAAACCAGCCTGGACGAACGGCGTTTCTCTAAAATCACCATATGCCCGGCCAACGCGGTCAAGCCGTCGGCATCGATTACCATCGGCTTATCCACGGTTTGTACAATATTACGCAAAAAGCTCTGGGTTTCTTTATTGGCCGACGCGCCGCATCCGATCGCCAGAACATCGATCTTGCCTAAAAGCGGCTTGATCGCGGCAAATGACCTTTCGCAAAAGTATCCCCCCTTATCCGCTACCGGCAAAGTCATCACTTCTAAAAGGTTCATCTCGAAAATCGGGTTAAGAGCCTTGGGCACCGCAACCCTTACCAGGCCGGCCCCGATCTTTAACGCAGCTTGCGCGCACAGGCACGGCGCACCGACTAAACCCGGCGAGCCGCCGATGACCAGAACATAACCGTAATCATACTTATGGCTGTCGGCTTTACGGTTTAATAAAAATCCCGGTATTTTCATTTTTTCTTTTGCGCGACGGCCGTGGCCGCAGCATATTCTTCGATGTGGGTGATCGAGAGAAAAATATCGACATTGACGCGTTTTTTAAATTTTACGTACGGTGCGCCGTTGGGCCGGTTTAAGATCATGATATCGGTTAAGTCGAGAGGATATTTTTTCGATACGGCTTTGATCACCGCTTCTTTGGCGGCAAAGCGCGCGGCGAGCCGCTGATAATACATCTTGCCAGGAGCAATGTTAGCCAGCTCTTCCTTATCGAAAACGCGGCTTAAAAAACCCTCGCCATGCTTTTCGATAGCCTTTTGCATCTTCTCGATCTTCACCATATCTATGCCAACGCCTAATATCATAAAATTCTTACCTTTCTTGCCCTCATATTTTACCATGCTGATGCATCGATTACATTAAATCTACAATAACTTTCTTCCCCAGCGCTCCGGCAACATTTTCCAGGGTCAAGAGCGAAACATTCTCCCGGCCGCTTTCAATATGGGAAATTATCTGCTGAGAGACCTTAAGCTTGGCCGCAACTTCGCGCTGCGAAAACCGTTGTGCCCTGCGAATAGCGCGCAGTTTAGCGCCGATATCCTTTAAGATCGGTTTCTCTACGAATATTACCGTCGAGATAACGTCCACGCCTTGAGCACGATATTGCGCCATCAATTTTTTATAAATCGCCTGCCAATAAATAATCGCCATGTTATTCCAGCTATCCCGGCGCATCTGTTTTTTGACTTGCAGCCACTTGCGGCAAAATTCCAAAGGTTTTACGTAATTTTTAAATACCACCCTGGCCTCCTGCATACGCCCCAACAGCAACGCGCAGATAGTTACAAATTGCCGATTATCCGGCGACGTTAAAATATCTTTAGCCTGTTTTAAGGTAATTTTTTGGTCCCAAAGCCAATTGGTATTCATACCCCCTCGATCTCCTTGCCGACTATTTTGTCGACTTCCTGCGCAAAATGTTTTTCCATAATCTTGCAATCCGGTTTATGCGCCGTATCCAAGTTCAAAACCCCGTCCATCATCGCCATGCGGCCATAGCTGTTAAACCAAGCGATAACCCCCTGGATCATTTGACGATTACCATATTTAGCAACAAATTTAGACAACGGCATAAATGTATGTGACAAATAAAAAAGGTCGTAAAAATCTTTAGCTGCGGCGCGTCCGCCGATAAAATGTTCACGCCCGGTTTCGTCTAAAGCCGGTAACGCACCGCAAATCGCATAAAGTTTGCGTAAATAAATATCTTCCAGCGACAACACCCGTACACCGTCAATAGCCTTAGGCGGCGCCAGCAGAGGGAAAATGTCTTCCACAAAATCTATTTTCAAAACCTCTTGTTTTGTAAAATGGATGTTGTAAATCATCATTCGTGTCTGCCTTTTGTTCAAGTTCTGCGCGGCTAAGCTTATCGGCCTGTCCACCGCCGCTTTCAGTAAAGCCGCTATCTGATCAACACGTTTGGACGAAAAATATTTGGCCGGAGTAAAAAAATCCAAATCGATCGAAAGCCGGTGCTGAAAATAAAAAAGCGCTAACGCCGTGCCTCCGGCCAGGTAAAAATCATCGATCTTACCGGACAGCGCTTTTAACACCTTTTTCTGATAACCCACAATAGCCTTCTTCATACCTCAAATATACAATATATATGTTGTAATGTCAAGCACTTTACAATTTATATATTGTAAAAATAATAAAATAGCTATATTTTATTGGATTTTTATTCTTGCCTCTATTGCCAAAACTTTGGGTAAAAAGTTAATTGTGCGGTTTTCGTAGGAACAAGTACACATGCCTGGCCCCTTCTTTTGCTTTACTACTTATAAGTAGTGAGAAGTTTATCGCTCATTGTCTAAATGGTTTTATAAAGGTTGAGTAAAAGCAGCTTGCCGGGGGCGCCACCGTGTAAACGCGGCCTACCCCTGCGGGGCTTGGCTTAAATCCCGCACAGACGGTGGCGCATAGGTTTCGACCCTGCCTTTATCCTTCCCTAAAAGATAAAAAAGAAAGTTGTGGAAAAAGCTGTTTCCCGGGAAAAGATTATAATTTTTTATATATTTGGAATTATATAAAACAAGTTTGTTGCGCGCGAACCCGAGAATGGTATATTCCCATTCTTCACCCGCTAGATCATTATCATCTTTTGCCGTAGTTTCGCCCATTATCGATATCGGATCAGAAGGTATAAAATTAGAATCCGAATCGAAGGGTAATTTACTTTCGTCTACCACTTTTAACGAAACCATATGTGAAGCCTTGCACGCGTAAATAATTACCTCATCGTATTCATAACATGAACCGGCCCCGAAAGATAATATTTCGTTATAACGGGAGATAACGCCGCGATCCCCCATCGGAACCGGATCGCTAAGCCGGCTGGCCGTCTTGCTCTTAGCATAACGCATAAAAAATACATAATCGGTAAATTTATTCATCCCATTGAACCTTTGGGTCTTTTTGACCCAATGGCTCCCTGACACAAGCCCCTGGGCATAAGTGGCCGAACCAATAACGACAAAAACGCTGAAAGACAAAACAAATATTAATTTTTTCATCTTACCTTATCAGCCCCAGCATCTCTTTGACTGCGGCGGGCAGGCCCACATAAAGCGCGCGGGAGATGATCGAGTGTCCGATGTTAAGCTCTTCGATCGCTTTGATCGCAATGATATCTTTGGTATTTTCGTAATTGATCCCGTGGCCGGCAGCGACAAAAAATCCCGAATCTTGGGCCAGGGCGGCAGCTTGTTTTAGCTTTTTTAACTCTTTCTTTTTTACTGCCGTGGTTTTAGCATCGCAATAACTGCCGGTGTGAAATTCAATATGTTCGGCGCCGATCTTTCTAGCGAACTCGACTTGCTTTAGGGTGGGATCGATAAATAAACTTACTTTGATGCCTTTATCCTGCAAGCGCCGGGTGACAGCATAAACTTTTTTAAAATTTTTTATAAGGTCCAGGCCGCCTTCGGTAGTAAGCTCTTGGCGGCGTTCCGGTACCAGAGTCGCCTGGAAAGGTTTATATTTAAGGGCAAAAGCAACGATCTCTTCATTCGCCGCCATCTCCAAGTTAATCGGTATTTTAACCGCGCGTTTAAGCAAAACCAAATCGCGTTCTTTAATGTGGCGGCGGTCTTCACGCAAATGCATTACGATCGAATCGGCGCCGGCGGCTTCACAAAGCATGGCGCAGAGTACCGGATCAGGATAAGTTGTACCGCGCGCGTTACGCAGTGTTGCGGCATGGTCGACATTAACGCCTAGCTTCAAAAACGTACCCCTTTTAATATCTCGTTCGAGGCGTAAAGCCAGACGATCACCGCCACGACAAAAGAGATAATCTTAAGCCAGAGGTTATGCGTAAAGATCACTTTAAAAAAGTTGACTTTCTTCATGTTGTACTCAACTGTCCTTTTAATATCGTCAATAAATCGTTGGGGGTCAAATCGCGCGTTAACTGGCCGTTGATTGCCAGTGAGATCGAACCGTTCTCTTCCGAAACGATCACGACCAGCGCATCGGAGTGTTCGGACAAGCCCACGCCGGCGCGGTGGCGCATCCCGGTAGTCTTCTCAAAGGCGGTGCTCTCGCTCAAAGGGAACAAACACGAAGCCGCAAGGATTTTATTCCCCCCGATGATCACCCCGCCGTCATGCAAGGGCGCCAGCGGGTAAAAAATATTTTGCAAAAGTTCGCTGGAAAGTTCGGCATTTAAAAATACGCCGCTTTCGATATAATTTTTTAAACTGATCTCGCGTTTGATCGCGATCAGAGCGCCGATCTTCCGGCGGGAAAGCTTGCCGGCCGCGACCACAATATCTTTTAAATCTTTTTCAAACTCCTCTTTTTCGTAAGCCGCGGTAAAAAGCTGACGCTGGCCTAAGCGTATCAACCCTTCGCGTAATTCGGGCTGGAAAACTATCGCCATGATGATCAAAAAGAAGGCAAAAAATTTGGTTATCAACCAGTTTAAGACTAAAAAATCGAGTTTTTGGAAAGCAAAAAAAGCAATGGTCAGGATAATCACGCCGCGTAAAATATAGGCCGCGCGCGTGCCTTGTAAAAAAAGAAAAATATGGTAAATCACGCCCCACAGGACAAGGATCTGGACCACTGTTTTAATATTTAAAAATATGCTTAGATCAATCATAATCTTTTATCCGCTGCGCCATCGTTAACGCTTCGCGGGTCTCTTTTACGTCGTGGGTACGAAAAACCTTCGCGCCGGCAAGCATCGCATAAACTCCGGCGCCAAGCGCCCCTGCCAGCCGGTCGTTTATATTCAATTTAAGCGTTTTGCCGACAAATGACTTGCGCGACAAACCCAAAAATATCGGGCAGCCAAAAACCTTGAATTGAAAAATATTTTTCAATATTTCCAGATTATGCCCGCTAGTCTTGCCAAACCCGATGCCGGGATCGATCATCAAAGAGCTTTTATCAATGCCGTTTTTTTCACAAAATTCCAAACGCTCAACAAAAAAGTCGTGAAGTTCGGTAATCACGCATTTATATGCCGGTTTTACCTGCATTGTCGACGGGGTTCCCTGCATATGCATCAAAATGCAGCCCAGCTTATACCTTTTTATCACTCCGGCAATTTTCGGCGCATAGCGCAAAGCCGTGATGTCGTTAATAATATCGGCTCCGCAATCGGCGGCATCTCGCGCCGTTTCGTATTTATAGGTATCTACTGATATTAAAACATTTTTAAACTCTTTACGCAAACCTTTTATTACCGGCGTTAACCGCGCGAGCTCATCCTTAGCCTTAAGCGGCTTAGCCCCCGGACGGCTGGACTCAGCACCTATGTCTAGCATCACCGCGCCGTTTTTAATCATGCTGCCGGCCTTGGCCAGCGCGGCGTTAACGGTTTGCGTAGAAGATTTTTTTAAAATGCCGTCGCCGGAAAACGAATCCCCGGTAACGTTAATAATGCCGCAAATTACCGGTGCACCAAGCTCCAAGCGCTTGCCGCGGGCGTAAAATACCGGATTTTCGTTAAAACAATTTTTCAATGCCGTAGAAAGTTGCGTGGAAAATTTTTTCAAGCCAAATGGCTGATCTTTTAATTTAATACAAAGCCGCTCAAGCTGAGCAATGCTGCCGAAAATTGCAATCGAGGTCTTCATCTCTTTGATTAAAACTTCGCGGTTTAATGCCGCGTCGCTTCCCAAAGAAAGCAGGTCCTGCTTGATGATATTCGCTTCCCAGGCGCTCAAACCGTCGGCCCGAAAGGCAGCGTAAACGCTTTTCGGGCTAAGGATGGCAATACCTTCTTTGCTTACGCCTAAAGTTCGGAAAAGTTCCTGTGCGGCAAGTTCGCTATTAAGTCCCAGCGGGGTTATTCTCATCCTTGTCCTTGAAACCTATGGCCGCTTTTACCGCGGCCGCGTCTAAAACTTCTTTTTCTAAAAGAAGTTTGGCGACGATTTTCACATTTTCCAGATTATCGGAAAGGATTTTTTTTGCGCGGGAATATTGCTCTTCTAATATCCGTTTGATCTCGGCATCGACTGCCGTCGCCATATCTTCGGAATAATCTTTATGCTCGGCCAGATCGCGCCCTAAAAATATCGGGCCCGCCGGCCGGGTCAGCATGATGTGGCCGATTCGTTCGCTCATGCCGAATTCAGTGACCATGCGCCGGGTAATTTTGGTAGCCATTTCTAAATCATTATGCGCGCCGGTGGTGATCTCGTTTAAAATCAGCTCTTCCGATGCCATACCGCCAAAATAAGCGCAAACGCGGTCTAAGAGTTCGCTGCGCGAATGGGTATAGCGGTCTTCCGCCGGCAAGGGCATAGTATAGCCTAAAGCACCGACACCGCGCGGAATAATTGAAACCTTGTGCAAGGGGTCGACATGTTTTAAATATAAGTGCAGTAAAGTGTGGCCGCTTTCATGATAAGCGGTAATCTCTTTTTCTTTTTTGGGCATGATCCGGCTCTTGCGCTGCGGCCCGGCGACCACGCGTTCCATCGCTTCCTGCAATTCAACCAAAGTCACGGCTTCTTTATCCTGGCGCGCGGCCAAAAGTGCGGCTTCATTGCATAAGTTTTCCAGATCCGCGCCGGAAAATCCCGGGGTCTGCTTGGCGATCACCATCATATCTACTTCCGGCGCAAGTTTAAGCTTACGCGAATGAACCCTTAAAATCGCCTCTCTGCCCTTTATGTCCGGCGCATCGATCACGATATGGCGGTCAAAACGGCCGGGGCGCAGCAGCGCCGGATCAAGCACGTCGGGGCGGTTAGTCGCGGCCATCACGATCACGCCGACATCGGTTTCAAAACCGTCCATTTCGACTAAAAGTTGATTCAAAGTCTGCTCACGCTCATCGTGGCCGCCGCCGATCCCGGCAAAACGCTGGCGGCCTACGGCATCGATCTCGTCGATAAAAATAATACAGCCTTTACCCTGCACCTTGGCGGCTTTTTTCGATTGTTCAAATAAGTCGCGGACCCTTGACGCGCCCACACCCACGAACATCTCCACAAAATCCGAACCGCTGATCGAGAAAAACGGCACTCCGGCTTCACCGGCTACGGCTTTCGCCAACAAAGTCTTACCGCACCCCGGCGGCCCCACCAGCAAGACGCCTTTGGGAATCCTGCCGCCCAGTTTTTGAAATTTTTTCGGGTCTTTTAAAAACTGGATCACTTCCTGCAGCTCTTCTTTGGCCTCGTCAATCCCGGCCACATCTTTAAAAGTTATCTTGCTTAAGTTATCTTTCTCGGTCATCTTGTTGCGGATCTTACCAAAACCCCAGACTTTTGCCCCCATCTGATTGCCCTTGTTGGACAAGTACCATAAAAAAGCGATAAAAACAATGACCGGGAAGATCGAAATAAAAAAGTTAGTCAGCGCGGTTGAGGGGGGCTTGATGGAAAACTCTTTCACGCTGCTGCGGATCAACGGGATCAGGTCTTTATCGTTATCCGGGACATAAAGCTCAAAAATAGTTTTGCCGTGATCCGCGGCATATTGCGGGCTGTATTCGCCCTCGACAAAATTAAGCATCATCCGCACGCTCTTGATCGGCGGAACATCTTTGCCTTTCTCCTCTGCCATGACTGCCTTGCCCTTTTCCAGCAAAGCATAAAACTGGTCATAGCGCAGTTTATCGACCTGGCTGAAAGCGCCTACATTAAAGATATTCATCGCCCAGACCGCCAGCATAAAGAGCGAAATCCAGAAAAATCCCGCGCGCAATGCCGAATCGCGATTAGGCTTATTGGGGTTTGGCTTTTGATTGTTTTGCGCCATAATTTTAGATTACCATTATACTTTAAGCCTCGGTTAAAGCAAGCCTTAACGCCGGGCTTCGATTGTCAGGCGGGTGTCGGTCTTGGTGACGATGGCCATAGGCAAGTCGACGATGCTTTCGCGCTTGCGCTCTTTCACCAACGCTTTGATCTCAGCTAAGTGGCGCGCCTCAAGGCCGCGGGTATCGCCCTTAAGCATGGTTATTGCCGAGCGTAACACGTTGTTAAACATGCACTCATCCAACGCATCAAGAGCTTTCAAGTCGACCTCAACGCAATTGTGGGTATGGCGGCGTACGATCTTTTGCAATAAATCGTGGGCGGCTTTTTCAATAAATTCATAATCAATTGCCACGGTCTGCGCCAACGCGGCCAGATTATCCACGATTGATGGGTTTAGCTCCTCCAAAAGCGGAATTAATTTTAACCGCAAGCGGTTACGCAAAAACTCTTCGCTGAAGTTGCTCTGGTCAACACAATACTTAAACTCTTTTTCTTTAAGCCATTGCAAAATGACGCTTTTGCGCGTATCGATCAACGGCCGGATAATGGTAATATTTTTATAACGGGATATCGGCAAAAAGCCGCGTAGCCCTCGAAGGCCGGCGCCGCGCACGATACGCATTAATACCGTCTCGGCCAAATCATCTTCGTGATGCGCTAGAGCTAATTTTTTAATCTTGGTTTCGCGGGAACATTTTAGAAAAAAGTCGTAACGCAGATTACGCGCGGTCTGCTCCAACGAATCGCCGTCGAAAAATTTCTTTACCTCTTTTTTTTCGCTGATAAATCTAACCCCGGCAGCTTTGCAGATATTTTTTACGAATTGCTCTTCTGCGTCAGCCTCGTCGCGCAAGCAATGATTAAAATGACAAGCGACCAAATCAAGCTTAAGTTCTTGCCTTATGCCCAAAAAAAGATGAAGCAAGGCGATTGAATCCGGCCCGCCCGATATGCCTAAAAGCAGGCGATCGCCCTTTTTTACCATTCCGGCCTCAATGATCTTTTTTTTGAATAAATCTACCATCATTTAAATTTTATTATACCATGTTTGCTATAATATTACGGTTATGCAGATTTTAGCGATCAATCCCTGGATCTACGACTTTGCCGCTTATGATTACTGGCTTAAGCCCTACGGGTTTTTGTCGATCCTTACCTATTTAACCGAACGCGGCGCTAAAATCGACTATATCGACGCGTTGAGCGCAAAGATATCGCATGACGAATCCGGCCGAGGTAAATATTTCAGCGAAATCATCCCCACGCCGGAAGTTTGCAAAAATATTCCGCGCTATTTCAAGCGTTACGGCCTGCGTGTAGAAGAGTTTAAAAATAAACTGCCGCAAAAAAAGTATGATTATATTTTATTGACCTCGTCGATGACCTACTGGTATTTAGGTGTAATCGATACGGTAAAAATATTACGTAAAACCTACCCCGGTACGCCGATTGTCCTCGGCGGCACCTACGCTACGCTTTGCCGCGAACACGCACAAGAAAAAGCCGGCTGCGATAAGGTTTTCGGCAACGATGAGCTGGAACGCTTTTTCGCTTTTATCAATTTACCCTTTACGCGCGAAAGTTTTTATGCCACTCTGCCGCGATGGGAATTGTTTTATCCCCGACCGGAGTACGTGGTAGTTAAAAGTTCCTGGGGCTGTCCTTTCGATTGCAGTTACTGCGCCAATCCCTTTTTGTTCAAAGGATTTTTCCGTCTACCGATCGAAAAAGTCTTCGATTATATAAAAAGATATTCGGTACTGACAAAAAATTTTGTGGTTTACGACGACGCGTTTCTCTACGAACCAGAATTCGCAAAAGCCTTGTTGAAAAAAATCGCCGCCTTCAATATGGGGTTAAGCTTCCACACCCCCAATGCTCTGCATTGGAAATTTTTAGACGCCGAACTTGCCCAGCTTTTAAAGAGCTGCGGTTTTAAAATGCCCTGTTTCGGCATGGAGACTATGGACGAAAATCTGCAGAAAAGCTGGGGCGGAAAAACCGGGCGAGAAGAACTGGTACACGGAGTAAAGTTACTGCGCGAGGCCGAGTACCGGGACGGTGAATATGCCGTATACCTGCTTTTAGGCTATCCGAAACAGGACCTCGCCCGTTTAAAAGAAGATCTCGAATTTTTAAACCGCTTAGGGGTCAAGGTTTCGCTTGCCGAATTTTCTCCCGTACCACACACCGCGCTTTTTGAAGGTTACGGCAAAAATTTTGCCGAACCGCTTTTGCAGAATAACTCTATTTTTGGTTGCTTTGAGAAAGAAAAGATGCAGGAGTTCTGGGAGATAAAAAACTACGCTAAAACCCTCAACGCACGGCTGCGTTAATCTTACCGAAGGCTCTCTTCATACTTCGATCTCCATCCCCGCTTTAAGCTCAGTAAAATTATCTTTATATTTTTCCTGTAAAATTTTGCAGGCATCGTGGCCGGTGCAGTGCGAAGCAAAAACTTTCTCGACAAATTGCCCCATCTCATCGATCATATATTTGGCAAAACGGTGTTCTTTATCCATCATATGCAGGCCGCCGACCACAGTATCGACCTTTTGTTCAAAAAGGATCCCTGCCTTGTGAATAATATTCACCACTCCGGGATGGCAGCACCCGCAGACCATCGTCAGTTTATTTTCGTTTTTGATAAAAAGCATCTGTTCAACCATACCCTGCCCTTTGTACATCACGCGATTATTGCCTAAAATATGTAATCCATTCCCGATGTCCATATGATGTTTGACCAGCTCGAGCTTCCCGCCGGAAACTTTAACTTTATCCTTAAATTCAGGATTAAACCCCTCGCTGGCATAAACGGTGATATTTTTATTCATCTCCAAAAGGCCCCAGAGACCGTTAATATGGTCCCAATGGTCGTGAGAAATTACCACCTGCTCGATCTTCGAGAGATCGGCCTTGGCCAACCGGGCATTATCCTTAAGATATTCGAATTTTTCTCCGGTATCGAACAATACCTTCTCGCCGACCAGGAAAGCTACGCCCCAACCAGTGTGAAAGCTTTCGTTAACCGCGGCGCGGTCGAAAAGTATTTTTATCTTCATATTATTTTACCGCCCTGGCGCCAAATAAAAGCGTACCGACTCTAACCATATTCGCCCCCTCTTCGATTGCCATTTTGTAACTCGAGCTCATCCCCATCGATAAATAACACAGGCCTATTGTATCACGCTTTATCTCATCAAAAATACGTTTTGTTTCTTTAAACTGATCGCGTAACTCTTCTCCACCGTCGACTGACCCCATAGTCATTAATCCCACCAAACGGATACTTTTAAATGACTGAATCGTTTTAGCCAAGGCAAAAACATTCTGAGGAAGACAGCCGGCCTTTTGTATTTCACATCCGCTGTTGACCTCGATCATTACTTCCATTACTTTGTTGATTTTGGCACATTCTTTGTCGATGGCTCTGGCTAAATCGGCTGAATCGACGGTTTCGATGCAATCAAAAATTCTGACCGCCTTTTTCGCTTTGTTGCTTTGTAAGTGGCCGATCAAGTGCCACTTGGCTTTATCCCCGACCGCGGTAAATTTACTCTCGGCTTCCTGCACGTAGTTCTCGCCGATGATTTTTATGCCAGCCTCGATCGCCTCTAAAATCTCTTCCGGGGTACGGCTCTTAGTTGCCGCAACCAGCGTCACATCCTTAGGCAACTCACTTAAGATTTTTTTAACGTTTTGGGTGATCATAATTTTCCCTCGTCATTGCGAGCCGAACCGCGTGAGGCGTGGCAATCTCAATGATTTTTCACCCCACAAACTCACCCCAGCCGCACCGGAAACAATCGCTTTTCTGCCCGCCCGCACTGCCTTTACTGTGCGCGGGTCAGAAAGCTCGTCAACCATATCCAACAAATCCATTGCCTCATTATAACCAAGAATAACTTTTACAGGCTGACCATGTTTAGTTATAACCAGTAGACTGTCATTCTTCAAACGCATGGATAATCGATTACGCAGAGACCGCGCATCGACCCTTTCGGCTTTCAGCAAATCAGCTAATTTCCCCATAATAAACTCCTGCCTTATGTACCGGTATTCGCTTGCCTACATATTAAATATGCCGCATCCCTATCTCATTTTCAACATCTGTATTACCATCTGCTTATGTGTGCTACTTTTTTGCATTTGCGTAAAAACATCATTGATATTAAAAAATATTACCTGCCTCGACAATCCTGATGGATTAAACGGCGCAAAAAATATCTTATAATATTTTTTGTATTCACCGCTGTATAATCTCTTTAGTTTTTCCTGTATATCTTTTTCCTTGCTACTTTGCGTAACTTGCGCAACAACACCCTTTGAACCCTTCATTCCATAAATATCAATATCTTTCAGAGTCCTACCGATCGGCATAAGCAAAAAATCTATTTTCCCTTTCATTCGCAAAAACTCATAACACAAAATCTCTAATTGCTCCGGGGATAACGACTTTACGTTACGCCCCAAAGAGCTCTTTCCGGCTAATATGGCGCTGGCACAATCCGCCCCTTTAAGCGATTCATTTATCGTACACATCCGCGGCTGAACAGCTTTAAGCAATAACGCCCCATTCCCCCGCGCCTGGCGCATGCCGATTAATTTTACCGCCTTAAAAATAACCTTCTTCTTTCCAGTTTGTTCTGTGTATGTTCTATCTTTTATGTCTTTTGCAAACACTTTAGAACCTGGTCTAATTTTACCCACCCAAATTCCAAAAGCACCATAATCGGCGATAACAATTTTACCTTGGTCACACCACCCTTTTAGTCTTTTTAAGGAACTTTTGGCAGACTTCTTAGGGTAATCCTTGGGTTCAATGCTGGGAATATTTTTATAATGCACAGCAATCAAACCATTTTTTTGCAATTTTCTAATCGCAGCGCTGCCTATGTGGCCGTGGAATGTGTGCCGGATATATCCAACTCCATTTTTTCCTTTCATTAAACTTCCTTATCAAACCACCCTGCAAATACTTATTCGCTCCACCCAATTCAAACAATTGTATTGCCGAATCACTTTTGTCCTAAGTTAACAATTGTTAACTTGGTAGAATTTAAATTTTCTTGATTGTCTTAATGCTTCTGGCGATTTTTTTACCTTCGGACTTTATCCACCGTGATAATTTTTTAATATCTTCTTCCGGCGGTAATTCTTCGGGTTTTATGCCGCTTTTGCCCAACAATTCGCGGACATCTTTGTTGTTTTTCACATGTTCATCCACAATCTTTTGTTCGCCTTGTAAATTATTTTTTTTCGCATTAAAACTGGTTATTTCTGCGGCTAAATCTTTGGCTTTTATAGTTATTGTGGGAAGAAAGTCTGCAAGCGGCCGATTTTCTTTAATACCAAACTTCTTCTTCATTTCCAATGTATTGTGCCCGCCGAACAAAGCCTGATCACCTTTGCTGCGCAACCGCGCAAAGCCCTGACTATCAACACCACGCTCATAAACAATCCCTGATAATTCCGATTCGGTATCGGCCAACTTCTCCCGCGCATGTATCCGTTCAATCAACGCAATTCGCGCTTCAATAATTTCCTGCTTGCGCGTTTGGATGGCAAAATAGCTCTGGGCAAAAGCGATTTGCTCTTTGCGTGGGTCACCATTTTGGGCTATCAGATAACAGGCATACCGGGTTAAAGCAATATCATCAACGTTCCGCTGAGCACCCTTGCCCAAATCTATCATTTTGTTGACGTCAACAAAATGATCGGCTATAAGCTGCTTAGAATTAAAACAAGCTAGCTTGGCCTTCTCTATGACCAGCAAGAAATTACGCCATTCGGTATACCCCAAAAGCCCTTGCAGATCTCGCGCCATCCAATACTCAACACCGTTTTCGGTATAAGTCGAACCTTCAAATGCTTTGTTTAACTGTATGATTAATTGTTTTTCCATATACTAACAAAATAACTTTTATTGCCCTGTTTATTTTCTTTAATCTTTTTGTTTTTAATTAATTCGCTTAAAGCTCGTTTAAGCGAGGGGTAATCGAGCTGCAGGCCGTAACTTAAATCGTCGATTGTCTGCGGGCGGCGTTTTAATGAGGCCAAGATCATAGCTTGAAAATCGCCCCGGTGTTTTTTCCCGCGTAACGCGCCGGGCGAAACTACTACCGCCGCAACCGTGCCTAATATTTTTTTAAATTCCTTGACCTTCGCGGCAACCGGCATAAGTTTGCGCTTAGAGTGCGGCGCCGGGCGCTCCGGTAAATTAATATGTACCTTGTCGGGATTGATTTTTTTAACCAATTCGCGAAATTCCAAAAAGGCTTTTTTATTATCGTTGATACCCTTGACCAACATAATCTCCAGCCAAAACTCACCCTTAAACTCACGGCAAAATTGAATAAGCCCCTGCAATACCCGGCTAAAGACAAGATTTTTGTCCGGCTTGTCGATTGCCTGAAATATTTTTGCGTTGGACGCATCAAGCGACGGCACAACCAGGTCGGCTTTCATTAATTCCTTACGCACCGCTTTATCCCACAAAAGCGAAGCATTGGTGATCACGCAAATTGGATATTTGCGCCTGGTCACGGAATTTATTGCCGCGATGATCTTATTCAAATTTTTATGCAGAGTGGGCTCACCGCTTCCGGAAATCGTGATGTAATCGATCTTGGGCTTATTGGCAAGAATGGTTTTTAATTGCCGTTTTAATTCACGGGTATCGGTACAGACAAAACGTTTTATA
>Ga0265316_10003261_pt1 | contig 16487 bp, 11 predicted proteins | sample 4522metaG_FD_202092 | JGI IMG/M metagenome (GOLD analysis project Ga0265316, IMG submission 202092) | Rhizosphere microbial communities from Carex aquatilis grown in University of Washington, Seatle, WA, United States - 4-5-22 metaG | ecosystem: Host-associated > Plants > Roots > Rhizosphere >...
AGCGATGTGCAGAGCTTCGTGCCTGCCGGACTTCTTTTCTCCTTCAGCGGCGGCCTGGCCTATGATTTCCGCGTCACCAAGGACAATTTTTTCCTCCGCGTCCGGGGGACCTACACCAGCGAGGAGGAGATGACGCAGAAGATCGCCGCCGCACTCGCCAATCCCGCGACGTTCCTCCAGAGGAGCGACATGGAGTACGTCCTCACGCTCGTTGACAAGCAGGGGAAAGCCATCGAAGCGCTCACCGCGGAAGTCGACGCGCTGCGCTATGCAGCCATGAGGAGAGAGAACACGGAGTGGCTGTTCTGGAAGGTTCCCATCCCCCGGGACGGGCTGAAGCGCGTCGTGGAGCTGAAACGCCAGAACCCGGCGCTCAAGAAGAACGAGGTCGAGGCGCAGCTCAAGCAGGAAGGAATCAAGATTTCCGGCGGAGCAATCGGGATCATCTTCGAATACTACTTCAACGAGTTCTAGGGCGGGCGGTCCACGCCAGCCCGCTCGCGTCCTTTTGCGTGAAGGGCTTCCCCGGCGCCCTGTCTTCTATAAGCCTTCCACGCACTCGTACATCGCATGGAGGACTTCACTGTCAACTTCCGTGTATTCGAAGCCGTCCGTTTCCATCCATCCGCCATTGGCACCTTGTGCGCGGGCCAGGTATGCCATCGCTCTGGCAGCAGGGACTTCTTTGCCGGCTTTTACCAGCGTCATGAGGGCGTACGCTGTGGTCTGCACATTCCCGCCGGAGACTACCCCGGGGAAATGGCCGTCGGGCTGCTGGCTGGCAAGCAGTGAGGTCATCAGGGAATCGCGCTCGGCCGCATGAAGCCCGGTTATTGTGAATGCTTCGACAGCACCGGTGATCGACAGCCAGTATTCATCCTGGCCCTGATTGCTGATGTTGAAATCCACGGTACCCTGGTACAGCGACGTGTATATCACTTCCGTCATTGCAGCGGCATCCGCGCCGAATCCCTGGTTCGGAAAATAGCCATCCAGCGAAAGGGCCGCCCGCACGTACAGGTCTATGTCCCATGCGATCAGCGGGGGGAGGGATTGGCTGAGCCTCGCGTTTCGAATGTACTGAGCAAGGCCTGTGGCGGTGCCGCCGCCGAGCTCAGTCACCGCTGCCTGATATCGCGCCCTGGCGAAGCTCGCGTATGCGGGGATTCCTGTCGCCTCGGAAAGCCGCACGAGGAACAGGATATCAAGGCCCCTGATCTTCCTGATGCTCGGGTCACCGTTTGTGGAGTTCGTCAGCAACTCGCTATACGCATTCATGACGGCGGCAAGGTATTCGCTCTTTCCCGTCACTCTGTACGCGTCCAGAACCCCCTGCGCAGTCACGCCGAGCGTGTTAGGCGGGCTTGGCATGCCAGTTGATGGGTTCGTGTCAGGATTCTGCCAGTCCCAGCCGCCGTCATTGTTCTGGGTTTCCACCAACCGGCCTGCCGCGCGGATGACTCCCCCCACATCACAGATCGTCACTGTGCATGCTGCAGTTTTGCCGCCGGCCGTTGTCACGGTAATATTTGCTGTCCCGTCGGCGAGTCCCGTCACGAGACCCGAAGAACTGACGGAGGCAACGCCCGCGTTGTCGGTCGACCAGGCAAGGACCTGGTTCGAGGCGTCCGCCGGATCGATCGTGGCGGTCAACTGCTCGGTTTTGCCGCTGAACAGCATTGCGGATGCCTTGTTGAGGCTCACGGCCTTGGGCGTGTTTGACGTCGAGGCCCCGTGGAGCGAACATCCTGCTAGGAGAATGACAACGAGCGAGGCCGCCCACAGAAAACTGGGTTTTTTCATGGTGTTTACCAAGAAAAATAGGCAAAAAGCGCGGAGGGGTCTGTGCGGCAACGTACCACTGGCTCAGACTCGCCCGGCTTTTGTATATTCACACTGCATGAACTTGTGGAACGCACTGCATCGACCCTTCTTGGTCCTGGCCCCCATGGAGGACGTGACAGATACCGTTTTCAGGCGGATCGTGCGCGAAGCGGGTGCACCTGACGTGGTGGTGACCGAGTTCACGAGCACCGACGGGCTGTGCACCGAGGGCCGGCCGAGGGTCATCAATCGTCTGAGGTTCGCGGCGGACGAGCACCCCATCGTTGCGCAGATCTGGGGCAATGTACCGGAACGTTACCTGCGCGTCGGCGCGGAGGTCCGTGAAATGGGTTTCGACGGCCTGGACATCAACATGGGCTGTCCGGTGAGGAAAATCACGAGCAGGGGGGCCTGCGGCGCTCTCATCAACAACCCCTCGCTTGCCGGTGAGCTGATCGCTGCTGCAAAAGAGGGCGCGGGAAGCCTGCCGGTAAGCGTGAAGACACGGATCGGCATTGTGCGGTCGAAAGCGGAGGAATGGCTTGGTTTCCTGCTGGCCCAGGGGATCAGCGCTCTGACCGTGCACGGAAGGACGGTGGCCCAGCAATCCGACGGACAGGCGGATTGGAGCACCGTGGCGCTGGCCGTGCGCCTGCGTGATCAGGCCGGGCTGCCGACGCGCATCATCGGAAACGGTGACGTCAAGACTGCAGCGGATTTCCTCCGCCGGGCGCAGGAGACCGGCGCCGACGGTATAATGATAGGCAGGGGCATATTCGAGAACCTGTTTCTCTTCGGGGCTGTTCGCGGCGCACGGGACGGCGCTGTCTCGCCTCCACCCCAGTTTTCCCGGCTCGAGAGGACGGAGAAGATCGCGTATTTCCGCCGGCACCTCGCTCTTCATCGCGAGACATGGGGGAGGGCGAAGAACTTCGACGTGCTCAAGAAATTCGTCAAGACTTACGTGCGTGCATTCGAAGGTGCGGGCAAGCTGGTGGAGGCTGTCATGCGGACGCGTACCTATGAAGAGGCCGAGTGCGTTCTGAATGAGTGGACGGAAGCGTGGATGAAAGAAGGCAAATCCGCCTGAGCGCGCCGCCGCCCGGGCTCACGGCGCGTCTCACACGAGCCCGAACTTTTCGGCGAGCGCGTCGAGGGAGCTGGCGTCGATCCGCGCAATGGGCCCGAGCTTCATCGCCGCAATGAGGGCATTTGCGCTGAACTCCGCCACCTCCAGCCTGTCGAAGGCCTGCGTGAGACTCTCCCCCGTTGTCAGGACTGCGTCATTCTGGAGAAGCACGACAGGGGTGCGGGCGGATATCTCCCGCGCCAGGGCGCGCTCGTCGTTGAACTGCCTGCCGTACGCGATGAGCGGGATGTTCCGCAGCACGATGTAGCTTTCGGGAATGATGGCGCTGTCCAGGGTTGTGCCGGTCACGGAGAAAGCGGTCACTGCCGGAGATTGCGCGCTGGCAATGGCCCTGACGCGGGGATTGGCCGCGTAGATTTCCTGGTGCAGGACGACCGCGCGGCTGGGAAGCGCGCCCCGCTCACGCATTCCGCGGCGGATGAGCACGATGTCCGACTCCTCCAGGTAGCTGCGGTCCACACCGTAGGGGCTTATGAGGAAGGACTCGCCGTCCAGCCGCGAGGAAACTGTGCCTTCCGTGCTTGTCATGAGGCGCTGCCTGTAGGCGCGGTGCACCAGCTCGCGCATGTCCCTGCGCAGGCTGCGTTCGGCTGACGAGCGTGAGGGCGGATCGAATTCCGGAAGCTGGTAGTTCTTCCCCTGGTGGGAAAGGGCGATCTGCTCCGGACCCAGGCCGCGTCCCGGGCCGAGCGCGCTGGCGTTGATGAGCGTGCGCGCGCAGAAGTCGAGGGTCTCGAACCGCTGAAAGGCTTCGAGGAGCGTCGTGCCCCCCGCGGCCACGCCGTGGTTTTCCAGCAGCACCGTGTCGAAGCCCTGGCCGAATGCTCCCGCAAGATTGCGGCCAAGCTCTTCCGAGCCGGGGATTGCATAGGGGGCGTACCCCACGGCGCCGCATACGGCGCGTGCCTGGGGTATGATGCTCGTATCCGGGATGCTGCGCACGAGGCTGAACGCCACCAGGGCCGCCGGGTGCGCGTGCAGCACGGCGCGGATGTCGGGACGCCGCTCGTAGATGGCCCGGTGAAAGGGATACTCGGAGGAGGGCGGATGAATGCCTTCCTCGATCCTGTCCCCCCGCATGCGCACGATATCCGCCTCCCCCATGGTGCCCTTGTCCGTGCCGCCGGGAGTGATCCAGATGTCGCCGTTCTCCTCGAGAATCGAAATGTTTCCCCCCGAGGTTGTCGTCATCCCGTACCCGTACACGCGGCGCATAATGGTGACGATCTGCTCCCGGGGATGCATATACGCGTATCTCATTCCCTGTTTCTCCTTTTGAATCGCTCTCCGAGCTCTTCCGCGGTAAGACCCCTTGTGTCGGGGAGCACCCAATCCGCGTCGACGAGCCCGATGCCTATCCCCACGGCGAACATCCGCGCCGCCCGGATTGCCTGGATTCCCACCTCCGCGTCTTCCACGCCGGCGCAATTCTCGTACGGAACGCCGAGCCCTTCCGCGGCGCGGAAGAAGATCTCCGGGTCCGGCTTCCCCTTGACGACATCCCCGGGGTTCACCACGAGGTCCAGCCAGCGCCCGATGTCCAGGCGCTGCACGATCTCCGGCGCGTTGTGACTCGCCGAGGCGAGCGCCGTCCTGATGCCGATTTCCTTGAGCCTCGGCAGGAGCCGAGCAATCCCCGGCAGGAGGTCCGCGGGGGTGAGAGTTGAAATGAGCTCTCGATAGTAGCCGTTCTTCCGGGTCGCGAGCTTTTCCTTCTCCTCCTCCCTGATAATCGCCCCCGCGTGCCGGAGTATGATCTCCAGGCTGTTCCGCCGGCTCACGCCCCGGAGGCGCTCGTTCACCATCCTGTCAAAGGCCAGCCCCTCCTCCTCCGCAAGGCGCTTCCACGCCCGGTAATGCAGCTCCGCGGTGTCAGTGAGCACGCCGTCCAGGTCAAAGACCACGCATTCGAGGACAGGGTCGAGACTGACGGAGACCGGGCTTCCCTGCCGGAGGCGGATGGCCCGGCCGCGGTGGGTAATGTCCATCGGCTCACCCTCGCTGAGCCGGTATGTCGCAGTCTGCCGTGTCGTCTCCAGGTCCAGGAGCCTTCCCCTGAACTGGATGCGGAACCGCAGGCGCTCCCATTGCCGGGGGAGCTTCGGGTTGAACGAAAGGGCGCCGTCATGATCCCGCATTCCGGCGAACCCGTACACGATCGAGATCCACGTTCCCGCCATTGCCGCCGTGTGCACGCCGTCCCGCACGTTCCCGTTCACGTCGTCGAGGTCCATGCGCGCCGTGCGGGAGAAGTAGCGCCAGGCCATCTCCGTGTAGCCCAGCTCGGCGGCTGCCACGCTTTGAATGCAGGGAGAAAGGGAAGAGTCTCCGGTTGTCAGCGGGTCATAGTAGTCGAAGTTCCGCTTCTTGTCCGACATGGTGAAGAGATTGCCGAGGAGCACCTGCGCCAGCACGACGTCCGGCTGCTTCAGAACCTGGTGCCGGTAGATGACCAGGGGGTGGTAGTGCAGGAGCAGGGGGTAGTTCTCCGCGGGAGTGCGCGCAAAGTCCCACTCCGCCCGGTCCAGGAACACGTCATCCTGCCCGTGGATCCCCAGGTTCCTGTCATAGGGGACATACATGCCGGCCGCCGCGCGGCGCCACTCTTCTATTTCCTCCCGCGCAAGACCGAGGGCGCGGGAGATCCGGTCGAAATCGTCCGGAGCCTGTGCCTGCATCTGTTCGGCGATCTCAACTGCGTAGAGGAGGTTTTCCCGTGCCATGAGGTTCGTGTAGAGGTTGTTGTTCACCAGGGCCGTATACTCGTTGGGTCCGGTCACTTCGTTGATGCAGAATGCGCCGCCCTTGCGCGGTGCGTAGGCCCCGAGGTCTGCCCACAGGCGCGCTGTTTCGAACAGCATCTCTGCCCCGCACTCGCGGAGGAGCGCCGCGTCCTCCGTCGCCTCCAGGTATTTCCGCATTGCATGGACGATGTCGGCGTTGATGTGATACTGGGCCGTGCCCGCGGGATAGTAGGCCGAGGTCTCTTCTCCCCCGATCGTGCGCCACGGGAAGAGCGCGCCGCGCTGGCTCATCTCGGCGGCCCGCGCGCGCGCCTTGTCCAGGATGCCGCAGCGGTAGCGCAGGAGAGCACGGGCGATCTCCGGCCGCGTATAGGTGAAGAAGGGAAGCACGTAGATCTCCGTGTCCCAGAAATAGTGCCCCTCGTATCCTTCTCCGGAGAGACCTTTCGCTGCGATGCTGGTGCGTCCGTCCCGTCCCGCGGACTGGAAGAGGCAGAAAAGGTTGTACCGCAGGCTCTGCTGCAGCCCTTCGTCACCGTCGAGCTGGATGTCCGCCACGCGCCAGAAATCGTCCAGGATGTTTTTCTGCTCCGCAGCCAGCGCGTCGAATCCGGCTTCACGAGCCCCGGCCGCGGCATCCCGGGCGTGCTCCGCACACGCCGCCCGCGGAAACTCGAGCGATGTGCAGTATCCCAGGAACTTTGTCACGCGCAGTGTCGCGCCCTCCGCGGCGTCTGTCGTGATTGTGACTTCTGCCCGTGGAACGGCAAATGAGGCCGTCGCGGAGACGGGCCCCGCATCCCCTTCGACGCTCAGCGTGTGCTCCATCGCGCTCGCAATCACGAACCGCGTGGTGCGGGTCTCCTGCGTCAGGAGGCCCTTCCTTCCGTCTGCCTCCCCCTGGACCACGGCAAGCGGCTGTTCCCGGAAGTGCGCGCCGATCCGGGGATCATCCCCTGAGACCTGGTTGCCCACTCCGCCATCGATCAATGAATTGACCGCCAGGGCAACCGTGCCCTTGAGCACTGTCACCGACCAGTCGATGGCTGCCACGTGACGCCGGGCAAATGAAACCAGCCTTCGCGTGCGCACCTCGATCTCGATTCCGCCCGGGGAGCGCCATCGAACAGCGCGCGCGAGCAGGCCGAGCCCCAGCTCCAGCGTCCTCTCGTAGGCAAGGATGGTCCCGGTGCTCAGGTCGAATCTCTCTCCGCCGATGGTCATCCGTATGGGCTTCCCGTCCGCCACGTTCAGCATGACCTGCCTATTTTTTGCATAGGCATGGGCGATTTCCCCGTAGATGATCGGGGTCTCCTCGTAGAACCCGTTGACGTACGTGCCGGGGACCTCGGCGGGGTGGCCTTCCTCGAAGTTCCCCCGCATCCCCAGGGTCCCGTTTCCAAGGGCAAAAATCGATTCATTTCTCGTGAGCAGGGACGGATCGAACGCGGGCTCGCGTATCCTCCATCCTTCAGCCGGGTAGACCGGACCAGTGACCGCCATGGTTCATGAGTATACAGTGAGCGCAATGGGAGGAAAATAGATGCGCCTGCCGCCCTTTGCGCTGGAAAGATACTTTGCCCGCTACGAGTTTGCCGTTCGGCACCTCCTCTGCAGCTCCGACTGCGAGTCAATGAGCATACAGGACCTGCTCTCACTGGAGCCCGGCGCCGGCGAAAGGTTTCTCGGGCTTCGGCTCGGCTACACGGAAAGCAGCGGCAGCCCTTCTCTTCGGCAGGAAATATGCCGCCTCTATGACGGGATCGGCCCGGAGCAGATCCTCGTGCATGCAGGCGCCGAGGAGGCGATCTTTCTCTTCATGCACGCGGCCCTGGAAAAGGGCGACCACATGATCGTTCAGCGGCCCTGCTACCAGTCCCTCTTCGAGGTGGCGCGCGGCATCGGCTGCCCGGTCACCGCATGGCAGGCGCGTGAGGAAAACGGCTGGTGCCCGGACCTCGGGGAGCTGAAAAGTCTCATCAGGCCGGACACGAAAGTCATCATCATCAACACGCCGCACAACCCCACCGGCTTTCACATGGGGATCGGCCAGCTCCGGGAGCTTGTCAGCCTCGCGGATGCAAATGGCATCACAGTTTTCTCCGACGAAGTGTATCGGGGCCTGGAGCAGAAGGAGTCGGACCGGCTTCCCGCGGCCTGCACGCTGAGCGCGCGCGCGGTATCCCTGGGGGTGATGTCGAAAACGTACGGACTTGCCGGCCTTCGCATCGGGTGGATCGGGACCCGCAATGAGAGAGTGCGCACGCGCATGGCATCCCTGAAGGACTACACGACCATCTGCAGCAGTGCGCCGAGTGAGTTCCTCGCCGAGGTTGCCCTCCGGCACGGAGAGACGATTGCCGCGGGCAACCGCGCGCTGATCAGCTCCAACCTGGCCCTGCTGGACGCTTTCTTTGCCCGGCATCCGGACAGTTTCTCATGGCGCCGTCCGCAGGCGGGACCCATTGCCTTCCCGCGGCTCCTCCTCGGGGACGTGGAATCATTCTGTGACCGGCTGGCGGGCGCGAAAAGTGTTCTTCTTCTTCCCGGCACGCTCTATGCCGACCAGGGGAATCATTTCCGCATCGGCTTCGGCAGAAAGAACCTGCCGCAGGGGCTTCAGTGCCTGGAAGAGTTCATGGACGGGGCATCGCGGTAATCCGCCGATTCCTGGGGTCAATCCCACGCAGGCGCGAGTGCCGCCGCGGCCGCTTTGAACTCGGTCATGAGGCGCCTGCGGACCCCTGTTTCCGCAAGCCCGTAGCGCAGGCCATTCAGGTTCAGCTCCCAGAGCTCCCGCAGGGTAAGCCCGAGCTCGCCGCGCGCGCGCCGCCATTCTCGGACCAGGTCGGTCCCGAAAAACGGAGGATCGTCCGTGGAAAGGGTCACTGGCACCCCCGCCTCCATGAATCGGCGCAATGGGTGCGCGGAAACCGAGGGCACCACTTTCAGGCACTCGTTGCTCGTCAGGGCGATGTCGCAGCAGATGTTGCGATCCGCCAGAAGAGCGAGCACGGCCGGATCTTCGGCCGCGCGCACGCCGTGCTGGACGCGGCGCACGCCCAGATCCAGGACCGCCTGGCGGACGTGATCGGAGCCTCCGGTCTCCCCGGCGTGGGCCACGGTAAAGTACCCTGCCGTGCGCGCCTGCTCGAACAAAGCCGTGAACTGGGAGCGGGGGAACCCCATCTCCGGCCCCCCCAGTCCGAGGGCGACAATCAGGGGATTTGCTTCTTCTTCGAGCAGGGCCAGGGTAAAGGGTCCGCTCTGCTCGGCGGATTCGCTGGGGATGTCCGCGATCAGGCGTGTGACAGGGCCGCCGTTCGCCGCGGCGTTTTGCAGTCTCTCCGTCACGATTCCAAGAGCGCGCCGCCCGCCGATCCCGAGCTTCTCGTGGTTGTACGGGGTGAAATGCAGCTCTGCGTAGCGGATGTTCTGGCGCGCGCAGTCCGCGAGATAACCGTCGACCATGCGCCGGTAGTCGTCATCAGTGCGGAGACAGGCGCACATGAGAAGCCACAGCTCGATGAACACGTCGAAGCTCGTGAAATTGTAGAGGCGCTGGAGCTCTGCAAATGTGCCCACGGGCAGCGCGACATGGTTTGCCTGTGCCATTGCCCAGAGGGCCTCCGGCCCGATCGTGCCTTCCAGATGGAGGTGGATCTCCGCTTTCGGGAGCCGGGCAATCGCGTCATCCACGCATGACATCTAATCACACGGGTGAGTGAGAGACAACGGGGAGGGTCCTCACGGGCGGTTATTGGGCGGCCAGCCAGTCCTTTGCCTGATCCAGCGTGTTGAACGCGGAAATCTGTCTTCCGCTGAACGCCATTGCGGCGTTGTAGATGACCTTTCGCAGGCCCTCGACCCCGATGACCGCGGAGGCCTTGATAAAGGGCTTGTTGTGCGCGGTGAAGTCCTTGATGACCGTGCTGCTGTTCTTGCTGAGCTCGGTATCGGTGACATTGGTCAGGGCAAGGACCGATGCGGCCTGCTGGCCGGCCACAGTGCGCTTGGCCTCCGCGATGACATCGGAAATCTCGGCGAACTTGCACGAGGACAAGTCAAAGTAGAGGATCTTCTTCCCCTTGTGAGTGATGAACTGTACCCGGCTCATGGCTCCTCCATCGATCAGTTTCAAAATTGGAATTATTCCTCCAATTATGTTATACTCTTTATTATCTCCATTTCAAGTGTTTGCCTGTGGACGCAACTCAATGTACCGCGAGGAAAGGGAATTCACATGAAGATGAAATCCAAAATTGGCCTTTCTTTCCTCCTGGTGGCAAGCATCATGACCGTCGTCGGCGCAGTCGGAATTGCGAGCCTCGTGCTTACGAATTCGGTCGTCCGCCAGTACACGAGAAACCTCACGCAGAAGGACTACGCGCGGCTCATCGACACGGCGCAGTTCGAGGCCCAGGCCTCTGAAAAGGAGTTTCTCCTTACCGGCGACCAGAAATACAAGGATGAGTACACGGCAAGCATAGAGGAGCTGTTGAAGGACGCCAGGGCCATCATTGATCTGTCCGGAGGTGATGCAGAGGCTCGCTCAGAGGCGGCGCAGATAGTCTCTTTTGCAGGCCGCTATGATTTCGGATTTCGACAGGTTGCAGATATTTTGACCAAGAAGGGAAACCTGGACAAAGGAGTCGAGGGTCAGCTCATCGACAAAGGTGACGAGGCGGAGGTCGAGATCCAGGCCAACGGGGGAGCAGCACTGGTCCGGGCTTTTGGCCAGGTACGAAGGCTTGAAAAGGAAACGATCCTCGAAGGAGGAAAAGGGGACGCCGCGAACAAGCTGATCGCCTCCCTCGACGCAGTATCGGCCCCGCTCTCGAAGTCAGGAGCCCGCGGGGGGGCATCCACAAAGCTTCTACAAGAGTACACCGACCTCGCGACCCAGTTCATCGCCCTGACTTCCACGATTGCGGACGACATCGACGGATACGGCCAGACCTTCGACGCCATGGATCCGGTGGTCGACCAGCTCCTGAAGGAAACAGAAGCTTCTGCCGCCACGCGTCTGGCCGCGGTGGCATCCATGAAGACCTTGTCCCTCGGCGTGGTGGCGGCCGGTCTCGTAGTCGGCATCGTGGGAGCCATACTCTGCGGCATCGTTCTCACTCGGATGGTCACTGCGCCTCTTTCCACAATGGTGGGCGCGGCCCAGCGGATTGCGGGCGGCGACCTGAGCCAGCAGATCGGCGTGAGAAACAGGGACGAGTTCGGAGAGCTTGCCGCCGCGTTCAACGCGATGAGCGTCCAGGTGAGCTCGATGATGAGAGAGGTGAGGGATGCGGCATCCCAGGTGGCCGGGTCCAGCGAAGAGATCTCCTCTTCCGCCCGCCAGCTTTCCTCCAGCGCGCAGGGGCAGGCCGCCACACTGGAGGAGACGAGCGCGTCCGTGGAAGAGCTGACCGCCTCGGTGGGGCAGGTCTCCCAGAGCGCCCAGGCCCAGGCGTCATTCGTTGAAAGCTCCTCCGCCGATATTCAGAAGCTTTCCGCCACCGTGGAACAGATGTCGAAAACCCTCGCCAGCGTCTCCGAGGCGGCGCGCGAGGCAACGGAGAAGGCCCGGCAGGGCACCGAGTCGGTCACTACCGTGGTCGCGGCCATCAAGTCCATTTCGGAAAGCTCCGAGAAGATCGCCGGCATCATCAGCGTGATTTCGGATATCGCCGACCAGACAAACCTCCTGGCCTTGAATGCCTCCATCGAGGCCGCGCGCGCCGGCGAGCACGGCCGCGGATTTGCCGTGGTCGCGGAAGAGGTGAGCAAGCTGGCGGACCGCAGCGCCTCCTCTACCAAGGAGATCGAAGTGCTGATCGGCACGAGCGCAAAGACGGTCGGCATGGGCGTGCAGATCGCGGAGGCCTCCCAGGCGGCCATGGATGCCATCATCACGGGCGCCAAAAAGACCAGCCAGCTCGTGGAGGGACTCTCAGGGGACCTTCGCCAGGGGCTGGAAGGGATACGCGCGGTGAGCAAGGCCATCACCGACATCAGCGGCATGAGCGAGAGCATCTCCTCGGCCACCGAGGAGCAGACGGCGAACTCACGGCAGGTCTCGAAGGCCATCGAGAACGTGAACGAGCTCACCCAGCAGGCATCCGCCGCGGCTGAAGAGATGTCGGCGGCGACGGCCGAGCTTTCCACCATGGCGACCAGGCTGGAGGGTCTCGTCGAACGATTCACCCTCGGCGAGGAATCGCAGGGGGCGGCGCAGCTGCAGCCTGCGGCTCCGGCGGCAGAGCTGCCCGCCCCGCCGCCAGCGGACGCGGCCGGATAGTACAGGCCGGCCGCGAGGGAAAATTACGGGATGGGGGTCACTTTTTTCTGCCGCGCCATGGCCAGAAAGAGGATCGTGCCGGCCAGCCTGCCCACGCCGCTCAGTACGAACACCACCTTGTAGCCGACCACACCGATCAGGTATCCGCCGACCAGGGGGCCGAGAACCGCGCTTGCCGCAACAGCCGATTGATAGATGCCGACTGCCGACTCCCTGTCTTCGGTGGGGCTCATCTCCAGCAGGATGTTGAAGCTGGCAAGGTTGTATCCAGCCCACAGGAAGCCCGAGGCCACGTTGATGAGGTAGACGTGAAACGGCGCCCGGGCCAAGGCCCATGCCAGGGGAAATATCGGGATGAGGAAGCCAGTCAGGACGAGTATTGCCCGGTTGCCGCGCAGGTCGGTGAGCCTGCCGAAGGCTGCCTGACCGAACAGGCCTGCCAGGGAGAATACCCCGGCCGCGGTGCCGACTGCGGCCGCGTTTCCCCCCAGCGCAGTGACCAGGTACACATTGAAAAAGGGCGATGCCATGGTCAGCGACAGGCCCCACACCAGGCTGCTCGCTGCCAGCCATGCAAAGGGAGGGTTGCGCCGTATGAGGTCGACGAATCCGCGCGCTTTCTGGCGCAGCCGCGCGGGTCTGCGGGCGGGGGGCTCAGGGATCCGGGAGAATGACACGGTGGAAACCATCCCGAGGGCAAAGGCCGCGAGCAGGGAGACCTGGTACCCGGGAAACGAGTGCACGGTGCGGCCATTGATCGCTCCGATGATCTGACCTGCCAGGGGAGACGCAACAAGGGCCACCAGGCCGATTGCCATGTTGCGGCTGGCAAAGTACCGGCCCCGGTTTGCGCTGGGCACCAGGTCGGCCACCAGGGATGTCCAGGACGAATTGGCAAAGCTGCCTGCCAGGATGCGCAGCGCGTTCAGCGCGATGATGAGGAAGACGAGGGAGGCGCCCGATTGCACCAGGAAAGGCGAGAGGGCGAGGAGCGGCAGGAAGAGTCTCCCGACTGTCCCGCCGCTGACAAGCACAAGCGGCTTTCGGGCGCGCAGCCGCGACCCCACGATGGCACCGGGCAGGAAGCCTGCGATGCTGAGCAGGCTTGCCGCGGCAGCCAGGAGACCGATGCCGCCGGCCGACGCCCCGGCGGCAAGGGCGAACAGCGGGATGTAGTCACCGGAAAAGCTCTCCTGGGCCTGGCCGAATACGCCGTCCATCCAGAACCACTTCAGTCCGGCCAGGCGCCGCAGTCCCAGCGGCCCGCAGGCGCGCTCGATGTGCGATGAAAGGGGCCGCGCGAAAGCGTGCTGGATGAATTCAGGGAAGCTCACTGCGACACAGTAGCAGAATGGTGCGGAGATGGGGAGCGGGTCGGCCGCGAATGACCTTTGGCAGCGTGTGGGTACTCCGGGTATCCATCAGCTGGGTAGCCGGGTATCCAGGCGCGGTCCCGCACGTGCGATTCAAGGAGCCGCGCGGAACACATAATGTCTCTCTCTGAAAGGACATAACGGCTTTTCACTCGATCCGCCTGGATTTGGCACGTCGATTGCTGTCATAAGGCGGTTGTCAACCACTTCTCAAATGTAACAGGAGGTTTGTATGAAGAAGAGCCTGAGGATCATCCTGCCCTTGGCGGTGACTCTCCTCTTGGTGCTGTCATTCGTGGCTGGCTGCAAGAAAGCCGCCCCAAAGCAGCTCACCATCGGCTTCATGCCCGGCATCGCGGATCCGTTCTATACAACGATGGAGCGGGGAATAAAGGCGAAGGCCAAAGAGCTTGGCGTCAATGTAGTCGTCGGCGACTATCCCACGCAGTGGGGACCTGAATACCAGAATCCCAACCTCGATGCGCTGATGGCAAAGGGCGGGATCGACCTTCTTCTCATCGCACCGACTTCGACGACTGCCATGGTCGCGCCCCTGAAGAAGATCTACGACAAGGGAATCCCCGTCATCACGGTGGATACTTATCTTGGCGACGGCGACTACTCAAAGGCGAGCGACTACAACTTCCCGCTGGCCTACATCGGCACGGACAACAAGCTGGGCGGCAAGCAGATCGCCGAGCACCTGGCGAAGCTGGTCGGCGAAAAGGGCAAGGTGTACGTGGTCAACACCAATCCCGACACCTCCTCCGTCGTTGACCGCGGCAACGGCTTCAAAGAGGGGATTGCGGAGTATCCCAACATGAAGCTGGTCGGAATGGACTACTGCATGGACGTCCAGCAGAAGGCCATGGAGCTGACCACCGCGGCCCTCCAGAAGAATCCTGATATCGTGGCGATATTCGGCGTCAACGTGTTCAGCGCCCAGGGCTCGGCCCAGGCGGTCAAGAACGCGGGTCTGGCAGGTGCGGTAAAGATCGCGTCGTGGGATGCGACATCGACGCTCATCGCGGCACTCAAGGGCGGCGACATCGACATGGTGCTGGCCCAGCTGCCGGGCGAGATCGGCTCTCTCGGTGTGGACGCCGGGTTCAAGTATCTGACGGCCAAGACCGCTCCCCAGAAGAAGATCATCCCTGGATTCCAGTTCTTCACGAAGGACAACGTGAACGCCGCTGACATGCAGCAGTACATCTACAAGTAGGTTCCGATTCTCACGGGCCGGTTTCTCGACCGCGAGCTCAGAAACCGGCCCTTTCTTTTCCCACATCAATTGCGGGCGCATTTGTTCTGATGGAGAGTCGAAAAAAGGAAGAGGTTCCAATGGGGGATAGATCTGCAATTGTGGCCAGCGTGAAAGCTCCGGGAGCATTCTTTGCCGTGTTGGCGCGCAATTGGTCCTTCTTTTTCCTCCTGCTCTCCGTCGTCGTTTTTTCCTTCACGGGAAGAAATTTCTTCGCCTTGAGCAACTTCCAGAGCATCATTCACCTTGCCACGACCTCACTTCTTCTCGCCTGCGCGGAGACGTTCGTCATCATCTCCGGCGGCATCGACATGTCGGTGGGCTTCATCCTCGGACTGTCCGCCGTCTCTTCCGCCAGCACCATGCAGATCCTCTATGCCGCGGGCTGGTCTCCACTCACCTCCGTGTGTGTCGGCATTGCGGTGGCAATGGCGATAAGCCTTGCGCTCGGGTTTACCGCGGGCATGCTCGTTGCCCGGTTCAGGGTCCCGCCGTTCATCGCGACGCTCGGCACCCAGGGTATTGCCATCGGAATCGCGTACCACATCTGCGGCGGCTTTCCCGTCGGGTTCATTCCCCCCGGGCTCACGGAGATCGGCAACGGTTATCTCTTCTACCTGCATCCTCCCTCGGGAGCGTGGAGTTTTTTTGCGCGGCCCGGCAGCATCGCGCCCACGCAGATCCGGGAGATGGTGAGAGTCTTCCCTGTCTCGTTTTTTTTCATATTCCTCGCCCTTGTCGTGCTCTGGCACCTCCTGAAAAACACGCGTTTCGGCCAGCATACCTACGCCATCGGCGGGAGCATGGACGCGGCCGTGCGCGCCGGGATCAACACCAGGCGGCACCTCGTCCTCGTGTACGTGCTCTCCGCGGGGCTTGCCGGACTGGCGGGAGTCATCGACCTGTTTCAGGCGGGGACCGGAAACTACACGACCTTCGGGGCCCAGCTGGAGCTCTTCGCAATCGCCGCGGTGATCATAGGCGGCGCGAGCCTTTCAGGCGGCAAGGGGAGGATCGCGGCGTCGGCCGTCGGTGTGATCATCCTCAAGGTCCTGGAAAACGGCCTCAACCTCTCCGGCGTAGATCCTTTCTACCGATACATCGCGGTCGGGCTCATCCTCATCGTGGCAATCGTGGTGGATCAGCTCTTCCCGGATCTATTCTAGGCGTCCAAGGAGCGGTGAGATGACACGGCGAACAGGACTTGCATCTTTCCTTGGACAACGCTGGGCGTTCGTATTCCTCCTGCTGGAGCTTGTGCTCTTCAGCTTCTTCGGGGGCGGCTTCTTCAGCCTCAACGGGTTCCAGATCATTCTCTTTTACAGCACCACCCTGGCCCTCCTGGCCACCGCCCAGACATTCGTGATCGTCAGCGGCGGCCCCGGCATCGACCTTTCGGTCGGCTTTGTCATGGGATTCGCCACGGTGGTTTCGGCAAAGCTCGCGGCGGGATTCGACCGCATGGGTCTTGCGCCCGAGATGTCGCTTCTGCTCGCCATCCTGATCACCCTGGCCATGGGATTGCTGCCGGGGCTCGTGAACGGGATGCTCGTTGCCCGGCTGAAGGTTCCTCCGTTCCTTGCCACTTTTGCCGTCCAGGGCATCACGTACGGCGCGGCGCTCCTCCTTTCCTCGGGATCGGCTGCCATCAATGTTCCCAACCTCGCGAACGTCATCGGCAACGGCTATTTCATGTACTGGGTCCAGGGGAGAGGTTTCTCGTTCTTCACCCGGCCGGACGTGCCGCGGGGCACGAATGTGTTCGAAATAGTTCCGACAATGGTGGTGGTCACCGTCCTGGTCGTGGCAGTCGCGGCCTTCGTGCTCAAGCGCACCCGGTTCG
>Ga0265316_10003262_pt1 | contig 16484 bp, 19 predicted proteins | sample 4522metaG_FD_202092 | JGI IMG/M metagenome (GOLD analysis project Ga0265316, IMG submission 202092) | Rhizosphere microbial communities from Carex aquatilis grown in University of Washington, Seatle, WA, United States - 4-5-22 metaG | ecosystem: Host-associated > Plants > Roots > Rhizosphere >...
CGCATACTGGAATGCCGGATGCAAAGGGATCGTCGTCGGACTGAGCGGGGGGATTGACTCCGCGGTAGCGGCCGCGTTCTGCTGCCGTGCAGTAGGCCCGGACAAGGTGCTCGGCCTCTCCCTCCCGTCCGCAGTCAGCAACCCCGCCGATATCCGGGATGCGAGAGAGCTCTGCACAAAACTCGGGATGTGCCACCGCGTCGTGAGTATCGATCCCATGCTTGCCGGTTTTAAGACAATTCCGGATTTCACGGAGTCCCCGTACCTGCTCGGCAACCTGATGGCCCGTATCCGTATGGCCATCCTCTATTACCACGCGAACCGGGATCACTGCCTGGTCTGCGGTACCTCAAACAGGAGCGAGTATCTCCTGGGGTACTGCACGAAATACGGCGACAATGCGGCAGACCTCCAGCCACTCCTTCATCTCTACAAGACAGATGTGTACGTTGTGGCAAAGGAGCTCGGCATCCCGGAACCTATCATGAAGAAGGTCCCTTCCGCCGGGCTATGGCAAGGGCAGAGTGACGAGGGGGAAATTGGTCTTACGTATGCCGAGATTGATGAATCACTCAAAGCCCTCGAAAATCAGGACTGGCAGGCACGGACGCCGACAGAAGAGAAAGTGGTTGCCCTTGTGAAAAAGAACGAACACAAGAGAATGGCGGCACCTAACCTTTTAGCAGTATGTCCATAATAGCGGTATAGTTTTCCGGTTCGTTCAGGAAAGCCAGTGCTTTGGCATTGCCAATGAGGCTGTAGAGGGGTCCTCGTAATATCCGGTGATCCTCGTGCCCCGACTTGGGCCTCACCGACCTGACCGGGGGCACATCCGGGTACCGGGGGTTTTTCCTGAGTTCCCCGGTACACAATTCGAAGTAAGCTGCCCCGTGGCGCGACTCGTACTCCCCGTACTCACTCTCGAACGTGATCGAGACGATGTTTGCCATCGCCAGTGTTGTATCTGCCGAAGGGTTGATCGAGATGTGCCCGTACTCAGGCGGGATGATGACGATATCTCCGGCATTCGCCTGAATCATGACAATATCGCGGAGGTCCCGTGACTGGAGAAGGTAATGCGCCTGTCCCTCGAGCACCTCGTAAATCTCAGGGTAGCCAACACCTGCCGGGTTCTTCGGGTGATAATGGCCCTTTGTCTTCACCCATTCCCCGCAGAGAGCGCGGGGCGGAATTACCGTGAGATCATACCTCAGGTTGTGGCCATGCAGCCATCGCCAGTCTGCATCTGACTTTGCCAGATCGCGGTACATAAAATAGAGTGGGCCACTGCATGTACATGACGGATCGACAAGGACAGGGCGCATCTCCTCGATAGTCCGGACCGCAGGGGGAGGCAGCTCCCCATCCCATCCAAGCATCATTTCTTCTTTCTCATTACAAGTAAATAATACCCGGCGCCGATTGCAATCGGGGCGATAACGACAACCGCCGGCAGTACCTTCTGGACACCGGAGGATGCCGGTGGTGCCGTAACCAGTACCGGGACCCTGAACGTATCCGAGATCTGATTGTTGTCCTGGGTATCGCTGAACCTGATTTCCGTATCCAGGGAATAGTTCCCGGGGCCGGCATTCGCATCCGCACTGAGCTGGTAGCGTGCAGTGACCTGATCGCCGGGTCTGATATCCCCGAGATACGCCGTGTTATCCGAACTGGTAAACGGGTCAGCGGCTGAGAGCCTTGATTGTGCAGCGTATGCGGTGTTGTCGCCGGTATTCTGGTACTTGACGGCGATGAAATTCTCCGAACCCGGGACCACCATCACCTCATCCGAAATTACCGTGAATGTGATCTTTCCCCCTACAGGGACACCCACGGTCTCCATTGCCGAGGTCACGGTATCTCCGTACCGGTTCACGTATGTCGCGAAGACATCTACCGGATAGCTCTGCCTCCCGGCGTCGCTGGACACCATAATCTTGTACCTGCAGGATATAGTCTGGTTGTGGGGGAAATTCCCGATATATACGCTGCTGTCCACCGGTGTCACCGGACTGTTGTCATTCCTCACCAGTGTTACAGTCGCCTTTTTGCCGTCATCGGTCCCGTGGTTTTTTATTTTCAGGTTCAGGTACCCGCTCGTGCCTACGCTCAGGTTCTCCGGGACGGCATCAATGACATCGATCGTTACTTGGGGTTTGATCCTGATCGTGATCGGGATAGTAACATTCGCCTGCCGGTAGTCGGACTGAAGGATATCGGCAGCAGGCTGCTCGGATGATGCAAGGTAAATATAGCGAACAGAGAGTGGCAGCTGGTATTCCCCGATGGTCGCATCCGGAGTGATCTTTGCGGAGATCCTGACAGTTGCTTTCCCCTGGCTGGCAAGGTCCCCGAGATCCTGGGGATCGCTCTTGATGATGACCGGGGCATCACCTGGAGTAAGCCCTACCATCACCATCTTTGCCGTCGTTGGATTGTCGTCTCTGTCGATCGTCCCATCCAATACGTCCTTGACGTTATTCAGCCCGCTGTTCTGCACAACGACCGTGATCGCGACATCCTGCCCGGGAACGAACTCATTGGTACCGGAAACGGCAGCCGAGAGTTCGGGCCCCCCGTCGCGGTAGGTGGTCACCGCTATACCCGGTGCAGCGCAGACCAGTGATACAATAAACAGGACGAGGATTTCCCTATGATACTTCACGGCGATCACGTGTTGTTATTGATATAACAACGTTTAATAGAACGGGATATAAAGTGATGTTCCAATGAAAAAACCGTCAGAGGACCCGCTCCGGCTCACCGAATCTCTCAAATCCCTTGGATTGACAAAATACGAAGCGCTTGTCTATATTGCGCTCCTGAGGGTTATGAGTGCCACTGCGAGCGAGATCCACGAGTCCTCCGGCGTCCCGCGCGCGTCAGTCTACACGGTCATCGATCAGCTTCGCACTAGGAGCCTCGTCTCAGTATCCCAATCCGTCCCGAAACGCTTTGCCGCAATCCCACCCGAGGAGGCGATCGCCCACCTGCTGGCACACGTCGAGCAGGATGCAGAGTACGCGATTCAGACCCTGTCCGCTATCCATCGCACGAGAATGACCGGGGGCGATGGCGGCGGCGAGCTCATCTGGAATGTTTATGGCATAGAAAGCATCCGCAGGCGGCTCGTGGATCTTATTGACGGCGCAAAAAACGATATCCGGATCTTTGCCCACCCACAGGTATTCTCGGAGGATGTCGGGAAGGCACTTGATCAGGCAGCAGCTCGCGTGACCGTTGAGGTCATCACAACCCACTGGGAGGGGCGGGTGGCGAAAAACATGAAGATTTATCTGAAAAAAGCCCCGGATCTGCCAAAGGAACTGGACAGGGCAAAGGACATGATGGCCGGGGGGATATGCATCATCGACGGGAGCCGGGTGATGATGATCGTCGGGTCCGATGGAGATGCTGGGGTGGCCCTGTATTCGGAATCGGAGGGTTTTGTCAGGTTCTTCGTACGGTATTACCGCTTAATTATCGACTGGGCAAAAAAGAGCAGTTAACCGGAAACGGGAATATCTCCGTTCAGAAATCCCGGATCTCTTCCATCTCGGAAATATCCATCAGGCCTTTCATCGCCTGGGTCTGCACCCACCGGTCGGCTTCCCGGATTGCTGCCATGGGGTTTGTCCCGCCGACTGCCGCGATCGCAATATACTGAGGATTCACCGGAACCCCGAGCAGGGGGACGTTGGGTATGCCGACCTCAAGGATCCCGGAATAACTGCTGCTCGAAAGCTCGTCCAGTACCTGCCCGACGAGGGGTTCTGCTTCCATGTGGAATTCCCGGATATTGGCAAGGATGTTCCCGCTGCCCCGTCGCATCACGTTCGTCACGGACGTGGTCTTCTGGGAAATCAGCACCTGGAGCGGATCGATGGTGGTATGCTCGTAGAGAATTATATGGGTGAACCGGATAGGGTTCCGGTTCTCGATCTCGACCACCCCCCCGCCAATCGGGTTGACCGGGATACCGCGGCGGATCAGGAGGCCGTCGAACGTGATGCTGCACATGGTGCAGATTCCCGTGCACCCTTTCGGAATGATAAAATCAGAAACCTTCTCCCCGGAAGTATAGAATTTGACCATTCCGCTGACACTGACGCCGGTCTTGTTCGCATCCTTGAGGATGGATATGGCAAAATCGAGGTCTTCGTTCTTAATCAGAGAAAGGTTGTAGACGATTCTGCCCTCCCCCGCAGCAGGATCAAATGTGACCTGAATGGCGTAATCCTCGATATTATGGTTGACAAACTTCAAGGGGGGCGTCATTACACTAATCTCGGACATTTCAATAGAAAAATTGTTCTATAAGACCATGAAAATGTATTTATGATGGAACAAGACATGCGGGAAAAAGCCAAGAATGCGATGAGACTCATTCTTGAAGCGGCTCGTTTTGAGGTGGAAGAGGTTGACGACCCCCTCGACCTATCAGCAGTTCGTGACAGCACATGTCTCCTTGTGCTCTGTTCAAACGACCGTGACATGATCGCCCAGTTCGACAAGACCAACTACAGCCTCATGATCGATGATCACGAGATGAACTGCAAGAAACTCCTCTTTACCCTGGAAAAGGACATCGTAACGGAGAACTGTATCCAGTGGGGTGTCGACGAGTTCGTGCGGTATACCGGTGAAGCCGTGCTTGCAGATATTGTCGGCCGCGAACTGGCACTCGATCTCACACCCACAAAAGCAAAGAAGGTCGCTGTTGCGGCGGCCGCTGCCGAGAAGGAGGAGCCCTCGGGGATCACCATCCCCCATTTCCCGATAAAACTCACCGAACAGGCCGCCATCCGTGCAGGGGGCGTCCAGGGAACCGCGAAGCTCCGTTTCATCCCCTATTTCCTCTTCCATTACCAGAGCACGGGTGAGCAGGTTTACAAGGACCGGCGCATCCCCTTTGATGCTGACGGCTGGGGTGCGATCAACGCCATCAACGGGATCAAGATTGATCTCGACGGAAAACTCGTCGAGGAGACAGAGATCCCGGGGGGTGCGGAGGTCTGCGATCCCCATATCCGGAAAGACGAGGCAACAGAACGGATCACTAACGAGCTGATCGACCGGCTCACCCAGAAGGTCCGCATCAAGCAGGAGAAAGGCGACGCGATCTTTTATGAGGAGAAAGTCCTCAAACCTGACAAGAAGAATATCACGGTCGACGCAAAACAGGTCTATATTCCCGTATGGCAGATCAGGGGCAAGAAGATCGTGGAAGTGAATGCATTCACCGGAGAACTGCTCTCAGAACCCATGGATGAAGGCGTCGAAGTCTTCTGAAGCGAATGAGCATCCATACTTTTTTTTTCCGCAAACTCACCGTTTTCCAGAGGCTGCTTTTTTCTTCCTGTTTTTTTGTCGCTGTCGTCAATAATCACAGGTTAGTCGCGGGGGGTACGGAGTTTTCATGATCGTCATCCTGGGCGGGGGACCAGCCGGACGGCTGGCAGCGGTCAGGCTGGCAACGGCCGGGAAGGAAGTAAAACTCATAGAAAAAGGCGGGATCGGGGGGCAGTGCCTCCATTTCGGCTGCATGCCGGTTTGTGCCCTCAACGATGTCGCACGCCATGTCCAGACTGCCGGCACGTTCAGGGAACTCGGGATCACCGGTACGGTCCCGGAGGTGAACTTCCCCGCGCTCATCCGCGAGATGCAGAAGGTACAGGAGACCATTGCATCCGTGCTCGACAAGGAGACCCGGGATGCCGGGGTGGATATTATCTACGGTAAAGAGGGCAGGTTTGACGGGAACCGGGTCATACTCGGTAATGAAAAACTGGATGCCGACGCGGTGATCCTTTCGACCGGGTCCCGCCCCAATATCCCGGCGATTCCCGGGATGACAGGTCCCGGTATCTACACCTCTCATGCCCTCCGCACCATGAAGCGTCTGCCGGAAAAGCTCGTAATCATCGGCGGGGGGATCATGGCGGCGGAGTTCGCCTATATCTTCTCCCGCTTCGGGAGCAGGGTCACGATCCTCTCCCGGGGCAGGTTCCTGAAAAACCTCGACGAACACCTCAGGAAGCGGGCAATCCGGGAACTGTCCGGATCAGGTCTCCGGGAAGGGACGGACGTGCTTTCAGCAGAGAGGGAAAGCGGGAACCTTCGCGTCCATCTTAAAGCTGCTGCCGGAGGATTGGACACCCTGGACTGCGATGCAATCCTCATCGCCGCCGGTCTCACCCCCAACTCGGAGTGCCTCGATGGAGTCCGCAAACAGCCAAACGGCGAAGTGATCGTGGACGAGTACATGCGAACCAGCATCCCATGCGTTTATGCCTGTGGTGACGTCACCGGGCCGCCGTACCTGACTCCGGTTGCCCGCCAGCAGGGAATCGTGGCGGCGGATAATATCCTCGGGAAACACCGGAAGATGCACTACGAACTTGTCCCCCAGTCGCTCAGCCTCGGGTACGACCTCGCCTTCTGCTCTGACGGCAACCCGGATGCAAAGCCACTCATCATTCCCGGGCCGGCCGGGCCGGGCACCTTCTGGGAGGTTCCCGCCTCAAATACGGGGCTCGCAAAGATCATGGTCGCAGCAGACGGTTCCCTCAGCGGTATGTTCTCTGCCTCGCCCGGAGGAGGTCTCATTGCCGGTTATATGGCATTCCTCATGAGACACCACTTCTCCGTGCACGATTTCGAAGATTTCATCGAGGTCCACCCCTCAACGGACGGGATCTACGGGCTGGCGAAATATGCATCCGAGATCCTCAAGAAACGCGGGAACCGGTAAATCCCTGCCGGTTTCCGTCGCAGGTGCTGAAGGTATTATTACATCCCGCATCGCATAATTACGATACACATCCTCCGACAGCCCCGGGTGTTTTCTCTATGACCAGCCCTACTGAGAATACTGCATTCGACCAGACACGGCTCGACAAGATCCAGGCCCTCCGCGAGAAAGGGCTCGGTATGTTCCCTCCCACCTTCGACCGGCAGAACACAGTCCTTGAAATCAAGACAAAATACGCGGACATCGCCCACGACAAGAGTGCGGAGAGCGTATCGACCGCAGGTCGCATCTATATCGTCCGGAACCATGGCAAGACGATCTTTGCCGACCTCGGGGACGAGACCGGCAAGATCCAGCTCTACATCAGGAAGAACGATCTCGGGGAGGAGCAGTTCGAACTCTTCAACCAGTTTATCGAACGGGGGGATATCGTCGGGGTTACGGGGCATGTATTCCGGACAAAACTGGGCGAGATCACTATCTGGGTGGACACCTTTACACTCCTCTGCAAGGCCGTCTGCTCCCTGCCGGAGAAGTTCCATGGGCTGAAGGACGTGGAGAAACGCTACCGCCAGCGGTACGTCGACCTGATCGTGAACGAGGAGAACCGGCAGACCTTCCGCAACAGGAGCCGGATCATCTCGCTCCTCCGGCGGTACCTCGACGACCACGGCTTCCTCGAATTCGAGACCCCGATCCTCCAGCCGGTTTACGGCGGGGCAAACGCCCGCCCGTTCACCACCTACCACAACTTCCTCGACCAGAAACTCTTCCTCCGGATCGCTCCCGAGCTCTACCTGAAACGGCTCGTGGTCGGCGGGTTCGAGCGGGTCTTCGAGATCTCGCGAAACTTCCGGAACGAGGGCGTGGATACTGACCACAACCCCGAGTTCACGATGGTGGAGATCTACTGGGCATACCGCGACTTCCGGGACATGATGGACCTGACCGAGGCGATCGTCACCTCCATCATTCAGGATGTCCATGGGAAACTCGATATTCCGTTCGGGGGGGTTACGCTGGACTTTACCCGGCCCTGGAAAAAACTCTCTATGGCCGACGCGGTGAAGGATATTGGCGGCATCGACATCTTCACCCACTCGGTCGGGGAACTCCGCACGCTCGCACACCAGCACAAGATCGACGATCCGGAAAAACCGCAGAGCCAGAGGGAGTTCCTCATCGCCTTCTTCGAGGGGCTCGTCGAAGAGAAGCTGATCCAGCCGACCTTCATTTACGATTACCCGGTCGAAAACTCGCCGCTCGCCAAGCGCCACCGCGAGAAGGAGGGCTTCACCGAGCGGTTCGAGCTCTTCATCGCGGGGATGGAAGTCGGGAACGGGTTCTCGGAGCTGAACGACCCGGTCGACCAGAAGGAGCGGTTCGAGGCACAGGACGAGAAACGCCGGCTGGGTGATGTCGAGGCCCAGATGATCGATTACGATTTCATCAATGCGATCGGGTACGGCATGCCGCCGACCGGAGGCGTCGGGATTGGGATCGACCGGCTCGTGATGCTCCTCACGAACAACGACTCGATTAAGGAAGTGATCCTCTTTCCCTCGATGAAAACCCAGAAGCCGGGAGAAGAGGAAGAGGAAACGCCGTAAGCAGACAATTCCTGATCATCATCCCATTTTTCGTTCCCGCGTCCGGGATCTATTTCAGCAGTTCTTCCATCCTCTTCCGGTCGAAGCCAAAGATGAACACGTCCCCGATCCGGACAATCGGAGCCCCGAGATGCCCGGTCTTCTCGATGATCATTGTTCTCGCCTCTTCGTTGGAAGCCATATCGATCTCCTCGAACGGTACCTGCCGGGAGGTAAGGAACTCCTTGATCTCGTGGCAGTTATGGCATCGCGGTGTTGAGTAAATGGTCACCTTTTTTCCTTCTTTCGAAATTCCGTTTCCTGCAGTTTCTTTACCCGGAGGTCCCTCCCCCCAGGTCTTTTTTATGAAGGCCTCCCGCCCGGAGTAGGTCTTGTACAGCTGGTATTCGCGGGGCTTTTTCTTCGCGTAGTTCTGGTGGTACTCCTCGGCGGGGTAGAAGTTCGTGAACGGACGGATTTCCGTTGCTACCTGTCTGCTGAACTTCCCGGAGGCGTCGATCGCCTTCTTCGAGGCTTCCGCGATCCGTTTCTGCTCTTCATCGTGATAGAAGATCGCGGTCCGGTACTGGGATCCCTTGTCCGCGAACTGGCCCTCCTCGTCGCTCGGATCGATCTGGGTCCAGAATACATCGAGAAGCTTCCCGTAAGAAACCTTTTCGGGATCGAATGTAACCTGCACCGATTCGAGATGCCCCGTTGTACCGGTCGAGACCTCTTCGTAGCTCGGGTTTTCCTTTGTCCCGCCGGCGTACCCGGCCACAACTTCCGTTACTCCTTCAACCTGCTGGAAGGGGCCCTGCATACACCAGAAACAGCCCCCTGCAAATGTTGCCTTCATCAGTTTCGTCATGTGGATCATCTCATCTCATCTCATACTGCCCATACTTCTTTTCCCCCGGGGTTATCCGAATGTGAAAGTATATGCCCGGAGACCCGGCTCCGGCATGTCAAGTTCGAGCAGATGTTCTCCATAATCCCTCCCTGAAACGATCGTATACAGCTGTTCGTCTTTCACGGAGACCATGCTGTCCCTGACATCCGCACCGGCCACATCAGCGGTCACCGGCTTCCCGTCCAGCAGCACGTGCACCGCCGTTGCATTCACGGCGCTTGCAACGAAGTATACGTTCTTTGCATTGTACCGGTAGATGATGGTCGCATTTCCGGTGTTCTCGGCATATGGGTCCTGGAAGTTCCATGGACCTGAAAGATACAAGGCATTGGGCTGCACGGCGCCTGGCCGAACCAGTGTTTGGGGCCCTGCAGTGAGCGGCTGCCCGTTTGCAAGGTACTGGTTCCGGCCCGAGCCGAAGTAGGTCTCCGGGCTGCCTACTTTCGAGAAGTCAACAGGTATCGAATCTGCGGGGGTCCCAGGGGTGTTGGGAATAGAAACCGTGATACCAAGCGCCTCCGCCCGCTCCTGCAGGAGGTCCTGTATCTTCTTCTCGGTAACGTCATAATCCCCTTCACCGAAATGCTTATCGACAACAAAACCGTCGATATCGATCAGGTAATCCGCAGGCCAGTACTGATTTCCGTACGAACCCCATGTCGCATAATCGTTATCCAGCACGACCGGGTATTTGATCCCAAACTTTATGACCGCACGGCGGACATTCGTGATGTCATGCTCGAACGGGAATTCGGGAGTATGAACCCCGATAATCTCGAGCCCCTCATCGTGATACTTCGCATACCACAAGTTCAGGTACGGAATTGTGCGTTCGCAGTTGATGCAGCTGTAGGTCCAGAAGTCCACGAGGATCACCTTCTTCCCGATCAGGCTGCCGATCGTGATATTGTCCGTGTTCACGAAACCCGAGGGCAGTGCGATCTCCTTTGCACGCTCGTACTTCAGCGCCTTCTCGGCATTGATTGCCGTCCGGTTCCCCGGGGCCACGGAAGTCCCGGTATACGATTTATTGGGACTGAACTGCTGCAGGTAGGTAATCGCTCCCGCGATCAGGATCACGGCGATGATGAGGGTGACAGTTCTTCTTTCCATCAGGTCAGCTCCCAAGGAGGAATGTGTTCAGCAGCGGCAGGTTCGCGATCAAGCTCAGCGTCATCGTGAAGATCAGAATGCCGATAATGATGAGCAGGATCCCAAAGACGATGTTCACGTAGTACAGGATGCGGGAGTACCGTGCGATCCACGCAGTTGCCTGCGAGGCAAAGAGCCCGGTGACGATGAACGGCAGTCCGAGACCGAGCGAGTACGCGAGGAGGAGGCTGAACGCAAGCGCCGGTCTGGTTGCTGCAAGGCCGAGGATCGCCCCGAGCGCCGCTCCCACGCAGGGCGTCCACCCGGCCGCGAACGCGATGCCGAAAAGGAATGAGGTCAGGTACTTCGATCTGATTCCGGTGATCGCGAACTTGTGCTCCTCCTCGAGCCAGCCGATAGGGATCAGGCCGGTCAGGTAAAGGCCGAAGAAGATGATGATGAGCCCTCCTGCCCGGGAGAGCCAGAGCTGGACATCGTTCGCTACCGAGCTCAGTACAGTATTCAGGAGCACTCCGAGAAGAGAAAAGACGAGCGAGAACCCGGCCACGAAGAGGATGCTTGCAGCGACGATATCCCACCGCCGCGCCGCCCCCTCCCTGACAGTGGTCCCGGCGAGATAGGCAAGGAAACCCGGCACCAGCGGAAGAACGCAGGGTGCGAGAAACGAGACGATCCCGGCAAGGAATGCCACCAGATAAGATACCTCGACCATCTTTCAGCTCCATGGCGGGAACCACGGGAAAAGATCGACCCGGCTGTCCCGCCTTACCCTGGTTTCTCTTCGTGACCTGCCAGATGCATCGGTTCGCCGTGACATATGAGTTCCCCGTCGCCGGCCTCGCTCACGAGGACGACGTTCCCGCAGATGTTATACCGGTAGATTTCACCGGACGTTCTGGATGTGTACCACACAATCCCTCCTCCGGCCCGTTGGCAAGGCTATTTTAGCTCCATGAGGGAAAGGATCAGGATTATAGGTTTCGGCAATTTTCAGAATATGGAAGATTAGTTTCGCGTACGGGCATCCGGTCCCGGGGTTGACTGAGGTCATATACCTGCAAGGAGGAGCCGGACTACCCGGGCTCCATGCAGTATCCCAACTCGTACTCATTCACGGGTCACTTGGGCATAACGGTTATCACGACAATACCCCCACAGTCTTCCATGACATCTGAGAACAATTCCCAAAAACACCATCACCACGAGATCTTCTCGGCTGAGAAGGCCGGCCATCTCGACACCCGCCTCCGCTGGTTTCTCTACCGCCCCGACAGGCTCGCCGAGCGGTACGTGAAACCCGGCGACCGGGTCCTCGACTTCGGTTGCGGTCCGGGGTTCTTCACCCGCGAGTTTGCAAAGCGGGTCGGGGAGAACGGACAGGTCTTCTCCGTGGACCTGCAGGAAGAGATGCTCCGGATCGTGAGGGAGAAGATGGGGGCCGAGGGACTCCTGCCGCGTATCAGGACACACCGGTGCGAACCGGACTCCATCAACCTTCCCGCGGACCTGAACGGGACGTTCGATGTCGCATTCACCATCTTTGTTGTCCACGAAGTGCCGGATCCGGAGAAGCTGTTCCAGGAGATTGCAGCCCTCATCAGGCCGGGCGGCACGCTCTACTATACCGAGCCGCCGTTCATCGTGTCAGGGAGAGAGTTCAGGGATAACCTTGCACTGGCAGAGGAGGCGGGATTCCTGCAGGCCGGGAGGTCGTTTTTCTTCGTGAACCGGGCGGCAGTACTGAGGAAGGTGTAGGCACCGTTTTTTTCAAATCGGGATTTGATGAAAATCAGCTTCCCGGACCCTTGCCAGAGGATCAGCAATGGGGGGGTCAGCCAGACCCCCCCTCCTTCTATATTTCAAATCGCATTGACCCCCCCTACCCCCATGGGGGGAGGTCTCCGGCATACCCCTCCCCCTCCGGCCCGGACAGACCCCCCTGATCATTTCTGGGTAGGCTTCCCGATGGGGCGGACCGTCGGAACGACCATTGGCAGAAGCGGCTGATCGGGCGTGCAATAGTGCGTACATCCCATTTTTGAGGAGGGGGGGTATCCGGCATACCCCCCACCAATTATTTTTCCGGGAGGGGGGACCCCCCCTCCCATGATCCCGGGAGGTGGGGTACCCCTCCTTGCCCTTGAGGGGGCAGTGGCCTGCCCCACCATATCTGACACTGACCGGAACCGGGGGGACCCGACGATACTCCATGGGAAACGATAGCCGGTTTCCTGAAGCCGGGGGAGGGGGGGTGTCCGGCATACCCCCTCCACCAATTATTTTTCCGGAGGGGAGACCCCCCTCCCATGTTCCCAAGGGGGATACCCCTCCCCCTGCACCTCACAGAGCACTGTCGTTTCCGGGTATGTTGCACCTATCCGAGACCTTATGTATTACACCGGAACAGTGCATATCTGGTGGAATTCTGTGAGAGACCAGAAGGAATTAAACAAGGAGATGGTCCGGGATTATTACAACCTCGCATTGAATCTCCGGAAACCCGAAGAAGCCGTGGCAAAATACCTGGGGCCGTACTACCGGCAGCACAACCCCGGCGCTGCTGATGGTGCCGACGCATTCATCGCGTTCGTGCACGGATTTACCGGGGCCTATCCCATGCTGCATTTCGATTTCAGGAGATTCGTTGCCGAAGGAGATCTGGTCATGGTACACAGCCATCTCGTCCGGCAACCGGGAGAGCGGGGAATGGCAGTCGTGGACATATTCAGGATCGAGAACAACCGGATTGTCGAGCACTGGGATGTCCTGCAGGAGATCCCGGAATCATCGGCCAACACCAATACGATGTTCTGATATCGCCGGTAGTATCTTCCGGCGGAGACCGTGCATAGAGACCGGGAGCGATCTCAGGACATCTGCCTTTACCTTTTTCTTTCTGATGATTCCGGCTGGACCGGCCCAGCCTGTTCATCTCCCGGGTTCGCGTTTTTCCCATACGCCATCGTGCATCCTTCAGGTACGTAAAACCGTTTCCCGGCACTGAGCGCCCTCCCGCAAAAATCCCGGCATGTGGCCGGCCGGGTCTCGTAAATATCGCATCCCCACTGCTTTCGTCCGCTGCTTTCCGGCTCCTCCTCGCACAGGTGCCGGCACGGGGCCTCGGCAAGGAAGTAGCCATCCGCTTCCTTAAGCCCCCGTTCCCGGAGGTAGTGGAGCTGGTGGGGTTTGCACTGCCGGACAAGGACGAACGGCAGCCAGCGGCAGCACTCGCCGCAGCGGCTGCAGGTGCCGGTCGCAGGGACGGGGTGTGATGGTTTCATAGCACTATCTCATAGGAGCGGAACAAGTGTAAATATTCAGGTCCGGTGGGGGGTAATCCCCTTTTTCCGGTACTTGTACCTTCACCAGCAACCCTTGCCGTCCAACACACCCTTTGCGGCAGAACGGATCGCAGGGTCTTCACCCTCATCCACGACAAACTCCTTAAGACCCCGGATCGCCCCGGTGCTCCGGATTGTAGCAAGCGCTGCTGCTGCGTCCTGCCGGATTGCAGCTTGTTCGTCCCTGTCCCTCAGGCACCCGATCAGGACCTCGACTGAGCGACCGCTCTTCAGGTTTCCCAGTGCGCATATAACTGAAGACCGGATTGCCGGATCGCTGTCCGCTGTGAGATCCATAAGGGGGCGGACTGCCCGCGGGTCGCCGCTCTTTCCAAGAGCAACCACGGCCCGCAGTCGCCTGTCCCTGTCCGATCCGGAGACCGCCGCATATGCCAAATCGTATATAGTCCCTTTCCGGGGAAGAGAATTATACCACTCAACCTCGTGTTTCTCAACACTCAAATCCATGTTATTCACCAACTTTCTCGCGAACATTCACAAAACGATACTCACTATTCAGGCTACCAGAAAAAACCGGCGCCTAACAGGTAAAGAAAAGCGTCCGCTTACCATGAGCGGACCGTACCGTTGTCATCCTGATTTTCTGCAAAGGAACAGACAGGTACATTGGTCTAGTATAATGCAACAAAGTTATAAATAATTAATCTATAAAAGCAGTCCGCCCCCTGATTATTTCTTCTGTGCCGGTTTCTCATCAGGGTGAATGAGCCGGCACTTGTTCACGCATTCCCAGTTTTCGGGGAGATACTTCCCATCCGCCCCGGGTTTCATCGTGGTGTGGTACTTCTCCCCGCAGACAAGGCATTCCATGAGTCCTGACTTCTCGTCGACAAGCTTTGTTGTGTGCTCTTTTTTGGTCATTATCCTGTGTGTCGGGCGTGCAGAGGGAAATAGGCGCGGATCGGGGAACCTGCTGGACGTGATGGACCAGTGCCATCATACAGGGACGTAAGAGCGGTTACTTATGGTACGGTTCGCCCCGGAGGATCCGGAACGCCCGGTATACCTGTTCAAAGAGCAGGAGCCGGGCCATCGGGTGGGTGAATGTCATGCGGGAGAGGGAGAGGCGGACAGCACTCCGGGCAAGAACGGAAGGGGACAATCCGAGGTCACCTCCGATCACGAATAATAGCTGGTTCTGCCCGGCCAGTTCCCGTTCCCGGAACGAGGCCGCCAGCATCTCGCTTGACCAGTCCTGTCCCTTGACATCGAGGGCGATCACGAACGAGCCGTCGGGCATGGACGCAAGGATTCGTTCGCCTTCCTTCTCCATCGCTGCCCTTTCCACGGACGCAGACGCAGAAACCGGCCGCTTCTCTTCGGGCACTTCGACTATCTGCACTTTCGCATAGGGACGGAGACGTTTTTCGTACTCGGCAATGCCTTCCTGCAGGAACTTCTCCTTGATCTTACCAACCGCAACAATACGGATCTGCATAATGTACCGGCAAAATTCAATTATTTATTCATAACGCATGCTACAGGGGGGCGAAAAGAAGAGGTGGAAGTATGTTACCTATGGATTACCCTTAGCATCTTTTGTATCGATTTTCTGGTGGGATAACACATCCAGCAGGACTTCTTTCATCATGTTTTTCATGAGTTCCCGGCCCTCATCTGATGACATGTAGTCCTTGAACAGCTCTTTGAACTGTCCCATATCGTGGTGATTATCGACGAAGGATAATAAAGCTTGCGTGATGCAGTCGGAGACCGTGGAGAACTTCTTTTCCTCATACACGAGTTTATTGACCTTTTCGTAGATATTGGGGGGCATTTTGTAAGAGATCGCCACCCGTTCTCCGCGGCTTGCCGGTACTTTTTCAGCCATTCCCTAGAAACTAGGGCAAATTACTATAAATAGGCTGTTAATCGCCAGTAATAATCCTTAAGTAATCCTTTTTTCTTCCAGGTAATCCTTACATATTACATAAAGAATACTTTTTATAGCGCGGCAGTTAACAGGAGATCATCGTGAGGTGAGAACCGTGAATGAAGTACTCCTGTTACTCCTGCCAATTGTCGGTGTTTTTGCCATTGGCTGCAGTGTTGCACTCCTGGCCCTCGGAAAGATGATCGACGGGTTCCCTGTTGGCGATGAATCGAAACGCGAGCGCAGCCTTGCAAGTCCCATCGAATCCACTAAGATTGCCGTGCTGATCTTCTGGGCACTCTTCATCATTGGCGTCTGGGGAGTGCTCCAGGAGACCAGGTTCGGCCTGATCCTCGGCATCACCACGCTCTTTGCGGTCTGCCTCTTCATGTTCACGGCACTCGGGTTCTCGTTTGCCGTGCTCAGCACCATGCGGAGGAGAAGGAACCATACAGAAATACCGGTGCTCCAGGTCGGCACGCCCGATGAGATCGTCACGATCTCACAACAGGGATACGGGCAACCGACCGTCGTATCCAGGAAGCGGCAGAATAACTTCCTCACCGGTATTATGATCGATACAATAACGAAAAAAGAGTAATATTTTATCCAAAGATCTTTTTTGACTGCTCGAGGGCATCTACAGCAGGCAGTTTCTTCCCGGTCAGGAATTCGATGCAGGCCCCGCCACCGGTCGATATGTGGGTAAAGTCCTGTTGGAGCCCCAGTTTTTCAATAACGGCTGCAGTATGCCCACCACCGACAACCGAGAACTCTACCTTCGCTGCGGCCCGGAGAAGCTCATAGGTGCCGGTGGCAAAGTCGGCATCCTCGAAGACTCCCGCGGGACCGTTGAAGACTACGGTCCCGGCTTTCT
>Ga0265316_10003263_pt1 | contig 16480 bp, 11 predicted proteins | sample 4522metaG_FD_202092 | JGI IMG/M metagenome (GOLD analysis project Ga0265316, IMG submission 202092) | Rhizosphere microbial communities from Carex aquatilis grown in University of Washington, Seatle, WA, United States - 4-5-22 metaG | ecosystem: Host-associated > Plants > Roots > Rhizosphere >...
TTGCGGCGAGATTCGGTGAGTGTCAAGTTAAGCCGAGATTTCCCAGATAGCTGGCCAATACTGGCTTTCGTAGAAATCTTTTCATCTCCAACCCCATTTTCTATGGGTATCTGCCCCACGTCAAGACAGTTCGGGACTATTTCCATCTCGAAATCCTCCTTCGAAACCTCTGCACCCTGCACCCTGTTAGGAGCGGCAATTCTATCACCGTATAAATTCCTGCATTCGCCAGCCTAAGTACACGGTCCTTAACCGCAATTTTGACTTCCGCATTCGGAGGAAAGCAGCGTATTACTGAGGGACTTTATGAAATCAAAGAAGCAATGGAATCTGCCTTGGCGCGCAAAGGCCCCCATGGGCTCGAGGGCGCGCCCGGTCAAAAGTGATCTGGGACATTGCCGCTGTTGCGTGGCTGCGGAACCCGGATGGGTCCCGTCGAACCTGATCCATAGTCCGATTCTCAACGAGGCTCTCACATACAGTCACGATTCTTCCCGGCATTTCATCCGTCAGGCTATGGACATAGACCGGGATGCCATTTTTGAGGATCTGTACGGGTTGCTTGAGACCGCACCGTCTTGAGGGCTGTTCCCATACCGTGAGGCGGGAATCGCAGTCAAAGGCGACAGACGCACTATGTTATGGGTCTTGTAGTGATTGATGCGGGAAAGGTCGCGCTTGATAACAGTTGAGCTCTCGGCTCGAGAAGTCTTTGCTGCGGACTGGACTTGAACCAGCACACCCGTTAAGGCACCAGCCCCTCAAGCTGGCGTGTCTACCAAATTCCACCACCGCAGCGTGAATGGCGAACTATAGCCATTCACTCTCGACATGTCAAGAATCGGCGCGCCCGCGACGGCTACCCAAGCTGATGCGGGCTGCCCGCGCAGCCCTCGAGCCGCGGCTGCGGAGACCCCCCAAGGCGAAGCGCGCCGCCGCGCTTGCCTCCGCCTGCCACCCGCTGCCCGGCCCTGCCTTCCCGCTTTTCGTTTTCCACCTTATATTGGGCTTGTGGCCCTGCCCGACAAAGACGACGCTTTCCTCCTTGAACACTGCGACGTAGTTTTGCCCGACCGGCTTGTAAAGTCCGGCGCAGTGCTTGCCGCGGGCGGGAAAATCCTCTATGCCGGTGCCGCTGCACACCTGCCCGAGCAGATCCCTCCTGGATGCAGGAGGATATCGGCAGAGGGATCCTTGGCGTGTCCCGCGTTCTGGGAAATGCACATACACGGCTGCGGCGGCGTGAGCACGGAGAACATGAGCCCGCAGTCACTTGCCGAAATGGCGAGGTTTCTGGCGGGCAGGGGAGTGGGGGCATTCCTGCCCACCACTGTCGCGGATGAAAGCTATCTCACCTGCCTTGGTGATGCCTTGCATTCCTCCACGAATGCTGTTCGCAGCCGCGCTCTCGGCATCCATGTCGAGGGCCCGTTCGTGGCGCAGACCCGCCGGGGGGCCATAAGCGAGGCGCTGATCCGGCCGATATCGACCGAGTACCTGGACCGCATGACCTCGCTTTCCCGGGGCAAAATCCGCATCATGACCTTCGCGCCCGAGCTTCCCGGAGCTCTCATGCTGGCGGAACGCCTCCAGAACCTCGACATCCTCCCTTCTCTGGGGCACTCGGCCGCATCATACGATGTGCTGGCTCCATTTGATTCAGTCTCCCCCTTGAGCGTCACGCACCTGTTCAACGCCATGAGCGGCGTCTCGCACAAGGAGCCGGGTCTTGCCCAATGGGCGCTTCTGAGCAAGGAAGTCTTCACCGAGCTGAACTGTGACGGCACGCACGTGCATGATGCCGGCCTGCGGCTTGCCCTCAGGGTTCGTCCGTGGGAAAGACTCATCGCCATTTCAGATGCGGTGGCTCCTGCCGGTCTGCCGCGGCAGGAGGACGGCGGCCATGGCAGCACCCCTGAGCCTGCGCGCTCGCTCTACGGCAGGCCGCTCGTGGTGAGAGGCAACGGCCTGTACTACGAGGACACCGGGGTGCTGGTCGGCTCCCACTGTCTCGTGCCTGACTGCGTGGCCCGGCTGGTTCACGAGCTCAGCGTTCCCGTGGCCTCTGCAGTGGCCATGGCCACCCTGAATCCTGCGCGCCTTCTCGGCTTCACGAGGAAGGGCGCCCTGCTTCCCGGATATGATGCGGACGTGGCCTTGTTCAGCCGCGACTTCAGGCGCTGCGATTTCCTTTCCTGGGAGGGGCAGGCAATTCACGGCCGGAAAGCGTGAATCGCCCGGGTCATTCATCCTCGGACGCACGCGAATGATCATGCAGAACGTGCAAAATGATAAGCGGACGGGTATCAGGCTTGCCATCGATTCTCTGCCCCGGTAGAGTAGCGCCATACTGGGTCAGAAAGGTGATCGGTCATGGCAGGGAAAAACGTCGTCATCATGGGCGCCGCAGGGCGCGATTTTCACAACTTCAATTGCGTATTCCGAGATGACCCCTCCGTGCGCGTTGTGGCCTTCACGGCTACGCAGATTCCCGATATCGCTGACCGCAGGTATCCGCCGGATCTTGCCGGCGTACTCTATCCGCAGGGCATACCCATCGTGGCGGAAAGTCAGCTTGAGGAGCTCTTCAAGGGTCAGAAGATCGACGAGGCGGTGTTCTCCTATTCCGACGTCTCCCACCAGTACGTGATGGAGCAGGCGTCGCGCGTGGTGGCCCTGGGCGCTGATTTCACGCTCCTCGGCGCGGCGCCGACCATGATCAAGTCGAACAAGCCGGTCGTGGCAGTCTGCGCCGTGCGCACGGGAAGCGGAAAAAGCCAGACCACCCGCCGTGTCGCCCAGATCCTGAAGGGCATGGGCAAGAAGCCGGTGATCGTGCGCCATCCCATGCCGTACGGCGATCTCTCCGAGCAGAAGGTGCAGCGATTCGCCACGCTGGAGGACATGCGCCTGAACAAGTGCACCATCGAGGAAATGGAAGAATACGAGCCGCACATCGACGAAGGCTTCGTCGTGTACGCCGGTGTGGACTACGCCGCGATCCTTCAACAGGCCGAGAGGGAATGCGACACGATCCTCTGGGACGGCGGCAACAACGACCTTCCTTTTTACGCGCCGGACGTGCATATCACTGTCGTCGATCCTCATCGGCCCGGCCACGAGCTCACGTACTTCCCCGGCAGGATCAACCTGGCCATGGCGCACGTGATCGTGATCAACAAGATGGATACCGCAACCCCCGCGGGCATAGAATAGGTGCGCGCCAGCATCCTCGCGGTGAACCCGCGCGCGCAGGTGGTGGACGCGGCGTCCCCGATATTCGTCGACAGGGAAGGGGAGATCCGCGGCAAGCGCGTGCTGGTGGTGGAAGACGGGCCAACCCTTACCCACGGTGAGATGAGCTACGGGTCAGGCACGGTGGCCGCGAAAAAGCACGGCGCAGGGGAGATCGTGAACCCCCGGCCCTATGTCACCGGCAAGATCAAGGCGACCTTCGACAAGTACCCGGGGATCGGCGCGCTGCTGCCTGCGGTCGGCTACGGGGACGAGCAGGTGCGCGACCTGGAGGACACGATCCGCCGTGTGCCGTGTGACCTGGTGATCGTCGCCACCCCTGTGGATCTCACGCGCATCATCAAGATAGACAAGCCGATGCTCCGCGTGCGCTACGCGCTTCAGGAGATCGGAACTCCCAACCTGGAAGACGTTTTGAAAGCGAGGCTGAAATGGCGGTAAACCTGAAAGGAAGATCCCTGCTCACGCTCAAGGACTGGACGCCGGAGGAGGTGCGCCACGTGCTGGACCTCTCCCGCCGCGTCAAGAAGGACCGCAGGAACGGCAGGCGCCAGGAGAGATTCAAGGGCATGACCCTGGCCCTGCTCTTCGAGAAGCGCTCCACGCGCACGCGGTGCGCGTTCGAGACCGCGTTCGGCGAGGAGGGGGGGCACCCGGTATTCCTGTCCACCGCGGACATCCACCTGGGGACAAAGGAGGCGGTGGAGGACACGGCCCGGGTCTTCGGACGCATGTTCGACGCAATCCAGTTCCGCGGCTTTTCGCAGACCACGGTGGAGACGCTGGCCAAGTGGGCGGGAGTGCCCGTGTACAATGGGCTGACGGACGAATGGCACCCCACGCAGGTCCTTGCGGACCTCATGACGCTGGAAGAAACAATGGGTTCTCTCCCGGGCAGGAAGCTCGTCTTTGTGGGCGATGGGAGGAACAACGTCGCCCATACCCTGCTGATCGGCTGCTCCCAGATGGGAGTGCACATCACGATCGTGGCTCCTCCTTCCCTGTCCCCCGCCACCCCGCACGTGGAGTGGGCGCGGACGATGGGAGCGAAGACGGGCGCGCAGGTCCTCGTGACGAGCGACGTGGAGACCGGCGTGAAGGGAGCGGATGCGGTCTATACCGACGTCTGGATCTCAATGGGGGAAGAGGAGAAAAGCGCCGAACGCATCGCCCTTCTCTCTCCTTACCAGGTCAATGATGCAATGATGGAGAAGACCGGCAATCCGAAAGCCATTTTCCTGCACTGCCTCCCCGCTGTGAAGGGCAAGGAGGTCACGATGGAAGTGATCGAGGGGGCGCGATCGCGCGTCTGGGACGAGGCGGAAAACCGCAAGCATACGATCAAAGCGATGATGCTCGCCACTCTCTCCTGAGAATAGCGGCCGGCATTTTGCGCCTCCGGGTGAATAGCCTTGAAATGGCTTGTGAAACCACTATTATATAGGATGTCTTCCGCGGTAGTCCGCGGAGTTGTCTTCCGCGGTAGTCCGCGGAGTTGTCTTCCGCGGTAGTCCGCGGAGTTGTCTTCCGCGGTAGTCCGCGGAGTTGTGGATTTCCACAGGGTCAGGAGGCTCCGGATGAAGAAGGCAGTTGTTCTGTTCGCGGCAGGGCTCTTACTGCTGGCGAGCCTTCCCGCGTTTTCGCAGGCGGCAACGCAGCCACAGGCCCCGGCGGCAACGGCAACAACGCCGGCGCCAGCGGGACAATACGTATACCCGAAAGACATCTACTATAAAAGCGTCCCTCTCCTGAAGGTCTGGCTGCATGACCTGGGCTACAAGCTGCAGTTTTTCAACAGCAATTCCGGCATATCGGACATCTACGTGCCCCTGACATGGTTCAACAAGGGCGCGCTTTCCAAGGCGCGTATCGTTTACGGAAACGAAAGCGGCCTCCCGTATTGCACCATCGTCTGGGTGGACGGCGTATTCGATCACATCACCTTGTACGTTCTGAACGATTTCAACGCCCAGTCATGGGGCGTGCTGAATGTGCAGGGAGACCTGAGCGCACAGTTCAATGTGCAGGAACCCCCCAAGGAGTTCTGAGCCCGCCGGCTCACCGCATGCCTGACATCCAGAAATCGCAAAAAGCCATCCGGGAGGAAGGCCTCTCCGCATGGCTTTTTTACAATGTGTTCCACCGGGACGAAATAGCCGAGCTGGTCCTGGAAGTACCGGCGGACCGCTCCAACACGAGGCCGTGGGTGTGCATTCTCTTCGCGGACAGGCCGCCGATCAAGATCGCCCATGTCATCGAGCCCGCAATCCTCGGCCACCTGCCGGGGGAAACCATTCTCTATTCCACGCGAGAGGAGTTTTCCCGCGCCGTTGCCAGGGTGCTGCCAGCGAATGGGAAAGTTGCCGCGGACTATTCCACCGGCATACCTGTCGGCTCATTCCTTGACCATGGCATGGCGTTGTTCCTCCAGTCCCTGGGAGCAGCTCTTGTTTCAGCGGAGGGCCTTGTGGCCCGGTACCTCGGCACAATAGACCGGCAGGGCCGGGAATCTCATGAGCGGGCAGGCGGCGTACTGCACGCTGCAATCCACGACGCGTGGTCAAAGCTCGCGGCAGCCATGCGCGAGGGCCGGGCCGTGCACGAGGGGGAGGCGCGGGACTGGATAGCGCGGCGGCTTTCAGATGCAGGGCTGGAATACGAGGGCCATCCGGTTGCGGGCGCGGGCCGTCACACTGCCGATCCTCATTTTGCAGTCTCAGGCAGCGGCGCGGCATTCGGGAAGGGGGATATCGTGCAGTTCGATGTGTGGGCACGGGAGAAATCACTCGGCGCTGTCTATGCGGACATCTCCTGGCTCGGCGTGTGCGCCGCTGCCCCGACCCCTGCCCAGGGGCAGGTATTCGAGGCTGTCATCGAGGCGCGGGAAGCGGCTCTTTCTTTTCTGGAGCGAGGCTTTGCCCAGGGGACGCCTGTGCGGGGCGCGGACGTGGACCGGGTCACCCGCGCGGTTCTTGTCCGGCGCGGCTTCGAGAAGTGCATTCGGCACAGGACCGGGCATTCCATCGGAACCCGGGTGCACGGGTTCGGCGTGAACCTCGACTCCGTGGAGTTTCCCGACGAACGAGTCATCACGGAGGGCTCCTGTTTTTCAATCGAACCGGGGATTTACCTGGAACAGTTCGGAATGCGCACCGAGATCGACTGCTGCATCCGCGGCGGCCGCCCCGAGGTCACCGGGGGGGAGCGCCAGACCGCGCTCCTCACCCTGGAGTAGCCTTTATGTACGACGCTCATGATGCCGTCCGGTTCATAGGCTCGCACTCCTCTTTCCTCGTGCTCGGCCACAAGGAGCCGGACGGGGATTGCGTGGCTTCGCAGCTTGCCGTATCCGCCCTGCTTGAAGCCCTGGGCAAGAAGGCGGGCCTTTATTCCGCCGGTCCTTTCGACAGGCCCGAGATCCTGGCCTTCGACAGCAGGTTCTCCGCGAAGATACCAGATGAAAGACTGACCGGATCCGCCGTGATAATCGTGGATTGCTCCACCCCGGATCGCACGGGTCCCCTTGGAGAACGCGTGGCGGGTCTGCCCTGTCTCGTGATTGACCATCACTCCGCGGGGGAAGTGTTCGGCACCGCGCGCTTCGTGGAGCCTTCTGCGCCCTCCACCACGATGCTCGTGCTCCGGCTCTTCGAAGACATGGGCGTGGCCGTGACAGCAGAGACGGGCAGGCTCCTGTTGTTCGGCCTGTGCACCGACACCGGATTTTTCCGGCACCTCGGACAGAATAGCGCGGATACGTTCCGCTCGGTGGCGCGGCTGGTGGAAAAGGGAACGTCCACCGCAGAAGTGTACATGATGGTGTACGGCACGCGTGAGCTTGCCGGCAGGAAGCTGCTTGCGGAGATGCTGGAGCGGGTGGAGAGCTACTGGGACGACGGTCTGCTCCTGACATGGCAGACAATTGCGGACCGGGATCGAATGTCGGTTGCCCAGCGCGGGGAGGACGAGGTGTACCGCCTGTTGCAGACCGTCAAAGGCAATGTGGTCGTTGCAGTGGTCAAGGAAGAGAAAGAAGGCATATTCTCCGTGGGACTTCGTTCCAATTCCACCCAGGATGTCGGGGCCATTGCCGCATCATTCGGGGGCGGCGGGCACCGCCAGGCTGCGGGCTTCGACATCACCGGCACGCTGGAGACCGTGAAGAAAACCGTTGTCGATACTTTCTCTCCCCTGCTTTCGAAATAGCGGCCACGAGTCGGACCCAGCTGCCAGGGTCATTTGTAAGTGAATGTTAGGGCAGGGGCTCTGCAGCCCCGTTTGCGCCGTTCATCCTGGCACGTGTCTTGCTCATTCCTCCGCGCCCGAAATAACGGCAGGAGGACAGAATGGAAAGTCTCACGGAGAAAGTGCTTCTGTACCAGAAGACGCGGGAAGGCCTGCATGACATCGTCAGCGCGCTTGCCCCACGGGTGTACCAGTTTCCAAGGCGGAAGATGGGCTGGGACGAGGACGCCTGCGGCGAGTTTTTTGTCTTTGTCCAGCCCCGGCTGATCCGGCTGCTCGACCGGTTCAACGACCAGGGCAAGCCCTTCGAATCCTACCTTTCAGCGGTGCTCAACTGGCAGCTTCGCAACTTTGCTCGCGACAGGAAACGGGGGGAAAGGTCCTGGAACGTTTCCCTTCGTCTCGACGCCGAAGATCCTGAATCGCAGGAGACACGGGAGAAAACTGCATTGAGGCCGGTCGCCGAGGCCGTCTGCATGCCTGAAAGCTACGCTTCCCTCATCAAGACCGACGCAGATCATCGGAACTTCCTTTTCCTGGCCCTGAAATGCGCGCGCACGATCGGCCCTGACAACGCCCCTCTGCTGGCAGCCGTCTCAGGGGTCGCGGAGGACCGCATCCTCGGCTTGTCGGCCTCTCTTCAAGAGATGCGCGCGCCGCGGGAGCACCGGCTGGAAACCTTTCGTGCCCGGCGAAACCGGGCGTTTGCCCAGTCCCGGATGCTTGAAACCGAGCTCCAGGGGGAAGTTGAAACGGAACGCATCGCCGTTTTACGGGCTTCCCTGGCCAAAGTGCGAAAGCGGATGCGCGCGGCCATGAACCGGATGGCGCGGGTGAAGCTTGCCCCGACCAACCTGGAGATCGCCCGCGTGATGGGAGTGCCAAAAGGAACCGTGGATTCAGGTCTCTACTGGTTGAAGAGGAAACTCGCGTCGGTATATGATCCCGACATCCCGAGGCAGGCATGATGGAAACCGAGTTTCTCCTCGCATCGAATAATGCACACAAGCACCAGGAGTTCGTTCGCCTGTTTCCCGAAATTCGTGTCCTGATGCCGCGCGACGTGGGCATAGAGTTCGATTTCGACGAGACCGGAGACACGTTCCTGGAGAACGCCTTCGGCAAGGCCATGGCCCTCTTTCAGAGCGCCAAGCGGCCCGTGATCGGCGACGATTCAGGGCTCTGCGTGCGCGCGCTTGGCGGAGAGCCGGGCATCTTTTCCTCCCGCTACGGGTCAGGCACAGGGGGCGTGCCCCTTGAGGCGCCCCGGCGCAACGCCTACCTGCTGGACAGGATGGAGGGCATCCAGGACAGGGCAGCATACTTTGTGTGCTGCCTGGTGCTTGTCCTCGAAGAGAGCCGGTTCGTTTCCGTCCAGGAAACAGTGCATGGCCGCATTGCGGAAGGACCCCGCGGGGAAAACGGCTTCGGTTACGACCCCCTGTTCATCGTACCGGGCCACGAAAAGACCATTGCCGAGCTTCCCGACCAGGTGAAGGACCAGATCTCCCATCGCGGCCTGGCCGCGCGCCGCATCCTGGCCAGCATGCGAGAAGGCTGAGGAGAGAGGAGCGTTCATGGACCTGATTTCCACGTACGTCAACGGCGTGTCCGAGCTCACGAACTTCTCCCGCTCCCTGGAGCAGGCTCCTCTCATCGTGGACGTGATCGTCAATCCGCATGCCGGATTCTTCAAGAGCCAGGCCACCGTGCGGAAGCTGATCCAGGAGCTGGAAAGCAAGCTGGATGATCTGCGCCGCAGCCACCCGCGCCGCAAAGTGGAAATCAATACGGTTCACTTCACCGAGCGCCCCGGGCATGCGCGTAGTATCACTGAAGGAATCATGAACGCGGAGGGGAAATCCGCTTCGGGGATCGAGCGGCTCCTGATTGGCTGCGGGGGTGACGGGACCAGCAACGAGATCTGCTCCGCGCTTGTGCATGCGGATGCCTCCCTGCTGGACAGGCTGAAGCTCCTGCGTCTTCCGCTGGGCACGGGCAACGACGTGGCGGATGCGCACACCTTCGGGGATGCCTATGACCTCATCCTCGGGTCCCAGCGGACGGAGAAGACGGGGGCGCTCCAGGTGAGCTCCGGAACCTCCGCGCCGCGCTATTCCTTCAACGTGGGGAGCATCGGCCTGGATGCCTACGTCACCGGCCTGACCAACCGGTTCAAGCGCGTTATCCCTGGTGACGCATACAAGTCACTTGTCGATTTCGGCTCTCTCTTCTATGAGCAGAAAGTGAAGCCCCAGCCGATGGACATCATCCTCCGTGACGGGGCTGGGGAAACGAAGGTCACCGGATTTGTCCCTTCCATGGTGGTCGTGGGAATCAGCGGGGCACGGACCTACGGCGGCCACTTGCCGGTCCTGCCGGGCAATGAAAACGTGTGCCTCATAGGCAAGATGAGCGCGCTCCGGAAAATACAGGTCAAGAAGCTGTTCTACCTGGGAAGGCACGGTGAGCTTCCCGAGGTGAGCTTCCACCGCGCGAACGAAGTGGAGATCGCCTACAACGGCAGAATCCCCATGCAGCTCGACGGCGAGCTCACATGGCTGGACGCAGGGGATTTTCCCGTCACGATGAAAATACTGGAACCGAAGATCAAGGTCCTTCGAAACTAGGATGTCACTACACGATGCCAGCCCTGCCCGCATCACGCTCACGGACGCGGACAGGCGGAGGGGGCTCTTCTTTGTCGCCCTGGCAGCCGCGTTCGTCGGTGTGGCGCTCACGCTCCAGATCACACTCAACAGCAATTTCCTGGTGGGAGAAATCGGCATCAGCGGGTTTCAGGCCGGTCTCCTGGAGGGGGTGCGGGAAAGCTGCGGCATCGCCGCCCTCGGGATCTTCGTCCTCATAGCAGGACTGACAGAACCGGTCATTGCCTCCCTCTTCCTGATCCTGATCGCCGTGGGCATGGGATCCTACTCCATGGCGCCCACGTACAGAGTCGTGATGCTGTTGAGCGTCACCTGGAGCCTGGGGTTCCACGTCTGGCAGCCTCTTCCCAATGCCATGACCCTCGCCCTTGCGGAACCGGGAAGGGCGGGGGCCCGCCTGGGACAAGTGGGCGCGGCGGGTGCCCTGGGCTCGGCGGCCGGGCTGGCCATTGCGTTCGTCCTGACCCTGCTCGGAGTGAAGATTCGCCCGTTGTACATCATTGCAGGGGCCGCCGCGCTCCTGGCCGCCGCTGCCTGCCTGGGCATACCGCGGCGCATCAAGGCGTCCGGGCCCAGCTTTGTCATCCGAAAGCGCTACGCGCGATACTATGTGTTGAACTTTCTCGAGGGCTGGCGGAAGCAGATCTCCATAGCCTTCGGCGGGTTTCTGCTCGTAAAGATCTACAACGCAGGGCTCCTGGACGTCATCGTCCTGGCAGCCATGATCCAGACCATCGGCTACTTCACCTCCGCCCGGGTGGGAAAGCTGATCGACCGGGTGGGAGAGCGCAAAGTGCTTGTATTCTACTATGCCCTTGTCACCGTACTGTTCGTCGGCTACGCGTTCCTTCGCGGCAGGTACGTGCTCTATGCGGTCTACGTGCTGGACAACGCCACCTTCGTGTTCAATACAGGGCTTACCACGTACGTGAACAAGATTGCGCCCCGAAGCGAGCACCGCCCCACGCTGAGCATGGGCGTGGCGGCAAACCACGTTGCCTCCGTGGCCATGCCCTTCCTCGGCGGAATCCTTTGGACTATACTGGGCTACCAGTGGGCTTTCCTGATCGGGATTCCTGCCGCCGCGGCAAGCATCGCAATAGTGCTCAAGATGCCGCGGGGGACGGCGCAGGCAGCGGAGAGCTGACCGGCTCCTCAGCATAGTGACACACAGTCCAAGGGGGGTACCGCCGAATGCCTGACCTCGGCATCGACATCGGCTCCATCTCCGTAAACACAGTCCTCATGGATGCGGGCGGGAACATCCTGGAGGATCACTACGATCTGTGCAGCGGACAGCCGTTCCACGCCGTGCAGGCCCGGCTTGCCGACATCCTTGCCCGCCGGGGCCAGGGCTCCATCGGGAAGGTTGCCCTCACCGGAACCGGGGGAGCGCTTGCCGCATCTCTCATCGGCGGCACATTCGTGAACGAGCTGGTTGCCCAGTCCGCCTCCGTGTGCCGACTGTATCCCCATGCCCGGACCATCATCGAGATGGGGGGCGAGGATACAAAGCTCATGTTTCTCCGTAATGCCGAGCTCTCCGACTTCGTCATGAACAGCATCTGCGCGGCGGGCACGGGATCGTTTCTGGATCAGCAGGCGCGCCGGATCAACGTCTCGATAGTAGAGGAGTTCGGCCGACTGGCGCTCCTGTCCCGCGACCCGCCGCGGATCGCAGGCCGCTGCAGCGTGTTCGCCAAGAGCGACATGATCCACCACCAGCAGATCGCCACACCGATTCACGACATCATCGCGGGCCTGTGCTTCGCCGTTGCGCGGAATGTGAAAAGCACGTTGGCCCGCGGCCGGGACCTCGAAAAGCCGGTGGTTTTCCAGGGCGGAGTGGCGGCCAACGCCGGCATGGTCAGGGCTTTCCGGGAGCTGTTCGGCCTGCGCGACGGTGAGCTCATCATCCCTGAGCATCATGCCTCCATGGGCGCCATCGGCGCGCTTTTTCACGTGGCGGCCCGGCCCTCTTTCGGGTCCCGGCCTTCTCCCGAGGCCCCGTCTCGTGCTGAGGCGCCGTCGTTTGTCCCGCAGACGGCGTTCAAGGGGCTGAACGAGCTGGACCGTTACCTTGCCTCGGGGGGCTCCGATGGAGACCACCTTGCTCCCCTCAATCCACCTTGCGCGGCGCTTGTCACTGACGCCGTCCCGCTTTCCGAGGGAGAGGACAGGCTGCCTGTTTTTCTGGGCGTCGATGTCGGTTCCCTCAGCACGGATCTCGTTCTCATTGACAGGCAGGGCAGGGTGATCGCCCGTCGGTACCTTCCCACGGCCGGCAGACCCCTGGAGGCAATTCAGAAAGGCCTGAAAGAGATCGGCGACGAGGTGGGGGCGAGGGTCGAGGTGAAAGCTGCCGGGAGCACCGGCTCGGGCCGGTACCTCACCGGTGACTTTGTCGGAGCCGACCGGATCGTGAACGAGATCACCGCACAGGCCACTGCCGCCATTGCCGTCGATCCCACGGTGGATACGATCTTCGAGATCGGGGGACAGGATTCGAAGTTCGTTTCAGTGGAAAACGGGGTCGTCGTGGATTTCGAAATGAACAAGGTCTGCGCGGCGGGAACCGGCTCGTTCCTGGAGGAACAGGCGGAGAAGCTCGGGGTGAAGATCGTCGGGGAGTTCGGAGCCCTTGCCCTTTCCGCCGGCGCGCCGGCGCACATGGGAGACCGCTGCACCGTGTTCATGGAATCAGACCTCAACACGCGGCAGCAGAAAGGGGCCGCACGGGAAAATCTCATCGCGGGGCTGGCCTATTCCATCGTGCAGAACTATCTCCAGAAGGTGGTGGGGGAGAAGACCGTCGGGAAGAAGATCTTCTTCCAGGGCGGCGTGGCGCACAACAAAGCCGTGCTGTCCGCTTTCGAAAGGGTTGTCGGCCGGCCCATCACGGTGCCTCCCCATTTCGACGTCACCGGCGCAATCGGCGCTGCCATGCTGGCCCGGGATTCCACGAACGGCGGGGGAAGCCGGTTCAAGGGGTTTTCCATTGCTTCCCGCTCATGGTCCCAGGACCGGTTCACCTGCAAGTCATGTCCCAACCAGTGCGAGATCAGCCGGGTGAGAATCTCCGGCGAGGAGAAACCCCTTTTCTACGGCGGACGGTGCGAGCGCTACGAGGTAGCGGAGAGGCGGAACAGGGGAAAAGACATCCCCGACCTGTTCGAGGAAAGAACGCGACTGCTCCTCGACGGGTTCCAGGATATTTCCATGGGCGACGAGGACAAGGCCGCGGCCCGTGGACCGGTGATAGGTCTGCCGCGAGCCCTTTCGGTCTTCTACCAGCGATTCCCCTTCTGGCGGACCTTTTTCAACGCGCTCGGCGTGCGGGTAGTGCTTTCCCGTGCGACGGACCAGGCCTTGATCTCCCGTTCCCTCGAGACCATCGCGGCGGAGACATGTTTCCCCGTGGAGGTGATGCACGGGCACGTGCTGGATCTCCTGGACAGGGGCGTGGACGGGGTTTTCCTTCCCTTTGTCGTGAACGAGGAAGCCGAATCGGGAAACCCCACGCAGAACTGCAACTGTCCGTGGATCCAGACATATCCTTTCATCCTGAAAAGCGCGCTGAGGGAAGGACGCGACCTTTCGAAGCTCCTCATCCCTGCGCTCCATTTCAGATACTCGCGAAAACTTCTGGATCACGAGCTTGGACGGTTCATGCATGAAAAGTTCGGCGCCGCGGAGCAGGATGTGTTCCGCGCAGTGTCGAAAGCCGCCCGGGCGCAGCGGGATTTCGAGCAGCGGCTGCACGCGCGCGGAAAGGAAGTCCTCGCGTCCCTGCCTGCGGGGAAAACCGCGGCGGTGATCCTGGGCAGGCCCTATAACTGCGGAGACCCGGCGCTGAACCTGCGCATCGTGGAAAAGCTCATCAACCTGGACGTGCTGCCGATCCCCGTGGATTTCCTGCCGCTGGATGAGGAGGCCATTTTCGGCCGGTACCCTTCGATGTACTGGCCGAACGGCCGAAAGATCCTGCAGGCGTCCCGCATCGTTCTGCGGGACGAACGCCTGCAGGCCATCCACGTCGGGAACTTCCGCTGCGGCCCGGACTCATTCATCTCTCATTACGTGCGCGAAGAGCTCCGGGGCAAGCCTTATCTGCAGCTCGAGATGGACGAGCACAGCGCCGATGCCGGGCTCGTGACCAGGCTGGAGGCTTTTTTCGACAGCGTGAGGGCACGGCAGGAGGCGGGTTCGGGAAATCCGGCGGGCGGCGGGACAGTGCATGCCGGTACGATCAGCGCGCGGAAGGCAAGACGGGCGCGGTCGGGGCGCCCTCTGTCGGGACGCCGGTCGCCGTCGCGTACCCTCTACTTCCCGTACATGGCCGACGGCGCATATGCACTTGCCGCCGCCTGCCGCGCCTGCGGCATGAAAGCAGAGGTTCTGCCGCCGCAGGACGCGCGGGACGTGGAGCTCGGGAGGAGACACACCTCTTCCCGGGAATGCTTTCCCATGATCTGCACAACCGGGAGCTTTCTCCGCAAGCTCCAGGAGCCGGGGGTCGACCCCTCGCAGGTGAGTTTCTTCATGCCGGATCACAATGGTCCGTGCCGGTTCGGCCAGTACAACCGTCTGCAGCGGATCATCCTTGACAGGCTCGGATTCACAGAAACCCGGATCGTGCATCCCAGCAATGAAGACTCTTACGCCGGTCTGGCTGCGGGAAGCGGCGCCAGGTTCCGGCTCGCCATGTGGCGGGGCATTGTTGCCGTCGATATTCTGCGCAAGCTGCTGCAGGAACGCTGCCCGTACGAAGTGCAGCGCGGCGCGGTGGAGGCGGTGTACCGGCGCCAGCTCGAGCGCGTTGTTCAGTGCATCGAGCAGGGCGGGGGCGGGATCAAAAAAGTGCTGAGGCGCGCGTGCGCCGATTTTTCCCGGGTGGAGATCAACCGTGGAAAGAGAAGACCCGTGATCTCGGTCACCGGGGAAATATTCATGCGGGACAATCCGTTCTGCAGCGGGGACCTGGTGAAAAAGCTCGAACGGCTCGGCGCGGAAACACTCATGGGCCCGGTGCGGGACTGGATCAGCTACTCCACCTGGCGTTTCACGCGCGACAGCAGGAGAAAAGGCAGTCTATGGGGGTTTGCCCGTTCGAAGCTGCAGGGACTTCTCCAGCACGCGATCGAAGAGGGGCTCATTCGTGCAGCCGAACAAGGCGGTGCCGAGATGCGCAGGGACATCCCCGTGGATGAGATGCTGGATCTGTGCATGCCGTACCTCCACAGGGATTATGACGGAGAGCCTGCCATCACCATGGGCGCAATTGCCGGTCAATGCCGGACCGGCATCTCCGGTGTCGTGCATATCCTGCCGTTCACGTGCCTGCCGGGGACGCTGATCTCCGCGCTGTCCCCTGGATTCAGCCAGGATCATGACGGAATCCCGTGGATCAATATCGCCTACGACGGCCAGGAAGAATCCAGCGTGGAGACGCGGCTCCAGGCGTTCGTGTATCGCGCGGAGGAGTACGCACGGCGCAACGGCTACGACGCGCCGCGTGACTGGTGAAGAGGCCCGCGGCAGGGCCGGAGCCGCGCAGAGCGCGTCTCGCTACGGGTTCCCGGGGTCGATCAGCGCCAGGAAATCGTCCCAGCGATATCTGCTCTTCGCGGCCAGATCCACGAGCGGGCCGGCGTCGAGCGCAAACTTGCTGTCCCCGGTGTGAACCAGCAGGAGGCACGCGAGCAGCAACTCCAGCGCTTCCTTGCTGAACCAGCGGACTCCTTCAAAAAGATGGACACGGAGGAAACTCTCCACGGCGGGGACTCCAAGAAGCTTCCGCCACGCCGGCTGCGCGGGAGCTTTTTTTCGCGGCGTTCGCGCCGGACGGGCGCGCGCGGCGGCAGGGCCGGTGCCGGCAAGCTTTTCCGCGTGCAGGGCCGCATCGAAAAGCGCCGGGAATGCTGCCGCCGACTGCGGGTCCCAGCCCGCGCGCGCCAAATGGTCAGAGACAATCGGCGCGAGCATCCATTCGTGCAGCCAGGACACAACAGGGGAAGCAGGCGCGTCCGCGCCGCAGAACGGCCGCAGGATGGTCCAGGGCCAGAGAAATGCGCCGGCGGGCGCAGGGGACGGGGTCCCCGCCGGGGACGCGGCCGCTGCCCGGACGGCAGACGCCTTCCGCAGGGCGCCCGGGCCCGCGAGCTCCGTCATCCTGGCCAGCCTTTTCTGAAAATCGGCCCTGCAGGCATTCTCATCAACCCGGCCCTGCGCGCGTTCTGCAACAGGGCGCAGGAACTGCTCGAAGCCGCGCTGAAGCGTGCCCGGATCCGAACTGGCGGCGCCGAGACCCA
>Ga0265316_10003264_pt1 | contig 16472 bp, 20 predicted proteins | sample 4522metaG_FD_202092 | JGI IMG/M metagenome (GOLD analysis project Ga0265316, IMG submission 202092) | Rhizosphere microbial communities from Carex aquatilis grown in University of Washington, Seatle, WA, United States - 4-5-22 metaG | ecosystem: Host-associated > Plants > Roots > Rhizosphere >...
GTCGATGTCCTTGGGGTCGATCTGGGGACCGAGATTGGACGCGATCTTGGTGTTGGGGATGTCGACGCCGTCGATGAGCCAGCTGGTCTGGTGGCCGCCGCGAAGATGGAGCATGTCGTGAGTCATATAGGCTCCGGGGACGAAGTCGGTGACCATCTGCATGCCCAGGGTGCGGTCGGCGCCGGGAGTGGTTTCAATCTGCTGCCGGCTGATGAGAGTGGTGGGGGTTGCGGTGTTCAGGGAGACCATGTCAGAGCCGGCGGTGACGGTGACGGTGGCGCTGGCGGCGGCGACGGAGAGCGGGATGTGGAGGATGGGACTGGAGCCGCTGACCAGGGTGATGGTCTGAGTGGAGGGAGCGAAGCCGGAGGCCTCTGCGCTGAGGCGGTAGCCGCCGATGGGGATGTTGGAGAGGATGAAGTCGCCTTGGGGGCCGGAGGTTGCGCTGAGGATGAAGGCGGAGTTGAGGGACCGGAGAGTGATGGATGCGCCGGGGATGGGGCGATGCTCGGAATCGTGCACGATGCCGCGAAGGGTGGCAAAGACGGTGGCGCGCGCGGGCAGGGAAGCGGCGACTAGCGCGGCCAGGGCCAGGATGGGGAAGGTGCGCAGAGTTGGCTCCTTTGCTGCGCGGGGGCAGTGGATTAGACGGCTTGGCGCGTGCGAGCGACCGCAGGTTCACGTTGCGGGGCAGGTGGCGCAGAAGGGAGAGCGTGGCGGAATCAGGAGACGGACGGAGGGCCGCGTGAGGAGGGAATGCCGGATCGGCGGAGGGGTGTGGAGGACGAAGGAGCCGGGATGAGGAGCGTGACGGCTAGCGCAGGAGCGGCCGTCGGGTGCGGGAGCGCGAAGACGGGGAAGGGTGCGAGATGGCCGGCGGCGTACAGCGGGCAGCGATTGGGAGCGACGAACCAGTTGGAGCCGGGAGGCGGCGCAAGGGTGGCGGCGAGCATGGCGCAGTGGTGAGCGCCGTGGCGGCGGCAGCACGCAGGGAGCTGCGCCTCTTTGCCGCCGGCAAGGAGCGCCGATAGAGGCTCAAGGAGAAAGAGCGCGACGATGAGGATGGATAGGGGACGCCGCATCGTTGATTCGATGCTACACCAGCGGAGTTAGGGGAGTTAGGGGAGCTTGTGGGTGAGTCAGCGGTTGTTTCAAAAGCGGACAAAAAGCCGCGAAATAGATTAAAGGGCACAAGGATTCTGCCGATTGATTTCCATAAGCGATGGGCGAGGGAGGCGGCGGTGGAGATTGGTCCGATCAGCGGTATTCGTCCGGTGGCGATGGTGAAGCCGGCGGAGCGCTCTGCGGACCTGGCGGGCGTGTTTGCTGTGGAGCTGCGCCGGCAGGGCGAGGACGAGAGTTATGCTCCGAGCCAGCAGGCGAAGCGCGGGCTGGAGGAGGAAGACGCCGAGGATGGAGTGGGGCGCGACGAGCGCGCGGAAGTTGGCGGAACTGGGGACAGAACGATCAGCTTTTTTGCGTGAGTGCGAGACCGCAGGCGATCCATAGGGGATCGACCTGTCACGAGTTCTTCATCAGCGTGACGCCGCAGCAGGCCGCCCGAATCACGCCACCATCTCGAACGCGCGGATCCTCTCCTTGCGTACCGTCAGTTTTTCGATGAGGTCGGTGCGCACCTCGTACCCGCGGCCCGGTATGTCGGGAATCTCAATCTCGCCCTTCGCCGTCACTGTCACCTCGGGCTCAATAATGTCCTCACGCCAATACCGCGCCGAGGCCGACACGTCGCCCGGGAGGGAGAAGTCTTCAAGCGAAGCCAGGGCGATGTTGTGGGATCGTCCGATGCCCGCCTCGAGCATCCCGCCGCACCAGACGGGTATGCCGCGCTCGAGCGCCGCATTGTGCACCGCGATGGCCTCAGAGAATCCGCCGACGCGGCCCAGCTTGATGTTGATGATCTTGCAGGATTCCATTTCGATGGCCGCCAGCGCATCGCGGCGGTTGCGAATGGATTCGTCGAGGCAGATGGGCGTGTTGAGCCGCTTCTGCAGCATGGAGTGGTAGTAGAAATCGTCGTGCCAGAGGGGCTGTTCAATCATGAGCAGGTCAAATTGATCGAAGGTGCAAATGTGGTCCGCATCGTGCAGGCGGTATGCGGAGTTGGCATCGCAGCTCAGGGTGATTCCCGGCCAGCGCGCGCGCACTTTCTCAAAGACGTCAACGTCCCATCCCGGCTTGCATTTCAGCTTGATGCGTTGATAGCCGGCCTGGAGCTCGCGATCGATGATTTCCATCAGCTCGGGGATTGACTTCTGGATACCCAGCGAAACTCCGCAAGGGATAGCGTCGCGCACTCCGCCGAGGAGACGCGAAAGCGAGATTCCTTCCCGCTGTGCCTCGAGGTCCCAGATGGCGTTCTCCAGCGTGGCCTTGGCCATGCGGTTGGCGCGAACCAGCTTGAACAGGTTGGGGCAGTCGCCGCCGTGCTCAACGTTTTCCGCGCCGGCCAACATGGGCCCCAGCTCGTTCAAAATGACCTGCCAGCAGGTGTCGGTCGATTCGCCGGAAAAGTAAGGGTGCTCGCCGGCGGTGCATTCGCCCCAGCCGGTGAGGCCTTCAGAGTGCACTTCGGCGAGGAGAATCCGCCGATCCCGGGTGACGCCGAAACTGGTCTCAAAAGGCCGCACCAGGGGCAACTGGATTTCGCGGAGAATGATTCCATCGATTCGCATATTCGGCTTTCCTTGGCTGCTTAGATGCCTGCATCCGGCTGGGAGAGTGGTCCCAGCTCATAGATTCCGTTTCCGTCTGCATCCCGGGTAAAGTCCAACACAGCTAATCCACGGGAGAAAGCTTGCTGAAACTTCAGTCGATTCTGAGTTTGCACGGCGAGAGCGAGGTGTCGATCCTGATCACTGGCCTTCCACTGGTAGATGGAAGCGGGAACGGTGATGCGTTCTTGAATGACGGGAACTGCACGGGGCGGGCCTTCCAAGTGACTGAGCACGCGCGCCGAGTCGAGATGCCACTCGGCAAGCAATCGGTCAGTTGGAAGTCCACCTTGTAGTCGAGAAGAGGATACACCATAAAAATCAGGGCGATATGTGGAAACGATCGCGCCGAGCTTGTGGATATTCAAATAGGCGTTCTTGATTTCCAGGGGATCGAAGGTCCATTCCATGAGGCGGATTCCGCGGTCCAAAGCGTCGCGGCGTTGAGCCAGCTTGAGTTGCGCGCCGATGCCCTGGTTGCGGTACGGTTCTTGAACGGCCAGCAGGTGGGAGTGGAGATAGGGCCGCGGGCCGCCTTGTGGAAAACTCATCGGCGGTTTCACGCCCGGCAAAGACATGGCGAAGCCAATCATGGAATCGGGGCCACCGCCGGGGGCTGCGCCGGGAAGGGCGGTGTCAAACGCGCCGATCAACTGGCCGCCGACTTTTTGCATGACCAGGAATGCTTTGCGCGGGATGGTGTCGGACTGCTCGAAACCCCAGGTTTCCACCTGCATGCGCACGCAGGCCTCGAGCTCGTCAAAGCCTTCGCAGTTGCGGATGACGATCACGGCTCACCTCGTGGAGCGGCGAGATGCTTCTTGGCGGCGATCCAGAGAGATTCGAGTTCGGCAGGGGAGAGATCTTCAAGCGGCTTTTTGGCCGACTGCTCCATGAAGCGGAATCGCGCACGGAAGCGGGCGTTGCAACCACGGAGGGCCATTTCAGCGTCCACGCCGAGGCGCCGCGCAAGGTTCACCACCGTAAAAAGCAGGTCGCCAAGCTCTGCTTCGATGGCGGGCTGGTCGCCGCGCGCGGCCTCGGCCTCCAGCTCGCCAACTTCTTCAGCGATTTTGGGCAGAAGGTCCTGCCAGTTTGGCCAGTCGAAGCCGGCCTTGGCTGCGGTAGACCCGATCTTGCCTGCCTCAACAAGCGACGGCAGCGCGCGGGTGATTTTGTCCAGGCGCGACTCCTCAGCCGCGGCGGGTTTCTTCTCGAGCGCCTTGATCTCTTCCCAGTTGCGCAGCACGGCGCTGGCGGAGCCCTGGACGTCTGTATCCACGTCAGCGCGGTTTCCCGCGGCGCGCGAAGCCTCGTCGCCAAAGACGTGTGGATGCCGCCGGATCAGCTTGGAGTTGAGCGCGCCGAGCACGTCGGCGATGGTGAATTGGCCCTCGTTGGCCGCCATCTCTGCGTAGAAAAGGACCTGGAGGAGCAGGTCGCCCAGCTCTTCAGCCAGGTGAGGGAAGTCTCTCCGCTCGATGGCGTCGAAGACTTCGTAAGCCTCTTCCAGGGTGTATTTGCGGATGGTGTCGAAGGTCTGTTCGCGGTCCCAGGGGCAGCCGCCGGGGGCGCGCAGGCGCGCCATGATTTCGACCGACTGCTCAAAGAGCTTTGCCGCTCTTGCCGGATCGGTCTTGGTGGCCGTACCGGGAGCGGAAGCTTCGGTTCCTGGACTGTCTGCACTGCGGGCAAAGTCCATCCCGTCCAGTTTAACGCGTTGTGGCTGGTGGTTGGGGGCAGCGGGCAGGGAACTGTGATCTTTGGTCAGGGCTCAGGGTGAGGCACGGATGGTAACCTGACAGCGTCTCGAAGGCAAGGTGAGGGGCCGGGGTCAACGGAGAGACCATTTGCATGCGGAAATGGCAGTCTTGTTTCAAGCATTTTCAACGGTCAAAAACACTCTCCGCTGTGTTGGTCGCTCTCTGTTTCGCCGCGGCGCCCGCGTCCATTTTTGCCCAGACCGACGAAATTCAGGTCTACGATGCCGTCATCGCGCCGCCCGGCATATTCAACGGCATGATGCACAGCAACTTCACCCCGCGTGGCAGGACGACACCCGCCTTCCCCCGCGCTGTCATCGCCAATCGCTCGTTCAATGGAACGTTGGAATGGGCGTATGGAGTCAAGCCCTGGATGGAACAGGGCCTGTATCTGCCGGTCTACACGCTCCATTCCACGAATCGCGGGACCGCGCTTGACGGCTTCAAGATCCGTGAGCTGTTTGTGCGGCCCAACGCTCAGCAGCACAAGCTCTTCTGGGGAACGAATTTCGAATTCAGCTTCAACCAGGGCTATTGGGAGCCGCGGCGTTATTCGGCGGAGATACGGCCGATCACGGGCGGGCATGCGGGCAAATGGGAGCTCGTCTACAACCCGATTGTGGATACGGACTACACGGGCGGTCTGGCGGGGCTCGAGTTCAACCCCGCGGGGCGCATTGTCTACAACCTCAATCAACGGTGGGACGTGGCGGCGGAGGAATACGACGGGTTCGGGCGTTTCAGCGGATTCGAAAGCCTGCACAATCAGTTCCACGAAGCATGGGGCGCGTTCGACCGTTCGGGCAAAATCTGGTCGATCGAGGCGGGGGCTGGACTTGGCCTCACAGCCGGTTCCGACCGCTGGACACTGAAGCTGATGATCTCGCGGGACATCAACGGAAAGCCCTGGCGTCCGCATTTCCACTTCTAGGGACCAGGGGGACCGGGGATCAGGGACGAGAGAACACGGCCCCGGTGAATTGTACGAAAGTTTCGTATCATGTCATACTTGGCACATGGCAGAGCGTTCTCCATCTCGCCGTTCGCGTGTGTTCACCATAAGCTTTCCTGAGGATCTGGCTGGCCAGGTGGAGTCGGTGGCCAAAGAGGAGAGCCGTAACATCAGCGAACTGTTTCGCGAGGCGTTCCGGGAGTACCGCGCGCAGAGAATTCACCGCAAGCTCGAGGGCGCGCGAGCAGAAGCCGCTTCTCGTGGTTCTGTCCCATACACCGAAGATGACGTAGAACGGCTTGTTCATGAGATGAGGGCAGGGAAATTTGCCAGGCGGAAGAAGACCGCTTGAATTGTGTTGTCGATTCCTGCATTTGGATATCCGCATTCCAGTTCGGCGGAACGCCATTCAACGCGCTGCATCTCGCGTTCGAGGAACACAGATTATCAACCTGCGAACAAATCCGGGGCGAGGTTCGCGATGTCTTGACGGAGAGATTCAACTGGTCCGACGATCGGTTCGACGCCGTGCTCGCCGAGTTCTCAAGCGGATTAATCCAAGTTGAAACGCCGGGACATCTCAGTGGCATTTGCCGGGATGCCAGCGACGACGTGATCATCGAGTGCGCAGTTTTGGCCGGCGCGGATTTGATCATAACCGGGGATAAGGATCTTCTCGCGGTGCGGCAGTATCGGGGGATACGTATCGTTACACCGCGTCAGTTTCTTGATGAATTTGCAGGCCGAAACGAGGCTGAGCCTTACTCGTCCGGCTTCCAGACGTAGGCGCCGGGCTGAGGCAATCCCATGTGGCCGAGCACCCGGCAGACGAACTGGCGCGCGATCTCAGTTGAATCGGCGGGCTTGAAGTAGAAGGCGGGGATGACGGGGAAGATTACGGCGCCGGCCTCGGCGGCAAGCGTCATGTTGCGCAGGTGGATGCGGTTGAACGGCGTCTCCCGCACGCAGAGGATAAGCGGCCGGCGCTCTTTGAGGCAGACGTCGGCGGCGCGCGCAATGAGCGTATTGGCCAGGCCGTTGGCAATGGCGGCAAGCGTGCCCATGGAGCAGGGCAGGACGATCATGCCGGCACCAGGGTGGCTGCCGCTGGCGATGGATGCGCCGATATTCACGTCAGGAAGCTGGATGGTTTTTGACGGCGCGGAGTCCAGCAGGCGCTCCAGGAGATCGGTGCGGCCGGAGACGCCGAGTTCTTCAGCGAGCACGCGGAGAGAATTCTCCGAGGCGACGAAGTGCACGCGGTCGACGCGGGCATCGGCCTCGAGGGCCCGCAGCATCTCTCGCGCAAAGACCGCGCCCGATGCGCCGGTTACGGCCAGCGTGATCTCGACAGGGTCCACTCTTCCGCTCCGTTTCCGCCGATTTCTACGTCAACCCGGGAAGATTCAGGCCTCCCAGCACGCCTCGGAGGTTCGATTCGATGGCGTCTTCCGCCTTGCGCCCGGCTTCATTCACCGCCGCGACCACCAGGTCCTCGAGCATCTCCACGTCGGGCTTCTCGCCGCTGAGACCGACGACCGCGGCGGGATCGATGCGGATCTTGAGCAACTGCTTCTTCCCGTTCATGGTGGCCAGCACCGCGCCGCCGCCACTGGAGCCCTCTACAATGGTCTGCTCCAGCTTGCGCTGCATCTCGTCCTTCATCTGGCCGGCCTGCTGCAGCATTTCGCCCATTTTCAGCGGATTGAACATGACATTGCTCCAAATCAAACTTCGTTAGCGGGTGCGCAGATCCAAGACGCTGTGCACCTCGGCATTGAAAATCTCTTTGGCCCGTTGCACCAGCGGATTCTGCAAAGCTTCTTCCTGAATGCTTCCGGAAGCGACTGGAGCATCGACTGGCGCAGTGTTTGCCGCACCCTCGCCGGGAACCACCATGAACCGTGCCGGGCCGCCAAGGCGCTGCAGTTCCTGTTTGATGATTTTTTCCGCGACTGCGTTGATGGTCAGGCTCAGCATCTTCTTGCCCAGCCCGGCAACTTCAATGCGCAGGCTGGATACGTCAAGCTGCCACACGGCGGCGGCAAGCAACTGCGATGCCGAGGAGTGGCCTGCCTCAGCCAGAGCAGCGATCACATGGTGGCGAATGGTGTCGACTGTGGGAGCTTCTGCGGGTATGGGTGCGGGCGCCATGGCCAGCGAGCCCTCAGTGAGAGGTGCGGCGGCTTGCACGGAAATGGCCGGCGCCGAGGCGACGGGCAGCGGAATGGCAGAGGATGAGCTGAGCGAATGATCGGCGACGAGGGATGAGGGCGCGCTCATTTTTGCGCCGGGGGAGGACTCCCACGAACCGGAGGACGCGAACGGCGATGCTGACGCCGGAGAAGACGGCGCGGCAGAGGGAGCGGGACGTACTGGAGTTGGAGCGACCGCGCGCGCGGGACTCGATGCGGGGCGCGGTTGCGCGGCAGTGCGGTTCAGCGCAGGCGCGCCGCCGGTCACGCTGCTCAGGAGTTCTTCCAATGGGAGCAGGCGCTGCGCGTGGACGAGCTTGAGCAGGCCGAGCTCCAGGTGGAAGCGCTGCTCCTGGCGGAAGTTCAGGTCGTCAAAGGTGCGCAGCACGATCTGCAGGTTGCGCGTGATCTCTTCTTCAGTAAACAGCAAGGCGGTGCGCGCGGCGCGGGCGCGCTCATCGGCGGAGAGTTGCAGAAGCTCAGTCTGCTCGCCGCCCAGCTTTGACATGAGCGCGTTGCGCAGATAGCGGACGAGCTGACGGGCCAGCGCAAGCGGGCTGTGGCCCGCGTTCAGGAGCACATTCGCCTGCTCCATCAAGTCGGCGCTTTGGCCGGCGGCAACGGCCTCCATGAGGCGCTCAAAGACGGCGTTGGGGACGGCGCCCATGAGCTCGCGAATCTGCGTGGCGGCGAGAACTGGCCGGCCGGCTGGGTCGCATGGAGCCGACGCAATGGCCTGGTCCATAATGGAGAGCGCGTCGCGCATGGAGCCGTCGCCGGCCTCGGCCAGCAGCGCCAGCGAGGCGTCTTCGGCTTCCACCTTCTCAGCGGCGGCAATCATCTTCAACTGCGCCAGGATGTCGTCAAACTTGACGGCGTGAAAGCTGAAGTGCTGGCAGCGCGAGCGGATGGTCTGAGGGATATTTTCCGGCTCGGTGGTGGCCATCATGAAGATGGTCCACTCGGGCGGTTCTTCAAGAGTTTTGAGGATGGCGTTGAATGCGGCGTCGGTGATCTGGTGAGCTTCGTCGAGGAGAAAGATTTTGTACTTGTCGCGCGCGGGCTGCACGGAGGCCTGGTTACGGATGGAGCGCACGTCGTCAATGCCGCGGTTGGAGGCGGCGTCAATTTCAATGAAATCGAAGGAGTGGGTGGCCAGTTCGCCGGACTCGGGATTTCCGCCGGAGGAGATTTCGCGGCAGGAGACGCATTTGAGGCACGGCTCGTGGGTGGGGCGCTCCGCGCTGCCCACCTCATTGCGGCAGTTGAGCGCCATGGCCAGGATGCGGGCGATGGTAGTTTTGCCGATGCCGCGATGGCCCGAGAAGATGTAGCCGTGCGCGATGCGATTCTGGGCGAGCGCGTTGAGAAGGGTGCGGGTGACGTGGTCCTGGCCGGCCACGTCGGCAAAGCGTTGCGGACGATATTTTCTGGCCAGAACCTGGTAACCCATCCCTGCTCACTCCTCAAGCCGCTCGTCGAAATCTCTGCGGGTGCCTGAGAGGGATTGTATCGTTTGGGGCGAGGTCGAGGATCAGGATGCAGAATGCGTTTGCTCAGCTCGCGTCCAGATGCAGGCTGATGTCATTCAGCCATTCGGCGATGAGGTCTTCGTCGCCGGGATCGAGCACGTAGGCGTCGTTGAGCAGCAGCAGCGTGGCCCAGTCGACGAGGTCGCGCTCGGTAATCAGGCCTTCGCGCTTGCGGGTGAGCGCGTTTTCAAGATGCATGCGGGTGATGGCGATGGCCGGCTCCGGCATCTTGAACCAGGTGTGGGCGGCGCGATGGCCGCGCTGGAGGTTGAACTCGAAGACGCCGGCCATGGCCGCGCGCAGTTCGTTCACTTCCGCATCAAAGAACGCAAACCTGCGCAGCACATCCTGCTGATGCTCGGTAAGGTGCGGAAGCTGGGATTCGTCGATCATCTCACTCCGGCTTTGCGGTTCTGGCGCGTCCTCCGCGCTCGATCTTAGCTCCCGCGACGGCCGCCTTGCGTTTGCGCATCTCGGCGCGCGAGTACATTGTGCCGCGGCACTTCTTCGCGCCGCAGTTGCAGATGGCTTCATCGTCGCCGCCATCGTACAAGCAATAATCGTACGTGATTTCGGCTCCGGCGGGGATGTTACGGATGGCACGGATCCACACCCGCCCGTTCTTCTCGTTGGTCTCGCAGTTGGGGTCGCAGCTATGGTTGATGAACATGGCCATGCAGTGCCCGTCGATGACCACGGAGCCACGCCCGAGTCCAAACAGGTAGGTAACAGGCGACTCCTCGTAAAGGGCGTCAGCCTCAGTCTTGGTCAGGCGCGGACCGGAGTACTCCGCCACCCTGCTGCCCTTGCGGATGGGCGTGGTAGAGTAGCAGCCGGCGGCGTGGATAGCGGACGAGCGGATGATCAAGCCCATGGTTTTGTGCGATGCTTTCCTTGGGGAATCTAGTGCACGGAAGAGGGTGCCCTTGGACGGCATCCTATCATTTCGGAGGCAGCGGAATCAGCAAATGATCGGGCGCAACAACACGCTGGCGGGGACGGCGGCAGTGGCCGCAATTCTGCTTGCGGTGTGCCTGGCGGCTGCTCCGGCGTGTGCCCAGGCCAACCCTCCCCAACAGCCAAAGCCGGCAGACCAGCAAAAACCCGCGCCCGCACAGCCGGGTCAATCGAATCCCTTCCCGGAAGACACTAACAATGTTCCGGTTCTGCCCAGCGGCAAAACGGACGCGACGCCCGCGCCAACCTACGCTGCCGCGCCGTCTGCCTTGCCTACCGATGACGCCGACCCGGTGCGCAGTCCGGACGACCCTGTGCCCGGCACTGCTGCGTCTACAGATTGGAGCGATTCAGCGAGCGCGGTGCCGATGGATCGCATTCAGCCGCCGCCGGACGATGGCGCCGGCAAAAAGCATCGCCGGAACGATGACCAGTTCGGGCCACCGGTTGAGGTGCACAGAGAGACGGCCCAGGAAGATGAGAGCGTAGGCAGCCTCTACCTGGATCAGCACAACTGGAAGGGCGCACTGTCGCGATTTGAATCTGCGGTCGTTCTGGATCCCGTAAATCCGGATGTGTACTGGGGCCTGGCGGAGGCGCAGCGCAGCCTGGGCCAGTTTGCAGCGGCCAAGGGGAATTATTTGAAGGTTATGGAGTACGATCCGGACTCGAAGCACGCTAAGGAAGCCAGGAAGCGCCTGAAGGAACCGGATTTGGCCAACGCAACGGCGCCCGCTGCTCCGCGCAACTAATCAATTCACAATAGAAAGCGACGTCGGCTCCGGCAATTTGCATGCTGGCCGCGGTGGTGTCCGGCGTGATTGCAGTAACCCGCTTTGAGCAAAGAGGCCTTGCTTGAGCGACAGGCCCTCAAGCGGTCAGTGAAGGCCCGCGGAAGACCTGAGACCTGAGTGGACAGAGATGTTGGAGAAGGCGCTGCGGGCGTCGTTGAGGGCACGCAGGGAGGCAACTGGCTCGTCAGGAATACGGCTGAAGCCGACCGCAGGCGAAGTCGAAGACCAGCCGCGTCGGGCCAGGCGTTCGCGGACGCAAGCGATCATGACGGCGGGATGGACCGGCTTGATAAGGGTCGTGAAATCGCAATTTAGGACCTGCATGCGGGCGCCGACATCGCACATTGAAGCGTTGCCGGAGAAGAGAATCACTTCGCAGTCGGGGACCGCGCGGGTTACCTGAACGGCAAGTTCCAGGCCATCCATGCCGGGCATGGCCAGATCCGTGATGAGTATCTGCGGGGGCATCAGCCGCGCGATCTCGAGCGCGTCGGCAGCGTTATATGCGGAAAGCGCGGCGAACCCGCTGCCGTTGAGGATGGCGGTAAGTGTGTCCGTGATGACGTGCTCGTCGTCAACGACCAGAGCCAGCGGCCGCAACCGATCCTGGGATTGAAGGAGTGCCTTAAGCTTGCTTGCATCGATTGGCACGGTGGGGAAGTGCATTGTCATATCAACCTCTAATGCAGAAGGTAGCAGCCTTCTTCCGCTATGGGGAGACTCTTTAAAAAAGGAATAAGTGTAGATTCTGGAATAGCTTGGGTCGCTTTATGCATCAGGAAATTACATTGTCAGCGAGTCTTGTACAACTCTCTAAGAGAACTTTGCGTCTATTTGTTTATAGATTAGGTATAGGTTAGGTTAACGGCAGGTTTGGATATCAGTCGGGGGAATGGGCCATGCAGAAAAATGATTTGACGGAAAGAGGCATGAGCGAGAAAGACTCCAACCCGCAACACATGAACTTCCAATCGATCTTGCAGGCGGAGGTCCCCAAGGGCCGCGACGGCAAGCACAAGTCGATTGTGACGAAGTTGCTGAGCGACCTGACGCATTTGGCAGACGGTTCAGCATTGAGGATTCCTCTCTCCGATCTCCCTGATTCCAAGGAGAACATCCGCTCGGCGCTAAACCGGGCCACGCGGCAGCAGGGTATGGAAGTGGCCACCTCGAGCGATGCCGATTTCCTGTACGTGTGGAAGGCGACGAGCAGCTAGGGGACCGGGCGGTCTGCCGTGCTCGCTGGAAAGTTCAGCATGCGAATCGACAAGTGGCTGTGGGCAGCGCGATTCTTCAAGACACGCGCCTTGGCGTCCAAGGCATGCGACCTGGGGCGGATCCGGCTGCACGATATCGAGGCCAAGCCCGCGCGCGAGGTCCGCGTTGGGGAAATGCTGCATGTCAAGACCGAGGGCGGCGAGTACGAGGTGGAAGTGCTCGGCCTGAGCCAGATGCGCGGCCCCGCGGCGGTGGCGCAGACACTCTATCGCGAGACTGAAGCCAGCAAAGAAGCTCGCGCCCGCGCCGCCGAAGAGCGCCGCGCCATGCAGCAATATGCGCCGCTGCCGGAGCGCCGGCCGAGCAAGCGGGACCGCCGGCGGATCATCCAGTTTCGCGGGAGATAGCGCGCACGTTTGTAGCACTTACAAAGGTGCTTTGAGTGAGTTATTCCGATAATTGGCGTTTTTGCAGCTTATCGCTAGCATTTAGCTTGTTGACACCCAGTAGACGGTAGGCTACGATGTTGAGCTAAAGCGCAGTTTCCCCAAAACTCCAAAACTAGACCTTCTACCATCCAAGGGAAAGGAAATGGAACATGGTAACTCGGCGTATGCTTATGACCAAAGCGCCTCTCATGGCGGCAGCACCCGCCCTGATGGGCTTGATGCCACGGTTCCTCTCAGCGAACCAACCCAGCACGGGGCAGTTAAGCCCGGCTGTACTCAATGCAGTTACCAACCACTTTTCCCAGATCAGCGTCAAGGCGTACAACCACCAACTGACCCAAAGCGATCTCAGCTCCTCCGTTGAGATGTTGACCCTGCTGCGCACCCACTTCACCGAAGTCGGGGTCGATCCCGCCTTCCAAAACCTCGCCCGGAACACCGATCCGGGAAGCCTGCTCGTGTCCACCAGTTCCGCGATTGTTACGACCACGTACGGGCTATTCTCGAAGGCGGGTGCTCCGGTCACCCTTGCCGAAATCGCCAACACCTTTTCCCAGATCGTCTCGCCGGCAGGATTGACCACAATCATCAATCAGGGGATCACCCCGTCATTCAAAAAGTTGGAGGAGCATTGGGCGGCGTCGGTAAGCAAGTTACCGGTGTCTCTTGATCGAAACGGGGCGGCTCATTTGCGTAGGGCAGACGCGTGTGCAACCTTCAACTTCTTGTCGGCAGCCATCGGTACTGCGGCCGCCTCTTTGGCCTTGGGCTGTCTGCCGGAGCCGTTCTTCGTGGTGATCTGCCCTGCCGTGGCCGGCCTCGGCGTCATCGCGGCCTTAGTCGGCGTTGTAGACTGGATAGCGTGTTGAGGTAGACCGAAGTGGAGGTGCGACGGTGAAGAACATGTACATTCTGTATATTGTGGGTGCAATCGCTCTTGTCGGAACGATGAATGCCCTCAAGCACCTGATCCGGTCAGGAGAATGGCAGCCAATCATGTTCGTGGCTATCAAGGACGTGATCCTGGTTGGGATCGTTGTTTACCTCGCCCGCCTGATCCGCACCAGCACGGAGATACGGATCAAGATGCTTGCCGCCAGGTCAATAGCCTTTGCCTTGCTGGTGAGCTTCGTAGCCGACGCAGCGATCACTCTTATCCGGGTGTAGCGCGTTTTTGGGTTCACTGACGGACGGGTCTCCCCGGCCCATTCGTAAATGAACGCGGCGACCTGAAGCTGCACGATAAGTCGAATTTCGCAATTTCTTCCGCGGCGATGCCGGGATAATCATATGAACCATTGATAGGCTCAGTTTTGCCGTCGATCACGGCGTCTCCCGTCCAACTCTAGTAGACTCAACAGCAGCATGGTGCCTTCAGCCATTTGGCTTTCCCGCTCTCGCATTTCATTGCCGATTGTTGCGCTTGCGGCCTTTTTCGCCGCCGCCCTGGTTGCTGCCCGCTCGCAAAGCACTCACTTGTGGACGCAGTCGCACGTGGATGAGTTTGAGAAGGGCACGCCGCAGGGCGTTGCCATCACCAGCGACGGTCATCTGCGCGAGGCGCCCGGCCTGAAAGAGATTCTGACCACGCCTTCGACCTTCGTGTGGTCCATCGCCGTGGACAAATCCGGCGCTGCGTACCTGGGCACTGCCTCGCCGGCCACGGTGCTGCGCGTGGGTGCTGACGGCAAGGCCTTCGTGATGTTTGAAACCAAAGACCTGAGCGTGCAGGCGGTGCGCCTTGGGCCTGACGGCGCGCTCTACGCCGCTACCATGCCCAGCGGCAAGGTCTACCGGCTGAATCCAGCGGCAACGGAGAAGCAGGACGACTCGACGGCAAAGCTTGTCTTCGATCTGGGACGGGTGGGGAAAAAGGTCACCGCTGACAGCCCTGAATCGAAGCCCGCCGACGAGAAAACTCCCGAGAAGCAGGACGGAAGATCCAATTACATCTGGGACATGACCTTCGATGCGTCGGGCTTGCTTTACATCGCCACCGGCGGCCCCGGCGCCGTGTATCGCGTGGACACTAACAAGCCGGGCGCAACGCCGGAGCTTTTTTTCAAGTCGGATGAGCAGCACATTCGCGCTCTGGCCTGGGACAAGAAGGGCAACCTTATTGCCGGCACTGACGGCAGCGGTTTGATCTACCGCATCAGCCCGCAGGGCAAAGGCTACGTGCTCTTTGACGCGCCGCGGCGCGAAATCCCCGCCATTGCCATTGCCGCTGACGGAACCATTTACGCCGCCAGCGTGGGCGACAAGGCGCGCAATCCGCTGCCGCCGCTTCCCATTCAGGGAACAGGTGTGGTCACGTTTACCGTGGTGCAGCCGGGTACCATGCAGGCGGCCAACGCCAGCGCCTCCGCTCCGGATGGTACTGACATTTATGCGCTCACTGAGGGACAGGCGCCGCGCAAAATCTGGTCCGGCAAGGATGAGATTGTGTACGCGCTGGCGGCGCGGCCTGACGGCCTGTATGCGCTCAGCGGAAATCGCGGGCGCATCTTCCGCATCCAGGAGAACGGCGACTTTGCCGATGTGGGGCACCTGGAGGCACAGCAGGGACTATGCCTTGCGCCTGCGGCCAACGGTGTGCTCATCGGTACCGGCAATACCGGCAAGCTGGTCTCGTTTGGCGCGCAGGAAACGCACGAGTACGTGAGCGATGTGCTGGATGCGGGAGCGCTGGCGCGCTTTGGGCGCGTTGAAGTGGAGCCCGGCTCCCAGGACTTTGAACTGTTCACGCGTACCGGCAACGTGGAGCAGCCGGTGCGCGGCTGGACCGACTGGGAGCCGGTGAAGGCAGACAGTGTCGCGTCGCCGGCCGGGCGATTCCTGCAGTGGAAGGCTGTGTTGCATGCGGGCGGAGTGGTGGGAAGTGTCGGCCTGAATTATCTGCCGGTAAACTCGGCGCCCGTAGTCGATGAGGTGGTGGTGGCGCCTGGTGCGCGGCTGAACCCGCAGCCGCAGGCGGTGCAGGCGCAGACCGTCAATATTGCTTTGCCTTCGTCTGGTCAGGGCACGGCCGTAACCTTCGATGCATCGGCTAACGTGACCGCGATCAAGGACCGAACCGCCATCACTGCGCGCTGGGCGGCGCACGACGACAATGGCGACGACCTGGCCTACTCGGTCTACCTGCGCGGAGATGGTGAACGCGTCTGGCGTCTGCTCAAGGACAAGATCACGGAAAAAGAGTTTTCCTGGGATGACACGATGATGCCGGACGGTGGGTACCAGTTGAAGGTGGTTGCCTCCGATTCGCCTTCGCATACTCCGGCTGAAGCGCTTACCGGCGAAAAGGCCGGAGATCGTTTTGAAGTGGATACAACTCCGCCCGCCGTTACCAACCTGCATGCCGCGGAGGTGACGCCGTGCGCCGTGCGGCCGTGCGCAGTTGCGATCAGCTTTGATGCGGAGGACGCCATGTCGGCGGTGGTCAAGGCCGAATACTCGGTTGACCTTGGGCCATGGCAGTATATTGATCCGGTCGGCGGCCTTTCCGACTCGCGCCATGAGCGGTACGACTTCCGCATCCCGGAATCAGCTTTCGAGGGCAAGGCAGGCGAGCACTTGATTACTGTGCGTGTGTACGACCGGCATGACAACGCGGGTCTGGGAAAAACCGTGTTTAACACGGCCGGCGCAGGCGCGAAGTAACTGTGATGCGTTTTGAGTACTACGATGCGCTTTGAAATCTTTGTTGCGGCGCGGTACCTGAAAGCCAAGCGGCGGCAGGCCGTGGTGGGCGTGGTCACGTCCATCTCGGTGGCGGGAGTGGCTGCGGGAGTGGCCGCGCTCATTATCGCGCTGGCCATCACCAACGGCATGCGCCGCGACCTTCAGAATCGGCTGGTGGACACCACCGCGCATGTGC
>Ga0265316_10003266_pt1 | contig 16468 bp, 11 predicted proteins | sample 4522metaG_FD_202092 | JGI IMG/M metagenome (GOLD analysis project Ga0265316, IMG submission 202092) | Rhizosphere microbial communities from Carex aquatilis grown in University of Washington, Seatle, WA, United States - 4-5-22 metaG | ecosystem: Host-associated > Plants > Roots > Rhizosphere >...
TGATACTGTGGATGTGAAATGGCAATCAAACCAAAATTCAAATTTGGCAACTCGAAATTGGAAATTCCATGTCTTTCCTCCAGGAAAAAATCGCCCAGGCAAAGCTCCTCTTGAAGGAGTTCTCTGTTGACTGCTGGCTTACGTATGTGCGGGAAACCGGTCTGAACGGTGACCCCATTCTTCCGTACTTGATCGATTCTGATGTGACGTGGCACTCGGCTTTTATCATAACGGCCCGGGGGGAATCCGTTGCTATTGTTGGTTCGCTTGAACGGGCAGCGATCCTGGATACCCATGCCTACGACCGGGTGGAGGGGTACGTCAAGAGTTTCAGCGATCCCTTCTTGGCGTATCTCAAAGAGTTGAACCCACAATCAATTGCCGTGAATTACTCCGTAGAGAGCGAGATCTGTGATGGACTGACACACGGCATGTATCTGCACTTGCGGGAACTGCTTGCTTCGATAGGGATGGCCGAGCGTCTCTGTCCGGCAGAACGAATCATTTCTGCCCTACGACAAAGAAAAAGTTTTTCTGAAATTGCGGTCATGAAGGAAGCCATCCGAAGAACGCTTGAAATCTACGAAGAGGTGAGAGCGGAGATCAAGCCGGGAATCTCGGAAAAAGCCCTGGCTGAGTTTATGCAGGAAAGAGTGAGGGCTGCAGGGGCAACGTTTGCCTGGGATCCCGGGACCTGCCCATCAGTCTTCACCGGTCCCGAAACTGCCGGGGCACACTACGGTCCAACCGACAGGTTGGTCGAGAGGGGACACGTCGTGAACATGGATTTCGGCGTCAAGTGGGAAGGGTACTGTTCCGACTTGCAAAGGACATACTATATCCGGCGTGAAGGCGAGGTTGATGCGCCTGAACCCGTACGACGGGGATTTGCCACCATTGTCCGTTCGATCGAAGCGGCGCGGTCTGTTTTGCATCCAGGTGTGCAGGGAATTGCTGTGGATACCGCGGCACGATCCATTCTTACCACTGCGGGGTATGAAGAATTCCCGCACGCACTTGGCCACCAGGTCGGACGGTTCGCCCATGATGGCACTGCGCTGCTGGCGCCAGCATGGGAGAAATACGGTGCAAAACCGTTCGAGCCGATCGAAGAAGGGATGGTCTTCACGATAGAGCCCCGCCTCACAGTTCCCGGGTTTGGTGTGGTCACGATCGAGGAAATGGTTCTTGTTGGTGCCCGTGGGGCAGAATATCTTTCAAGTCCTCAAAAAGAGCTGTACGTGATCTGAGGATGGAGAAACACACCGGTCTAGTTGGAGGAAACTGTATGCGCATTGTGGTCTTGGATGGCTTCACGCTCAACCCCGGCGATCTCCAATGGGATCCTCTTTATGAATTGGGAGAGTGCACGATCCACGACCGTACATCCCCTGAATTGGTTGTGGCTCGGAGCGCGGAAGCAGGAATTATCCTTACCAACAAGGTGGTTCTCACGCGGGACCACATCCTCCAGCTTCCCACACTCAAGTACATTGGAGTCCTGGCGACAGGCTACAATGTTGTCGACATTGGAGGTGCACGCGAACGCGGGATCGTCGTGACGAATGTCCCTTCTTACGGTACGGATTCTGTTGCACAACTTGTCTTTGCTCATATTCTCAACCTCACGCACGCTGTTGAAACCTACTCCTTGAATGTACGAGGAGGCCGCTGGTCGGCTTCTCCTGACTTTAGCTATCAGGAGTGTTCCCTTCAGGAATTGGCGGGTCTCACGATGGGGATCGTCGGACTGGGAACTATCGGAAGGGCCGTTGCACGCATCGCTGAGGCTTTCGGAATGTGCGTCATCGCGACAGGGGGAACACCGTCCAACGTGGGGAACGTGATGATGGTGCCTATCGACGAGGTGTTTCGTGAGAGCGATATTGTGAGTCTGCATTGTCCGTTAACTGAACAAACGCGCAACCTGGTCAACAGGCAGAGGATTGGTCTGATGAAACCCTCTGCTTTGCTGATCAATACCGCCCGCGGCCAGCTCGTCGATGAGCAGGCTCTCGCCGACGCATTGAACGGGGGAATGATCGGCGGAGCGGGAGTAGATGTGTTGTCAACTGAACCGCCTTTAGCGTCAAACCCTCTTCTCTCTGCAAAGCACTGTTGCCTGACACCACATATTGGCTGGGCAACGTTGTCTGCGCGAAGGAGGCTTCTTGCAATCGCCATTGCCAACATCCGTGCTTTTCTTGCTGGTTCGCCAGACAATGTTGTGAGCTGACTGACAAGTTGCCCATACGGGAACGGAATGACGATAGAGGATTTCGGTCTGTTTGCCTTTGCTTCACTCATGTTGAATGTCACTCCCGGCAACGACATGCTGTTCGTCTTTTCCAGGAGCATTTCCCTGGGAGTGCGGACTGGATCGGTTGCAGCGCTCGGCATCGGCTTTGGAACGATTGTTCATATTACTGTGACCGCTTTGGGATTATCTGCTCTCCTTGCGAGCGCCCCCTCTGCCCTCAAATTCGTGAAGTACACGGGAGCCGCCTATCTGATTTATCTGGGAATCCGCGCCTGGCTATCACCTTCCATGATGTTCAAGAGCGAGCAACAGGTTCGTCCGATCCGATATCGTGCGGTGTTGCTCCAGGGTGTTCTTACCAATGTCCTGAACCCAAAGGTGGCGTTGTTCTTTTTGGCGTTCCTTCCGCAGTTTGTCAATCCCCTGCTTCCGGGGTATGCCTGGAAGATCATAGGTCTTGGTCTTTGGTTTGATTTTTCGGGAACGATGGTAAATCTTTGCGTAGCGCAGGTTGCCAACCCGATTCAGCAGTCGTTGGCAAAGTTTGACTCCTGGGCAACCTGGCAGGGGTGGATCACAGGCGGAATACTCGTGATTCTTGGGCTGCGACTTGCGCTCTGAATAGGCAATACCCAACGCAGGCTTCCCGGCCTTAGATGTCTTTGTGTGAGCAGAGAGGGTGTTCCATCTAGAGCAGAGTCACTCTTTCGAAAGAGGGGCATTGCCCGCCAGGGTCGTTCCGCTTGTTGTCTTGCATCCAACTATTGCCCCCTTCCCTTATGGGTGTTTTCCGCTGAAAAACCCACCAGAATCCCAGATTTTACAAAAACTTTATTTTTCTCTTGACAATGACGAGAAAAACCTTACTTTCTAAGAAGAATGTGACAGACTACCTAATAGATTAAGGAACCTTTACCGCTCGTCCTTAGTTGGTAAAGACAGGCAGGGAGAGGAACCAGGTCAGTCTCACAACGTCACAAGAACCCACAAATGAAACTCTATGCTATGAAAAAAATCGAGGCGATCATACGTCCGCACAAACTCGACGAAGTCAGGGAGGCCTTGCTCGAAATTGGTGTCAGAGGCATGACCATTCTTGAAGTCAGGGGGTTTGGGCGGCAGCGGGGGCACAAAGAAGTCTACCGAGGTTCGGAGTACCAGATTGACTTTCTCCCGAAGACAAAATTTGAGGTTGTTGTGGCAGATAATGTCGTGGAAAAAGTCGTCAATGCTGTTGTAAAAGCGTCCCGGACGGGGGAAGTGGGGGATGGGAAGATCTTCGTGTCGACCATTGACGAAGCGGTCCGGGTCAGGACCAATGAAGCCGGTGAAAGCGCACTTTAATCCAATAACCAGTCACTTCAATCGAAAGGAAGAGCATGAACACGCGATTCAACATCCTGCACATTGTGGTCTCGGTGCTGTTTGTGTGGGCGGCGAGTTTGGTTGGGACTGCATTCGGTCAGACCAAAGATTCAGCGTCGGCCGATACGCCCGTTGTTGTCGGCGGATACGTCGACACGTACTTCAGCTGGAATTTCGACAAGCCCACAACCCATATCAACCAGTTTCGCAATTTTGATGTGACAGAGAATTCCTTCACCGTCGCAAACGCAGAAATCTCCGTCACCAAGGCTCCTGCTCCGGTAGGATTCAGGGTCGATGCCGATTTCGGGCCGACCAACGACATCGTGCAGAGCGGAGCTACAGCCTCGTTTGCCAATATCGGGCAGGCTTATGTCACCTACGTGATTCCCGTGGGCAAAGGGCTCACAGTCGACGGCGGCAAATTTGTCACGCACATGGGGAGCGAAGTGATCAAGGCGAAGGATGATATGAATTACAGCCGATCATTGCAGTTTGCTCTTGCAATTCCCTATTACCATCTTGGCGTCCGGGGAAGCTACCCTGTGTCGGATAAGCTCACATTGAATGGGTACGTGTACAACTCGTACAACGGATTGACCGTGAACCGAGGAAAAACCTTTGGCTTGGAGGCCGCTGTCACAGCTTCCGACAAACTTTCCCTGATTGGAAACTGGATTGGCGGGCCTGCTGTTCCCGATACCATTAGCAAAAAATTCCGCAATGTCGGCGAACTCATTGTCAGCTATGCCGCAACTGAAAAGCTGTCTCTAACAGCAGACGGGGTGTATGGACAGGATAATCTCGGTGGCATGGCGGAAATCTGGAAAGGGGTTGCTTTGTATGTAAAATACGCCACCTGCGACAATTCTTCCCTAACGGTGCGTGGTGAAGTCTATAGCGATCCCCAGGGATTCACAACAGCCGTGCCGGGAGGAGTGGATATGTGGGAGGCGACGGTGACCTACGAATATAAACCGGTGTCAAACCTGATCCTCCGTGGCGAATACCGCTACGACAATGTAACGACAGACAACGTATTGCTGTATGATGGTGTGAATGGGCCTTTTACCCGGCCGAACCAGGCAACGCTGGATATCGCTGCAATCGTAGTCTTCTAGACTAACTGTAAAAGGAATGGGGTTTTGCAGGAAGACGGCATGGGAGCGTCGCTGTGTATCGCATAGGCATGGCGGCGCTCCTGTCTTGTAGAGGATATCCTCCAGTCGCACTCATGAAGTTGACAATACTCCTCCGCAACCGTATCTTGTCCCTGGAGGAAGTGTTCACGTTCCCAGCAATGTCCGATCCTGCTTCCCAAAGAAACACATCGTGAATTGAAGAGTTGTATTGAATCCGCATTCCCATTGATCTCTCATAGTTTCATCATGATGGCCTCGCAGCGGAAGTACCCATGCTCGAATGGAATAGTTCGCTCATCGTGCATCATCCCGATATCGATCGTCAACACCTCGAAATGGTGGTTCTGCTGAACCTTCTGAACGAGGCTGTACGCGAACACCGATCCCGTCAACTCGTTGGATCTCTTTTGGATGACCTCCTCGTTCATACCCGCCATCACTTTGCATCGGAAGAACAGATCATGGCGTCGCTGGGATGTCCAGGGCTGGATGACCATTGCGCAATGCATCGCACCCTTGATGCCCAGCTTGTTGATGTGCGCGCCGGGTTTCAGAATAGTGGCGGTGCAATCTCCCTTGATCTGCTCGACTATCTGAAAAACTGGTTCGTCACGCACATCACGGAAATGGATGCACCTTCGTTTATGGCCGCCGTTCAGGACCCAACACGGTGATTTGCAGGGCGGTACTATTCAAGAATTGCGACAGAGAAGCCAGCTGACTGAATACACACCCTGTAGAAAATCTGATATTTTTGCCCTTCGCGGCCGCCGTCCAGCCTTCGTTGTTTCTCTCAAGAACTAAACTCCTCTTTTAGACGTTCAATAAGATAGTCAAACCGGTACTCTCGTACTGAACGTCATCACGAGTTCATTCCTCATAGCAAAACGCTCCTTTGCAGGCTTTGTTGCTTTTCCCACTCAAACTTGGCCTATCATGGCACGAATACGTCTCTGCGTGTTGTCCGCCGTGCTGCCGGTGTGTTTCTTGGTCGTTCTCGCCGAAGCGCAGACCGATAGCACATCTCCCGTATCCTCGACGGGCGAAGTTCATGGCTCCATTGTGATCACAAAAGCCGATGAAATGCGCGACGAATCTGTGCGGACGGGGTTATTTGGGCGATACGCTGCCGGGCAAGGGCGAGAAGGGTCGTTGCTCATGCATGCCGCTGATACACTGGAAGTGCCGTTGTCGGAAAAAGCGGCCGTGTACCTGGAAGGTGAAGGGTTGAGCCTGCATCAATACCCGCCGAGTAACAGGGAGCCTGCGCTCGACCAAAGAAATATGCAGTTTCATCCCCAGGTTCTTCCCATCCTTGCCGGCACCACGGTGCGATTCCCCAACAGGGATCATCTGTTCCACAATGTGTTTTCGTACTCCCAGGCAAAGGAATTTGATCTCGGTCGATACCCGATCAATGATTCTCGTTCAGTGACATTTGACAAACCAGGGGTTGTTCGAGTGTATTGTGACATTCATTCGAACATGAATGCCATCATCCTAGTGTTGCCGCATCCGTACTTTGCCACTCCCGATGATGAAGGGCGGTATCAGATACGTCATGTGCCTCCCGGGAAATATACGCTGGTGCTCTGGTGTGGGAGAGAGATCGTTGCGCAGCGAACGGTGACGATACGACCTGATGAGTCCATCGAAGAGAATTTCACCCACTGATGACCAGCATGAGGAAAGTCAGAAGAATCGTGTCGGCAATGCTCCTGCTACTTCCCGTTACCGGAGGGGCTCAGGTGTTTCTGAGTGGACAGAGCGCTGCTGATTTCGTAAAAAGCTCCCCCGATGAAACACAACTTGCTGTCAATGGTGGAAGGCCGACCTTTGGATGGCAATCGCACCTCTTTGTGGACGGGATGGTGAACGAAAACGTTGGTGCGCTGGTCAACATCAGAGTCACCAACACTCAGACGGTCATTGTTGATTACGCTGCTATCAAGTTGACCAATCTAACGCCGCTTCAACTCTCTTTTCAGGCAGGAAAATTTGATCTTCCGTTCGGCAACCTTGCTGATCGTCGCTTCCCGAGGAACAACCCCTTGTATGGCATCCCCCTCATCTACACCTATGCCACATCACTGAAGAACTACGTGATGACCCGTGCCGAATTACTTTCCTTGAGGGGGCGTGGCGCAGGCATGCCGCTGCTTGACAACGGCATCTACGCTGATGGAGCCATGGTCTTCGGCTCATGGGGAATTCTGGATTACGCGGCTGCAGTTTCAGCAGGGACCGTCAGCACTGCCTCCTACAGCGGCGCAAATGTCAACAGCGACCTGACAAAAACGTTCCGGGTTGCGCTTACCCCGCTGACCGGACTCGTGATTGGTGCAGGATATTCTTGGGGTGCGTACCTCGCCGAATCGGACTATGTCCCGGCGTGGCTGTCAAACGTCAATGAGTATCAGCAACGGACCGCTGAAATGGATTTTAAATTCAGTCGTGGACATGCCGTAGTGGATGGCGAAGGGGTCTACAATGTCTGGGAAGCCCCGTTTCAGAGCGGCGATCAAAACCTGTCCGCATTTGGATACACTCTCGAAGGAAAATACACTCTGTTCCCCCGGTTCTACGCGGCGCTCAGGGTAAGCGGTCTTCGGTTTGGATTGATCGACACGGGAAGCGAATTGGATCGGTGGGACTACAACGTGAACGAGTGGGAGGGGGGAATTGGATATTTCCTGTACAAGGATGTGCTCCTGAAATTCGTCAGACGCGAGACCAGAACGTACGGCGGCTCGCGTCCGAGAGACGGTCTCACTGCGGTTCAACTTGTCGTGGCCTACTGATGACGTTCCGCAACAAAATATTGTTCTCCATCTGGGGGGTGGTACTCAGTCTTCTCGTCATCACGTTCTTCCTTATCTATTACTGGACCCAGGATAGGGTCAACAAGACGTTTTCCGATGAGCTCCGAAGCGAATATTCCACAGTCTCGGTGTATGAAAAACTTCACGCGGAACAGCTTATCCGGGCGTGCATTGTCGTGGCGGAATCGCCAAGGCTTCGTGCCGTCGTGGAAATCGGAGATGTGAAGACCGCGCTCCAGTTAATGCAGGATCTGTATCAAACCACGCTGAGCCCTGTGTTCATGCTTACCGACAAACACGGTAAGCCAATCGTCCAATTGTTGCATGGCCGGCAGGAGACATGGGATGTCTCCGGCGCACCTTCAGTCGATCAGGCGGTGAAGTTTGTCGCGTCATCGGATACCTGGGCGGTGTATTGGGAGGTGTTTATGGTCGTCTCCGTGCCTATTGTTGTGGAAACAGAGCTACTGGGAACTCTGACTATCGGCTTTGCGATCAGTGAAGATGACATAGCCGCCCTCAAGCGTGCCACCAACAGCGATCTCCTGCTGGTAAACAAAGGCTCCACGATCCTTTCAACCCTCGATCCGATCACGTCTCACGCCCTTCTGCCAATTATTCACGGGCTCCGCTGGTCGAATCCGGGCGCGGGGATGGACAGTGCGGGAAGCGACATCAACGTGACGACTCCAGAGGAAACCTACGTTGGGAGATCCTACAGGCTTGATCAATCGATGAAGGCGGATTCCGGAGGCATCCGGTACCTCCTTGTGAAATCCATGACCCGCGAAATGCAGCAATCGATGGCCTCGATCATGCAGACGTTTGGAATCGTTTCCCTGGTGTTCCTGGCACTGACAACGATCATCGGGCTGGTTATCTCTCACGGAATCACCCGACCGATACAGCATCTGGTCAAAGGCACCACTGCGATCAGTCAGGGCAACTACGGCTATGTGTTCCAGATCCATGGGAGGGATGAACTGAGCGTGCTTGCGCAGCGCTTCCAGGAGATGAGCCTCTCCCTGAAAGAGAAAATTACCCAGTTGGGAAAACTGAATCAGGATCTCCTGGAACGCAACAGTGATCTGGATGAAACTCTCCGCCAACTGCAGGCTGCGCAGGAAAACCTTGTCCGCAGTGAGCGTTTGGCGGCGACGGGGAAGCTTACTGCGCAACTGGCGCATGAAATTAACAATCCCATCCACAATATTCAGAGTTGTCTGAAAACCGCTCTTAATCGCCTTCCGGAGGAAACGAGAGGCCGCGATTTGATCGAGGTGGCATTCGACGAGGTCAACAGGCTCTCCCGGTTGACAGGACAAATGCTTGACCTGTATAGGGCTTCGATGGTAAAGGAAGATCTGAAACCGACTGATCTGAGAGAAGTGATCGAGAGCGTTGTGAACGTGACTCAGCAGGAATTGCAGGAGAGCGGGATAGCCCTGCATCTTCATATTGACCCCGACCTTCCCCACATTCCTGGTTCCCGGGACAAACTGCAGCAGGTGCTCATCAACCTTGTATCCAACGCTCGCGATGCGATGCCGCAAGGGGGTATCCTTGAGATTGCCGCCCTAAGACAGGGGCCGACTGTCAGAATGCAGGTTCGCGACAGTGGCGTCGGGATTCCCAAGGAAAACCTTAGCCGGGTCTTTGACGCATTCTTCACGACGAAGGGCAAAGTGAGCGGCGTTGGGCTTGGGCTTTCTGTCAGTTACGGCATCATTAGTCAGCACCGTGGTACAATCGAAGTAGCGAGCGAGGTCGGCCGAGGATCAACATTCACGGTGGTTCTCCCGTACGAAGGATGACATGGCAGAAAAAAGAAAAAAGAAAATCCTGATTGCCGATGACGACTTTGCGTTTCGAGTGGCGACACTGGCGCTTCTGCAAGACCACGGATACTCGACAGGCGTTGCCGCAAACGGCGAGGAGGCAATGCTCAAACTCGCAGAACAACGATTCGACCTGGTGCTGTCGGATCTCGTCATGCCCGGGACGAACGGCATTCAACTCCTTCAACGAATCAAAAGCACCCGGCCTGAGATCGGCGTTATTATTCTCACCGGATTTGCGTCCATCGGAACGGCAGTCGAGGCCATGAGGATGGGGGCGCGCGACTACGTGACGAAACCGTGTGGAAATGATGAACTACTGATCAAAGTGCAAAAAGCTCTGGACGAACAGCAGAAGGAGCAGGAACTCCTTGCCCTCCGGTCGGAAGTCCGGGAGATGTACACGTTTGGCAACATCATCGGCCAGAACAGTAAGATGCGTGAATTGTACAAGTTGATCGAACAGGTTGCCGGCACAGATGTACCGGCGCTCATCCTGGGGGAGACAGGGACCGGAAAAGAACTTGTGGCAAAGGCTATCCACTACAACAGCGTCCGAAGAGATAAGCCTTTCGTCGTGATCAACTGCTCGGCTCTTTCAGAGACCCTCCTGGAGAGTGAACTCTTCGGCCACGAAAAAGGCGCGTTCACGGGAGCCGACCGTCAGCGCATCGGCAAGTTCGAGGAGGCTGAGGGAGGAACGGTCTTTCTGGATGAGATCGGCGATGTACCGATGCACATTCAGACCAAACTTCTTCGCGTGCTCCAGGAAAAGGAACTTCAGCGGGTAGGAGGAAATGAAGTGCTCCGGGTGGATAACAGAGTCGTTGCCGCGACAAACAGAGATTTGCCTGCGCTCATGGCAAACGGAAAATTCCGTGAGGATCTTTTCTATCGGCTTAATGTTTTTCCACTGTATCTTCCACCGCTAAGGGAAAGGCTCGACGATCTTCCGGTTCTGGTCGATCATCTTCTCAAAAAACATGCAGATCTCTCTCCGGCGGGAATCAAGAAACTCTCTTCGTCGGTAATTCCGGCAATGATGAATTACTCGTGGAAAGGGAATATCAGGGAATTGGAGAACCTGGTAAAGCGCGCGATCATCAAATGCACGGGTGATACCATAACTTCCGTGGAACTTCCCACCGGTGACCAGCCTCCCCTCGCCCAGGAAGGCGTGATTGCGCCAGAGGTCGATTCCTCGACTCCGTACAAGGAATACCTGTCGGCAATTGTCACGCATGCAGAGAAGACCTATCTCCTCCGCATGCTTCGACTCAACAAAGGAAACGTCAACCAGATTGCAAGAATGATGGACATCGACAGGAAAACTCTGTATCGAAAAATGACCGAATATGCTCTTGATCCGCAGGCCTTTCGCGCCTGAACCTGCCGGCAATAGGCATTCCCGTGGGCATGAGGTACCAATTCGTGACAATATTTGGAACCTTTGCCTCTTAGCCCATGTGTGCAAGCCAAGACGTATCAGGGACACCGCCTCTACCCTCTCCTCACCAATAGACCCTCGTAGTGACTCATAGCGGCATTTCGAGATCTCCTGTCACCTTGTTTCCTGTTTCTTTTGTGCTTGTTGCTCTTGCACAACGGAACCGGGTTCGGTGCGCAGGTGGGCGACATTACGAATCCCGCACCAAAGAGTCGTTGTCTGCAGAGGCATGCAGAGCTTCCTGCTGAAACACAAGTTGCCGTCGAAGAGAAATGGATGTCCTCCTACGGCTACTGGAGGGGATGATGACCGTTCGCGCAAGCATTGTTGGGCTTGCAATGTTGAGTGCGTTTGGGTTCCTCGCCTCGATGGGGGCATGTTGAAGAGCTCGCAGGAGGGAAATGGACGGCAAAGGGGACGTATGTGGAGGGGTGCACTTGCATGGGTGTTTGTCCATGCTCGTTGACGGGAGCAATTCCTATTTTAATCCGCACATGAACAGCAAGGGGACCATTTGAGGGTTTCTCGAGATTCGCATAAACAGAAAGGGCTCCTTTCGGAGCCCTTCTGCATTTATGGATCGAACCGCATATTATAAAGCAAAGCTATTGCGGAAGAGCATGACTGTGCTTCTTTTTCCTGGACCCATTGGTGTTCCAAACGAAGACCCCCCGCTTTTCATACGAGGTGTGAAGAAGGTGGTGCGACAGCTCACCGAGTGGCTCCTTCAGGAACTCCTTATAGAGAGCCGCGATTTGAGGATTCTCATGTGACTTCCGCAGGGGCTTATTGAGGTCCTCCTGGTAAATGGACTCTGCGCGTTTTCTTCGAATGTCCCAGGTTGTCGGGATCGGTTGTCCACCGCCGCCGAGACAACCGCCCGGACACGTCATCACTTCGATGAACGCGTACGGCGACTCTCCCTTTTCCACTTGTTCAAAAAGCCGCCGAGCATTTTTTAACGTGTGGGCAACTGCCACCCGGACTTTCATCCCGTTGATGTCGACCTCAGCTTCCTTAATTCCTTCCATTCCCCGCACGGCCGTGAAGTTGATATTCGGGAGTGCTGTTCCTGTGGCGACCTCATATGCCGTTCGGAGGGCTGCTTCCATCACTCCTCCCGTGGCTCCAAAAATCACCGCCGCTCCTGTTGATTCGCCAAGAGGACTATCAAACTCTTCCGAAGGGAGAGACGCAAAACGGACACCGGACTCTTTCAACATCCGGGAGAGTTCTCTGGTGGTCAAAACGTAGTCGACATCAAAAAAGGCATCGTCATCAGACCAGCCCCGTTTGTCTTTCCAGTACTCAAAGGCGCTCTGCATCTCCGGCCTGCGTGCTTCATATTTCTTTGCCGTGCAGGGCATGATGGAAACGACAACGATTTTCCTTGGATCGATGCCAAGTTTAGCGGCGTAGTACGTCTTTGTCACCGAACCGAACATCTGTTGAGGCGACTTGCAGGTGGAGAGATGATCCAGCATGTTGGGGAAGAAGTGCTCCGCGAATTTGATCCACCCCGGTGAACATGATGTTACCATGGGGAGGACACCCTTGTTGGCAACTCGGTTGAGGAGCTCGTGTCCCTCCTCGAGTATGGTCAGGTCGGCTGTAAACTGCGTATCAAACACCTTGTTGAATCCAAGTCTGCGAAGGCCCGCGACCATCTGGCCTGTAACGAGACTGCCAGGATCCATGCCCATTGCCTCGCCAATTCCCACACGGATGGCTGGCGCCGTCTGCACAACGACGAACTTCTCCGGATCGCCGAGGATCTCAAAGACAGCATCGGTATCGTCGCGTTCAACAATGGCACCGGTTGGGCAGACGAGCGCACACTGTCCACAATTTGTGCACGCAACATTGCCAAGACCTTTTTCCATATAGGTGGAGATCTTTGTCCGGATGCCGCGCTTTGACAAATCAATTGCAGACACTGTCTGGACGTTGGTGCATACTGCCACGCACCTTCCGCAGAGTATACACTTGTTTGGATCCCGGACCAGAGAGGGAGAGGTTTCATCAAGGGGTTCTTCCTTCTTTGTCCTGACGAAGCGATGTTCCTTCACCCCCAGGTCGGCGGCAATTTCCTGAAGCTCACAGTTCTGATTGCGCAGACAGGACAAGCAGTCCTTCGGATGGTTGGCAAGCAGGAGTTCCACATTGGTTTTCCTTGCTTCCCTGATGCGCGAGGAATTGGTGGAGATCTCCATGCCATCGCGGACGCATGTGGAGCATGACCGCACGAGCGAGCGTGTTCCCTTGACCTCCACAACGCACACTCCACACGAGGCATTTCTGGCAACGTCTTCGAGGTAGCACAAGGTCGGGATTGCTATGCCGGCGCGGAGGCAGGCATCGAGAATCGTTATACCCTGTGGAACCTGACAGGTGCTGCCGTTGACATTAACACTCACCATAGTCGTTTCCATGAAAGCGTTCCTCTGTCCTATTGTTCCGAACATTTGACATCGCATCGGAGACAGCGTGCTGCTTCGGCCAGGGCTTCTTCTCCCGTATACCCGGCAAGAACTTCCTGGAAGCTCGAAATCCGCTCCTTCACGGAGATCTTCTTGGGATCAACTTTCTTCGACCCTTCGGGCTCTGCAGGTATTTCATCCTTGTAGGTGAATTCCCTGAAGAGTTTGTAAAAACGCTTCTCATTCATCAAATCAAAATCCATTGCCTCTGCTGCGAGCCGTGCGATGCCCATGGCCTCCGACACTGTGGCGGGACCGGTCACTGCATCGCCTCCGGCGTACACGTTTGCAATATTCGTTGTATACCGGGGTTGATGCGCCTTGATTGCCCCGCTCTTTCGCAATTCGAGTCCGATCTCCTTCGCCGGTGAGAATTCGACCTTCTCTCCAAGCGCCAGGATCACCGTTTCGCATTGCACGATGGCCGATTCTCCGGTTTCGATCGGCTTCTTCCTTCCGGCAATGTCAAATCCGTCGAACTTCATCTTGCGGATTTCAAGACCGCTGACCTTTCCCTTTGTATCGCCCAGGATCCTTTGCGGCGAAGACATAAACAGGAAACGAATGTTCTCATCTGTTGCGTCGTTGATCTCATGGGCGTTCGCAGGCATTTCATCCCGGTCGCGCCGGTACACGATCGTGACATCAGATCCGAGGCGCAAACATGAGCGGGCGGCGTCGATGGCGACATTTCCCGCGCCCACCACCACAACCCTCTTGCCAATGCGGAGCTTCTTCCCGAAGGCAAGCTCCTCAAGGAACTCGTAGCCGTGAACCACTCCTTCCAATTCCCGGCCCGGGATCTCAAGCTCCATGTCCTTTTGCGCGCCAACTGCCAGGAAGATTGCGTCATGCTGACGCTGCAACGTTTTGAATGGGATGTCCTTTCCTATCCGGGTGTTGAACACGAACTTGACTCCAAGTTTTCTGAAGAGCTCCAGCTCCTTGTTCAATCCCTCCTTGGGAAGCCGATAGGCGGGGATGCCGTACTGAAGAATTCCTCCCGCCTTGGGATGGTTGTCGTAGATCGTGACGGCGTGCCCGAGACGTACGAGATAAAATGCGGCGGTAAGTCCGGCCGGTCCCGCTCCGACGATTGCGATTTTCTTGCCGGTGGGGGAGAGCTTCTCCCGGATAAGCCGTTGATAAATATCACGTTCCTTTCCCATCTTATACATGGTATCTGCCAGGTACCGATGAATTTCTCCCTGAGAAACGGCATCGTCCACCATCTCCCGCCTGCAGCGCATTTGGCAATGGAAATAGCAGATGCGTCCCACCGTTCCGGGAAGGGGATTGTCTCTGAGGGTGAGCTCAAAGGCTTCCTCGATCTTTCCTTCCTTAAGGAGTTGGAGGTACCCCGGGATATTCATATGCAGCGGGCAGCTATTCTCACAGAGTGCCATAAACAGACTCTCGCACACTCCCGCCTTGCAGCGGCTCTGCTCGATGTGCTTCTCGTATTCTTCCCGGAAGTACTTTAGTGTTGTCAGTACAGGGTTTGCGCTTGTCTGGCCGAGGCCGCAGAGTGATGAATCCCTGATGACATAGGCCAGTCGTTCCAGCGTGTCCAGGTCGGCCATCGTGGCGTTGCCACGGGTGATCTTGTTCAGGATGTCGAGGGCTTGCGCCAATCCTTCGCGGCAAGGAGTGCACCTTCCGCAGGATTCGGCAGAGGTCACCTCAACAAAGTAGCGGGCAACGTCTACCATGCAGTTGTCCTGGTCCATCACGACCATGCCGCCTGACCCCATGATGGTACCGAGCTTCGTCAGAGACTCATAGTCGACAGGGGTATTGAAGTATTCCACCGGGATGCATCCTCCCGAAGGACCGCCGGTTTGCACGGCGCGGATCCGTTTCTTATTTCCTGTGCCTTCGCCCATCTGATAGATGATGTTCTCCAGCGGCGTTCCCAGGGGGAGTTCCACCAACCCGGTATTCTTAATCTTGCCGACGAGCGAAAAGACCTTCGTTCCCGTGCTGGTCTGGGTGCCAAAATTGGCAAACGCCGAGCCTCCGATGGTGACAATGACGGGGACATTGATCCATGTTTCCACATTATTGATGTTCGTCGGTTTTCCCCAAAGGCCCTTCTGGGCGGGATAGGGCGGACGGGGGATCGGACGGCCTGCTTTGCCTTCGATGGAGGCGATGAGCGCGGTTTCTTCCCCGCAGACAAATGCGCCCGCTCCTTCAACGTAGCAGAGCTCAAAATCAAAGGTGGATCCGAAGATGTTCTTTCCAAGCAGACCACATTCTCTTGCCTGTGCCGCTGCTTTTTTGAACCGCTCCACGGCAAGCGGGTACTCAGCGCGCACATACATGATCCCTTCAGATGCGCCCATGACGTAAGCCCCGATGAGCATCCCCTCGATGAGTGCGTGAGGGTCGCTTTCGATTTCATTCCGGTTCATGTAGGCGCCCGGGTCCCCTTCATCGGCGTTGCAGATGATGTATTTCTTGTCGGTTTCAACCTTCTTCATCATCTCCCACTTAATGGCTGTGGGAAATCCGGCGCCGCCCCGGCCGCGAAGTTTCGACTGCTTGATTTGTTCGAGCACGGAATCGCGGTCCATTTGGATCAACGCCTTCATGAGTGCGCTGTATCCTCCAACGGCAAAATACTCTTCGATATCCTCGGGGTTGATCAGACCTGAATCACGAAGAACGATCTTTTTCTGTCCTTTAAAGAAAGGGATTTCATTCCATAAAGGGACTCCGGGTAGACCCGTTCCAAACTCCACTTTCGAAGTGAAGAAATCCCATTTTTCGATCTTGCAGAGAGCCTTTCGCAGCGGCATGGCCCCCTTGGCGAGACTGTCGATGATAGCAACCGCATCTCTTGGCATCACCTTGTGGAGAATCACAAGGGGCTGGCCGGGGATGTAGCAGTTGACCAGCGTTTCTTCAGCGCAGAACCCGAAGCATCCAACAATGGAAAGCTGGACCTTGGCATGACGTGCCTTGATCGCCTTGTTCAACGCGTCAAAGACTTCCTTCGCGCCATTGCCCATCCCACACGTCCCCATTCCCACCGAAACTTTCGGTACATCCGGAAGAAGCTTCTTCAGCCCCTGTTGCCGCAAGCCATCAAGTGTGGAGGCAGTGAGA
>Ga0265316_10003267_pt1 | contig 16459 bp, 13 predicted proteins | sample 4522metaG_FD_202092 | JGI IMG/M metagenome (GOLD analysis project Ga0265316, IMG submission 202092) | Rhizosphere microbial communities from Carex aquatilis grown in University of Washington, Seatle, WA, United States - 4-5-22 metaG | ecosystem: Host-associated > Plants > Roots > Rhizosphere >...
GGCTATATGCCCGTACTCGGTTTTGGCACCCTGATTCCCGATGCAGCCGTGACGAAAAGTGCTACCAAAGACGCGCTGGTGACGGGATTTCGACACTTTGATTGTGCGGAACGATACCGGAACGAGCATGAGGTGGGCGAGGCGTTGCAAGCCGGACTAGCCGCTGCGGGGATCGCCCGTGAAGACATCTTCGTTACTACGAAGTTGTGGAACACCAATCATCGGCCCGAGCGCGTCGAACCGGCTTTCGAGGCCAGCCTGGACAGACTCGGGCTCAACTATCTGGATCTTTATCTGATTCACACTCCCTATGCGTTTCAACCGGGGGACGAGCAGGATCCGCGAGATCAAAACGGAAACATCCTTTACGACCGCGGCGTGACTTTGCTCGAGACATGGCGGGCGATGGAGAATCTCGTGGACCGCGGTAGATGCCGGGCCATCGGACTGTCTGACATCGGCTTGAACGAACTGTTGCCCATATACGAAGCCGCAAGAATCAAGCCGGCCGCGGTTCAAGTGGAAGCACATCCGTATCTGCCGGAAACGGAGCTGCTGGAATTCTGCAAGGGGAAAGGAATTGTATTCTTGGCCTTTGCGCCGTTGGGTCACGGAATCAGGCCGGGGCCGCTCGAAGATCCAGTCATTTCGGCAATTGCCGCGCGAGTAGGAAAGACGCCGGCGCAGGTGCTGTTGTCTTGGGCGGTGCAGCGTGGCGGGGCTCTGCTTACTACGCCCAAGACAGCCGCCCGCGCGCGGGAGAATCTCAACATCTCCGCCCTTCCGGAAGACGCGCTTGACGAAATCAATGGAATTCAGACAAGACAGAGGTTCAATGCAGTCGTGAAGACCGGCAGCCCGGGTTTCATTCCGCAAGGCAGGTGACCATGCAAGAGGAGCAAATACGGGAAGCTCTGAATAAACACTGGCAGGCGTCGGCAGCCGGCGACGCCAACGCGGAACACGATATTTACGCGGACGATGCTATTTGCGATTATCCGCAGTCAGGGGAACGAATCCTCGGGCGAAGCAATTTGCAGGCTTTGCGGAGTCATCATCCGGGCAAGCCGTCGGGCTTCAACGTTAAGCGAATTCTCGGAAACAGCGACCTCTGGATCACGGAATACACCATCACCTACCAGGGGCGGCCAGCGTACACAGTGAGCATTATGGAGTTCCGCAACGGTAAGGTCGTGCACGAGACCCAGTATTTCGCGGATCCCTTCGAGGCGCCAGCGTGGCGGAGCCAATGGGTTCAGCGCATGGGGAACGCTTAACAATGAACTGGTTGCAATCCGTGTCCTACTTTTTCGGAGGCCTGTTTCTGACTAATGCCGTGCCGCATTTCGTCAGCGGCGTTATGGGAAAGCCCTTTCAGTCACCGTTCGCAGAACCTCCGGGGAAGGGCCTCTCGTCCTCGACAGTGAATGTTCTCTGGGGTTTCGCGAATTTCGTCTTCGCTTATCTGCTTCTGCTGCGCGTCGGCCACTTCGACCCGCGATCCATCGCCTGCATCGCGCCATTTGCGGCCGGCGTACTCCTCATCAGCCTGTTCTCGGCACGGCATTTCGGTCAGTTTCACGGAGGCAACACTCCGGACCGCCCATGAGGAATCCGCTCTCCGGAGCGCTCCGCGCTCCGCGCTCTGGGGAACTTCAACTTCCGCTTATGGACAGCAGGCGGTCTGGTATCCAACCTCTCAATTCTGGATGGTGATAAATGTTTCCGGTTGCGTGGTCTGGCCACCATAGGTAGCGGCGATCGGTTGGTCGCCGTTTGGCGTGCCGGGTGGCACCGTCACGTTGAACTGAAATTCGCCTACCGCGGTCAGGCCGGCGAATCCCACGGCCGCGCCGATTCCTCCGATCTTGACCACTAGCAGCGGCGACAAGGTTCCCCCTTGCGTGGTCGCTCCACTGACGGGCGGTATTGACGTCGGCCCGAATCCGTTGGCGTAGAGCACTACGGTTTCGCCGGGCTTGGCGGGCGTGGTCAATCCGGGATAGAGCGTCGTAGGCCCGATGTAGGCCCCATTGGAGTGCGTTGCGGCGACGTATAGCCCATTGAAGACGAAAAACGACGGCGAAAGAGGCTGCGCCTGCGCTGTAAAGGCCGCACTCGTGACGCCGTTATTGGTTACTTGAATCTGCACCGTCGCGGGCAAAGCATCGGGCGGTGTGAGAATGTTTAACTGCGTAGGACTGATGTAGTACAGATACGCATTCTTGCCGTTCACCGTCGCGCCGACGCGGTCCAACTGGGTCGGCATTTGACCGCCCACGAAGTCCGACGGCTGCCAGCAGTATCCTGGCGCGCAGTTCGAGCTCGAATAGCCTGCCGGCGCGAGATTCACGCCTTTGATCTCGACCCATGTGTTGGGCGCGATGACCGGAATTTCGCCCTCGGCATTCGCCACCTCGGCAATCACAGGGCCAGTGGCCAAAGAAGGAGCGCCGGCAAAATAAGCGGTGACATAAAACTCGTTCGCCAGAATGTCCGTGCCCAGGAAGCCGTTGCCGAAAGAGAAGCTCCACTCGAAACCGCTTGCCGGACCGACGGTTTGGCAGGCGTCCTGAATGGCGGCCGCTTCGCAAGACCAATAAAGATAGGGCTGTATGTTATGGAACGGGCCGGCGGCGATGTCGGGCGCTACAACAACGGGCATGCCCGGACTCAAGCCCAGTTGTCCGGAGAACAATTCCGGCAGCGGATTGCCTGCGTCGGCGCAGTTATATCCGGTGCAACTCTCCATAGGGGGCAATTCCCAGTTTGTCTGGCCGAGGTAGCCGGCGCCATTATAGGCGTTCAAATTGGCGATGAGTTGATTGGCTGAAGCCAACGTCATCGCACCGTCCTGATTGACGCATAAGGCAGGGCTCGTCGGACTGGCGCAGGCCGGCAGGCCAAAGCTGTTAGTCGCCGCCAGGTTTGCGTTCGCCAGCCAGGTGACATTCGTCACCGGGTCATAAACAGTCTGGCCGCCGGGATTGACTTGCAGTCCATTGCCGGTGGCAGCCGGCGTTCCCGGAATTTTTCCAGGGATCATCGGCAGGACGTACAGGAAATTGTCCACGGTGTTGGCGCCCTGAAACCCGCTGTTGAAGGAAAAAGTCGCATTGCCGCCCTGGCCGGGACTCTGCGACCAATACAGGTAAGGCTGGAAGTTATTAAAGGGGCCAGTGGTGCTGGGCGGAATAGGAACAGCGGTGCCGGGAGCTTTCAGACCCAATCCGTTGTAGTACAGCCAACCCATCGCGCCGAGCGTGCAACCGAAGCCGAACGAATTGTTCTGGGGCCCGGTTTTCCCGCATCCTTTGTCAGTCATTGGGGTGGTCGGAAGTTGCCAGTCGCTGTGTCCCAAATAGTTGGCGGCGTTCATGGCCTGAACCCAGGCCACCGCAGACTGGTAACTCATTGAGCCGCTCGGGTTGATGCAAGGTTGGGCGGTGGAATGAGTGCAAACGGGAAGGCCGAACCTTTCGGTAGCAGCCAGGTTGGCGTCGGCAAGCCAACTGACGTTATTTACGGTGTCATAGACAGTGATGCCGTCCGGGCTGAGGGCCAGGGTCGCGGCGGCCTGCAATGGCGACAGCGCGAAGGCGACGAGCGCAGCCCGTATCGCCGTCCGGACCCCATGACTATGCAACCCGCTCAATCCCCACTTCCCCAGCATCGTGCCCCTCCGATTTTACTGCTCTATATTGTAAGGCACGGTTCGCAGTGGGTCATCACGGAGTAGGCGATCACGGCCTACTCTTCGTCGTGTTGTGCCGCCAGCCTGGTGACCACCGACAAATCCTCCAGCGTGGTGACATCTCCCACCACCGTGTTCGAGGTCACGATCTCGCGCAGGAGGCGACGCATGATTTTGCCGCTGCGGGTTTTGGGCAGCGCGTCGGTGAAGCGGATCTGGTCGGGCTTGGCGAAGCTGCCGATTTCGTGGGCCACCCACTTGCGCAGCTCGTCGCTCAGCGCGGTGTGGTCCCACTGGCCCTTTTTCAGGGTCACGAAGCAGGCCACCGATTGTCCCGTGATCTCGTGCGGCTTGCCCACCACCGCCGCTTCCGCTACCGCGGGATGCTTCACCAGCGCCGACTCCACTTCCATGGTGCTCAGGCGGTGGCCGCTGACGTTCATCACGTCGTCCACGCGGCCCAGAATCCAGAAGTAGCCGTCTTCGTCGCGGCGCGCCGCATCGCCGGCCAGATACACGCCCTCGATGCGCTCCCAGTATTGCTGCCGGTAGCGTTCGGGGTCGCGCCACAAGGTGCGCGCGATGCTCGGCCAGGGCCGCTTGATAATCAGGAATCCTTCCTGGTTGGCCTCGACCGGCTTGCCCATGAAATCGACGATCTCCGCGATGACTCCCGGCATCGGCAGCGTTCCCGACCCCGGCTTCAAAGGCACCGCGCCGGGCATGGGCGCGATCATCATGGCGCCGGTCTCGGTCTGCCACCAGGTGTCGACGATGGGGCAGCGCTCCTTGCCGATGGTTTTGTAATACCACTCCCACGCCGCGGGATTGATGGGCTCGCCCACCGAACCGAGCAGCCGCAGGCTCGACATGTCGTGCGCGTCGGGCCACTGGTCGCCCTGGCGGATGAACGCGCGAATGGCCGTGGGCGAGGTGTAAAAGATGTTGATGCGATATTTTTCGATGAGCCGCCAGAACCGGTCGGGCTGCGGGAAATCGGGCGCGCCCTCGTACATTACGGTGGTGGCGCCGGCGGAGAGCGGTCCATAGACGATGTAGCTGTGGCCGGTGACCCACCCGATATCCGCGGTGCACCAGTAGGTGTCCGAATCGCGCAGGTCGAAGACCCATTTCATGGTCATGTGCACTTGTAAGAGATAGCCGGCGGTCGAGTGCACGATGCCCTTGGGTTTGCCGGTGGTGCCGGAAGTGTACAGCACGAAGAGCGGATGTTCGCTATCGAGCTCGGCCGCAGGGCAGTCTTCGGCAACGCCTTCGTCCAGCACGTGCCACCAATGGTCGCGGCCCTCCTGCATGGCGGCGGCGCCGCCGGTGCGCCGCAGCACGATGACGTTGCGCACGCTGGGGCAATCGGCGAGCGATTCGTCCACGGCTTCCTTCAACCGCACTTCCTTGCCGCGGCGCCAGGCGCCATCGGCGGTGATCACCACCTGCGCTTCCAGGTCCTGAATGCGCGCCTTGAGGGCCTCCGCCGAGAAGCCGCCAAACACCACGCTGTGGATGATGCCCAGGCGCGCGCAGGCCAGCAGCGCGACCGGCAGCTCCGGCACCATGCCCATGTAGATGACGGCGCGGTCGCCCGCCACCAGGCCGCGGCCCTTGAGCACGTTGGCGAAACGGCACACCAGCCGGTGCAGTTCCTGATAGGAGATTTGCCGCTGGTCGCCCGGCTCGCCCTCCCACAGGATGGCGACTTTGTTTTTGCGGTGCGTGGCCAGGTGACGGTCCAGGCAGTTGTAGGAGACGTTGGTCTTGCCGCCCACGAACCACTTGGCGAAGGGCGGATGCCACTCGAACACGTGCGACCATTTGGAAAACCAGGCCAGCTCCTTTTCCGCCAGTTCGCCCCAGAATTCCTCGGGCTTCTCGGCGGCTTTCTGGTAAAGCTCGCGGTAACCTTCCATGCCTTTCACGTGGGCGTGGCGGACAAAGTCGGGACTAGGGGGATAGACGTTGGGATCGGCCATAAGGGGAATCTTACCAAAACGGGATTCCCCCACGGCGGCGAATTGCGGGCCGTTGCCGTTACATCACTTCCCAGGCTGCGCGATGGGGTAACCCTGCCAGATATATTCCAGAGCCTCGGGCAAGGTCTGTTGCGTCACGGCGCGGTCGGTGTGGCCGGCATTGCGCGCGAATACAAACTGATAATGGTAGCCTTTGGCGGCCAGCACCTTGGCCATGTTCTCGTTGGCGGCGACCCAGTCGTGCATTTCGTCGCCGGTACCGCCGTTGTCCCGGTCGCCGACTTCCAGCCAGATGCGCAGCGGCTTGGCCGGGCTCTCGGGGATGAAGTGTTCATGCAACGCCCAGGCGCCGTGGGGGATCGCCGGGTCGGTGGGCCATTGGTTGTTCACGTAAGTGCCCGAGTAAGTGAGAACGCGATGGTATAGCTCCGGGTGGAACCACGCCATGGCCCCGGCTGCCGACCCGCCGGAACTGCCTCCCATGGTCGCGCGGGCGTCGGGATCTTTGGTCAGTTTCACGTTGTATTGCTTTTCCACCAGAGGCAGCACTTCGGTCTCGACGAACTCCGCGTACTTGCCCGACATGGTGTCGTATTCCAAGCCGCGCTCGCTGCCCGGGCCGTCGCCCGAACCGTTGCCGATGGCGATGGCGATCATCACCGGCACGCGATGCTGCGCGATCAGATTGTCCAGCGCCGTGAACGGCCTGCGGTCGCCATCCGCCGAGACGATGAACGGCGCCACCGTGCCGGGAACGTATTGTTTGGGGACATACACGGCCACCCGGCGAGTGTAGGGGGCGGGATGGCTGCTGACGGCCCTCCTGGTGGGATCGGCCGGGGGGGCCTGGGCAGCGGGGGTGGTGTCGCGCGCGACGCCGGAATAGAACTTGCTGTCGGCCGATTCCATGGTGAAGTTGTAGACGGTTCCCTGCGGCACGCCATCCTGCACGGTCATCTCCGGCGCGGCGGGGTGGGTGGGGCCGAGGATGAAGTTACCGTCGGCGTTGGCCGGGGCGATGGCGCCGTCAGGTAACTCTTTCGCCGTGACATAGCCGGGGGCGTGGGGATCGCGGGTGGGCGCCGGCGGCCGCGCGGGGCGTGGGGCCGCGGCTGCGGCCGGGGTTTGAGCCGGAGCCGGAGCCGGAGCCGGAGCCGGAGCCGGAGCCGGAGCCGGAGTTTGGGCCATGGCCGGGTCGAAGGCTGCCGTCAGGCTGATCAAGAACGCGACGCTTAGAAGACGGAACATCGGGGACTCCTTTTTCTCTGAGTGTTGTTGGTTTGGATCCCAACGGGCCACAGTGTGGCGACCCGCAAAAATCACCACCAATCATATAACAAGAGCCGGCGCGGCGAATGGCCGGGGATCTGGCGTGTCGCCGATTTGGCCTCCGGCCCCGGCGCGCGCCGCCCCCTTCACAACCCCTGGAGGAAATAGTTGAACTGCTTTTCCCGACCGATGGTGGTGTTCTCCCCGTGGCCAGGAATCACCTCCGTTTCTTCCGGCAGGGGCAGCAGCTTCTCGTGGATGGAGCGCAGGATCTGGCGGCCGTCGCCGCCGGGAAGGTCGGTGCGGCCGATGCTGTCGCGGAAGAGGGTGTCGCCGGCCACCAGCTTTTGCTCGGAGGGGATCCACAGACTGATGCTGCCTTGGGTGTGGCCGGGCGTCGAGAGCACGTGGAATTCGGTGGCGCCCACCACCAGCTTGTCGCCGTCTTTGGCCGCGGCGTCGATCGCGACCGCCTCGGGAGGCCGCATTCCCAGCCAGCCCGCCTGCACATCCAGCATTTTCTGCAACTCGGCGTCGTTGGGGTTCATGTAGACGGGCGCGCCGGTGGCCAGTTTGAGCTTCTGCGCGCCGCCGATGTGGTCGATGTGCGCGTGCGTGATCACGATGGCTTTCACCGTCAGGCCGTGGCGGCGCACCACGTCCAGCACGCGGGCGATGTCGTCGCCGGGGTCCACCACCAGGGCTTCCCGGGTTGCTTCGTCGCCAAAAATCGAGCAGTTGCACTGCAATAATCCTACTGGAAGGATCTCGTGGATCATACGCCGATTGTATACTCTACCTATGGCTGACGCGATCTTCGTAATTATGCGATGGCTGCACATCTCTTCGGTGGCGACCTTGATCGGCGGTATGATCTTCGGCCGCTTCGTCATGACGGAGGCTGCCGGCGGGCTCTCGCCGGAAGCCCGCGAGAGTTTTCTGGATAGGGCGGCCCTGCTCTACCGGCCTCTGGTTTACGCCGCCATGGCGGGATTGTTGATCTCCGGGTCTTACAACATCCTCACGACTCCCGGACACCGGCCCCTTTATCACATGCTGTTGGGCGTCAAGCTGCTGCTGGCGATGCATGTGTTCGCCGTGGCCATTCTGATCGCCCGGCCCCACAACAAGCGCCGCGGCCGCATGATGGCCGGCGCCGCATTTTCGGGGCTGGCGATTATCGCGATAGCGGCCTACATGCGGCATATTTTTTAGGTCTCTGCCCTGGGCTCCGGAACAGGGGCCGGCCCCAAACCAAGTGGGGCGGACGCCCTCGTCCGCGCGCGACCCCCTGGTCGCGCCCGCCGCATGCCGGGTTCTCAAGTTCTGCCGGTGGCCGTGCCCGGCCGCCCGGTTCGTCGCCGACTACCCGCTGGGCCGGCCCCCTGGTCTCGCTCGCGGCGTGCCGGCCCGCCCCGCCGGCTATGCGAGGTTCCTCTTCGGCTACTGAATCTTGCCGTTCTTCCTCTCGATCCCGATCCAGATCTCGTTGTACACGGCTTCCGTGATCGGCTGCTTCAACTCGAAGTTGAAAGCCTTGCGGCCGCCGAAAGTGTACTTATCCAGCTCGAAGGTCGTGACGGTCAATTGGAACGGGCCGGAGCTGCTGATATTGTCGATATCGCTGTAGCGCCAGGTGCGGGAGTCGTCTTTGGCCGGCGTGGAATAGATGACGGAGTCCGCGCCGAAGGTGAGCGTGCCTTCCGAGCCGGCGATTCGGCCCAAATGCTTCACAGGGAACGTCCACGCGGGCAAGCCGGCATCCTGCCCGGCATCCGGCGCCAGGGCCGCCACAAAGCGTTGGTCCAAGCGATTCTTCAACAGGGCATACAGCTCGCCGGCCGGCACCTTCCCTGTGAACCGATAGGTTCGATCCGCCCCTAATAGCAACTTATCGTCCTTATAAGTCACCACTACCACCCGGCCGGGAGATAGAGTCAATTGACGGATATCCTGGTATTTCCAGCTCCACTGGTGCTTCTTTGGACCGGCGAAGCTGACGCCCTGTTCATCTACCGTCAATACGCCGTTGCAATGGTCCTGCCGGTGCTCGTGCCGCACCGGGAACTGCGCCGCCGAGGCCATTGCCGCGGCCCACAAAATCAAGCAACCTGCCGTTTTACCGAACGCCATTTCCAAACCTCGTAGAGAGCCGGATATACCACCAGCTCCAGTAAGAATGAAGTGAAGATTCCACCGATCATCGGGGCTGCGATGCGCTTCATCACATCGGCCCCAGCCCCTACCGACCACATGATCGGCGCGAGGCCCACGAACATCGTGGCCACCGTCATGAACTTCGGACGGATGCGCTTGACGGCGCCTTCGACGATGGCTTCCTGTAAGTCGGAGAGAGTGTGCATGCGTCCGGCCAACCGGCGCTCGTTATAAGCCAGGTCTAAGTACAGCAGCATGAAAACGCCGGTTTCGGCATCCACGCCCATCAGGGCGATCAGCCCTACCCACACGCCGATGCTCATGTTGTAACCGAGTAAGTAGAGCAGCCAGATGGCGCCCACCGCCGAGAACGGCACGGCCATCAGAATCAGGACAGTCTTAGCCGTCGACTTAGTATTGAGATAGAGCAGCAGGAAGATCAGGAATAGCGTCAGCGGCAGCACCACCTTCAGCCGCTCGCGCACACGCTCCATGGCTTCGTACTGGCCGCTCCACGCCAGCGTGTATCCCGGCGGCAGGGCCACCTGTTCGGCCACCACGCGCTTGGCTTCGGCCACATAACTGCCCACGTCGCGGCCGGTCACGTCCACGTAAACATAGCCGTTCAACATGCCGTTTTCGTTGCGCAGCATGGAGGGCCCGGAAGCGAGCTTCAGCGTGGCGATCTCGGCCAGCGGGATTTGCATTTTGCCGTCCATGGCCGGGACCAGCGCGCGGCCCAGGCGCTCGAGATCGCTGCGCGAATCGCGGTAGTAGCGCACGTTGATGGGGTAGCGCTCGCGGCCTTCGATGGCCGTGCTGACGTTGTCGCCGCCAATGGCGTTCGTCACCACCATCTGCGCATCGTCCACGCTGAGGCCGTAGCGCGCCAACTGGTCGCGTTTCAGGTCGAAATCCAGGAAATAGCCGCCGCCCACGCGCTCGGCGAAAGCGCTGCGCGTGCCGGCCACTTGCGGCAGGACGTGCTCGATGCGGGCGCCGATACGCTCGATCTGCCCCAAGTCGGGGCCGTAGACTTTCACACCCACCGGCGTCCTCACCCCGGTGGTCAACATGTCGATGCGGTTCTTGATGGGCATGGTCCAGGCGTTAGAGACACCGGGGAGGCGCAGCGCATCGTCCATTTTGTTGACCAGGTCTTCGGTGGAGATGCGATCGGGCGTGATGCGCGCGCAGATGCGTTTGGTCCACTGGGGCCAGTTGTCGTACCAGGTGGGGACCTTGCGCCACTCGGATTTCGGCTTCAATTGCACCACGGTCTCCATCATGGAGAAAGGCGCGGGGTCGGTGGATGTTTCCGCGCGGCCGGCCTTGCCCAGCACGCGCGCCACTTCCGGAAAGGTCATAAGGATGCGATCCTCCACCTGCATCAGCTTTTGCGCTTCCGCTACGGAGATGCCGGGCAGCGTGCTCGGCATGAACAGCACCACGCCCTCATCGAGCGGCGGCATGAATTCCGAACCGAGCCGCTGGTACACCGGCACGGTGAGAGCCACTATGGCGACGGCGCCGCCGATCACGGCCCACTTCCAGCGCAGGCTCCAGGCCACCACCGGATGGTACAACCGCATCAGCACGCGGCTGATGGGATGCTTTTCCTCGGAATGAATCGTGCCCACCAGAATGGCGTTCACGATGCCGCCGATCCAGCGGGGCCGGATGCGGAACTTATCCTTGCGGAAGAACAGAATCCGCAGGGCCGGGTCGAGCGTGATGGCCAGCACCGCGGCCACAATCATGGCGAAGTTCTTGGTGTACGCCAGCGGCTTGAAGAGGCGGCCTTCCTGCGCTTCCAGGGTGAGCACCGGCAGGAACGACACGGCGATCACCAGCAGCGCGAAGAAACTTGGGCCCCCGACTTCTTTCACCGCATCCACAATGGCGCGCCGGTATTCGCTCGCCGTCCAGGCAGGCGACGCGCCTTCCAGCTTTTTATGTGTCTGCTCCACCACCACGATGGCGGCGTCCACCATGGCGCCCACCGCAATGGCGATTCCGCCCAGCGACATGATGTTGGAGCTCATCCCCATCAGCCGCATAGGCACGAAAGAAATCATCACGGCTACCGGGATGGTGAGAATCGGAATCACCGCGCTGGGCACGTGCCACAGGAAGATCAGGATCACGATGGCCACCACCAGCAACTCTTCGAGCAACGTGTGCTTGAGGTTGTCGATGGAGGCGAGAATCAGCTCCGAGCGGTCGTATACCGTCACCAGCTTCACGTCCGGCGGCAGCCCCGGCGCGATCTCCTTCAGCTTAGCCTTGACGCGCTCGATCACGCGCAGCGCGTTCTCGCCCTGCCGGATTACGACGATGCCGCTGACCACTTCGCCCTTGCCATCGAGATCGGCCACGCCGCGGCGAATGTCGGGGCCCAGCGTCACGGTGCCTACGTCGCGCACCAGAATGGGCACGCCAGTGGCGCTCGCGGCCAGCGCGATGTTGCCCAGGTCGTCGGTGGAACGCGCGTAGCCGCGGCCGCGCACCATGTATTCGCGGCCGGTAAGCTCCACCAGCCGCCCGCCCACGTCGTTATTGCCGCCGCGCACTGCCGCCACTACTTTGGAAATGGGGATGCCATACGCCGCCAGCCGGTTGGGATCCACGTTCACCTGGTATTGGCGGACGAACCCGCCCAGCGGCGCCACTTCGGCCACTCCGGGAACGGACTGCAACTGGTATCGCAGAAACCAATCCTGGGTAGATCGCAGATCCGCCAGGTTGCGGGTGTTGCTGACCAGCGCATACTGAAACACCCAGCCGACCCCGGTGGCATCCGGCCCCATCTCCGTCTTCACGTCGGGCGGGAGGCGCGGCAGAATCTTGGATAGATACTCCAGCGTCCGCGAGCGCGCCCAGTAGATGTCGGTGCCGTCTTCGAAGATGATGTACACGTAGGAATAGCCGAAGTCCGAGAACCCGCGCACGTCCTTCACCCTGGGCGCGCCCAGCATGGCGTTCACGATGGGGTAAGTGACCTGGTCCTCCATGATGTCGGGGCTGCGGTCCCAGCGCGAATAGACAATCACCTGGGTGTCGCTCAAATCCGGGATGGCATCGAGCGGAATGGTTTTCATGGCCCACCAGCCCGCCAACGTGGCGGCGATGACGAACAGGAACACCAGAAACCGGTTGCGCGCCGAGAACTCAATGATGCGGTCGATCATTTCGCGGCCGCCTTGAGCTGGCTTTCGGAATCGATCAGGAAGTTGCCCGAAGTGACGACGCGGTCGCCTTCCTGCAAGCCGCTGAGGATCTCGATGCGGCCGCCGGTCTGTGCGCCGATCTTCACCGCGCGCGGTTCGAAGTGGCCGTCGCCGCGGTCCAGGAACACCACCTGGCGGTCGCCGGAATTCAGCACCGCGGTTTCCGGCACCACCAGCTTGCGCATGCCGCCCGTCTGCAATTCCACTTCGCCGTACATGTCCGGCTTCAGGACGTAGCCGGGATTATCGAACTGCAGCCGCGCCTTCAGCGTGCGCGTGGTGGCATCCACCTGCGGCAGAATGTTGCCGATGCGCCCGCGGAACACGCGGCCGGGCAGGGACGGGAGCGTCAGCGAGGCCGACTGGCCCAGGCGCACGTTGGCCGCCTCGTATTCGAACACGTCGGCGATCACCCACACGGTGGAAAGGTCGGCCATGGTGTAGAGCACCGTTTCGGGCGTCACATGCTGTTTGGGGAAGGCGTTGCGCTCCATCACGAAGCCCGCGATGGGCGCATCGAGCGTGAGGTTCTTGACAGTCACTCCGGTGCGGCCGATCTCCTCGATCTGGCGGTCGCCGATGTCCCACAGCTCCAGGCGCTTCTTCGCCGCGGCCACCAGGTTGTCGGTGCTCTCCATCATTTCGTGCACCGGGTTGTCGTGCATGGTGTGCTGCGCCTTGAGGGCCAGCAGGTATTCCTGTTGCGTGGCCAGCGCGTCCGGGCTGTAGAGGGTGAGCAGCGGGTCGCCCTGGCGCACCAGCTTGCCGGTGAAATCGACGAACACCTGGTCGATCCAGCCTTCGATCTTGGGCTGCACCTTGGCGATGCGGGTCTCGTCGAGCGTCACGCGCGCCGCGGCGCGGATGGAGTCGCTCATGGTTTCGTATTCGGCCGTGCCGAAAGCCACGCCGATGAGTTGCTGCTTTTCCGGGGTGATCTCGACCGTACCGGGCGGCAGGGCCTCCGCGGCGGCGGCCTCGGCCCCACCATCCGCATAGACCGGCTCCAGCTTCATGCCGCAATCGGGCGCGATGCCGGGCTTGTCCGACTTGTATTGCGGATGCATCGGGTCCACCCAGTAAAGGATCTTGCGCTCGCCCTTGGCGGACCCCGCGGCCTGCGCGGACTTGCCGTACCAGCGGCCGTAGCCGTAACCGCCGGCGAAGGCGGCCGCAATTACTAAGACGACGAGTAACTTCTTCATGGCTTCATCTCCCCGCCGGTCATCTCTTCCAACCGGGCCAGCGCCACGAGGAACTGCATCACTTCCTCGTGGTACATCAGTTCGTTGTCCACTACGTTCATGAAATTCGAAAACACCGATAGAAAATCGAGCGCGCCCGTCTGGTAGCTGGCCAGCGACGATTCGAGCGCCAGGTTGGCTTCGGGCAGCACCGACTTTTCGTACAGATCCACCAATTTGCGAGCTGTTTCCGCTGTAGCGTAATCGTCACGGATGCGGGCCTGAACTTCGACACTGGTGGACTCGTAGTTGTGGCGCGCCGCGGCGGCAGCGAATTCCCGCTCGGTGACGGCGGCGCGCTGCTGGCGCCAAAAGTACGCCGGCAGCTTGAAATCCACGCGGAATTGCCACATCGGCGGCATGTGGCCCTGGTTGAAATAACCGCCGGAGAGGGTGTAGTCGGGGTAGTAATCCTTGCGCGCCAGGTTGGCGGCAAGCTCGTCGCGCTCGATATTCTTCTGCTCGCGCGTGAGCATGGGGGCGGCGGCGCGCGCGTGGGCCAGCATTTGGTCGAGCGTGGCGGGCATGTCGCCAGGCGCCATTTCCTGGGGCACGTCGATAGGCCCGTCCAGCGGCCGGTCAAGCAGCGCGTTGATTTCGATTCGCTTGCTGCGCTGCTCCTGCTGGTAGCGCAGCATCTGCGCCTGCAGGATGGAGAACTGCGTCTGCGCCTTGAAAATGTCCTGCTGCGCCGCCCGCCCCACGGCATAGCGCGCTTCGGAGATCCGCAGGATGCTCTGCAGCAGGTCCTGATAGCGCGCCGTGAAGGTGACGCCCGCGATGGCGTGGTGCAGTTCGTGGTAGGCCTGCTTCAAGCGCGAGACCACGTTCAGCCGCACGGTCAGATACTCCTGGAATGCGGCGTCGGCCTCTTTGCTCGCGATCTCGCCGCGCAGTTTCCGCTTGCCGGGAAAGGCCATTTCCTGCGAGACCATGATGCCGGCGTTGCTGGTGACGTCGCGGCCCAAGCCGGCGCCGGGGTACGGTGCGCCGTTGGAGGTGTAACCGAGCGAGACCGTGGGTTCCGGAAGGCTGCTGGCCTGGCTGGGCCGCTGCCGCGCCGCCTCGTACGTTTTCTGCGCCGCGAGGATCTCGCGGTTATTGTGCAGCGCCTCTTCCACCAGGGAAGAGAGCGGCTGCGCCGCGGCCAGGGCGGGGAAAGATAGAATACAAAACCAAAATGGAGAGTTCATTTCCTTTTACCAATGCAAACTAACGGATTGTGAACGCGCTTCGGTGGGGCGGCCCTGGCGCATGGTGCAGGGCGGTCCGCTACGGCGAGCAGTGTGAACGCGCCGCCAAGTGGGCCGGCCACTGGGGTATGGTGCAGCGCGGTCCGCTACGCCGAACAGTGTGAAACCCGCCGCCAAGTGGGCTGGCCGTTAGGGGTTCAGGCTTTGGGCTTGGCCGGCGCCTGCATGAGGCCGACGGGATCGCGCAGGCAGCCGGACGAGGGCGTCCCGCGCAGACCAGGGGGTCTGCCCCACCGGGTAAAAGGAGAATCTAGATACGCAGGGTTGTAAGGAGGGTCAGATTACCAGGCGGAGCGTGCTGGACCGGGAGGCGTGCGGCGGCCCATGCCGCCGGGAGCGCAACGGCAGCGGGTAGTTCCGCCAACTCCGCCACGGCGGGCATGGCTACCGAATGCGTTTCAGCCTTCACGAAATGCTGCATGGCTTGCGTATGGCAGGCCACCGGGGCCGGTTGCGGCTTGTGGCAGCAACTATGATCCGGCTGATGGGAAGTCATCGCCGCCAACATGTCCGGACAGGAGAGACAGTTCCCCCAGAGCATGGCTGCCACTGCCAGGGCGACCGTCGCCGAACTGAGAAGCTTCCGCATCAAGCTCCAGTTTATACTCAAACTGAGGAATTATGCAACGGGAATTCAGACAGCCTTGCCCTTTATTGCGAACATTTCCGGCGTGAGGTCGGGCTCCGTCCTGCGTTACCGACGCGGTCCTTCGGCACTGGGGGCACACAACTGCCGCGGACAATGGAGTGCCACCGCACTGCTGCTCCATCCCGGCTCGTTATGATGGAGAGGGAGAAACATGCAGCACACGCGCAACATGCGGCACTCGCCGGGAGCCGCGGAAATGCCTCCTCGCGGGCCGTTCGAGGACTGCTTGCATACCGTCGTCAAGTGGTCGCGAACTAATGACCCGGCGGCGCCATGGCGTTCCCAAACAGGACCGTATATTTGGACTGTCCGCGTAAATGATTTCCCCGAAGAGCATTTGTATACTCTCTTCGTGAATGACGAGGTCCTCGCTAACTTTGATGAGTGGCCGCGCCAGTGGATCAGAACCGGACAATAAGCCGCCGGGGTCTCCGGAACGAGTTGGTTCCAGCCGCATCTTGAGACGCCCACCGCAGCACCCTCATCGCCCGCAGCGTGTTCCACCTGCTCGGCCGCCCCTTGGTCTCCAGCGCGAAGAATGTCTTGCCCGGATAAGTGTTCTCCAGCAGCCAGAACCCGTCCGGCGTGCGCTTCTTTTCGAGCAGTGCGATGGCGCCGGTGAGGCGCTCGTCCCAGGCGGCGCCGCACTCGCGGAAGTAGTCCAGGCCGCGCAGGATGTCGTAATGCCAGTGCGGAGGAAATGACAGCCGCGTCATGATGGCTTTCACTACTTCTCCGGTGCGGTGCGACCGGAACAGCCGGTGGACCAGCAGGAATTCGCGGCCGCGCGCCTGCGCCTGGCATGCCGCCCGGGCTTGGTCCGGGCGGAACCGCTGGTATTCCATCAGCCCCTCCAGCGCGGAAATGGTGGTGTGAAAGGAGCCGTGAGTGGCGCCGCGGTACGCCTGGCAGTTCCAGCCGCCATCGGCCATCTGCTGCGCTATGACGTGATCCGCCAACCGGTCCACCCGCGGG
>Ga0265316_10003268_pt1 | contig 16456 bp, 14 predicted proteins | sample 4522metaG_FD_202092 | JGI IMG/M metagenome (GOLD analysis project Ga0265316, IMG submission 202092) | Rhizosphere microbial communities from Carex aquatilis grown in University of Washington, Seatle, WA, United States - 4-5-22 metaG | ecosystem: Host-associated > Plants > Roots > Rhizosphere >...
CTACCAACGGGCCGGCCTCTTATGTTTCCTTTATTAATGACGTAACCGCGCCTGACCGGTATACTGTGGTATTCACTTTGAATGGTTACACCGCCAACTGGGATTTCCTGGTCGGCGGCGGTATGGACATGGGCGCGATTCAACCGCAGGAAATGGCAACCGCCAATGCGAACGGCGAAGATTGGCACAATTCCGTCGGTACCGGACCGTTCATTCTGACCGATTATGCGACAGGGGTTGGGGCAACTTATACTAAAAACCCGAATTACTGGGGAAGTGCAACAATCGGCGGCCAGAGTTATAAATTACCCTTCATTCAAACACTATATTATCCGATAATCACCGATCCGTCTACTGAACTGGCTGCCGTAGAAACAGGGAAAATTGACTGGGATCCCTACCAAAACCTGACTAACGCGAGCGCGATAACCAAGGCCGCTCCTGCCGTGATACAGGATAAATATCTGTACGGTAAGGTTGATGACTTCAGGATGAACCGCCTGAACTCCAAAATAGTAAATCAAAAAACAGTACGACAGGCTTTGATGATTGGCACAGACCTGCAAACTATCTCTAACCTTCTGTATAATGGCGGTCCGATTGTCAGTTGGCCGCTGGGCTCGCAGGTACCCGGTTTCACCGGTCTGGCTCAATTGCCCGTTGCAGATCAACAGCTATATAGCTATAATCCGACATTGGCAAAACAGATGCTTGCTTCCGCGGGCTATCCTAACGGTTTTACTATTCAATTGGACGTGGACGCCACTCATCAGGATTTGGCGAATGCGGTAGCAAATATGTGGACTTCGATTGGCGTTAAGCTCACAATTAACGTACTTGATACTACGAGTCTGGCTGCGGCTCGCGATAACGTTACCTATGCGGATATGCTCTATGAAAATTATACTGTTGTAAATCCATTAACTGTTCTGGATTTGGTAGACGGAACCCGTTTAGGCACCAACTACCTTACCACCGAACCGTTCCAGGCGATGTACAACGCAGCTGCAGCGGAAACTAATCCAACAACCCGAACTGCAGATGAACAGCAACTGGCAGTAGCAATGCTGGATGACGTTGGCCAATTGGCTTTCGCCCAGACATATAATATCAACTGTTATCAGTCCTGGGTAAAAAATTACTACAATGAACTTGATACCGGATATTATGATCAAATGCCTATGATTAAACAAATCTGGATCAGCAAGTAACAAGATTCCCAAACAAAAAAGAAGGTGGGGTAAACCCCACCTTCTTTTTTATAGTTTGCTGGTCGGCGGTTAAAAATGATGGAATGTTAAAAACTATTTGTGATGATTTATCATTGGGGTGTTAGTTAGACACTTCGTCATTAATATGGATGGTCAGGTTCTGAGTATCGGTATTGGGTGTACCCGCGCTGCCAGTGGCTTTCACTGTGAAAGTGAAGTCGCCCGTAGCTGTCGGTGTGCCTGAGATAACACCCGTGGTTGTGTCAATCGTCAATCCGTCTGGCAGACTACCGTTTGATATGCTCCAAGAATATGGAGATGTCCCACCAACGACTTGTACCGTGCCATTATAATCCACATTCTTCATACCGTCTGGAAGACTAGTGGTAATAACCTGTAATGCTCCTGTGGCCGCAATGTTAACGGTGAAACCCTTGGTACCGCTCTTCTGCGCCGTCGAACTGTCTACAGCCTTGACTGTGAAGGTAAAGTCGCCAGCAGCAGTCGGCGAGCCTGTGATTACGCCAGTGGCGGCGTCCAAACTCAGACCAGTAGGCAAGTTGCCGGTAGTAACACTCCAAGTGTACGGAGCTTTACCGCCTATTGCGTTTAATGTAGTGTTGTAGGCAGTTCGTACCTCTCCGTTAGGCAGGCTGGGTGTGGTGATTTCGAGAGCACCCGGCGTTTTTGTCACGGTTAGTTTGATGACCGGTTTGAATATTATCTTACCGTTGCCGGTAATATTAATTGAATGAGCAGCATCGAAATCAAAAAGTATCACTGTGGCCTTGCCGGCGACGACATTGAAAGGCTGAACAAATTTCAGGTCACCGCTGGGAATAGTAGCTTCCTGCAGTGAACCCCCTGAAATAGCCACCTGGATTTTAGAAACTGCCATTCTAATCTGCGTATATTGCCCGGGAGCCAAGTCTCCGACTGCCAGTACCTGTTCCAATCCCTGAACCTTGAGCAGATCGAAGGTAGATGGACCACTTAAATTCAAAGTTATCCAGCCGCTATCGGAATCGGTTGTCGTAATGGTCGAGGTAGAAGTAGCCGTGGTCGTAGTAGTGGAAGTGCTGGATTGGGTTGTAGTTGGAGATGCAGAATTACCTGCTAAATGGATTTGCACACTGGTAACCGTAACCATGACACTGGTCACATCTTGATTGGGGGGAGCATCCGTCACCCGTACCTCAATACTGCCGGTCTGATTTGATGTAGACTGTGCAGCGCAACCAGCTAACACCATCGCAAGGATGGCGAAAATTGCGATAAAAACATAGAGAGCTGTTCTTTTCATGTTATACCTCCTATTTATTTTTGGTTTACTTATTTTCCATTTTATAGTTTACCGATAGGCACCACACTTCATTTTTTAAGGAATCTCCATTGTTTAGTTTATCTTTCGTCGTTACTTTTCTGATGACCCTTTTCGAGGGCCTTATTTCACTCCTTTTCCGGATAGATATTATGTTAACGGTCACATGCCTGATTTGTAAGTTTAGCAACAAAACCATGTAGATGTTATAAAGTTCCATGCGAATATATTACAAAAATACGAAATTTTCTGAAGGTGTTTCAAAGTCAAGATAAAAGAAAAAGGTTAGTCCGATTATGGAGGATTATTGCCAGATTCGTGATATACACGGATTTACAGTGGTAAATTCATCATGAAATGGTGTCAGTCTGGTTATGCTCTGATTAACCTGGGATTTAAGAAGGTATTTGCCCCCTCCCTGCGCATTCCCCGCCTTTACTACCGTAAGATCGTAAGTAAACCATGGTGTTACCATAGCAACCAAGGCGGTAAACTGTCATAATTGCTTTCTTCTGAATGTTCCACCGCGTGTTAGGTTAGGGTACCCATCCGGGTCTGGAGTGGGAGTAATAGACTAATGGCATAGCTGACTAAAATACGCTTGACTTCCTGCCTACTTTGTTACCGTGGAGCTTGGGAAAAAGACCTGTTACTGCCAGTCCTCCCGATTTAAAGAAAAATGTGCAGTTTCAAGATCCACTTTACAAAATAACGTTTTGTAAACTTCATTCTTTGTCAAGGTCGATTCGTGGCAGAGTTTGTAGATGCGTTTGACTAATATCAAACCTATTGGATTGATTTCTCAAGTATAAGGATATTTTTAATCTTTATTAAAGAACCATCAAACTCGATAATGCCTTCATCACGCATCAATCCCATCTCTCTTGAAAGCGATGGCCTGGGCATATTGAGATAATCCGCCAGCTCATGTCTTTTCATCGGAATTTTAAATATGATACCACCGCTTACTCGGGAAATATCAAGTAAATAGTTACTTACTTTGCTCCTGATACTCTTGGCTGATAGGTATTCAATTTTCTTATTCAACATTAACGCTCGATTCGATAATATTTTCAACATGTTCATAATCAGGGTACCGTGAGAGGCGCAGACATTAGAACAGGTATCAAGTATTTTATCCGGAGGGAGAAACAACAAAGAACTATCATCTTGGGCGATTACCGTTACGGGCCAAACTTTGTTGTCAGAAAAAGCAACCATCTCACCAAATATCGCGCCCGTATTTAAAATATCCAAAATAATCCGGTTACCGGAATAAGTTTCTTTGGTTAAAGCAACGCAGCCGCTCGCGACTATTCCAACGCCCTGAAACGGAGTTCCATAAAGGGCCACAATCTCCCGTTGTTTGCAGCGCTGAATCCTGGGTTTTAGACATTCCAGCATTATATTTAGTGACTCGGGGTTTATTCCCCGAAAAAGTGTGGAGGAGTTTAATGCTTCGTTCCATTCCTGATACATTGCAAAATATTCCTTAAGTTGGTAACAAGTGTTACCGCTTTCTATTCCCAATTGTATTACATTTGGGATATCAGAACAATATTATTAAAAGGAAAGGGGCAAATAAAATGACAGAGATGTTTTGTTTCCAGTGCGAACAAACGGCTAAAGGAACGGGTTGTACTATAAGTGGTGTCTGCGGGAAGAAACCAGAAGTAGCAGGTAAACATGATGAATTGACAGCTGCTCTGATCGGGTTAGCACGCGCCGCCGAAGGTAAGAATCACAATAAAAACACCGATGAATTGGTGATGCAAGGCCTTTTCACGACAGTGACTAATGTAAACTTCGACCCGGCACGACTAGACGAACTGAAAAAAATGGTCGAAAGTATGAAGACAAAACTTGGCGGGGCCAAAGATTTCGACCCCGCAACTCTTTTCCACGGGGACACGGACATTGTATCTCTTCGCTCAACCTTGCTTTTCGGACTGCGTGGGATGGCTGCCTATGCATGGCATGCCCACGTTCTGGGAAAAGATAACCCCGAAGTGACAGAAGGACTCTATAAAGGATTAAGGGCCATCGGACAGGAGCATAGCGTTGACGAGTGGCTTTCACTGATCATGGAATTAGGTCAGATGAACCTGAAATGTATGGCGTTGTTGGACGAAGCAAATACTTCAACCTATGGGCATCCGGTGCCGACCAAAGTCAGCATGAAAGTGGAGAAAGGACCTTTTATCGTCATTACCGGCCATGACCTGCTTGATTTGAAAGAACTTCTGGAGCAGACAAAGGGTAAAGGCATAAATATCTATACCCACGGTGAAATGCTGCCGGCACATGGTTATCCGGAACTAAAAAAGTATCCCCAACTTAAAGGTAATTACGGTACGGCCTGGCAAAACCAGCAGAAAGAATTTAATGATTTACCGGCACCCATTCTCTATACTACCAACTGTCTGATGCCTCCGAAAAGCACTTACTCAAATAATATCTTCACGACATCCGTTGTAGGTTATCCCGGGTTGAAACACATATCCGAAAAAGATGGGAAGAAGGATTTCTCCCCGATTATAAAAAAAGCCATTGAACTTGGTGGCTGGAAAGAGGACAAACAGTTTACCGGAATTAATGGTGGAACAGAAATGACCACCGGCTTTGCCCGTAATACTGTTATGGGTGTAGCTGATACCGTGATATCAGCAGTAAAATCGGGAGCAATTAAGCATTTCTTCCTCGTGGGAGGATGTGACGGTGCCAAGCCGGGACGTAATTATTACACGGATTTCGTCAAAAAAACTCCCGCGGACACGGTCGTGCTTACCCTGGCCTGTGGCAAATACCGCTTTAATGACCTCAATATCGGAGAAATCGGAGGCATCCCGCGTTTATTGGACATGGGGCAATGTAATGACGCGTATTCTGCAATTCAGGTTGCAGTCGCTTTAGCTGATGCTTTCAAATGCAGTGTTAACGAACTGCCGTTAACACTGGTGCTTTCCTGGTATGAACAGAAAGCAGTTATTATTTTGCTGACATTGCTTTCTCTGGGTTTAAAAAACATTTATCTGGGTCCAACACTGCCGGCGTTTATCTCTCCAAATATATTGAAAGTTCTGGTAGATAAATTCGACATCAAACCGGTAACTACGGCTGATGCAGATCTAAAAGCGATACTTGGTTGATTTGTTAAAGTAAAATAAGGGGGAGAAGTAAACCATGGCAATTAAGAATCATACTGATGCAAGCCTCATGGATAAAGCCGCCGATGTAGCTGCTCTGGTTGACTACCAGAGCAGTTCAGTGGTCAGCCGGACAATAATCGAGCGCAATACCGGCACGGTAACCCTCTTCGCTTTTGACAAGGGACAAGGCTTGAGTGAGCATACGGCACCGTTTGACGCCCTGGTACATGTTATAGAGGGTGAAGGGGTAATAACTATTGATGGTCATAGTATCAAACTGAAAATTGGCGAGGCCACCATAATGCCAGCAAACCGGCCACATGCGCTTAAGGCGGATACAAGGTTTAAGATGATGCTGGTGATGATAAGAGGTATTGAATAATTGATATGAATTTCCGGGGAAATTGCCAGACGACGGCGATGGGTATTATGCCTCATACGGATATTGGAAATGCACTCCAACTTTCCTTAAGTCTTGACATACCTTTCTGGCCGCAATTACCACGTGTTAGCTACATTGAAATCTTACCCAAAGGATGTGCAGCATCAATAGCTAAATTCCTGAAAAACGGAGGGATTATCTCCTGGGGGATTGTCCCAACCGATTCATTTGCTCTAGAACAGGAGTCTCCTGAAAAATTATTAGAGCTTTTACATAGATATCGGGCTACCATTGCCGCTAATTCCGATATTACGATAAAGCAGGTGGCTGAACAGGCACTAATCGCACCCGCCAGGTGTTGCCTTATGAATAGTCGACGGGTTGGGGCCAATAATGAGCAAGCCGTCAGGAATATAAGCGGTAGTTGTGTATTACAATCCGAAGAACGTTTGGTTGAAATGGCGTTTGAATATTTGAAAGTAATTTCTGATATTTTGAGAAAAGAGTTTGGTTTATATAATAGGTCATAATACGATAAAATGAATAGCGTCCAAATTGAAGTGTGTTTCACGCAAAATAGGGCAGGTAATCTTTATCTTATTTTCGTAATTCTTACCCGTGTAGTATTCGATATTAAAGCCATTAATGGGTTCTTTTACGCTTATTATTCAGATTGTGCCTTCTCTATCCCGGGTAGTGAATTCTATAGTCTTTTTCCCGCAATCGATTCGGGTACGTTCGTGAATACAAAACTCATTATAAAGTTCTTGTCCGCAACCGATTACTGCGGGTATCCCGAATTGCGCAGCTCTGATCGCCATGTGTGATGCCACTCCGCCGTATTTTGTAACCAGCGCAATAAGTTGACCTGAGAAAATCCAATCATAACCAGGATCGGCTGCTTCAAGAACAACAATCTTACCAAACAGATCTAGGGACGGGGAAGGACGGCTATCTTTAAGAATCACTATCGGGCCTTCAGCTTCACGCGTTGTGATAAAGTTGGGTTTTGACTTTGTGGGTCGTACCACGGCTAGATCATCCGCTTCTGTGATTAAAGCAGGAAGGTGAATACGGGCATCATTCTCCCATTCCACCTTTCGGAAACTTATATTTTCTACCCAGAACTGCTTCAATTGAGCCAGCCCAGGCTGTAGATTATTTGCCTCAATTATGTCGTCCACCGTTAAAAAGGACAACTCTACTCGGTTGAGACCCACAATTTCACCGAGATGCGCGATCTCTTCAAGGCAAGCGGAGAGAAGCGCTGAAAATTCAAATTTGGATTGTTCCCGTGCTTGAACAGCGACGGACACGAAGTTAAGGAACCTGTGGGGATCATCAGGAAGTCCAGACATCGCCAGGCATTTTGAGATACTGCTGTAGATGTCCGGTTTAAAATCAGCGGAATACTTGCGGCAACCGCCTTGTTCGTGCACATTGGTAATATTAATCAGTTCGGATTGATCATATCGGGGGCTGGTAATATCGTAGGTATGCGGACGGAGATGACCATATACTTTATTAAAATCAGCTTTGCTTAACCGCCCATTTGAAAGATCACGGATCGCAGCAACGACATTTGTCGCTGTTGTATCGATTGAACGCCAAAAGCTCTCATATTCATCATTGGATAATGCACCGGCGACGACCATCCGTCCAAGCAGATCTCTTGCCACAAATGCCATGCGGCTTAGTCTTGAAAACGAGAAAGTCCCCCTATCACGGCAATTTTCCAACGCTGCAACTATGTAATCAAGTTCAGCTAAATGACCATTAACGTCTTCCGTGGAAAGAGAGGAACGCTGCAGCCAATTCATCAATTTTTTTCTCCGCAGCATGTCTTCGTCAAGTATAGTCTGGACATTCGTCAGATGTGAAGACGTCAGTGTAGTCAGCGCGTTTTCAATAAAAGCTACTTCCCGCGCCGGGAATCCGGCATCCGCCAGAACCTGCGTTCTCGCGGGCCGAACTACATCCGCACAGGTAAACATAACTTCAAATTCAACCTTATCATGAAGTTCCGGATTGTTACGTAAAAAATCAATACGATTTTTCACCAGTCGCCGCGCGAGTGAATCTGATAATGAAGCAGGACAAAGAGATTCAAAAGATGCCTCGACATTGATATAGGGGTAACCAGCAATATCGTCTATCAATTCTTTTGGGGTTGCATCTCTGTATCCCAACGATGCTCTCGCCTTCGCCCAGGTCCCATTAGCGATCAGAAACCTATAAAGTGAGGAATCTAAAGGCTTTGGATGTTCCCCGAGCATTTCGGCGGGATTCCAGTCTGCCATATTAGACCAAATAGTTGAACTGTGACTGCGAATAAACCCCTGCGCGAGGCGTATTTTCTGAGTTATCCCGGTTTCCGTTTGCAGTGTTATCCGATATGTGGCAGGCAATTGCCTTGCCTGGAAGATGTGAACCAATTTATCTCCAGTTAATGCGAATTCAATAACCAGATTGTTGGTATCGAGTAAAAGCTCTATTGACCTGATTGCTTTAGCGATAGCATTCCACGGAGGGGGAATTCTCACCCCTTTCCGAAAAATATAGGCTTTCTTACAGGCGTATCCCCCGGTCACGGTATCCGTGCGTCCGGTTTCGTCATCATATTCAACCAAATAATAGGGATTTTCAGAGTTCTGTTCATGAGACGTGATGAGGCCGCTCATAAGGGGGGCAAGAACCTGCCTTTGTATGAGTACTTCGTTAAGTTCATTAATGCCACCGCCGTGAACATCTCGTTGATAGGAAGATATAACCTTTTCTACCGCGGTTGAGATCTTTTCGTCTGAGTCCATTGGCACATTGAGTTCCGTGTGATAAGTACCAGGCGGCATGCTGTCCGCGCTGTCTTCAGTGAGGGCAGCACTTCTTACTACTATCACTGGCCCAAGATTCTTGCGTTGTATCCCGTTCAGTACTTTTCGGGGAAATAGCCTCCATTCATGGACACTGAAAATCAAAAATGGATCAATAACGAATCCTTTTTGATGTTTTTCTAGCATCTTTAACATGAGCGCTTTAGAAACAGACTGATCGTTTAACATGGTATTTTCCACCGATTCTTTAGATCGCGTCAAGAGTCAATCACTCAACAAGTTGATTTACTATGGCTTTGATATTTTCTAATTTACTCTTTTCCCCCAATTGGCGCAAACTTAAAAAATCGCTTTCTGATTGAAACAATTGACGTGATAGGGTTGGCACTGGTAGACTTCCACCATTCCCCATGGATAAAGAGACCAGATAGAATGATATTGATAAAAAGTGTAGTAAAAGATTTACACTCTGGGGGAGCCGGGGGAGGGATGAAATCACAGGTTCCATATTTTCCTCCGGATTTTATCCACTATGTGTTTAGTCGATTATTGCGACAAACGTTTCTTGAATACCACGTGCCGTCATTTCTGACGTTAGCACGTGGTATTCAACTTACCAATTTAGTATCGATAGGGGGAAACTAGACCCAACCGCGCAGTTTCATCGCTTCAACTACACGCCCTACTGCCAGCACATAAGCTGCCTGTCTCATATTGATCTTGAATTTTTTACTTGTTTCCAGTACGGATAGATAAGCTGCCGTCATCTTTTTGTCCAAACGCTCATAGACGACATCTTCTTCCCAATAATACATATCGAAGTTCTGTACCATTTCAAAATAGGAAACAGTCACGCCGCCGGCATTGCATAGGAAATCAGGAATCACATGCACACCGTTCTTGTAGAGGATTTCATCAGCTTCTGGTGTGGTTGGCCCGTTCGCCAGTTCTGCCACAATTTTCGCTTTGATTTTACCGGCATTCTTTTCGGTAATGACATTCTCAATTGCTGCCGGGATAAGAATATCTACATCCAGAGTCAGGATTTCTTCATTGGTAATCTGCCGGCCTTCTTTCATATTGCAGACAGAATTGGTATCTTTTTTGCATTTCATGGCTTTTTCCGGATCCAGACCTTTCTCACAGCAACGGCCGCCTCTGCTGTCGGAAACCGCAATGATTTTTGAACCGAACATATCCTGGCATAATTTGGCGGCATAATAGCCGGCATTGCCGTAACCCTGAACAGCAACAGTGGCTTTGCTCAGGTCGATTTTCAAAGCTTTGGCCGCTTCACGGATGGTAAACATACCGCCGCGGGCCGTGGCATCGCCTCGGCCTTTCGAACCGCCGATAGCGAGGGGTTTCCCAGTGATTACACCGAACTGGCTTTTACCGGTAATGATAGAATACTCATCCATCATCCATGCCATAATTTGCGGAGTGGTGTAAACATCTGGCGCGGGTACATCTCTCTCTGGACCGATGAATTGAAAAACATTCCGTATATAGGCGCGGCTTAATCTTTCCAGTTCGCCGGCAGATAACGATTTCGGGTCGCAGATGATGCCGCCCTTACCGCCGCCTAGCGGGATATCAACCATAGAGCATTTCCAGGTCATCCAGGCTGAGAGTGCGCGGACGGTGTCGATTGTCTCCTCTGGATGGAAACGGATGCCGCCCTTGGCAGGACCACGCGCATCATTGTACTGGACGCGGAATCCTTCAAACATTTTGGTAGAACCGTTATCCATTTTTACTGGCATGAAGAAATGCAGTTCACGCATCGGGTGTTTTAAAACTGCCGTAATCTGCGGGTCAAGCTTAAGAATTTTTGCGCAGGTGTCAATTTGCGCCTGTACGATTTCGAAAGAATTTAATTGTTTTGCCACTTTGTATCACTCCTTTTTCAATTTATAAAAACAAATTTAATATCTTAAAGGTCACTGTTTCTTTTATCTTTTTGCCGATACGCTTCACTCCTTAAGGTATTAATATTTTCAGGAAACCAGGTTATCGATGCCGGTCAAACTCTGGTAACTGACCACCGTACTCATGGCATGGCTATCAGACGGGATGCCCGCTTCTTCAGCAGCGGCTACAGGATTTAGACCGCCCTTTAAAATAATTCCGATACGGTTGAGTTCGATCGAAACCTCGCAAACGGGTTCACTTGCATTACCCATCATTAACAGCCCACCAATGCCGGCCTCTTTCAGTTGGGTAACGACATTTTCCACCACCGGACGGCATAATGCGGGAACGTCCCGGTAATTAGCCAGGAGTTTCCCTTCACCTTTCTTCACTACTTCCAGCACCGAAGTCATTCTGGCTCTGATAAAAATCTCGGACGGGTCCATGGACGACCCAGAGTAATTTATTAATTCCACAAATCGCAGGGGCTTATGATTCCGGATTTCCATCATTCCCCCGAAACGCGAATCAATGGGAACACCGGCCTTCAGCAGTGTGCCGTTAATTACAACACTACATACCGTTGCCAGTGCGATTTTACCTTTAGGGACGATCCCGTCGCCGATTTTTTCGCCAGCACGGGCAGTCAATACTAGGTTACTGACGCAATAACCCCTCTCAAATACTGGTTTCATCACTTTCAGCGCTTCCGCGAACCGTTCTTCCGGGAAAAAAGATACGTTTACCGGTACCAGGCCGGCACGCCGAGTGGGGTCAAAACTAGTACGAAAAGCCAATAGTTCGATGCGGGAGATCGCGAAACCTACTTTATCTCTGACGAGAGCGCTCTTCAACTCTTCCGCTCCGCCATCTGTAATCAAACGTCCTTCACGGCCAATCAGTCTCGTTAAACCACGTTCATCCATAATTTTCAAATGGTAACGAACCGCGCGCTCACCAAGTTCGATTCCGTAAGACTTCAAATGCTGCGCAATAATCCTTGCGCCAAGAGGCTCCTTGGATTCCTGCAATACTTTTAAAATAGCGATCACTTTTCTCTTGGCGTTTTCAACTTCTGTGCCGATCATTTTTACATTACCTTTTCAAACGGCAACCGTTTTCCTAGTGGCATTTATTGTTAGTGTTTTTAATCATAAAATAAATTGTTAATCGGTGTCAATATTTGATGCTAAAACAGCAATTACTATTTGGTTGATTCCGTGTTTCTCTTATGGTAAAGTTGGGACGTGAGGGTTTTTCCTTTCGTCATTATACGTTCGGAGAATCAGTGAATAATTATGATCAAAATTTCTCCAATTATCGTAAACAGCGGCTCTTTACAGCTTGATGAACTTCTACAAGGACTTCGCCCCGGCGATAATGTAGTCTGGCAAATTGACCGACTAGAAGATTATTCCCATTTTGCGGAGTTGTTTGCTGACCAAGCGATTCATAATAAATCCAATTGTGTCTATTTCAGATTTGCATCACACCCTCAAGTAGTAAAAAAACGTCACGGAATAACCATGTTCGAAATTGATCCGACTCCGGGCTTTGATTATTTCAGCGGTAAAGTACACGAGATAATTGAGAGGCAGGGTAAAGATACACTTTACATCTTTGATAACCTGTCTGCTTTGGTCGGTGAATGGGCCACTGATGAATTATTGGCGAACTTTTATCAGGTAACCTGTCCCTTTATCTTCGAACTGAACGACCTCGCTTATTTTGCATTGACGCGCGGGCGTCACAGCCACAGCACAATTGCCAGAATACGAGATACCACGCAAATCCTGCTTGATGTTTACCACATTGAAGATAATACCTATATTCATCCCTTAAAAGTTTGGGGACGATATTCTCCCCAAATGTTTATACCTCATCTGGTGGGTCAGACGACATGGCAGGCCATTTTTCAGAGCGGGGATGCTGCTTCGTTGCTGGCCGCCTCCGGCAAACGCCTGGTTAACACCATACCTGATTCCACAGCACCGTGGAATAGCGTCTACCGCAAACTCACTCAATATAGAGAAAATACAGCGGACTTACCGAATGTTTCCTCTGAATTTATGGTCCTGAAGCGTGAACTTTCAAGAATGATGCTGGGAAATAATTCTAAGCTCAATAAATTATCCGACCGCTACTTGATTGCAGAAGACCTCTTCAACATCAGAGAACGGCTGATAGGTTCAGGACAAATTGGAGGCAAGGCAGTCGGAATGTTGCTTGCACGGCGGATTTTACAAGAAGAACCCGGCAAAATCGATTTTTCCGAGATATTGGAAGAACATGATTCCTTTTATCTAGGTTCAGATGTCTTTTTCACCTTTCTGGTAAATAATGACCTTTTCCGTCTCCGTCTGCAATTATCTAAAAACCAGCAACTATCCAGAGAGGAATTCGAAAAAGTCGAAAAGTTATTCCTTGAAGGACAGTTCCCAAAGGAGACGGTGGAGCAGCTCCGGGATATGTTAGATTATTACGGCCAGGCGCCGATTATCGTCCGTTCCAGCAGTCTGCTGGAAGACAGTTTTACAAATTCCTTTGCCGGTAAATACCGCAGCGAGTTTCTAGCCAACCAGGGTAACCCTGAAGAACGCATGGAAGCCTTTTTAAGAGCGTTGAAACTGGTATACGCCAGTGCTGTAAATCCAGATGTTTTATCATATCGCAGAAAACAGGGGTTGACTGAAGGCGATGAACAGATGGCAATACTGGTGCAACGGGTTTCCGGGATGCCTTACAAGCACTACTTTTTCCCAAGCTTGGCCGGGGTGGCCTTCTCGCGGAATCTGTATGCTTGGACGAGCCGCATTGACCCGAAGAAAGGGATGATACGGCTGGTATTCGGGCTGGGCACCCGCGCAGTAAATCGTGTCGGCCGCGATTACCCCCGGATGATCGCAGTCAGTCACCCGGAGCTCAGACCTGAGGTAGGGACTCAAATAGTCAAATATTCACAGAAAAATGCCGATGTGATAGACCTGAAAGCCAACCAGTTCTTGACCGAATCCCTTGCAGTAATCCTGAAGGATGGCGATTACCCTAATATTGAGTTACTGATTTCTTCTATGACAGACGGCTACCTCCATGATATCCAGTATTCAGAGACAATAGATAAAGACATGGTGCTGGCTTTTGATAACCTGATTAAACGGACAAATCTGGTTAAAATATTCAGTGAGATGCTGGTAAAACTGGAAAAAGCATGGGAACAACCGGTTGATATCGAGTTCACCGCGCATATCGACGCGCTACGAGATATCAAAATCAATCTGTTACAATGCCGCGCCTTACAATTACCAAAAACATCGGGAACTACCATCACAATTCCTAAAAACATACCACTGAAACTTGTTTTATTCCAGTCCAATCTGACAATAAGCGCCGGTGTAGTAAATGACCTGCGGTACATTGTCTACGTTGACCCCAAGAAATATGCTAGCATCAACTCAATTGATAAAAAATCAATAGGACGGGTCATCGGGAAAATCAATGAGATTCTTGGTAATAAAGACGGCAGAATTATGTTAATGGGACCGGGACGGTGGGGCAGCACCAACATCGAATTGGGTATTAACGTTAGCTATGCAGACATCGACAATACTGCAGTTCTGGTAGAAATGGCTCATGAAAAGGCAGGGTATGAGCCGGAGTTATCTTTCGGAACACACTTTTTCCTGGACCTCGTTGAAGCGGAAATAATGTATATCCCGATTTACCCCAATGACGAAAAAACCAATTTTAATGCCCGCTTCTTCGAAGACACCTCGAGTATCTTCAATGAAATACTTCCTGGATTCAGTGTTTTCGCTGGCGTGATTCGTGTAATCGAGATTCCATCCGGCGTGGCAGTTGTCGTTGACCCAAAGACCAGAAATGCTATTTGTTTCCTGCAAAAACCTTGAATTAACGTTATAGGCATTATTGGTAAGACCATATTGTACCGCTATGAGTTTCTTACGGCATATTCTGTCCCATTATTCTTTCTGTTTCATCGGTAAGGTAAACAGTTGATTCTTCCCGGTTCCCATATCCTTAGCGGACACGTTTACCATCATATTTACATCAACATCAAAGGTTACTTCTATTTGGGGTACACCTGCCAGAGCAGGAAGAATATCTCTTAATTCAAGGTTACTTAGCAGGTTATTCTCTGACGTCTTTTCGCTTTCTCCTTGATAGATACTAAAGGTTATTGTTAATTGGTTATTTTCTGTTGTGGTAAACTTATGTGATTTGCTCGTTGGTATGGCGGTATTTTTAATTATCATTGGGGAGAATATGTCACCCTTTAGTCCTATTCCGTATAAACTTGGGATTACATCCAGTAATAATATTTCTTTTGACTTGCCGTTAATTACACTAGCCCAGAGAGCATCACCCTGAGCGACACCGATTTCCACATCCACTCCGGTAGCTGGCTCCACCCCAAGCTCTTTTCTAACACGCTCTCTTACAAAAGGAATACGACTACTGCCTCCCAACAAAAGCAAGGAATTAACAACAGAGTATCTTGAAGCGGTAATAAAGGGGGCCAAACTATGAAGATGGAGCATCGGTTAACCTACCTTGAGCTGAAATGGGTAGCACAGAAGCCCGGGTGTAATGTTACATTGTTTATCGTGGTCCCAGAAGATTGCCAGGATGGGCCGTTCGATTCCGAATCCTACAGACCCGGTAATGATGAAATAGAAAAATACATTAAGAACTTGAAAAGCGAAGGCAACTGTCGGGGTTGTCAGGGTTCTTGTGCCATAGATTGGTCACCGGAATGGTTCAATAATCATACTATTGGCGGAGAACGAATATCTTCGTCTCTTGGGCCTAATATATTCTGGATGTTCTATGCAGATGCCGAAATACCATAATTGTGTCGCCGCATCATGAATGGTGAAAGAGAACCTGCGTCGGACGGCCCGAAATAAACCGGTTAATTGCACTATCGTAAAATAATATTAATTTATCTATTCTTAGATTCCCCAGGCCAAGCCGTTAAAACCGTCAGTTTTTATTAGCAAGTTCTAATTTGCAGGATAGCACCCATACTAACATTCCGGCAAGATGCGGACTTACAGTTCCGCCACCATCAAGCTTAACTAAATATTCTCGCCGATGTTCTTTGTTCGGCAAAGACTCTATGGTACCTGTTTGATCTTGAAGGTTTCTGTTTGACGGGAAATTACCGGCAATGCGAACGTAGCTTCCTATATCGATTTTCATTTTGGGAACTCCTCGTTTTTGTTTCCGCACCTTTATTAGAGTTTAATGAATTGTTACTGCGGCCGGGGGGCAGGAAGCACTTGACCTGATTAGCTCGGCATCACCAGACATCATGTTATTGGATATTATTATGCCTGGGATAGATGGTTTTGAGGTGTTGAAAAAAATGCACACCATTTCGCCTTTGCCGGTTATCGCCTTCAGTGCCGGACCGGAGAACGCTCAGAAAGCTATGAGCCTCGGGGCTAAGGATTTTATTGCCAAGCCATTTGATGTGGACTTGTTGGTAAATAAAATAAAGGTGCTGTTGGACCACCACAAATAGTTTATCGGCTCAACATAAGCCTAAGTCCTCGCCGGCTTAATCTTAGGGATCGTGAACAAAAATGTAGAACCCTCTCCCCGCTTTGATTCTACCCAGATGC
>Ga0265316_10003270_pt1 | contig 16452 bp, 8 predicted proteins | sample 4522metaG_FD_202092 | JGI IMG/M metagenome (GOLD analysis project Ga0265316, IMG submission 202092) | Rhizosphere microbial communities from Carex aquatilis grown in University of Washington, Seatle, WA, United States - 4-5-22 metaG | ecosystem: Host-associated > Plants > Roots > Rhizosphere >...
AGAATCCACGACCTCTGGTGGTATAGCCATAAATTTCATAATATTTTACGTTAAAAATATTCTCTGACTTTAAACTTAAAGTAGTTTCTTTGAATATTTTATAATTAAAGATGAGATCAACCAACGTATAATCATTAATACTCTTACTGTCTAATGCTCCATAGGGTCCTGATCCAGGATTATAGTAAACATCATTACGTGGTCCAACGTATTTAAAATTCATCCCAAGTGATAATTTTTTGTAAGGTTTGTAAGTCAATCCAATATTTGCCATACTTGGTCTTCGAACCAGGCCATTATTTGTCACATCTTTATTTAAAAAAGCGCCATTAGAATATAACTGTACATAATTATTTTGTGCATGCGAATTGTTAATTGCTGAAGGATTATATTCCAGTTTACCATTTACAAGGCTAAGATTACCAAAAACCGATATTCTTTCAGATACTTTTGAATTGATGGCAATTTCAACTCCCTGTGTCGTTTGTTTTCCTATATTTAAATAGGTATCACCCATATAGTCCCCATATCCTAATGAGTCTATATTTTTATTTTTATTCCATAAATAAACATAATCAATATTATTTTTAACCACGGTATTGAAATAACAAATGCTGTAGGTTATATTTTCGTTAATTTTTTGTTTGAACCCAAACTCAAATGATGCAGAAGTTTCGGGTTTTAATGTTTTGTTTCCTCTTGTAATGCCTGAGTTAAAATCTTTATCGGGTGAATAAAGCTGGTAGAGCGAAGGAGCATTAAAACCTGTAGAGTATGAAATGTAAAACAATCCGTTATCATTGATTTTCAAGGTAGGATTAATTTCATAGGTAACATTATTACCAAAGAATTGATGATGTGTGTTTCTTATTCCAAAGCCCAATCCAATCATATTTAATTTCTCATTTACCAGGCTTCCGTTAACATCAAAGTGAGCAAATTGATTAATTGTCAAGGCTTGAATTAAAAGGCTATCAAGATTTGTGCTAAGTTCATAGGGGCCATAAGCACTTGAAGAATAATAATAGGAGCTAAATGTCATACTCTCTTTTAGAATTCCACCCCCGATTGTTGCATCAAATCCCTTTAATTTATAATTGTACTGAATTTCATTATTAATGACATTTGCTTTATAATTGCTAGATGAATATGTGTGATCATATAAACCAGTAGAATTAACTAATGAAGAATCGTCAACTGAAGTTCTTTGCAAATTGGTGAGACCTCCGATATAGCTTACCTCCGAATTTGCATTTATTTTATAACTTCCTCCATAAGTAAATAAGTTTCTTTTAAAATTAGTATAGAAATTGTTATCGTCAATATATGCTCCTTTATCCAAATCAGACCTTTGATTTATATTTTTGTAAGATACAAATGCATCAAACAGGTTAGTTTTGTATCCTATTTTCCCGACCCAATCAGTCTTATTGAAATTGTCTCTATCCCGGTGAGTATGCATATAGTCAGTAGGTTTTGTAACTGTATCAACTGTTGCATCGAGGCCATTGACTTTTGTATTGTATACTTCCGCATTGTAGTATAAACCTGTATTGGTAGTATAGTTTAAAAGAATATTTTCATTCATTGCAGATGTTCCGGGGCCAAAATTACCTGCTTTCATTTCAATATCAGAGTGGAACCCGGGTGTTAAATTTTTCCTGGTAATGATATTAATGACCCCACCAATAGCGGACGAACCATAAAATGTACTATGCGAACCCCTAACGATTTCTATTCTATCTATGTTAATAAGTGACAATTCCGATAAATTTATTCCGTTATCGGTGGATGAAGGGTCGGATATTTTTATTCCATCTATTAATATTGAAGTTTGATTGCTGTTGGCACCACGGCAGAAAATGCTTTGAATCTGTCCGGGAGTCTGATTATTACCAACAATATAAATTCCTTCAGATTGTGAAAGCGCCTCAGAAACATTATCAACTCCAATACTTTTTAATTTCTCACCAGATATTAAACTAATACTCCGGCCCACATCCAATGGATTTTTTTCACTTCGTGTTGCCGTAATTACAACTTCTTTAAGCAATTGTATTTTTGTGGTATCCATTTGTTGAGCATTTATACTCTGAAACGGAAATGCCAATACAAATCCTGCAATCATAATGATTGTTTCATTTTTTTTCTCCTTTTTCATTTATAACAATTTAAAATGTTAAACAAAGGAGTAAAAAGTAACAAGGGAAAGATAATTTAAAAATTTTCCATCCTTAGCTTTTTACCCGAAGCATTAAACTAATAGTTTTCGGCAGGTCTTCTGACTTGCTCCCTCCTGAGGCGCCTTCCCATCCCGCCTTTGGCGGGACAGTGGCAAAGGTTGCCCGGAGTCAATTGGAGCTTACAGCAGCGGGTACTGTTCCCGATTTACACGGGATTCCCTCTTGCTATGGTATCGGATGACACCACATGCACCAAAAACATGAGCAAATGTAAAAATATATTTATTGTTTTATGAAATGTTTTCTTAACTTTTTGTCAACAAGTGCATAACTTAAAGAGGATAAATAATTTGAGATTGAAAAAAACTGAAGTTGTGAATGGTGGAGATGTGAATGGAGAAGTTGTGAAATTCTGAAGTTCTGAAAATCGGAATAACTGTAGATTTGAGAATTTATAACTAATTCAGAACTTCAGGACTTCAGAACTTCAGAACTTCAGGTATTTCCCTTCATCTAAAAACTTCTATATTTGTAATAGAAAAAACATCAAAATGCGAAGAAAAGACAAGGAAATAACCGATAAAAAAATTATTGAAGAAATTTTATCAAAGTCGGTATTATGCAGGATTGCTATGATTGATGATGGGAGACCTTATATAGTTCCTTTGAATTACGGATATTTTAATAATGAATTGTATTTTCATTCTGCGTTAACGGGTAAAAAAATAGAGTTATTAAAACTAAATAAGAATGTTTGTTTTGAAATTGAATATAGCACTGAAATTATCAAAGCAGATGTTTCATGCAAATGGAGCATGCGGTATAGATCATTGATTGGATATGGAACAATTGAAATAATTGAAAACAATGATCAAAAGAGGCATGGTTTGGATATCATTATGGCGCAAAACGGGAAAAGTCTCAACAATATTTACGAGGAAAAACAGATAAATAACCTATTAATTCTGAAGTTAAAAATCGATGAGATTTCATGTAAACAATCAGGTAATTGGAATTAATAGAATTCTAACTTTAATAACGAAGTTTTGATTAAGGCAAATTCATTTCTTTATATTCATTGCTCGGTTATGTGAGCAAGTAAAAACCCGAAGGGTTGACATATTTATAGAGATGCTATAGCATTTTTGCATTAAACCCTGAAAGGGTGAAATATTCAAAATAAATTATAAAATATGGCAGGAACATTCAGTCAGATTTACATCCAGGTTATTTTTAGTCCACTCATGCATGAAAATATTATTAAAAGTAATTGGTGCGATGAACTTTATAAATATATTGGTGGAATTGTCAAAAATAAAGGTCAGAAGCTTATTGCAATCAATGGCATGCCTGACCATATTCATATTTTTATAGGTATAAAGCCATCAATAGCCGTTTCTGATCTGGTAAGAGATATTAAGAACAATTCAAGCAATTTCATTAATGAAAAGAAATTTGTACAAGGAAAATTTTCATGGCAAGAGGGATATGGCGCATTCTCATATAGCCATTCACAAATAAATTCGGTGTATCAGTATGTCCTGAATCAGAAAGAGCATCATAGAAAGAAGTCATTCAAAGAAGAATACATGGAATTGCTTATGAAATTTGAAATTGATTTTGATGATAAATATTTGTTTGAATGGTTAGAATATTGATATCACCCCTTCGGGGTTAAATTAATCAGTAGATTTGTATGCTATAAATATTTCAACCCTTCGGGTTTAAGTAATCAATCAATTTGTTACTTCAAATAATCCTGCCGTTGGTTTTCTAAACAAACAGTAAATTTGTTTACTATAAATATATAAACCTTATGGGTTTAATATAATTACAATGTACTATTATTCTCTTTTTAAGTATTTATAGTAAAGTGTAATTTTAAAACATTCAAAAGTTTTTAAAAAGTTCTGATTAAATAAAATTGTTAAGCATCTATAACAATCCGAATAAATCGAAGTTCAATTCAATTTAAGTATTGCTAAGTTATACAACTACACAAAAACCCGAAGGGTTGACATATTTATAGAGATGCTATAGTATTTTTGCATTAAACCCTGAAAGGGTGAAATATTCAACATTTACAAAAATTAGAACTTGAATAATTCGAATGCCAACAAAGGTTTTAATGCAAATAAGGTGAAATTCTCACATTTTTATCAGTCTCTACTTTAACCCTGAATTCCCAGCCTCCCATGCCCTGGGAGATTTTAACCAGCAGAATATTTGTGCCTTTTTTCAATTGCCCTTCAGCAATATCTTCAGGACCGTTGAAAGCCCTGAAAACGTTATTTGAAAATATTTTCTTGTGGTTCAGAAATACCTCATTGCCATCATCGGAATTGATCATAAATTTTACCTTCTGGTCAATATCTGAATGAATATAAGCCAAAGCATAAGCAATTGCGAATTGCGATTTGTAAATTTCATTTAAATCAACTACTCCGTCTATTCTTGCTTTTGAAGGTTGCCAGCCAATTTGCTTGCCGGATTTTCCGAAAAAAGTTTTTATTGTGTCAATTACCGTTTCCTGTTCTGGAGTATAAATATATGACGCTATATTTTTTGCACTATCAAATTCAAATGGACCTATTGTTTTCCAATCCGGAATTGAGGGTAAAATATCCTTAAGCATCGATTTGAAATTTATTTTCTTCTTATCAACAAGAGTATTAATCAAGATAAACCTTGAGGTTTTCATTCCAAAACCTAGTGGCTTCATATCTATATTGAAATTTTCCATTGCCGGGCTATTGCTATCTATATTTGATTTTGCAATGTTTTTATTCTCATCCCCATAAGTATCCATGATGTTGAGTGATAGATTCGAATTGCTATAGCTACTGCTTTTAAGAGTGGTTAGCTGGAAATTGTCGTAGCTTATATTAATACCTGAAATAAAAGCCAGCACGTTTAAAAAATCATTTGTATTACCCTTGTTTGCATAAGCAGTTAGAATTTCATAATTAGACTTTTTCTGTAAATTGGAATCAATCATTCCGTTTCTTCTTCTTTCATAATTATCTTCAGTTAATTTTTTATATTCAATTTCAGGTGCAACAATTATTACTTTAACTTTTTTGAGAATTGAAATAGAATTCACAGTAACAATATTCATCTGCTTTTCAAAATCATAGGCGCTTTTAAATCTTCTTCCATTAACTTTTATCCATTCAGCTTTTTGGGTGCAGGGAAACTCAACAATATAAATACGCTTGTTCATTTGGTCCTTGAATATGCCTTTTGTGCCCTGAATAATTAGTTCACTTGTATCACCGGTTCTTTTATAATTCAAAGATGTAAGAGCATATTTCCCGTTGTTGTACTCCTGACTCAAACCGTCATCTTCATAAAGAGTAAATGAACCTGTTTGTTTGTCAATTCCGGGAAATGTACGCACAACAAGAGTATCAAGGGGAGTGCTTGCCATGTGTTGTTTGAATGGCTGCATAGGGATAGGAATTCCACCTTTAACAAAAATGGGGAATTCATTTATATCGGCCCATACTGATACAGGTTGTTTATTCCCGCTGTATTTTTCATTGGTAAAAAGGTTAAACCAGTTACCTTCTGGAAACCAGATATTCTGAAATGCTACCTTGTTTTTACCAGTACCGGGAGATACAATAGGAGCAACAAGAATGGAGGTTCCAAAGAAATATTGCTGTGGACATTTATAAGCAGCACCATTTTCTGGATATTCAATATACATTGGACATGTAAGGGGCAATGATTCGTTAATTGAATTCCAGGCACTGGAATATATGTACGGAAATAACTCGGATCTCAAATGAAATGCAAGATACATGGAATGCAGATATTCTGGTTTATATTTCCAGGGTCGCTTGTCCATATTTGGATCGCGTGTTGAATGAAGTCGCAGAGCCGCACTAACGGCACCAAATTGCACCCAACGTGTGTTAGTTTCCTGGTCGAAATTGCCTGTATGGCCTCCAATATCATGGGACCAGAAAAAGCATCCGACATTTCCTGCCGTTGACGTGAATGGCACTTCAAAAGCAAGCATCGGCCAAACTGCAACCGCATCTCCTGAAAAATGTATGGGATAACGGTGATCCCCCCAGCCACCCCATCTACTGAATGATTGTCCCCGCATACCATTTTCACTTGCATTTTGATAAAAGCACCGGTTGAGCCATTCGAGGTTCTTCAAATCAGGAATCCCTTTGGTGTATTCATATTGCTGCCAATCTAGCCACCAGAAATCAACACCCGATTTACGTAACGGATCCAACATGATTTTATAAATATTCTTCATATATTTTTTGTCTGAGGCATCAAATGGAAGTGTGGGCAAAGCGGTATCTGCTAATCCTTTTAGGTTAACTCCCATTTTTCTCATAAAGTCCCGGTATTTGTCTTCATGCGGCTTTACACCATCTGCAGGATGAAGGTTCATAGTCACTGCCAAATTTTGTGCATGGAACCATTTTAAGAGTTTCTCAGGCTCAGGCAACAATTTTCGGTTCCACGACCAACCCGTCCATCCGTCCTTATGCCAATCCATATCCATTACCATAATATCCAACGGAAAATTGTAATTTTTGTACTCGTTGACGATTTGCTTATAATCCTCCTGATTGTATGGCCAATAACGTGAATACCAGGATCCAAAAACATACTTACGGGGCAGGGGAACTTTACCTCCAATAGTTGTCAACGCTTTTAAAGCTGCTTTATAGTCTGTTCCATAACCAAAGAAATACCAGTCTGTACCTGCATCGGCCGGACGACTTTTTACCCAAAAATTTGATATTAGAGGTCTCCTGGAATCATCGAGAACATACCAGCCATCTCTGGAAAGAACGCCTTCACCCAGATCAACTTTACCGGACATACCATCAACGGTTCTAAGTGTGCCACCTAAATTTTCTTTGTTTTTCATTCCCGGAGTCCAACGCACTACATCCTCACCTTTTAAAACATGAATTTCAAGGTTTTCAGGCGAAAAGGGTTTTCCGTTTGGTTTATAGATGAGTTTTATCCTGGCAGTTTTGATTATGGTTTTACCTTCGGCTTGGATGAATACAAAATGATTGAACCTGGCTTTTCTATTTGCAGCAAACAAAGAGGGTTCATTAATGAATTTACCATTTTCTGAATATTCCAGGCGGATACATTCAGGAGTTATTACCGTGAAACGTGCTTTATTATCTATTATTTTTGGATTTTTATTGCAAGAAGGAAAGAGAAACAACACGCTAACAAGGACTATATTGGTAAACGTTTTCATGGGCATGCTTTTTAAATTATTTAACCGCTAAAACGCAAAGACGCTAAAATTTAAAGAAAATAAATATAAAAAATCTTAGTGACTTTGCGCCTCTGCGGTTAATAATAATTATTCTACAAATTGCTTGGCATAATATTTAGCGGTAAGTTTTTCACCAGTGGCACGTTTTATCATATCGTTCCAGAAGTATTTGTCCCCGGGTTCAAAAACCTTCTTTTTCAAATATTCACCTACTTCTGGTTTTTTGTAGTAACTAACCATGTTATAGTCAATATTACCCTTAAGGACACTGTCACAAATATAACAGTTTATCTGTGAAGCTAGAAGATCGCCTAATAAGTAATTATGGTAATAACATGGAGAAGTGGCTATATGAATTTTCGATGCCCAGTCCGGCTCATTGCGCCCTTCAGGTTTTTTAATCATCTGGTATTTTTCAACCAGTGCCCACCACAATGTATTTAAATCCTGGTCAGGATTTTCATATAAACTTTTTTCAAACCGGTACATTACCTGTGACCAGCGACTGAAAACCAATTCTTCTAACCTTAGACTTTTCGAGCAATCGCCTTCAATCTGTTTTTTTTCTTTATCTGATATCCCGGTCATATCCTGAATCCACTGTGGATTTTTTGACAACCTGCCAAACATCATTGCAATTGCTTCAGTTGTAAAAATATGAGCAGGTTGACGCAAAACGTAAGGTAAATCGCGATTTATGAATTTAAAATAAATGGCATGGCCGAATTCGTGAAGCATTGTATTCATCCAGTATGAATTTGGTTTTGTATTGCTCAGAACACGTATATCACTTAGGTTGTCAATATCTGTGCAAAAAGCATGCTGGCATTTGCCTGGTTTTTCATATAAATCACTTTTGACAACCAAATCATTAATCGGTAGATTAATGCTTGCATAGTAATTTGTCGTAAGTTTCTCAAGATCCTGATTTTTATAATATTTATCCAGGTCGACTTTATAAATTTTTGGTGCTTCCTGAAAAAACCTGTTTTGGTAGTGCCAGGGCATGAGTTTATCAATACTTACATTATCCCTTGTGGCCAGAAAACTATCTACTTCTGCTTTTGCTTTTATAAAAGATCCTTTTGTAAGAGAATCCAGTTCATTGAAAAGATTGTCAATTTCTTCAGGATTTTGTTCATTAGTAAATAAACTCATTTCATGAAAATTCTTAAATCCCAATTCTTTTGCCAACTGGTTCCTTTTTTTTACAAGATTTATAATATCTGAAGCTACAAAAGTCCCTATTTTTTTGTGAGCTTCCCAGGCAGCCTGTAATTCTTTGCTATTTGACGAATTTGTCAGAACATTTTCAATTTCATTATCAGTCAATTTTTTGCCATTTATTTCAGCCCTGAAATTGTTATATTTTTTTTCAATGCTCGTTTCCATTTCAATAATTTCTTTGAGCAAACTTGAATCGGCCTGGTTCAAAAGATAGTTGATGTACAAAACATTTAATTCCCTTGCCAGCAAAGTGTCTTTAATCAAATCAGACTCTTTGAAGGCTTTTAATTTCTTGAAATCTTCACGGTTCGAACGAAATTGGGAATATTTCTTCTCATAATCTTCGGCTATCTTGAAATCCTCATCTTTACCTGTAATATTTGCCTGCCATGAAGCAAGATTCATTGCTTTTGATAAAGGTTCAGTAATTGAATCGTAGTGGGCAATAAACACCCTGAGTTCGTTTTCCATATTTTCACTTTTGTTTTTACATGAAGTAATCACCATCATTGAAATGATGATTAAAAGTTTAATTTTTGTTTTCATATTTTGTGTTTTAAAAATTGTAATTGGCCATCATTATAGTTTTTTGGTTTCAAGAAGGGATCCCCTCCTTTTTTAGGAGGGGTAGGGGTGGTAAATTTCTAAAATTACTTTTAATTGATTCCAAAACTATTTCAATTTTCTCGAATATCTCTCTATTTTCAAACCTTATTACTATTATTCCAAGTGATTGAAGGTATTCATTTCTTAATAAATCATATTGTTCGTTTATCGGATTAAAATGAACACTGCCTTTCAATTCAATAGCTAATTTTTCTATTGGACAATAAAAATCAATAATGTATTGTCCTATTGAGTGTTGTCTTCTGAATTTTCTGCCTTCAAACTTAGAATTCTGTAAGCACTTCCACAACTTTGTTTCAGCAGGCGTTAAATTTTTACGAAGAACTTGTCTTAAATTTTATAATTCTTTTTTATTGTGTACATTTCTGATAATTGCTACTAACCACCCCTGCCCCTCCTAAAAAAAGGAGGGGATTCTAGAGCTATAATCTAAGTCTAAAATATTAAAATATAGTTTTTATAAACTTTCTATTTTATCATTTTCATAAATTCATCTTCATTAATAATTTTGATTCCAAGTTCCTGCGCTTTCTTCAATTTAGCTGGTCCCATATTTTCTCCGGCAACAATAATATCTGTTTTTGATGAAATGCTTGAAGTATACCTGCCTCCGTTTTGCTCAATGGTTGAAATAATGTTGTCACGACTGAAATTCTTAAAAGTACCGGAGGCAATTACTGACAATCCATTTAACGGTCCGCTTAACGGACGCAAATGATTTTCATCAATTGCCATTTGCAATCCTCTGGCACGAAGTCGTTCAACAATTTTTTTATTTTCAGGGTCAGCGAAATATTGAAGTACGCTTTTTGCAATAACCTCGCCAATTTCATGCACACTGGTTAGTTGTTCTAAATCAGCTGAAATTAGTGAATCAATACTTCTAAATGCCTGCGCCAGTTTCTTAGCAGCAACTTCGCCAATATTACGAATTCCAAGTGCAAAAAGAACCCGCTCAAATGGAACCTGTTTTGAATTCTCGATTCCATTCAACAAATTTTCAACGGTTTTTGTTTCAAAGCTCACAAAATTATAAGTATTGAGACGCTTTAGTAAAGCAGATTCTTTTTTGATAAATGTTTCAATATTGTTAATGGTATCATTCGAAATGCCTTCCAAAGTCCATAGCTTTTTGGCCTTTGTTTTTGAGAAATAATAAATTTTTTTGTAGTGTTTGGCAATTGAATAAGAAATCTTTTTATCAACTCCTGGAATACAAAAAGAATAAACCACATCTTCCATTTGAATTAGTTCATCGGAAGCAGTAGGTTTAACAATATCAGATGCATCCTTAAACCGCCAGGCAAGCTTCTCAAGGTATACTTTTTTATGTTTAATTAATTCTAAAATTTTACTGATTTTTTTTGGTTCTATCTCATCAATAGTTTTGAGATCGTCTTCTTTAGCTTTAAGCAGTTTTTCAGGATTATTAAATTTTTCAGCCAGGGAATTAGCTACTTTAACACTAATGCCATCGAGTAAAGCATATAGATACCGCGAAAACGGGACTAATTCTGTTTCAGATGGGAAATCATCAACCAGCCATTCCAAACCAAGAATTTTGTCAGCTTTCTGAGGAAGATCATATAAATCGGCAACAGAATTCACAAATCCTTTTTCAAACAGAATCTCAATTTTACCTTCACCCAGACTCTCGATATTCATAGCTTTTCGGGAGATGAAGTGTTCTATTTTGCCTTTGATTTGCGGAGGACAATTTTTCTCATTGGTACAAAAAAAGCGTGCTTCTCCGGCGAGACGTTCAAGTTTTGTATCGCATTCAGGGCACCTGTTAATAAATTCTACTTTTCTGGCATTTAAACTACGTTTTGAAGTATCCACTCCGACGATTTTCGGGATTATTTCACCGCCTTTTTCCACGAAAACTGCATCATTTTCGTGTAAATCAAGTAATGCAATTTGATCTGCATTATGTAAAGTGGCCCTTTTTACAATTGTTCCGGCCAATAGTATTGGTCGTAAATTGGCAACTGGAGTGACAGTGCCAGTTCTTCCGACCTGGAAATCAACTGAAAGCAGATTGGTAGTTACCTGTTCAGCTTTGAACTTATAAGCAATGGCCCAACGCGGTGATTTGGCAGTAAAACCAAGTTGCTTTTGCTGTGCAAGGGAATCCACTTTGATAACAATTCCATCTATATCGAATGGCAGTTCAAAACGAGTTTTATCCCAGTGATGAATAAATTCTAAAACTTTTTGCATTGACTCACATTTTTTGAGATATTCCGGCACTTTGAAGCCCCATTTACGGGCATTTACAAGGCTTTCAAAATGTGTGTCAGCGATATGTTTTTCAGACAGTATGTAGTAAAGAAAGCAATCCAATTTTCGTTTTGCTACTTCCGAAGACTTCTGAAGTTTTAAAGTACCTGCAGCCGAATTTCGCGGATTTGCAAATGGTTCTTCACCATTAATTTTTCTTTCTTCGTTAATTTTATCAAATGCCTCGCGAGGTAAAATTATTTCACCCCGAATCTCAAATTCATCCGGAACATCCGGTTTTTTGAGTAATAAAGGAATGGATTTAATTGTTCGGATATTGGCTGTAACATCATCACCTTTTTCACCATCACCTCTGGTTAAGGCATAAGCAAGTTTGCGGTTAATATAGGTTAAACTTATAGAAGCTCCATCATATTTGAGTTCGCAAACATAAGAATATGGTTGGCCTTCGAGTCCTTTTGATACACGGGCATCAAAGTCCATTAACTCTTCTTCCGAATATGTGTTACCCAGGGAAAGCATCTGGTATTTGTGCTCACGTTGTACAAATTCATTTTTATGATCACTGCCTACTCTTTGCGAAGGAGAATTTTCATCGTAAAATTCTGTGTTCTCCTGTTCGAGCTTTTCAAGTTCTTTCAACAGCTTATCATACTCAAAATCACTAATAACAGGCCTATTCAGGACATAATAATTATGATTGTGCTGCTCCAGTTCTCTTCTTAAAATTTCAATCCTTTGCTTAACATCCTCTTTGTCCATTGACAATGATTTTGATATAAAGATAAGTAAAATAGAAGAATGGAGAATAGCAGTAAATGGCTTTTTGAAATTGATATTTGTTAATTGTTCGTAAATTGGAATGCAAGAATTATTGCCACCATTTTTCATGGCGAAGAAACAATCTCGCAATTCAATTTTACAAATGACGTGACACTTGTTGCAAGTCTCCTTCATTTTTGTTAGTTTTATACCGAATGAAAAATTTGTTAAATTCCTGATTCTGCTTCAGCAATTTCTTTATATATTTATTAACCAGTAATATGGAATGATGAAAAAAATTGCACTAATTCTGCTTATTTCTGTAGTTACATTAACATTGAATTGCCAAATAATTAATATCATAAATGTGGAATCTGGCATAAGTGTTTCCAGGCAGGATTTTATTTACAACAGCAGCATGGCTGGGTTTTCTGAATATGCCGGTATTGAATATTGGGAAAACCATGTTTACAATGGCATTTATATGAATTTAAACAGCAACCTGGGAATTATCCGAAAAGGCGGACAATTTAAAGACCCAAACGCGTCTCTTATGTTTAGTAATCTGGATTATACACAGGAAAAACTTCTTCTCAACTATTTTTCTATTAATACTACTGCAGATTTTAAATATCCTTTGCCCAATAAATTAATTCCATTTTTAGGAATTGGACCCTTTTTCGGATTATTATTATCCCATAGTAATTTAGATAGGCAATTTTATGAAATAGAACAACCTCGAAAATTGGAATATGGTTTGTTATTAAATCTTGGTTTAAAATATAGCTACAATGAATTTCAATTTGGAATAAAAGGTGACTATTTTTTTAATTTCAACAAGGTTTCAAGCTGGTTAGGCCGAGACATTAATGCCAGGACTTTTACGATTAGCCTGGTAGCAGGGTATACCTTAAATAAAAGCAGTTTATCTAAATGATGAATTAGCAAAATGCATTAATTTCTTCAGAGCTAATTTGATTCAATTTTCATAGATATTCAGAAAGGGAAAGATATCGACTGATTGAACAATCAGGCACAATCCACTTTAAACACATGCCGACTATAAGTTTGAATTATACTATTAATAGCCCAAAAATAATGGATGGTGTCCCGCATAAAATTATTGTTCCAATAATACTTACTGCAAAGGACAAATACAACCGGTTAAATATTTGTTCAAGGCTGAACGTGTCCCCAATTCTCACCCCTTTTTATTCTTGAAACCTGCATTCCACTTATGCAGAACATTTTTGCAATTATTGATTGAGACAACCCTTTTTGCAACATAGTTTTTAAAAGTTTTATATCCCGCTCCTTTAATTTGGAATGATTTACATTTCTGGCACGTTTGTAAGAACCTGTTTTTAGTTTTATTAATTCACGATGTTTTTCCATTAAGCTATTTTTCGTGTGCCATTCAAGATTTGATACATGATTGTTTTTCAAATTTCCATCTAAATGGGTTACAAAAATATGTTCATCAGATGGTTTAGAAATCCAAATTTGAGCTACCAATTTATGAACATAAAATTTATACCTTAATTTGTTCAAATTAACCGGAACTATTTTATAACCTTTAATTTCGTAGCATTTCATTATCTGACCATCTTTTTTATTATAAGAGAAGGATTTTATCCGGCCATAGTTACTCACTAAATAGCGACCATTGCTTTCTGGAAGTACTCGCCAATCCTCATCTTCAAGCTTTCTTAATTTTTGTTGTTTTATAACCATATTTTAATAAATTTTTAATTGCTATATACTAACTTTTAATAGTCAATTTTGTTCTGCAATTATAATAAAATCCAAAATTAATTACAGTTTCATTTTCGAAAACGGTATCTCATTTTGGATTTTTTTTAATAACAAAAATATATAATAAGAAGTAACACTGTAGGCGTTACTTTCTTTTTTTTAACCAATTTTAACAACAAAATATTACTCACATTTTTAAATATGGATTTACTTTTTATTAATAATTTCAGAATTTTAAACTAAATGAATCGCAAATATTACAGAATAATCCCTGCACAAACAGTTTCATTTGTACCTTCATCAATCAAAACAAGGCTTCCGGTAGTACGGTTTCTTTTGTACTTGTCAAAAATAAGCGGCTTGGTTGTCCGGATTTTTACCTTTGCGATATCATTCATGCCAATTGATTTATCAGCATAATCTTCTTCCAGTGTATTTATATTTAATTTGTAAACAATGTCTTTAATTATACACCGGGCATCATTCGTCGTATGTCGTAAATAATATTTGTTTCCTTGCAATAGTGACCTTTCGTTAAACCAGCAAACCATTAATTCTATGTCCTGGCTGGTTTCTGGACGGTTATCCGGATTAACTATCATGTTTCCCCTTGAAATATCAATATTATCATCTAACTGCAAGGTAACGGATTGGGGAGCAAAGGCTTCTTCGAGGACACCATTAAAAGTTTCAATGGAAGTAATCTTTGACTTCAAACCGGATGGCAATATCAGTACCTGATCGCCTTTATGAAATACCCCACCTGCAATTTGTCCGGCATAACCGCGGTAATCATGGAATTCAGTATTGTTTGGCCTGATAACATTTTGTACCGGAAAACGTGGGTCCAATAAATTTTGGTCATTTATAACCGGTATGTTTTCAAGAAGACCCATAAGCGTTGGACCAGAATACCATTTCATCTCTTTGGAACAATCAACTACATTGTCGCCTTTCAAAGCACTGATTGGTACAAAACTAACATCATTGATATTTAACTTTGATTTAAGTTTTTCAAATCCTGATTTAATATTTTCAAATGCAATCTCACTGTATTTTACCAAATCCATTTTATTAATACAAACTATTATATGGGGAATATTTAATAGAGCAGCAATATAAGCATGTCTGATTGTTTGTTCCACGATACCATTCCGGGCATCAATAAGGATAATAGCTGCATTAGCAGTAGATGCGCCAGTTACCATGTTTCTGGTATACTGGATGTGTCCGGGAGTATCAGCAATTATAAATTTACGTTTAGGTGTCGAAAAATACCTGTATGCCACATCAATAGTAATTCCCTGTTCCCGTTCAGCCCGCAATCCATCGGTGAGCAAAGCAAGGTTTACATATTCTTCACCTCTTCTTTTACTTGCCGATTTAATTGCCTCTAGCTGATCAGAGAATATTGCCTTGCTGTCATAAAGCAAACGGCCAATTAAAGTGCTTTTACCATCATCCACACTACCCGCAGTTGTAAACCTCAGTAGATCCATATCCAGGTATGCCCTCGTTTCAGTTGTCATAAAGATTTTATCTAAATCATTTTATGCCCAAAGTTATTTAAAATGTTTTATTCATATCTCAAAGCATCAATAGGGTTAGAAAATGAAACTTTAAAGATATGATAGCTAACGGTACAGAACATGATAATCATTGATAGTATTGCTGCCAGTAAATAGGTCGAATTTCCCATTTGAATATGGTACGCAAATTTTTGTAATATCATAGTTGAGATAAGATAGGATATTGGGATAGCCAAAACATCAGCTATCAGAATTATTATGACAAATTCTTTAATTATCAGGTTGAATAAATTAGAAGTTAATGCCCCATTTGCCTTTCTGATTCCAATCTCTTTTGTTCTTTGCTTGGTAATAAATGATATCAGACCAAACAAACCAATGGCTGAGATAACAATGGCAATGAATGCAAAGAATCCTATCAGAGTGCCCAACATCTCAGCAAGTCCGTAATTATCTTCATTTAAACGGGCATCAAGCAAATTAAATTCTATATTGTCATTTGGAAAATATTTCTGAAATTTTTTAGTAAGGTATTTTTTCATTTCACCAATGTTCAGGTTGGATGCTATTTTAACCGAATGTACATTAGGCCAGGATAATTGTCGCGTACTGTATGATATAAAATAAGGTTCTATTGGTCCGGCAACCGAAAAGTAATGAAAATCTTTCATAATGCCAATTACAGTATACTTGAATCCATCATTGATAATTGTCTTTCCCAAAGCATTGTCGGTCCAGCCAAATTTTCTTGCCGCTTCTTCATTAATTAAGCAGGCATTTTGTTTGTCAGAAGCAATAATATTTGAAAACGATCTGCCTTTTATTATTTTAATTCCATAAGTCTTAATGA
>Ga0265316_10003276_pt1 | contig 16433 bp, 14 predicted proteins | sample 4522metaG_FD_202092 | JGI IMG/M metagenome (GOLD analysis project Ga0265316, IMG submission 202092) | Rhizosphere microbial communities from Carex aquatilis grown in University of Washington, Seatle, WA, United States - 4-5-22 metaG | ecosystem: Host-associated > Plants > Roots > Rhizosphere >...
CTTTGTGCCTTGGCGCCTTGGTGGCAATGATTTTGATGCATAAAGGAGCTGAATCTCATATTTAAGCAAGTTTAACGCCAGATTTCGGAAGGGGAAACCTAAATATTACTTGAGAGAACCAAGTAAAATTATTATTTTTCCGAAATGAATTCTGATATATACAAAACGATAACATCAATCTCACATGGGATATATAAAGAAAAAGGGAGCAGGTTTGTTTCAATTGCCATTCCAATCTCTGGTCAGGAAGAATTAAAACCGATCATCGATAAAATTAAAAAGGAACATCACGAGGCAAGGCATCATTGTTATGCCTATATGATTGGACACGAAAGAATTATATGGAGAGTGAATGATGACGGAGAACCGTCAGGCACCGCGGGGAGGCCAATTCTTGGTCAGATAAATTCATTTGGGTTAACAAATATCATTATTGTAGTAAGCAGGTATTTTGGAGGCACTTTACTGGGAGTAAGCGGATTAATAAATGCCTACAGATCTGCTGCAGAGTCAGCATTAAGAAATGCAGAACTGATTGAGAAGACTGTAAATGAATACTATGAAATCTCTTATCCTTATATTTCCATGAATGATGTTATGAAGATACTTAAGGAAGAAAACATTGGACAATCAGAACAATCATTTGACATTGAGTGCCGTATCTTATTAAATTTCAGAGTATCGTCGAAAGAAAAAGTTCTTAATCGTCTTTCACGGATTGACGGTCTGAACTGCAGATATATTGAAACTCGGTAAGGTATTACGCTAATTATTTTTTTTTAATTAATTATCAACATTAAATGAAGTTGAGACAATTCTTGACTAATTTTGAAATCGGATCAATCATGTGCATTTAATGTGCCATATTAATGAAAAACAGAAGCTTAGTATCAATAGATGATTTTTCAACAGAAGAGATCCTGAGGATTCTTGATCTGGCTGAAGAATTCGAGAAAGAACCCACACAGAAATTACTTGAGGGAAAGGTTATTGCAACATTGTTTTTTGAGCCTTCTACCCGAACAAGATTAAGTTTTGAAAGTGCGATAAACAGGTTAGGTGGGAAAATAGTTGGATTTTCTGATTCCGCAAATTCAAGTGTTTCAAAAGGAGAAACATTAAATGATACCATCCTGACAGTCAATAATTACTGCGATCTTATAGTGATGAGACATCCTATTGAAGGGAGTGCGAGATATGCAAGTGAGATTGCCAGTGTGCCTGTTATAAATGCCGGTGACGGGGCAAACCAGCACCCGACCCAAACCCTGCTCGATCTCTATTCTATAAGGAAAACCCAGGGAACGCTCGATAATCTGAATATTTTTATGGTAGGTGATCTCAAATATGGAAGGACAGTTCACTCTCTGATGATGGCAATGTCGAGGTGGAATACAACATTCAATTTCATCTCTCCGGAAGAACTTAAAATGCCCGATGAATTTAAACTGTACCTTGATAACCTGGGTCTCAAATATTATGAGCACAACGATTTTACAGACATAATATCCAAAGCCGATATTATATATATGACCAGGGTACAAAAGGAGAGATTCTCTGATCCTATTGAATATGAGAAGGTTAAAAATGTGTACGTTCTCAGAAACTCAATGTTGAAAAACACCAAACCTAATATGCGGATATTGCATCCGCTTCCCAGGGTAAATGAGATACATCAGGATGTGGATAATAATCCAAAAGCTTATTATTTTGAACAGGCTCTGAACGGTGTCTATACCCGTCAGGCTATTGTATGTTCACTTTTAGGAATTAAATAATAAAGGTCAGAGTAATGAAGGAAGCAAAACAAATGAGTGTCAGTGCTATTCAGAATGGAACAGTCATTGACCATGTCCCGGCACGTAATCTCTTCAAAGTAATACAAATACTGGGTCTGGACCGCATTGATAACCAGATAACTTTCGGAACTAACCTTGAAAGTAAAAAACTTGGTAGAAAAGCGATTATCAAGATCTCCGGCGTATTTTTCGAAGATGAAGATATAAACAGGATTGCTCTTGTTGCGCCTGATGCCAAATTAAATATAATTAAAGACTATGAAGTTGTTGAGAAAAAAGTTGTTGTAGTTCCGGATAATATAGTCGGAATTGCTAAATGTATGAATCCGAAATGTATAACAAACTTTGAATCAGTAACAACAAGATTCAAAGTGGTTTCAAAAAAGAATGTGTCTCTGAAATGCCATTATTGCGAAAAAATCACCACTCAGGAGAATCTGCAGATAATTTGATTAAGCAGCCTACCTTAATCTGTCATAAGATTTAACCAGCTGGTCATCTTTTTTAATTCCCCGGTAAGCTAAAATTGAAAGGATTAAAATAACTATTGGCAAGATCATTTTAAATCCGGGAATTATTCGTGCGTCAAACTTTGAAACAATTCTGAATGAAACGTGAATTGAAGCAATCAGGAACACAGCAGCAAGGATTATCAGTAATAATGAGAACCTCGACTGAAGCTTCCTGTTTTTAAAAATAAAAATTGCGATCAGGGAGACTACAGGAATCAGTATAATTAAGACAGATAATGGTAATAATTTTTCAATCATTTCCGGATTTTGTCCGATTCTATCTTGAACTATCCCATTAAAAATAACTTTTATTGCAGCTCCTGTACTATTTGCAAAATTTAAATAACTCCCTGATATAAATACTAATGATAAAAGAGTTATAAGAGAAAAATATATGGACTGAATACGCTGAATCATAATCACCAGATTTAAGTGCAAAAATAACTTCTTTTTATTGATTATCTTACTATATAATTCCTTTGCTTATAAATAAAATCAATCAGTTATTTATGAAAATTTAACATATTATTCATTATTCACTCTATTTAGGACAACAATAAAACATCTACATTTGTCAGTTTATTAACCTTTAATGAAGATCAGATTTGGCATCTCTTTTTATGAATCTATCTGACGCAATACTTTTTAGAAATACCTCATCCCTTAAACTATGACACATTTTATGTTAAAGAAAGGAATTTTTAACCTTTTTATAATAATTGCATTTACAGGGATTTTGTGTTCCTGTCATTCAGGAGTAACCAATACCAAGACAGCTAACAGACAATCTGTTAGTCTCAAAGTTGAAGGAATTATTGTAAGACCGACAGTATTGGACCAGACTATCACTATATCGGGTACATTAATGCCTTTTGAAGAGACAGTTTTAATGCCTGAAGTCGCCGGCAGAGTTGTCGATATAAATTTGTCTGAAGGTGGATTTGCAAAGAAGGGAACCTTACTTGTAAAGCTTTTTGATGGCGATTTGCAGGCACAATTGAAGAAGTCGCAAGCCCAGTTACAGTTGGAAGAGCAGACAGAAAACCGACAGAGTGAATTGATGAAAGTGAATGGAATAAGTCAATTAGATTTAGACCAGACCATACTTCAGATAAACTCAATTAAAGCAGATATTGAAGTATTGAAAGTACAAATTAACAAAACTGAAGTTCATGCTCCGTTTGACGGAACCATAGGGCTACGGAATATAAGTATTGGCGCACAGGTTACACCGGCAACTGCACTTGCAACAATACGTGATGTCCGTCACCTGAAGTTAGATTTCAGTGTGCCTGAAAGATACAGCAGCACAATAAAACCTGGGTTTAAAGTAAAATTCACTGTTCAGGGTAACGATAATAAATATGACGCAACAGTGATGGCAACTGAACAGGGGATCGAATCTGATACCCGTAATTTAAACGGAAGAGCCATTGTTCAATCAGATGTAACCTCACTGATACCCGGTCAGTTTGCAAATGTGGAGTTAAGATTAAGCGAAAGCAACAATGCGCTTATGGTTCCTACTGAAGCGGTTATTCCACAGGATATGTCCAAACAACTGATTGTTGCCAAAAATGGAAAAGCAAGCTTTGTAACAATAAAAACCGGTATACGGAATGCTTCATCAGTACAGGTTCTTAGCGGGATTAATCCTGGTGATACGGTAGTTACAACCGGAATACTTTTTCTTAAGCCGAATGCTGTTTTGAAATTTTCTAAAGTTAAAAGCAATCCGTTATGACACTATCCGATTTTGCTGTTAAACGGCCGGTTGCATCAATTGTAATGAGCCTGATCATAGTACTTTTTGGTGTAGTTGGATATAGTTTTTTAGGAGTTCGGTTATACCCGGCCATAGACCCTCCAACCATTAATGTTCAGACATCTTATGCCGGGGCCAATGCTGAAATTATGGAATCGCAGATAACAGAGCCCCTGGAGAAAGCAATCAACGGAATAGAGGGTGTTAAATCCATTTCTTCATCATCAACAGTCGGAAACAGCAATATCACGGTTGAGTTTAATGTTGGCGCAGATCTTGAAAAGGCAGCAAATGATGTTCGTGATAAAACAGCTCAGGCTGCCAGAAGCCTGCCTCACGACATAGATGCTCCTCCGATAGTAAGCAAAGCTGATGCCAACAGTGATTATATAATTACCCTGGCTGTACAAAGTACAACACTCACATCAACCGATCTGAGCGATTATGCAGAGAATGTTTTACAGGAAAAACTGCAGACAATACCCGGGGTTAGTTCAGTTTATCTTTATGGACAAAAACGCCCTGCAATGAGGCTTTGGCTGAATCCTGATAAAATGGCCGCCTTCAGCATAACAGCCCAGGATGTCCTTACAGCGTTAGACTATGAAAACATTGACCTGCCAGGAGGAAAAATAAGGGGAAACAAAACTGAGCTATTAGTAAAAACTCATGGACTATTAGTTACTGAGGAAGAATTTAATAATCTGATAATCAGGCAGACTAACAATCAAATAATTAAACTGGGTGATATTGGCGATGCAGTACTTGGTCCTGAAAACGATGAAACAGAGGTCAAACTGAATGGAGCTGAAGGGATTATGCTTGCCATTATCCCATTGCCAGGAGCCAACACGATTGACATTGCCAATGAATTTTATAAAAGATTTGACGATATCCAGAAAAATCTTCCCAGCGGTTTGACCCTGTACGTCGGTTATGACAGATCTAAGTTCATACGGCAATCTGTCAAAGATGTTACAGAAACATTAGTCATAGCCATTCTACTTGTAGTGCTAATCATTTTCCTGTTTTTCAGGGATTGGGTAATCGCATTGCGTCCCCTGATTGATATTCCGGTATCGTTGGTTGGCTCATTCTTTATAATGTATATTTTCGGGTTTTCTATTAACGTGCTTACTTTGTTAGCCATTGTTCTGGCCACAGGTCTCGTTGTTGACGATGGAATTGTGGTGACAGAGAATATTTTCAAGAAAAGAGAACTTGGGATGGACAAATGGACGGCAGCATTGCATGGCACGCGAGAAATTTTCTTCGCTGTCATATCCACTTCTCTCACACTGGCGGTTGTTTTTATTCCGGTAATTTTCTTACAGGGGTTCACCGGACGATTGTTTCGTGAATTTGGCATTGTATTAGCCGGTGCGGTACTGATCTCGGCATTTGTATCTTTAACTCTTACACCGGTACTGAATATAAGACTTGGCGGATCCCGGATCGGACATTCACGTTTTTACAATGCCACCGAACCTTTCTTTGTTAGTCTTGATAAAGGTTACAGATCCCTGCTTGCCTATGTTATTAAACACAAATGGATTCCAATTATGATACCTTTTGTATGCATCTTTTTGATTTTTATTTTTTCAAGACTTTTAAAATCAGAGTTGGCACCTTTGGAAGACCATAGTATTTTGCGGGCTTCAATTACAGCCCCGGAAGGAGCAGACTTTGATTATACAAACGCGCTTTTAGATAAAATTTCCAATCAATTGCAGGACAGCATTCCTGAAATCCGGATGATCTTTTCGCGGACAGGTGGTTCCAGCACAAATGTGGGAGGTATTAATTTATTTCTCACAGAACCTGGTCAGCGAAAATCCACTCAGCAACAAATTTATGAAAAACTAAATAGAATCTTCAGACGTTATTCAGAAGCCAGAATAATCCCGAATCAGGAACAGACTATTTCAACATCAATGTCTTCAGGATCGCAGCTGCCAGTTCAATTTGTAATACAAAATTTAGAATTTGATAAACTTCAGCAGGTACTTCCAAAATTTCTTGATGCAGCCAGGAATGACTCTGTATTTGGAAATGTTGATGTGAATCTGAAATTCAATAAACCGGAAATCAATCTGACTGTCGATCGTCTTAAAGCTACCGATCTTGGTGTCAATGAATCGGATATTTCAAACACTCTGCAATTAGCTTTAAGTGCAGGCAGATATGACTATTTTATTCGTAACGGAAAGCAATACCAGATAATCGGACAGGTTGAACGCTCTGAACGCAGTCAGCCAAAGGATATTACTTCATTATATGTAAGGAGCAAAACCGGCAGACTCATACAACTTGATAACCTCGTAAAAGCAGAAGAAAGCAGCAGCCCTCCTACTCTCTATCATTTTAACCGGTATAAATCAGCTACCATTTCTGCTGCTCTGGCCCCCGGAAGAACGCTGGGAGAAGGAATTGGAGAAATGAACAAGATTGCCGGAAAGCTTCTGGACACTTCGTTTCATACGGATCTCTTTGGGTCATCCCGTGACTTCGTTGAAAGCAGTTCAAATATTTCTTTCGCCCTGGTTTTCGCATTAGTATTGATCTATCTCATACTTGCGGCTCAATTTGAAAGTTTCCGCGATCCATTTATAATAATGATTACAGTACCTCTCGCTCTTGCAGGCGCCATGCTTTCATTATGGCTGTTTAAACAAACATTAAATATATTTTCTGAAATTGGAATGATTATGCTAATTGGTATTGTTACCAAGAATGGGATTTTGATCGTGGAATTTGCCAATCAGAAGAGAAAAGCGGGCCTTAGTATAGGAGAGGCAGCGTTTGAATCTGCTGCATCCCGTCTTCGCCCCATATTGATGACTTCACTGGCAACTATATTTGGAGCTCTTCCAATTGCTTTGGCATTAGGTGCGGGTGCACAAAGTCGTGTCCCCCTGGGAATAGTTGTTGTAGGCGGATTATTTTTTGCTCTTATACTTACCCTTTTTGTTGTTCCGGTGATGTATCTCTTAATGGCTGATAAAAAGTTACAGCATAAAATTTCAGAAAACACGAATATTGAGGTTGAGTGAAAAAGTATATTTCCATGAAAAAAATCATTCTGAATTTAAGCCTGATTGTGACTTTAATCCCATTGACTTATGGTCAGAAAGCAATAACGGCACAAGATGCAGTAAGTATAGCGTTGAAGTATAATTATGATATCCTTATTGCCCGGAATAGTTCCAGCAGCGACAGTGTCAACAATACTCCAGGCAATGCAGGTATGTTGCCAACTATAGCTATTAATGGCTCCGAAAGCTATTCTGCAGCTAACAATATCCAGCAAAAATTTTCGGACGGAACTTCATCAACTTCGACTAACGCAAATTCAAATTCAGTAGATGCTAATGTTGGTCTCAACTGGACGCTGTTTGACGGAGGCAAAATGTTTGTAACTAAAAGAAAACTGAATGAGATCCAGGCTTTAGGGGAAATTCAATTCAGAGACAGGGTTCTGCAAACCGAGTATGATGTGATTCTGGCATATTACGATGTAGTGAGACAAAAACAGGAACTTGCTTCTATCAACGAAGTCATTACTTACAATCTGGAGCGCGTAAAAATCTCACAAACCGCTTATGATGCAGGACTTTCTCCAAAGACGAATTTATTGCAGGCTAAAATTGATTTGAATGTTTATCAGGAGAATGCCATAAATCAGCAATCAATAATTATTGCATCAAAAAGAACACTAAACCAGTTGCTAGGCAGAAATGCTGATATCCAGTTCGATGTGCTGGATTCCATACCAATAAACTATTTAGTTGACAAAAAGGAATTAGCTCAGAAACTTGATTCCAGTAATACTAGCATCCTTGCTTTTAAAAAGCAAGTCGATGTATCTAAACTCTCCCTTAAGGAAATGAATACGCTGCTATTTCCTAAATTAAACTTTAATGCCGGTTACGGCTTGTTTCAGAGCAATACACCGGAAAGTAATCCGGTAAGAAGTCGCACTATCGGTCCATCATTTGGAGGCACAATTTCAATACCAATATATCAGGCAGGAAATGCAGGCAGACAGATAAAAATCGCTAAAATTCAACTACAGTCTGATGAGTACAATCTTGAAAGCATCAGGCTGCAAATGAATCAGCAATTGGAAAATGCGCTTACTCAATTTGAAAACCAAATGAACTTATTGAGAATTGAAAAGGATAACGCCATACTCGCAAAAGAGAACCTTGAAATTTCTATTCAGCGCCTGAGGTATGGAGAGACAACTTCCCTGGAGGTCAGTCTGGCGGAAGGTAGTTTTGTTGATTCATTAACCCGACTTATTAGTTTTGAATACTACTTAAAAGTTGCCGAAACAAAACTGAAGCAATTGTTAGCCAGACTTTAACATTTTAAAAGCTCTAATTGTTTTCGACCTAATCTTTGAAAAACAGTACTCAAATCTGACTTCTGTCAATACTGGTTTCGTTGATATAGTAACTATATTGCTCACTTTGTGATTAAACCAGATTATATTAAATTTGAGCCTAAACTTTTCCTATGCAAAAGAAGACTGAACTTATTACAAATAAAGATGGAAGTATCTTCCATCTTAATCTGCTTCCCGGAGACATTGCTAATAAAATAATTATTGTAGGTGATCCAGGTCGGGTTGATATGCTCGCATCGTTATTGCAGGATATAAGAGTAAAAAAAGAAAACAGGGAGTTCCATACTGTCACAGGATCTTTTGAAAACAGCGAGATAACCATTATCTCGTCAGGAATCGGAACTGATAATATAGATATTTTGGTAAATGAGCTTGATGCTCTGGTGAATATTGACTTGAATACCGGTATATGTAAGGAGGAGCCTGTTTCCCTGACATTTATCAGGCTTGGCACATCGGGTGGCCTGAGGACTGATGTGCCGGCAGGTTCATGCCTGCTCACAGAGACTGCCATCGGTTTTGATGGCCTCCTGCATTTCTATGAAGGTTATGACTGGATCCTGGATACCGGTTTAGCTGATAGTCTTGTAGAATATCTGGAATGGCCCGATACACTCTCCTACCCTTATGCTGTAAATTCGAATAAAGAGCTTATGGAGATATTTCAGAATGAAGGATTCAAAAAAGGAATAACAATTTCTGCGCCCGGATTTTATGCTCCCCAGGGAAGAAGACTCAGGCTTGAAACATTTGATAATGAAATAAATAATAAGCTGGCTGAATTTTCTTACAGAGGCCGGACTATAAGCAACTATGAGATGGAGAGCTCTGCCATTTATGGTTTGTCGGCGTTGCTTGGGCACAAGGCATTAACAATCTGTCTGGTTATTGGCAATCGTGTGACCGGAGAATTCGTTCAGGATTACAAACCGTTAATGAATGATCTGGCACTTAAAGTATTCAAACTTCTCTGAACCCTTGAAAAGGTGATTGTATTCAATCCAAAATTGAATATATTTGTATAACTAACCTGTCAATTATTAAAAAATGTCAGAAATCACTACCAATAAAAATACCAGAGATGATGAAATAGATTTGCTGGATCTATTTAGAAGAATGGGCAGAACATTAAACAGATGGGCCAAAGTTTTAGGAAGAGCCTTTCTAATATCGGTTGTTTTTCTTATGAAGCGGTGGTTACCGCTGGGATTAAGTGTTGCTGCCGGTATAGGGATTTCATACTTATTAAAAACGTCTTCCGCGTCATTCTATACCTCCGATCTGGAATTCAGAAATAACCTGGCTCTTATGGATAAAAAAACATTGAGAGATAATTCGGGTACCACTTCTGAAATAATCTCTAAAATCAACAAACTTCATACATTTTGCTCTGAAAATAACCAGGCATCATTATCGATTGCTTTAACGATGAAACCTGAATCAGTTAAGAATATTTCTGATATAAGTGCATACTGGATAATTGATCAGAGTAGGGACGGTATTCCGGATTATGTGGATTACAAGGGCAATCACAGCGCATATGATACAATTAATATCAGAATGCAGGACCGGTTTGACATCAGGGTGAAAATTAATTCTCCTCAGGATCTAAATTTAGTACGGGACGGTATCATAAGGTTTATTGAGAGTGATTCACTTTATCAGCAAAGAAACCTGGTACGGTTAAGGCAAAATCTTGACTTGCTAACACGATTAAACTATGACATTCTGCAACTTGACAGTTTACAGAAGGTAAAATATTTTGAGGAAACACGCAATATGAAACCGAGCAGCGGGGGGCAGATTGTTTTTATGCAGGAACAGAAAACCCAGTTAGTTTATTCGGATATTTATTTTCTATATACGAAAAAGCAGACTTTAGAATCTGAGAGAGATCTATATAAAGGAATAGTAACTATATTAAGTGATTTTTCCTTTCCTACAAAAAGAGATAACGGAGCATTATATTATGGCAGATATGTAATTCCGTGTTGTTTCATTCTGGTTTTATTAATATTGATCATTCTATCCAATCGCAAAAAACTTGAGGAGTTGTATAAAAAATATTAGATAAAAAAAGGGAGCTTCCAACTCCCTTTTTTATTTCATTGTTTAATCACAACCGATTGATACATTTTGCCAATAAAACTTAACTTATCTCCTTTCATAAATTAAGATTAAAAAGTTTTGCCAGAACGCTAAAAACAAAACACCTGCAAGTCTTACTAACATTGATTCAAAAAGGAAATTAATAAAAATAATTATTATAAACAGAAATAGCAATTCATATCTATTCCTTATTGAAATTATCAAAGGCACTAATAATATTAGAATCAAACATACAAGCCCGATAATCCCAGTCTGAGTTGCTGTTTCCAGAAACTGATTATGAGCATTAAGTCTAAGTGTTCCAGCTTCAGTTATTCCATTTTCATTATGCTTATCAACCATTTTATTTAGTCCGTCTCCTATCCCGTGCCCAAATAGCGGTGCATCTTTAAAAACTTCGAATGCATCAGACCATAATGAAATCCTTATTTCAGATGTTGAGTTTTTCCTATTCCTTAATATCGTGTCGCCAATTCTTGTATATTTCACCCCACCAACTATTAATAGTATCAGAATGACTGAGGTAAAAAAAATTGAGATCCAATTCGGAAACCCACTTAAGAATTTCCGTATATAATAAATTGTGACTACAAACAGAGTAAGAAGTGCAGCTCTTGATCCGAGCAAAACTATGTAGAAAGTAAATATCATTACTAGGCATAATTCAAAAATAAAATATCTGATACTATTCCTCTGAAATAAACGATTAACAATTAGGATGATACCCCAAATAAGGTACATTGAAATGTAACTTTCATGTTGAATATATGAAAGTCTATAATAACGTGCATCATCCGTAAAGGAATAAGTTCCGAGCGAACTTAAAAGACTTCTTATATCAGTTTTAATCAGGAAAATTGTTAAAGTAATCACTATATAAAGTATAAGTCCAATAATATATGCATTGATTATATACTTTATGTTTTCCTTCACGGTGGTTGTTTTGAGTGTCAGTATTAAAAAGGGCATAATAATGAAAGAAACATATGTTTCCAGGTTTTTAATACCATAATTAAAATCTTCGCTATATATAAGTGAAACCAGTGAAACTGAATAGAAAAGCAAGAAGTATTGACTTGACCTCAGAATTTCCTTAATCCCGACCTTATTAATCCTTGCTAAGAAGAAAGAGACAATAGTCCATGGAATAATAAGATACGTGATATACTTGTTATTAAAAGGAATCAGAAAAGCAAAGAGGATTGTAAAAATAAAGTTAATTCTGGCAAATATTTTTGAACCGGAAATTATTGACATAGGAAAGACTAATTGTAAATGAGGAATTACTTAAAAGATTCTATTAATTAGTTTTGTAGTATCTCAACTTATAGACTCTTTTAAGATTTTATTACTTAACAAAAGGGAATTTTCTATCAATAAAATTAAGTATGAAGAAAAGCAATACTATATTAGAAAAAAAGAAAATCAATAAAAACTTTGGATATGTAGCTGACAGGAGAATCAAAATAAAAATCACACAATTGATAACCATAGCTGAAATAACTGTCCTTTGATGTGTAAATCCGAACCGAACGATTCTTTGATAAGCATGCTTCTTATGTGGTTCGGAGAGTTTTTCATGATTCTTAAGGCGACGGAAAAGTGTTATTGTAGCATCAAACCAGAACAGGGAGCTAAGCATTAGCCATGTTATGATAGAGAACTGATTAATATTCTGATAGTGAATGGCAAATACCCCAATAGTAAATCCCAGTAGTGTACTTCCTACATCGCCCATAAAGATCTTTGCAGGCTGCCAGTTCCACAGGAGGAAACCAGCCACAGCAGACACTAAGAACAGTGGCAATACAGATCCAGAGAGAATATAAGCAGCTAAACAAATAAAAATTATTTCAGCACTAATATACCCGTCTATGCCATCGAGAAAGTTGAAAAGATTTGTAAACCATATAATACCAATAATGGCAATAATACTAAACAAAACCGGTATATGAAGTTGACTAAAACCAATATCAATGCTATTAATACCTCCAAGGAAAAAGATAGCCATGGTAGAAGAAATCAACTGCACTAAAAAACGAACTTTAGGTGCTATTGTATTTATATCATCGATAAGACCAATAGCAGATATAGGCAGACCGCTGAGCAGCGCAAAAAACAAAGAATAATTAATTTCCTTTCTTAGAAAAAGAAATGTTATTGCAATAAACCAGGTAATTGAAATTGCTATTCCCCCACCGCGTGGCGTAGAAACAGCATGAGAACTTCGGCTGGTTGGTATGTCAATAATTGATTTCCGAATGGCATATAGCCTATAGATCCCGGTTAAACCAAACGAAATAAAAAACAAAATGATCAGGCCAATCATTTAGAAATAGTTTAAAACTGTGTGGTTATTTTTTGAAAGATTCGAATGTTTTTTGTAATCCGTTTATTGCTGAGACCGGCATTTTTTCTAATCCTAAAGCATCTTTAATTTTTTGATTGGAAACAAGATACGATTCTGATAATTTTCTTAATCGTTCACTGTTTAATGGGAGATGAAAGAAGTCATTCAACCGGGCAATAGCTTTAATCAATGAAACCGGAATTTTCCATATTTTAATTTTTTTATTTTGTGACAATGCCATTAAACTTACAAGCTCATTGGTTGATAAGGCTTCATCATCAGCAACTTGATAGATGCCAGGTTCAATATTTCTATCAATTAACTGTTGAACTACGAACAATATATTATCGATTGAGCAGAACGATCGTTTGTTCTCAAAAGCTCCCAATGGCCAGGGAAGTCCTTTTAGTTGCAATCCGTACAAGAGATTGAGATTACCTTTGTTCCCCGGACCATGAATCATACAGGGGCGCAGAATATATACTTTTTTATTATTCATTAATGGTTTGCTGAGTATATATTGCTCAGCAGCTAATTTTGATTGACCATAAGCCGTTTTGGGATTGCACAGAGAATCTTCCGTAAGTATTTCTACATTAACACTATCAGTAACTGCTTTTACAGAACTAAAGAAAATAAATTTTGTAGCCGACGAGGCCAGAAAAAGATCGAAAATTTTTTGAGTTAATCCAAAATTAATATCAAAATATTCCTGTTTAGATGTACTATTCTCTGTGTCGTGTGCTTTGCCAGCTAAGTGGATGATACTGTCCTGGTTTTTGCATTGCTCCAATTCTTCCCATCGAAAGTGTTTGGAAACAGAATTATTTTGATATATGTCAACTCCGTATAAATCATTGTCACTTAACTTCTTCAAAAGATTAGAACCAATAAAACCAGTATACCCTGATATTAGGATTTTTTGCATAAATTTTGTCGCTAATTTTTAATCGATTCTATTTTAGATTGCAATAACTTGAGAATTATTGGTTCATTGTATACTTTTTCTGCAAGTAATCGTGCATTCTTTCCCATTTTCATCAATACATCTTTATCGATTGAACTTAGATTATTGAAAAATTCTACAATTTCATTTTGATTTCTAACATCTAAAGACCAGCCAATACTATTTTCAAGAACTAAGCAGGAAATTTCAGTTTTTGGTTCACCAATAAAAAGAATAGGTTTCCCGGCTGAGAGTAAATGATAGGATTTTGAAGGCACTCCTAAACCAAACATGCCGGTTGATAGAGAAACAATTCCAATATCACAATTAGCTAGTATATCGCTTTCTTCATTTCGTGAGAAGCTTCCGTTTAAGCATATGTTTTTTAAATTATTCTTCTTAATAAAATTTTCTATATATGAGTAGAGCGCCCCTGTGCCACGAAAATTCAGAAATAAACTTTTATTATTACTTAATCGAAAGGCATCGAGAATTTCAATAAGTCCTTGAACTCTACCGATATTACCCGCGTATTGGAGTATGATCTTATTCTCATTATTCACTTTATTTGTTATAGAAAATTTGTCTGGATTTGACCAATTAGGGACAATTGAAATACAAGGATGCTTTTTAAATCTGTTTACCTTTTTTGAAATTACTTCCTTCATATCTCTTCCAATCACAATCAAATGGTCAGCACATGAATAAGATCTGTCAAAAAGATATTTTACAATTTTGAATGTTATGAATTTGTTATTATTTATAATTTTTGCAGAGATTGCATTTTCAGGAAATACATCATGAACCAAAATATGAAGTTGAAACTTCTTGTAATGTTTGATTAAACTGACAAATAACAACAATGGAGCTGGATTAGTAGCTAAAATTACAATTTCTCCTTTTGAAATTTTTTTCCACATTAAAACTCCCATGCGAAGACTTAAAATTACTATTTTTATTGTCCTTTGAAATATCGAATTTTTATCAAGGTTGAGTGATTTTGTCCTATAGATTTCTATTTCGTTTGAAATATGCACAACATCAACGAATTCTTTTTTACTATTGTCATAGAACTCAGGTCCGCAAATAACACATACCTTATAGTTTTTTGAAAGATAATTTGCGATTCGTGTGAAAATGAAAGCCACTGCCGTTTCTTCAGGATAAAACAATTCAGTCACTATCCAAATCTTTTTCCCCCCCATTTAATCTTACTTTATATCCTAAACAACTATTTTAATGTAGCTCAAACAATTAAGAATTTTTCGAATAATTTTGTCAGAACCATTAAATATCTGATAATCTGATATCCCTGGATTCTGTAAAATGATTAAGTACTGCATGACAGAAACAGAATTCTTAACCGAGGATTAGGAGAATATTAATTTTAAACATAGTCGGTTGCTTTTTAGAATCTGTTTTTAGATACTTCATATTGAAAGATAAAATTATCAATAATCGTTTATTGACAATCTTAATCTATTAGAGCTCCAATCTTTTTTGGCTGATTATATCTTGACTTTTTCAATAGGTAGTGTATTACTCGAACAAGCTTATAACCTTTTAAATTAGTTCGGAGAAAGATACCAATTGATTTAACTAATTTTCTTTGAAAAATTATTTTTTTATTAATCATATAATTTCCATCAATACTGCGTTTTATTGCAATTAGTTGATTTATATATGGTTCATATATATATTTTAAACCTGACTCCGGGATTTTAAGAAATGATGGTTCAGCGATAACTACATCCTTATTATCATTAAACTTAAGCCCTTGAAAGTGATAGAAAATTAATGGATATTTTTCAATCATTTTTTTCTTCTGACAAATCATTATAATATTTTCTATTGATTCAATAGCATATTTTGAAATATTCCAAGGGGCGACTCCAGCTCCAATGTGAGAAATCTCACATACATTATTAAATTTTTCTTTAAAATAGTCAAGATATTTCTGATCTCCATATTTGTCATCTTCCATTTTTGCATAACACCATTCTATACAGATATTTTTCCACCAATTAAGAGCTTTGAGTCCATCGGAATCATTTTTGAAATAATTAAATTGAACACAATATTTTCCATAAATCTCAGACGATTTTAGTTTTGGCGAGAAATTATGTGGTGTTATTCCGACTGAATTACTTCCAATTTCTTCATAGATTGGACGCGGGGAAGAGAAAAATAACATGTCTGCATCAAGGTAAGTACAGTGATCTAAGTTGAATTTATGAATAGAATACCAAATTGTTGATGCAGTACAAGTCCAACGGTACTCTGCAACTGTGCGAGTAGGTTTTATACGAATTAAATCAATATTTTCAAAATCTTTTAAAGAAATTATTGTAGCATGAATAAGATTTAATTTTTCCAATATTATATAACTTTTTTCATCGAAAGAAAAAATGTAAAGGTGAAAATTATCACAATATAACTCAAGTGACCTGTATAAAGCGACACCTCTGGTAAGATAATAAGAATCAAAAAGTGTACAAAAATTATATCTATTTGAAGAGAATCTCATTTGATCGAATTAAA
>Ga0265316_10003277_pt1 | contig 16432 bp, 8 predicted proteins | sample 4522metaG_FD_202092 | JGI IMG/M metagenome (GOLD analysis project Ga0265316, IMG submission 202092) | Rhizosphere microbial communities from Carex aquatilis grown in University of Washington, Seatle, WA, United States - 4-5-22 metaG | ecosystem: Host-associated > Plants > Roots > Rhizosphere >...
GCTCTCGGGGCTCTTCGAGCCGGGGATCATCATCTGACGGCAGGCCAGGCCCTCGTTCAACCACAGGAGAGGAAGCTCGGGACAGAGGGCCTCGGCCTCCCGGTATTCTCGCAGGGCGGCCGGATAGCGGCCCTCCCGGTACAGGCGGTTGCCCTCGCGGACGTGGCGTCGCCCGCGGAGCTCGGAGCACCCCGAGAAGCAACAGAACAGCATGGCAAGGCGCGCACCGCGCGCGACGAGAGCATTCATGAGGGCATGGGCCACGAAACGAAAAGCCAGAGCGCGCGGACCGAGGAGCGAGGAGCGAGGAGCGAGGGCCGAAGAGGAGGTGCGGGCGCGCGAGATCGATTCATACACAATCACGCGGGGGGGTGGCAAGGAGGCGCGCCAGGAGGCGCGCTCGAAAGACGGCGCCCGACCAAATCCCGGGGCCGCCCGGCGAGGTCGAGGGGAGGAGGAGGAGGCAACACGGAGGAAGAAGATCGGCAGGTGAAGATTTCTATTTGCCGGCGTGCCCGACATGACTACTATGCGCACCATGTTGAACACGCGTATCAGCATCGCAGCATGCGCTTTGACCGTGGCCTCAACCTTGTCGGGATGCTCTTCGGGCGACACCATCCTCGCCCTGACCATCACCTCGGCCTCGAACGTGGGAGCGGTCGCGGAGCTGCGTGTGACGGTCTCGCGCGCGCCAGCCGCGCCGATTGTCACCACCTTCGCCCCGGACGCCGATGATGCCGGGGTGATCTCCGGTTCCTTCTTCCGCCGGATCAACCTCGGAGGATGGACAGGTGGAGACGCGAACGTCCTGGTCGAGGCCCTGGACAAGGGGGGGACAGCCTTCCTGACCGCCACGACCACCGTCGATGTTCGTGAGCACGGCGCGGTCGCCGGCATGGTCCACTTGACCCGCGACGTTCCCGACGGCGGCACCGGCGCGGGCGGCGCAGGCGGCGGCGGGGACGCTGGAGCTGGTACCGACGCGGGAGCCGGTACCGACGCGGGCGCCGGGGCTGGCGGCGGTGGAGGCGGCAGCGCCGGAGGAGGAGGTGGAGGCGGAGGAGGTGGTGGCCACGGAGGAGGTGGTGGCCACGGAGGAGGGGGAGGTGGTGGCCACGGAGGGGGAGGTGGCACTGCAGGGGCCGGCACTGGCGCCGCTGGCGGGCATGGCGGGGCAGGCGGGGTCGCGGGCCAGGCGGGCAACTCCGTGGCCGGCGGGCACGGCGGCACGGCGTAGCACGTCTCTGCTTCGTCTCGCGACGGGCCCACGCCCACCAGCCACGCAGATACCTCGGATCTGAGAATCGTTCACCCTTGGGAGACCTCATGACCACGAGACACGCCGTCGTTCGAAGAGCCGGTCGGGTAACAGGTGCTGGTTTGTCGGTGTTCATGTCGTACGCGCTGCTGACGCCGGCCGGGGCAGCGCCGGCGCCCTCCGGTGCCCCGGGCGCATCGGACAGACCGGCGCCGGGCTCTTCCTCGAGCAAGAAGCCCGACAAGAAGTCCGACCAGCCGACCTCCGTCAAGGCCGGCCTCTTCGCACAGGTTGCTGCCTCTCCTGGCGAGACAGCGGGGTCGGCGGTGGCGCCGGCGGCCGGGGCGACTCCGGTCGCGCAGGCCGCGCCGCCCGTTCCGGCGCTGTCCCCGCCCGGCGCGGCGCCGGTGGCCGCCCCGTCTCCTGTCGTGGTGCCAGCTCCGGTTGGCGCCACCCCCGGAGAGCCGGCCCCGCTCGACCCAGACCAGATCCCGCCGGAGTTGCTGGTCCCCGCGACTCCCGGCGCGCCACCCTCGCCCGGGAGCGAGAGCTACGACCCGAACGCGGTCGAGGTGGTCAAGGTGACCGTCGACCGGCGCGAGCAGAACCTGCAGAAGTACGCCGGCTCTGCCAGCGCCTTCTCGGGTGACGATCTGTCGCGGGTGGGCGTGACCTCCGTGCGCGACATGGCGCAGGTCAACCCCGCGCTCGAGATCGGAACCCAGGAGGGGAACACGGAGATCTTCATTCGTGGCGTCGGGAGCACGAACAACACCGAGCTCGGCGATCCCTCGGCCGCCACCCACGTGGATGGCATCTACATTCCCCGACCGCGCGGGGTGGGCTCGATGTTCTTCGATCTCGAGCGGGTCGAGCTCAACCGTGGTCCGCAGGGCACCATCCGGGGCCGCAACGCGACCGCCGGCTCGCTCAACATCATCACCGCCAAACCCAAGCTCGGACAGTTCGCCGCCGAGGCGGGCGTCCAGCTCGGCAACTATGCCCAGCGGCTGACCACGGCGATGGTCAACATCCCCCTCGGCGACACGCTGGCGCTGCGGGCGGCGACCTTCTCCGAGAACCGAGATCCGTTCTTTCACAACGGCGGGCCCATCAGCACCATCACCCCGGCGGAGAGCGCCGACAACCTGGCCTATCGGGTGGGATTGAAGTGGGTGCCGTCATCGTTCGTGACGGTGAACATCGGGCACGATCTCACCCGCGAGCGCGGCACCGGGTACAGCGGCGCGAACTTCAACGGCGCGCTCGTGGCCGGGCTGCTCCCGAGCGAGGTGCCCGACCCGCGCAGCGTGGTGTACCGCGGACCGCAGCCTTCGCAGAGCCTCGATCACTGGGGCGTGCACGGTGACGTGACCCTCGACTTCGGTCCCTTGCTGGTCAACTACCTCGGCAGCTACCGCGACCTCACGTACCGACAGATCACCGGCGGTAACAGCGGGGTGGCCTTCCCTGGGCAGGTGGTCGGCAACGGCGATCTCGACAACTGGTCGACCTCCTGGTGGTACAGCGCCTCGCAGTCGCAGGTCCACGAGCTGCGCATCCTCACCCCCGACACGGCACGCCTGCGGGCCACCCTCGGCGGGTTCTTCTTCTACGAGAAGCAGCAGGTCACCCTCTACAACACGGCCGACAATTCGAACACCTACGTCGGGGGCGAGTTCAACATGCCCTACGTGCGGGGCAAGTCGACGGCGGGGTACCTCGACGCGGTCTTCGACATCTTCAAGTGGTTCCGCGCCACCGGCGGCCTGCGGGTCACCCAGGAGTCCAAGGACCGAACCGGGCTCGGCGCCGTGTGGCTGGTCGACAATGCGAACCCGGGCGGTCAGAACTTCCGCTTCGGGACCGAGGGGTTCCAGCCCGCCTTCGGGGCGCGCACCCTCTACCCGGCGCCCGGACAGGCGTTCGATGCCAACGCGGTGTTCTTGAATGGCGTCAGCCGCTTCGGCATCCGCGACACCCTCAACGGCTTCCTCGGGCCCGGAGGACCTGGCGTGTTCCAGGCGGGACCGGTGAGCCCGCAGCTCGGGCACTACAGCGGAACCTTCCTCGACTACCGGGCCGGGGTCGACATGGATCTCAGCCCGACCCAGCTCCTCTACGGGACCTTCACCACCGGGCACACCTCCGGTGGGTTCAACGACAACATCGGGAACGTCGCGCCGACCTACAAGCCCGAGAGCCTGTATGCCTTCGAGCTCGGCAGCAAGAACGAGCTCCTCGACCACAAGTTGCGGGTGAACGCCGCAGGCTTCTTGTACATCTACCGCGACCAGGTCTTCCAGATCATCCAGCAGGTCGGCGTGAACCCGAACCCCACCCAGCCACCGCCTTCCTCCGCCGTTCGCGTGAACGTCGGGAAGTCGCACATCGTGGGCGTGGACTTCGATACCTCCTATCGCTTGCCCCTCGGGCTCGTGATCGGGGTGTCGGGGCTGGTGATGGATGCGCGCTTCGACGAGGGGCAGATCTTCGACAACCGCGTGGCGTACGGTCCGACGGGCAGCCCCACCGACAAGGTGAACGTCAAGGACAAGCACCTGCCACGGGCACCCACCCTGACCGTCAACTACTCGCTCTCACAGAACTTCCGCACGCCGATCGGCTGGTTCGACTGGATCGCCAGCGCCCAGACCCGCAGCGAGTACTTCATGACGGTCTTCAACGGAAACGGAATCGATTCGCAGGGGAACGTGAATCCGTCCCTCAGCGACGTGGTCCCGAGCTATACCCGCCTCGACCTCGGGGTCGGGTACACCCGTCCGGACGGCAAGGCACGGCTCAGCGCCTTCGCCAGCAACGTGACGAACGTGGCCTACATGACCACCTTCATCAACCAGCCGAACCTGAACCTGCGCTACTTCAATGCGCCCCGGCAGGTCGGTGTTCGTCTGAACCTGTACTGGTAGACGGGCTGGCGGCGACGGGCCGGATGGTCAGCGACACCGTCACCTCGACGGTGTCGCCGAGGATGAGACCGCGGGTGGCGAGATCCTGGTTCCAGTGCAGGCCGAACTCCTGGCGGTTGAAGAGTCCCCGAACGTGGAGGACCCGCGACGCGCCGGCGCCTGGCGCTCGGGGGGGCTGCTCCGGCCCGAGATCGTCGAGCTCGAGGGAGACATTGCGGGTGACTCCCCGCATGGTGAGCTCCCCGAGGACCGTGTAGCGGTTGGGCCCGGCGGCGGGCTCGATCTTCCGACTGCGGAAGCGAATCTCGGGGAAGCGGACCACGTCCAGGAACTCGGCCGACCGGATGTGATCGTCCCGCTCGGGCTCGCCGGTGTCGATGCTGGCCGGGTCGAGGACGGCCTCCACCTCCGAGCGGGCGGGGTTGGCCGGGTCGAGCTCCACGGAGGCGCGCCAGCGCTCGAGGTGCCCGCTGATCTCGGCGACGATGAGGTGGCGGAGCTTGAAGCGGAGGTTGGAGCGAGCCGCGTCGGCCTCCCACCTGCCGGCCGGAGGAGCGGTCACGCTCGACGGCATGGCCTCCCGCACCGGGGAGGGAGCGGAATCCGTCGCGGGAGGAGTTCGGGGACCTCCCGCTGACCCAGCCGTACGGTCGGATGACGAGGGTGTGCTTCGCATGTGCAGGTGGGTGTGCATACGTCAGGCCAATTTCCGGCGCTGTGGAGGGCACGGAGGGTGGGGGGCCCGGGAACAAGGGTGGGGCGAAGGCCGAGGTCCGTGCAATTCTTGCCGTTGGCATCCAGGGGCATGGCAGGTTGTGCGCTGTCGTTGGGCGCCCGCGCGTGCCGGGTCGTCGCCGTATCCGTCGTCGTCCGCGAGCATCACTCACTGGCCCGTCGGTGGGAGGTCACCGCCCTGGTGGAGGAGACCTCGATTGAGCAGCAGGGCGGGGCGCAACAGGCTCCTCACCACGGCGCGGGCGAGATCCGATTGCCCGAGCAGGTCGGCCAGGGGAGGAGCGCTCTGCGCGTAGAGCATCGCCACCAACCTGGCCACGGGGGAGCGGGCCACCACCCGATTGCGTTCCTGGCGCAGGAGGGTCACGTCGGGGTGCAGGGCGCTGCCGTAGGCGGCGGTGGCCACGACGCAGCCGGAGAGGGTCGTGTACTTCGACTTGCCGACGTAGAGCCGGATGAAGGCGGGCTTCGACCAGCCGCAGGTGCCCTGTGCACGCAGGGCGATCGCGTAGCCCGAGCTCGGCTGGAGGGTCGGCAGGGTCACCGCGGTGATGGCGCCGGGAGCCCCCGGCGTGGGGGCGGGCGCCGCCGCCCAGCGCTCGAAGGCCGTCTCGTCGAGCTGGCGCTGATTGTCGGGCGCGTAGCGGAGCTCGTAGGCCAGCACGGGGAGGCCGTGATCGTCGCTCTGCCGAAACTGAAAGGTCGCGGCGGCAGGGTCCTCGGTGCTGGTTGGCTCGCTGATGCGCGGCGGGTCGGGGGCGGTGGCGGCCGTGCAATCGAGAGGGGCACAGGTCGCGGCGTCGAGGTGGACGCGCCCGAGGCCCCCTGGCCCATCGGTGTCACGCAGGCGCGCGACGCCGCTGCCCGCGACGTCGGAGGTGATCCGCGGATCGATCGGGGTGAGATCACCCGAGGCTCCGGTCCAGTCACCGTAGCCGGCGGGCAGGCTGACGGCGGCCGGCGCGAGCGGCGCTGCCGGGTCGGCGGGGATGCTGAATGCCAGGCGGTAGACGACCGAGGGTTGTCCCACGTTCTGGTCGAACCCGTAGTTGCCGTAGTAGGTGAGCTCGACCGGTGTGAGGAAGGAGGTATGGGTGAAGGAGGGGTTCGGATCGAACTCCTTTCCGACCTCGACCATGAGCGCGTAGTCCCCGGCGGGGAGGGAGGTGGGCACGGTCCAGCTACCCGAGAAGGTGAGATCGTAGCGCGGGGTCGCGGTCGCCACGGTGTCGACGTCATTGAGGAGACCGAACTGGCGGGCATCTCCGTAGTCGCAGCCGGCACCCTCGGCGGAGACGAGCGGCACGCACAGGTTGCCCCAGTCGACCAGATCGCCCCGGGGTGGGTAGACGGAGGGAGGAGCAGCGACCTCGGTGGTGGGGGCCGTGGTGGTGTCGCCGGGGGCGGGCGCCGCGAAGCTTCCCTTCACGCTGCGAAAGTTCCCGCTGGCGCAGGTGATGGCGTCCACCACCTCGGAGGCCATCATCGGTCGGCAAAAGTAGGGCTCGGGTGAGGAGACCTCCTGGTGCGAGGCGATCTCGTCGTCTCGGCCATCGGTCATGACCACCCCGGCGTAGACGACGCCGCGGCGGTGGGCCCACACCGGCAGGGCCATGGGGCGCCGCCCGTAGGGGAAGCGCGGCCCCGACCGGAAGTCCCAGCGCCCGGGACGGTTCCCGATGCCGTACAGGGCGACGGCGTTGGTGACCATCAGCGTGTCGACGAAGCGGGTGCCGTCGGCGGTCTCGACCCACACCGCGATCTGGGGTCCGAGGTCGGGGTGGGAGTCGGTGAAGTGGCAGAGCCCGGCGGCGTCGCGAACGAAGCAGTCGGGCTCGAAGCTGAAGCGGAGCACCCGGCAGGGCGGGGGCGTGGCCAGGGGGTCGGTGCTGGCGGGCGTGGCGGTGGTGGCAGTGGCAGTGGTGGTGGCAGACACGGCGGTGGTGGGCAGCGCGAGAAGCGCGGCGGTGACGCCAGCGAGGATCAGGCAGGGTGGGCGCCAGAACGGCCGAACCGGCGGTGGTCGAGGGGGTGCGCCAGGCAGGAGCCACATCCGTTGGCTCAGGCTAGCATCAGCTTCTGGTCGGTGTCCTGGATCGTGCCGTCCTTCGAGGCAAGGAGCGCCTGACACGCCTGGCCGGCATGATAGAACTCCGCATGTCCGATGGGGTCCCTCGTGTGACCAGGGCCACCGCGATCCAGGCTGCGATCGCCCGCGCAGCGACCGTCGGTGCTCTGGTGCACGCGTTTCTTGCCTGGGGCCCCCTTCGGGCCCCTCGGATGGCGGTTGCCGCGGCGCCTGCGGGGCCAACCTCGACCGCGGGCGAGCCAATCTTGACAGGCGCCGACGTGCGGGTGCTCGAGCAGCGTGGATGGCTCGAGCGTGATGATGCGCGGACGCTTCGGATCCTGGGAGCGTATGGCCCGCGGGTGCTGGGAGTCGAAGGCGTGCACTTGGCGGATGTCCGCATCGCGCACATCGAGGCGCTTGAGTGCGCGATCGGGAGGGTCGCGGCCCGCCGCATGGGGGTGGCTCAGTTCTTCGCGGATGGCTTGTTTCGCGGCGGGGCGGTCTCGCTGACCGTGCTCGTCGACGGCCAGACCTCCCGGGCTCTCGAGCGGGCATTCGACCTGCACACGATCTTCCCGGCGGTGGCGCGGGCGGGCGGGGGCGGGCGTTGGGGTGGGGCCGGGGGCGGCGAGGAGGCGCACATGCTCTTTCTCATCGCCGGTCAGGGGAGGCTGGCGATGGCCTACGATCGCGGGCTCACCTACCCCCACCCCGACGACGCTTACGCGATCTTCGGAAACCGCGACTATCACATTTACCCGTTCCTGCGGATGACCATCGGCCTTCACCGAGGCAGCCCGGCGCTCCTCGACATCGCGACCGCCGACGGACCGGCGGCCCCCCTCCACCCCTTCGAGAAGCGCGTGCTCTTCCTGTCCCCCGCCATCCACAGCCTCACCGTCCACGACCGCGACGTGACCGCCGATACCAGCATCATCGACCGCAAGATCCGCCCCCCGCCGGTGGAATGGCGTGAGGGCCCGGTCAAGGGCGGCGCCCGCCTCCAAGAGCTCGGTTGCCCGGCGGAGGGGGGCTGAGGGGGCGGGGCACCGCTCGGCCTGGGGACGCAGGTACGGATCGCCCGTCCTTGGTCACTGCGGGTGTTTGCGCCGCAGGGCGATGATAGTGTGAACGAGTGGTGGGATCCCTCTTTGGATTTGCACGAAGCCCGACGTGGTTGTTGGGACGGTCATGGGCTCACCGACCAACGTGATACACAGAGCTGGCCTCTTCCTGGCCCTGCTTTCCGTGGCCCAGGCCATCACCTGTCGGCCGAGCTCCAGGCAGCACCCCGCCTCCGACGTCGCACCCGCACCACGATTGTCTGTCGAGTGGGGTGGGTGTGCCGGAGTTCGAGAGGGACCCATCTGCGAGATCGGTAAGGATGGGACCCTGACACTGTGGGTTCCCGGCGCGGCCCCTCCACAGTGGCAACTGAGAGCGGACCGCGAGCTTGTCGAGATTCGGTCGAAGCGTGTCATCGACGGCGGAACCCAGGTCTCGTTGGTGCTCCGTCCCGGTACGCGTCGACTCTGCATCCTGGACGAGCGAGGCGATGTCCTCTGGGAGCTCCGGCTGGGCGACGCCACCTCTCACGAGCAGATCGACCGGTCCATCGATCTCGGCCACAGGGGAGAATATGCCGCGGCCCTCAGGGCCCTCGATGACCTCCGAGGGCACGCGCGCCCCGAAGAGCGCGGACCAGCCGATGCAGCCATCGGGCGGATGTCCCTCGCACTCGGAGATGTGCGAAGAGCCGAGCCCGCCTTACGCGCGGCGATTCAGGCGGCGATCGCGGAGGGAAGGCTGGGAGATGCCGTACGGGATAGCTCGGCACTCGTCTGGGCGCTGGTCATGCTGGAGCAGCGGTTCGGGGATGCGCGAACCGTCCTCGACACGCTGAGGCGGTGCGGGAGTCAATTCTCGGAAGGAATCATCTGGATCGACTACCACCAGGCCCTGCTCGCAGAACAGACCGGCGATATCCGGACTGCCCTGCTCAACTACCGAGCCGCAGAGCGTGGGGCTCATCGTCTCGATCGCTCGGGACTTGGCCGAGATTCGTCCATGGGGGTCGCTCTTCAACTGGCACGCGTGGGGCGGGTCGGAGAGGCCATAGAATCCATCAGAGACGTACCCGTTCCAGCCGATGCCTGCGCAAAGGCCACCTGGTCCTTGAACCTGGCCTGGATGGCTCTCCAGGGTATCCGCCACGAGACCCGAGGCAAGTCCGGCATCGATGCTTGGCAGGCGCTCCTGGAAGCCGAACGGGCCACCGCAGCATGCCCCGATCCCCACCGACACCTCCTCGCCTTGGTGAACAGCGCGGAATTCGCGCTCGAGAGCGGTGACGATGTGCAGGTCGAGCGCCTCGTCTCGGCCCTTCAGGCCCTGCCGCCCAATCCCGACGTTCTCTTCGGGGCTTGGCGTCTGGACGTCCTTGGCCGTTGGTACCTCCGGCGCGGCCTGGCGACTCGCGCGCTCGCGGCCTTCGAGGATCAGCTTCGAAGAGCCCGCGGGGCCGGCCTCTTCGACGAAGAGTTCCGGGCCGAGGTTGGATCGGGCCTGGCGCTCCTCGCCCTCCGGGACCGCCCCGCGTCGATCGTGCATCTGAAGTCGGCACAGGCGCTCCTGATGCGAATGATGCGCCAGATCCCTCTCGGCGAGGGACGCGGCAGCTTTCTCGATGGTCACGACGAAGGGGTCCGAACCTTGGTAGGGGCCTTGGTCGCGGGGGGCGCCACGCGGGAAGCGCTGGCGGTGGCTCGCCAGGCCAGGTCTGCGGAGCTGTTGCAGGCGGCGCGAATCGATCGCCTGGCACGATTCTCCGTGGAGGCTCGAAGGAAGTGGGACGATGCGGTTGGTCGGTACCAGCACATCCGACGAGAGGTCGAGGCCGAGGCAGAAAAGGATTGGACGCTTCCGAAGGAGCAGCTGGCACAACGGCGCTCTGCTCGACAGCAGCGTGCGGAGCAGGGCCACGCGGTACTCGACGACGCTTACCGCGTCCTCGTGGATGAGCAGCGCGACCTCGTGCTCGCCGAACCGAATCCGACCGAAGTGTACTTGGCGTTCTTTCCCGGCGTTCGGGAGTGGTATGCCTTCGCGGCTGGTCCGACCCGCGTCACGGTGGAATCCATCGCAGAAGAAGACTTCGCTTCTCTCGAGAATGCCGGCAAGATCTTGGCCCGGTTTCGTCCGCTCTTGAACTCCGCCAACCATATTCGCCTGTTGCCCTACGGCATCTCCGACAGCGTCGACTGGCACGCAATTCCATGGAACGATCGCCCGCTGTCCGCTTCCTTCAATGTCGAGTACGGCCTGGACATTCCCACCCGCGTCGGATCCGACGTCTCGCCGTCCGGGCGCGAGCGGTTCGCGGCATCGGAGGCGTTACCACGCGTCTTGGTCATGGCCGATCCCACTGGCGACTTGCCGGCATCGAGGTTCGAGGCGGCCTCGATCTCATCCGCGGTCGCTGGATGGCCCATCACCATCCTGCGGGGCGGTCAAGCCACCGGCGCGTCGTTGCTGTCTGCGCTTCCGGGGGTGGATCTGTTTCATTACGCCGGTCACGCGGTGATCTCGGGGAGGGAAGGAGCTGGTGCCGCCTTGGTCCTGGCGGGCGAATCGCGAATTGAAGTGGGTGACGTGCTGGCAGCCCCATCGGTTCCGAGCTTCGTCTTCCTGTCCGCCTGTGAAGCGGCAGGCACCTCGCGGGTCCAACCCTCGCTCATGGGGCTCGGACAATCGTTCGTTGCGGCAGGATCACTGGCCGTCATCGCTCCCAATCGTCCGATCCTCGATCGAGACGCCCAGGAATTTGTGAGCGCCTTCTACCCAGCGTTCGTCAAGGCCATGAAAGACAAGCGTGGCGAGAGATCGGCCGCGGGAGAGGCCTATCGAGCTGCGGTGCTCGCGCTGACCGCCGGAGGGCCGGCGCCGTCGAAGCCGCTACCAGTTTCAGGATCCGGATGGGAGAGCTTCAGGCTCTTTGGCCCCTGACCCATGGACAGGGCGAGGATGCGGAAGAGTCGGCTTCTTGGATTCAGACCAAGGCAACGCTACACTCGAGACCCATGCGATGCGCGTCGAGTTTGCGGTCACTCTCCTCTGGCCTCTGCCTGGCGGTCCTCGCAATGATGGGGGCGTGCGGTATCAGCAAGCCGGCCAATCTCGGCGATGCCGGCACGGGGCCCCAGGACGCGTCCGGGCCCATCGCTGGCCACGGCGGAGCTTCGACGGGGGGGGCCGGCGGCGCAGGCGGCGGCGCAGGCGCTGGTGGCGGGGAGATCGGCGGCCGTGCGGGGATGGGAGGGGTCGGCGGAACCCCGACCGGAGGCGCAGGCGGTGCCGCGGGGGCCGGTGGGTTCGGAGGGACCGGCGCTGGTGGACTTGCCGCCTCAGGCGGGGGAGCGGGATTCGCCGGAAGCTCGACCGGGGGTGATGCCGGGGCGATGGCTGGGCGCGGAGGAGCCGCTGGGGGCGGAGGAGCCGCTGGGGGCGCAGGAGTCGCCGGGGGCGGTGGAGCGGCTGCGGGTGGAGGAGCGGCTGGAGGCGGTGGAGCGGCTGGAGCCGGAGCCATCCCTTGCAGTGGATTGACCCTCGCAAACACCTGCGGGTTGTACTGTGGCAGCCTGCGGCTCGCATGCACGGGGGCCAACAGCCAGTTTCCTGGGGCCGACCAGACCGCGCAGAATACTGCCTGTATCGCCGCCTGCCCGACGTGGAATTGCGGGCAGTCCACGGACAGCACCGGGAACAGTTTGAACTGCAGGGCAAACCAGGCAAAGACAGCGCTCGCCGCATTCCAGACAGCGGGGACGGCTTCCCTGGCGCAGTGTCAGGCCGCCGGCCCGGAGAGCCCAGTCTGTAGATAGGCGCACTCGCCCCTCTGTGCGGCTGGCCTCCGCTGCCGGGGAACTATGGCAAGATCGTCTGGTAGTCGGTCTGAAGCGACATCTGGCCGTTAGGATCCGTGTACCAAAAGTTCACTGTCAGAGTCACCCACAGAAGGTCCGTCGGCGGGGAGTACGTCATCGACCAGGCGGCCGTGGGGGTCGAAGGGAGATTGTCCATCAGCAGATCACTCCCCACAGGACCGAAGGTGCGTGACGAATAGGAGGTCGCGGTGATCGAGGCCAGAGAGATCGAGGCATTCGAGAACCACCAATTCAGCGTGCCCGACAAACGGCTGAGGTTGTTCTCGAAACGACACCCGGGACAGCCAGAAATGTAGGCCCCCTGGTCGACCGCTCCGGGCGGCAGTTGAGCGGAGACGGGGCCAGTTCGCTGTCGGCATCCGGACACGTCGCACAGTTCCAGCTTCGCAGTCGGGGGTTGGTCGGATTGCGGCCAGTGCGGACCATCGTACGAAGTTGACGGCAGGTTGTCGCAGCCAAGCACCGATTTCCGCTTGCTCCGGGGTACCTTCATCTGGTCGGCCATGAGCGTGCTGTCGAGGGCTCCGCACAGGAACACGCGATGGACGTTGTAGGAGCACGGACCAAAGGGTCTGCCGAGGCAAAATTCAGTCTGCGCCCTGTTGCTCCTGCGGGGGTCATCGAGGTCGACCCCCCCCTCATAGAGGTGTCCCATCACCTCGTGGGCGTCGAGCTCCGGACGGGCAGCCCAGGTGGCGCTCGCTACACCCGCGACGATCGCCGCGGCGGCCGAAGTCCCGGACAGAGGGTAGCTGTACGAACCTGCGGTGGGGCCCGCCGTGGAGACCGATGCGGCCAGGGCGGCCAGACGGGGTTGACCCCATCGACGGTTCGGCGCGACCCGTCGGTCGAGCGGATCCAACCCTCCAACCGCGTACACCAAAGGAGCGTATTCGGCCTTCGAGGCTCGGGAGGGGATTCCGAACGCCTTGCAAGCGGTCTCGGATGCGGCGGGCATGGTCTCGAAGGCGGCCGGAATCATCGGTCCGTCCGTGCCGGTCAGGTTTCCTGCCGGAGCAATCACCAGCGCGCCCAGGCAAGAAGCGCGCGTGAGCACCTGGATCAGTGGCTCGAGGTTGACTCTGTTTAGAGCAATCTTGATCGGATCGAGGCCGACGGAAACGTTGATGATGAGTCGGTCATGTCCGCCCTGCTCATGCTCGAGGACGTTGGAGATCGCCGAGACCAAACTGTCAACGCTCAGCGAATCAATCCCGCCGGCGCCGGTCGGTTCCCCCGCCCGCCGGCTTTGGACGTCCAAGGGATGCACAGCCACGAGCTTCGGGCACTGCGGACTTCCAATGCCGTCGCAGTACAAACTTTCGACGATTCGCTGAACCGATCGGGCGTGGACTGGGGGCCGACGTGGATCTGCCTGCTCCTCCGCGGCAGCGTCGATGATCGCGACTCGTACCTGGACCTGACTGGAAGGGAAGTGCTTCTCGAGGAGGTCCTTGCGAGCCACCACCGGAATCCCCCGTGCCAGCTTTTCGAAGGTCCTGGTGAGAGGCTTCCACACCGTCTCGGGAAGCGGTGGGTTCTCGTAAGGCCCCTGGCTCACCGGCAGGCCCTCTGGACCCTTGCCACGGGGAACACAACCCGCAACGAACACGAAAGCGGCGACTCCCAAGCCCACTTCTGTAACCCGAAGATTCCGCATCTATCCCCCTGTCACGGACCTGTGGAGAAAATCCACTGGAGTAGGCCGAAAAGCGGCCGCGAGCATACTCCGCTCCCATGACGTACTCCAGCCCAAATGTGTTCGGCAGGGGGAGTGTGACGTTCGGTTCGTTCGCTGGCGGTTGCTACCGCCCCGGGTATTCCCGTCCCCCCGACAGCCCGGACCAGAGCAGGCGGTTGAAGGCGGCGGCGGGGATTCGGTCTTCCTTGCGGAAGTCGAAGTTGCGGGTGCGGGCAGCCCACCAGGCGGCGGGGTGGGTGGGCTTGAGGGGGGCGATGCGGCCGGCGAGCTTGGGAGGCAGGGGGAGGGTGGTCGAGGTGCGGAGGATGTCGCTGGGCTGGGCCTCGAAGGTCCACCCGCGGGCGTGAAGATCGAAGACGTCCGCCATCGGGTGAACCCCGCCGTCGTGCAGGTTCAGGTGGTCGAGGCCCAGGATGTCCTCGATGGTCCGCAGCATGTTGACCGTCGCGTAGCGGGTGGAGACGACCGCGCCCTGCCGCACGTAGGGGCCGACGACGTAGGCGGTGCTGCGGTGAGCGTCCACGTGGTCGGGGCCGTCCTGCGCGTCGTCCTCCAGCACGAAGACCAAGGTGTCCTTCGCGTAGGGGCTGTGGGCCACCTTGTCGATGAGCAGCCCCACGGCGTAGTCGTTGTCCGCCTGCTGGATCTCCGGGGTGTTCACCCCGTCGATCGCCGTGTCGAAGTTCCCGGTGTGGTCCTCCATGAACCGCACCATCTCGAACTCGGGCAAGTTGCCGCTCGCCACGAAGCCATCGAACTCGCGCTCCCACTCCTTGAAGCGCCAGGTGTCCGGCAGGCTCGGATCGAACCCCCGGAAGTAGGGATCGGTGATCGGGAGCAGATCGGCCCCCGACGGGATCGCCACCTTCAGCCCGGCCTTGAAAGGCTCGCGCACCACCGGGATTCCACCGAGCGCGGCCGGCGCGCTGTAGAGGGTCAGGTCCAGCCAGAACCCGTAGTTGCGCACCGACTTGCCCGCGCGCAGCGCCGCGTTCCAGATGTAGCCTCCCCCCTCCTCGCCGTCGGGGCCGTCGAGCTCGACCTCGTTGCGCAGCCCTGGCAAGAGGTCGGGGTCGAGCGGGTTGATGGGATCCTTGGCGGCACGCTCCGCCGAGGTGGCGAAGGCGTTGTTCACGCCGCGAATGGTGCCCTCGCTGTCATACGAGGTCCCTCGACCGGCGTAGTCCACGGAGGTCCCCTTGTCGTTGATGTCCGAGCTGCGGGCGGCCGTGCTCCACTGCCAGCCGTCCTGGCTGACCTCACCCGAACAATAGAAGTTGTCGAGGTTGACGAACCGGTCGGCCGCGGCGTGAAAGTTCGGGGTGATGGCGCGCGGGAACTGGGTGATGCTGGGATCGCCGTTGCTGCCCCGGATGTCCCCCAGGATCTGGTCGTACGTGCGGTTCTCCTTCACGATGTAGATGACGTGGTGGATCCGCGCCCGCAGGACCCTCATCACCTCCTGCTCCTCGCCCGTCGCGGAATGCCTGAAGCCATTGTTCTCCGCCACCACCTCGGTCAGGCGCGCGAGCTCGCCGTCGTCGGGGACCGGCAGGGTCATGAGGCCGGCCTTGGTCAGCTGCCACACGTACTGATTGCCGCTGCCGTTCTGCAGCGAGGCCGGGCAGCCGGGCGCGGAGGTGTTGCTGGGGCTGGTGCTCGCGCACTCGGTGGGGTTCGGCCCGGCGTTGCTCTTTCCATTCACGACGTACAGGGTCTTGCCGTCCCGGCTCACGCTCACCGAGCTCGGGTACCAGCCGGTCGGGATCAGGCCCTTCACCCGCCCCCCGTGGCAGTCGCCATCGAGCGCGATCACCGCCACGGCGTTGCTGCCGGCGTTGGTCACGTAGAGGGTGCGCTCGTCCGGCGAGAGCGCCAGGCTGTTCGGGCTGCTGCCCACCGGAGCCCGACCGCTCCGACCGCGCGCCAGCACCTCCGTCGGCGCGGTGGTCGAGATGGCGTCGACGATCTGGTTGGTGTGCGTGTCGATCACGTAGACCACGTCGGCGTTGTCGGCGGCGACCAGCAGGTGTCGCTCGGCCCGGTCCAGGATCATCTTGTTGGGGTTGCCCTGCACCTCGATGCGGGTCACGACCCGGGGGGCCTTCCCCCCGATGTCGACCACCACGATCTCGCGGTCGCGGATGCTCGACACGTAGGCGGTCCGCTTGCCTTTGATGGTGACCCAGTAGGGAAACTCGCCACCCGGAACCCCGGCCTCGGCGGGATCGATCTTCCCGGGACGCAGGTCGAGCTCCGCGGTCTTGGTGTGGCTCGCCACGTCCACCACGCTGATGGAATCGTTCTCGAAGTTGGCCACCACCACCTTCTTGCCGTCGGAGGTGACGGCCACCCCGGCGGACTCCGCGTTGACCGCGCTGCCAAAGCCCGGGACGTTGACGTAAAGGCCATTGCCCGCCCCGTCGTGACCGAGCTCGACCGGGGCTCCGCTCTCGGCCCATCCGCCGGCGCCGAGCCTGAACGTATGCAGGTTGTCGTTGCTCCCCCCGGAGACGAAGAAGCTCTTGCCGTCCGGAGCGAAGACGAGCCCCATGAACGTGTTCGGAATCTGAAGAGCCTGCCTTTGCACCGGCGCCCGCCCGGAGACGTCGTACACGAAGACGTACTCGTTCGACTGGCCAGGGATCGCGCGCCCGTCGGCGTCGTTCACCAGGTTGAAGCCGCTGGTGAGCACGAGCAGGGTCTTTCCGTCCGGGCTCAGCGCCGTCGTCACGGCCTGGCCCGCCACGTAGCTCGGATTGTCCACGAGCTTCGGATTGAGCGCGGACA
>Ga0265316_10003279_pt1 | contig 16428 bp, 9 predicted proteins | sample 4522metaG_FD_202092 | JGI IMG/M metagenome (GOLD analysis project Ga0265316, IMG submission 202092) | Rhizosphere microbial communities from Carex aquatilis grown in University of Washington, Seatle, WA, United States - 4-5-22 metaG | ecosystem: Host-associated > Plants > Roots > Rhizosphere >...
AGGATCGAGTTCCTTCCGGGCTTCGGTCGCTGCTGACTCGATCTTTTCCATTAATTCTTTGGTCTCCATAATTTCCTCCTTTTCGTTTATTTTCCTTCAGGAACACTAATTCCTGAGCACAAAAAAAGGCGAGAACAATCCAAACTAAAAGGTTGCAGCAAAAAGAAAAAGTGAATAGTTTCCGCCGCCAGCTTTATGATGTTGGCGGCGGTGTTGGCAGTAATCGCATAGAAAGTGGTGTATTCGCCGTGGCCACTATTTATAGCGGTATGTCCAAGCGTAAGATTACACGAAAATCTAAGAAATCCGTAGATCGATAAGTCTAAAATACCTACCATTTAATGGGGATAATTTACGAGGGCAACTCTTTGCTGTTGTTAACCACTTAGCTTCAGCATTAGGATAAGTTAGAGGTCTTTGTAAAATTGCCCCTAGCAGGAAAAATGAAATTTGCAAATAATCAAAACCAGCCTGATGCCTGTATGAAATACTTCAAGCGGTGGCGTTATGAATAATGCCTTTGTAATTGTTCGGGTGAGTGCAGAAGACCAACTGAAGGGCTATGGCCCAGATGTTCAATGGGAAGATGATGTCATCCCTGCTGCGCAACTTCTTGGTTTGACCGTAAGCGAAACCAACCGGCGCGTGATTCAGGAATCAGCTACAGGTTATGAACGGACCAAATTTGAGGCAGCGGTCAGAGAAGCATTAGCACTTTATGATCACGGTGACATCAGCACCCTCTTATTTCCCAGAGTAGATCGCGAGACGCGCTTTGTATTCGGATCTATCCCCTTGCTGGCAGAGGTTGTTAAATCAGGTTTACGCGTTTACTTCGCGCGAGAGAAATTAGCGCTAGATCCTAATGATCCGGAAACTGTGGAACGCTACCTGAACAAAGCCACACAAGCTCAAGCTTACGTTCAAACCATGAAAATGAACACATCCAGGGCAAAGAAGAAACTTCTGCGGGAAGGGAAATTGCCACAAGGTACGGGAGTAGGAGCCTATGGATATTCTTGGAATAGGGCCACCAAGAAACGCGAAATTAAAATTGATGAAGCGGAGGTCGTACAAGAGATATTCAATATGGTGGCGACCGGGAAAAGTTTTGTGTCAATAGCAAGAAATCTTAACGAACGCTGCATTCCCACAAAAGGATCGACTAGCGTTGCACGTAAGCATTGGCACAGTCTTACTATTCGGCGAATGATCAAAAATAGTTCTTATATAGGTCGGACCTATTTCGGAGTAACTTCACGATTGAATAAAGCAAAAACAATAATACACCCTCAGGATAAATGGATACTACTGGAGAAGGTAACGCCGCCGATAATTAGCGAGGAATTATTTAACCAGGCCAATATTGAGCTTGATAAACCGAAGGTGGCGTCAGGACACCCCAAAAATGAATATCTGTTAAGAAATCACGCATTTTGTGCCATTTGCGGCAAACCACTGGTGGGGCATTGTCTGGGTAAAAAGTATCGCTATTATCAGTGTAACAGCGCCAGGCCCTACGAAAATCACGGTAAAAAGTGTAATGCACTATATATCCGGGCCAACGACCTTGAAGACCTGGTCTGGTCTAAAGTCATGGAGGTGTTGAGCAATCCGGAGATTATATTAAAAGAGCTTTCAAATACCAATGACTTAAATCAAACTGAAACTTTGGACGCTGAAATAAAGACATTGGAAAAGAACCTGCGGAATTATGATGAACGACGGCGTAATTTGCTAGATGCAATGGAACTCGGTGAGTTTCAGAAAAACGAAATCCTTGACCGGCTGAATAAGATCAAACGGCTCCAGACTGATGACGAAACTAAATTAAATGACCTGCAAAAAACCAGAACCCCTATAGAGAGCTTGGCAAATGCTACTGTTAAAATCGGCGAATTATATGAAAATGTAATGTTAAATCTACAAAATTGCACACCCGAATTAAAGGCGTTGGCTTTAGACGCCCTTGACATCAAAGTATATGCCAAAGGAATTGACAATGTGGAAATTCAAGGTGTGATCCCACTAGAGCTAGCTTTACCTACCACTGAACAAACATCGGCATTACCACATGCAGGTAGTTATCGCTGCCCACTGGCTTGATCACGCCGGGGCTGGAGGGATTGGTCGTTTCCAGTGTAACTTTCTGTTCTTTCACGACCGCCAGCACATCCGTCAGATATTTGCCGTTGAAAGCGATCTTTGCTTCCTGCCCTTCTACTGCTGCGTCGATCTCACCGATGTCCTCACCCAGTTCCTCGGATTTGGAGGAGATGACGATCTTGCCCGGGGCTAGTTCGCCGCCCGGGGTCATTATTAGTCGTACGATACCGCTGCCGTCGCGGGCAAAGATCGAGGCCATTTTACAAGCGCGCAGGAAGTCGGCCACCGTCATTGTGGCGCGTCCGGCAAAGTTCTGCGGGATCAGTTGCGAATATTTGGGGAAAGTCCCCTGTACCAGTTGCGAAACCAGCTGGGTCTTTTTCAGGTGGAACAACACCTGGCTCTTATTGGGGTTCACAGTAATATCGACTGTTTCTTCATCATCAGCGATCAGCCGGTTCAATTCGTTCAACGTTCTGGCCGGGATGATCACTTCTGCTTTTTCCTTGACCGCCGTAGCGAGCGGCATGCGGTAAACTGCTAGCCGGAAACCATCCGCGGCGGCCAGTGTAACGATATTCCCATCGAACTGGGCATCCACACCGGTCAACACCGGGCGGGATTCCTCGGTCGCGGCGGCAAATACCACCTGGTTGACAGCTTGTCTCAATGTCGCTGTGTCAACTTTGGTTTTGATCCCTTCGTCTACTTTGGGGATCGGCGGGAAATCGGCGGCATCGACACCGCTGATGCGCGCTTCAAAGCGGGCGCAGCGTAATTCCAGTGTTTTGCCGACCAGTTTCATGTCGACTTTTTCACCGGCCGGTAAGGAATTGACAAATTCGGTCAGCAAGCGGGCGGGTATTGTGATCGAGCCTTCTTCTTCGACTTTAGCGCCGATCCAGTGGCTGATCGCCATTTCCAGGTTGGTGGCGCTTAATTTTAACCGCGACTCATCGGTCGCTAATAATACATTATTGGTAATTGGCAGCGTGGTGCGGGTTGCGACCGCTCTCCCGACAATGCCAAGTCCCTTACTGAGATTTTCCTGCAAACATGATAATTTCATCGTAAAATTCCCCCTAACGTAGTGTCAGTAGTAAGGTAGTATATAACAATTACGGATTATGTACAAGATGATAAATATACTTAATATTAGTACCCGGAAAAATAGCATGGCCTCAGGCGCGGTTTTCTTTAGCAAAAAGGATAACACCGGCACGGGTGTTTGTCAAAGAGATCGAAGCATGACAAAACGGTAATTTCCCGAAGGCGGTGTTATCGCTTTACATAAAATATAGACAAACTGGCGCCTTATCAGGATTGTTCTTTTCGTTTTTTCCTTCTGTTAATAATCAGGAAAACTGCGACTGACAGGATGGCCACTAAACCGATCGTCAGCCCGATAATCCAAATGGTCTTATTAGACTGCTTGTTTGTGTTTGCGGCGCTGTCCGGGGAGGGTGACTGGGCTACCAGGGCAAAGACTGATAACCCTTTGGGTGAGATTCCCACGAAGATAGCCCGCCCTTGAGCATCGTAACCGGTAAAAGTTGTATCGAGAACCTCTGTTGTTTTCGTTTCCGGATCGTAACGGGCGATATGGACAGCTTTGACGCCGCCATTTCCATTTACCCAATCGGGCCCGACTACCATGGTGATGGTGGCGCTTCTGATGTCGGTGCCATTTTGCAAGTTTGTTTTTTCGACGTTGATGGCGTAAGCAATGTTAATGTTATTACCATGCCCGGCAACCAGCTGGAATGCGCTGCCGGCTTCCGTGTCCGGCACAATGGAAGTAGTGACTTTAATGCTGGCGTCATTGGGCAGTGTGTTGATGTCAATATCCACTTTGCTGGAGACCTTTCCCACTTTTGCATTCTGCGCGGTAAAATCCCTGTTTGCGAAACCGGAATTAGTGGTTACGGACACTATCCTGGCGGTCGCTTTATCTCCGCTGCCAATCGCATTTTCTGTTTCGATGACCAAGGTTGTGCCCAGATCACCGTTGTCATCGGATATCTGGAATAACGGTTTGCTGTCTGACGGTATTGAAGCCAATGGTATAACCAGTTTATTATTTGCAAAAGTGAGCCCGTTGGTATCTCTGAATGTGCCGAGCGTGTCACCTTGCTGGAGTGAAACTGGAATGTTGATGTAAAGAATGCCTTGATTCTCAGTGATAGCGACCAAATTGCCGGAGGTTGTTAACGGGTTTCCGTTGATGTCGTGCGCTGTTACGTTACCGTTGCTAACTTTGGCTATTACCTGTCCGGCAAGTTTGGCGGCCGTTGAATTGGCGGGAGTAGTAGTTGGCGTGGCAGCCGCAGCGGCTGTGGGTGTAATAATGCGTGTCACGACGGCGGTATTATGATTGCTTGCGGTCACCGGAGGAGCGCTCGGCGGCGGTACATTAATATATCCCATACCCTGGATAGTGAAAGTATAAGGGTTTTTTGACGTATCGTTGCTGCTGATAATAATCCGGGCCGTTTTGACTCCCCCGGAAGCGGGAGTAAAACCTATCTGGAAAGTAGTAGAATTTCCTGGAGTTACCGGCGATGCAAAACCGGTGACGGAAAAATTCTGCGCATCGTTCCCGTTTAAAGCGATCGCCGGCGTACCGGTAAAGTTCAAATTACTTGTGCCGGTATTTCTAATTGTGAAAGTATGGAAAAGGTTAACTGTGCCAACAACAACTGAACCAAAATCTGTATTGTTCGATACCGCGGGCATGTTGTTTCCATTAGCAATTTCTATGCCTTGCCCCGCTACACTTAACGAGGGTGATAAAATATCAGCGGTAGTAGCCGGTTGGGTAAGCATATAATTAGCGGCATCGGTTCCGCTGAGCGTCAGACCCGAGATAGTTACCGTCTTTCCTGTACCCGGGCTACTATTATTAAATGTCCCTGCTGCTGCGCTGACATTCAGATTCACCATATCGCCGCTGATCACACCCGCCAGAGCCGCGCTGCCGGCAGTGATAGCGGCAGTTACATTACCATCGTATTCCTTATTGGCGGCAGTGATGCCGGTGATAGTTATTGCTTTAGCGGTGATGTTGGCCGTGGTTGAGGGTTGAGCGAGGACATAATTCCCGGCGTCCGTGCCGGATAAGTTCAATCCTGAAACAGGCACTATTTTGCCGGGAGTTACATTTTTATCCGCGAATGCCCCGGCAGCGGAAGTGACAACCGGATTGACGGCGTCGCTGCCGATCACTCCGACCAGAGCGGTAGTGGATGTGTTGAGCGCGGCGGTAACTTTGCCGTCGTATTCTTTGTTGCTTGCAGTAATACCGGTTATAGTTAACGTTTCCGCAATGATATTGGCGGTAGTAGAAGGTTGAGTGAGGATATAATTCCCGGCGTCAGTGCCGCTGATGGCCAGTCCTGTAACATTAACAGTTTTGCCGGTGCCCGCATTTTTATCCGCAAATGTCCCTGCTATAGCGCCGGAATTCAAGTTAACAAGATCGCCGCCGATCACTCCGACAAAAGAGGTGCTGCCGGTATTGAGTAAGGCGGTAGCGTTACCGTCGTATTCTTTATTGGCAGCAGTAACCTCGTTTATTGTTATCGGCTTGGCAGTGATATTGGCGGTAGTAGTCGGCTGAGTGAGGGTATAGTTACCGGCGTTAGCGCCGCTGATGGTCAGTCCGGAGACGGTCACGGTCTTGCCGGTGCCGACATTTTTGTCAGCAAACGCCCCGGCGGCAGAAATGACAACCAAATTAACTGTGTCGCCGCCGATGACCCCAATCAAAGAAGCGCTGCCGGTGTTAAGGTTAGCGGTAATGTTACTGTTATATTCTTTATTCACGCCTGTAATGCCGGAGGCGGTCAATGCCTTGGCTGTGATATTGGCGGTAGTAGTGGGCTGGGTGAGGGTATAGTTACCGGCGTCAGTGCCGCTGATGGTCAGGCCGGAGACCGTCACGGTCTTGCCTGTGCCGACATTTTTGTCCGCAAAAGCCCCGGCGGCAGACCCGGAATTTAGCGTAACAACTTCACTGCCGACCTTTCCCACCAGAGAGGCAAAGGAGGTATTAAGGGTAGCGGTGGCGAAGCCGTCGTATTCTTTACTGTTAGCTGTAACGCCGGAGACGGTTAATGCCTTGGCGGTGATATTGGCGGTAGTAGTTGGCTGAGTGAGGACATAGTTACCGGCATCAACGCCGGAGAGCGCCAGGCCGGTGATTGTCACTGTCTTGCCGGTACCCGAAGACGGGTTATTAAAGGCCGCCGAGGCGGAGGCGGTATTTAAGTTCACTACATCGCTGCCAATCACCCCGACAAAAGAGGTGCTGCCGGTATTGAGTACGGCTGTAGTAGTGCCGTCGTATTCTTTATTGTTAGCAATAACACCGGTAACGGTTATCATTTTGGGGGTGATGTTTGCCGTAGTTACGGGTTGAGTGAGGACATAGTTACCGGCGCCTGTGCCGCTGATGGTCAGTCCGGTAATATTAACAGTTTTACCGGTCCCCGCATTTTTGCTCGTAAATGCCCCGGCGGCAGAATTAATAACTAGATTAACTACATCACCGACGTTGACCCCGACCAAAGCTGCGCTGCCGGTATTGATGGCAGCGGTAAGGTTGCCGTCGTATTCTTTACTGGTGGCTGTGATGCCGGAGACTGTCAGCACAGACGTGCCTTTCCCTTGAATCGAGAATGTGTATGGGTTTTTATTTACATCATTGCTGGCGATTGAAATAGAAGCCGTTCTGGTTCCTATGGAAGAAGGATCGAAAGTTACCTGAAAAGTAGTTGACCCGGTAGTAATCGCTACCGGAGAAGTTGGCTGAACCGTTACGCTGAAATCCGCGGCATTCGTTCCGCTGACGGCAACTTTGTTGGGTGTGCCGGACAAGGTCAACGCTGCGCTGCCGACATTCCTGATCGTAAACGTCCGGGTTACTGTCCCCGTAGTCACATCCGTCGAACCAAAATCAGTCCCGTCAGCCGCCGAAGGCGTGGTGTCCCCGGTAGCGATTACGATCGAATTGCCAACGACACGTATTCTCGGCTCATTAGGCGCCGGCATCGAGACAAACGCGTCATATGTACCTGCCCGGATGGCGAGTGTTGGCGAGCCCCAGGTTGTCGCGCTGTACCCGATCAGATAAACATCATCGTTAACGTCCAATGCGATACCATAACCTTTATCGTCCCCGGTTCCGCCCTGAAAGCTGACCCAATTGATGTTGCCGTCAATTTTCAGACTAACCGCAAAGGCGTCCGAACCGCCGGTATATGGCCGCACGATCTTGGAACCGCCCCAGCTTGTGGTGCTGCTGCCTGCCAGATATATATTATTGCCGTCGCCGTCCATAGCCATAGTATTTGGTCTGTCATCTCCGCTGCCGCCCATGAATGTATGCCACTGCCGCACACCGCTGCTGTTCAGCTTGGCTACGAAAACATCATTACCGCTGGTGTAGGCGTTTAACGGCGAACCCCATGTAACATCGCTGTATCCGGTCACATAGATATTCCCGCCGGTGTCAGCGGCAATCCCGCTGCTGAAGTCAATTCCCGGGCCGCCCATAAAGGTACTCCAGCCCAGGGTCCCGTCACTGCTGCTCAGTTGAGCCACGAAAACATCGTTCCCGCCCGGATTTGAATGTGCGTTCACGATATTGGTACCCCAACTATATTGGCTGTATCCTGTCATGTAAGCATAAGTGCCGTTTTTACTCAACGTAATAGCCTGGCTTGTATCCGAATCGGAAGTTCCCGCGCTTCCTAAAAAGGTATTCCATATCAGATTGCCGCTGCTGTCAAATTTCGCGGTGAATGCGTCTGAATTACCGTTATAAGCCAATTTCGGAGCGCCCCAGGTGGCAGTAGCAGATCCGGTAACATAAATGTTGGCGCTGGTATCCAGCACCAATCCTTGCGGCGTGGTACTACCGATTCCGCTCACGGATCCTCCCTTGAAGGTATTCCAGACCAGGTCGCCGTTATTGGTCAGTTTGGCTAAAAACATGTTGGAAGCAGAGGTGACAAAACCGTGAACAGGACTACCCCAGGTGCCGACGCTTTGTCCGAGTACATAGATATTGCCGTTGCTATCCACCGCGATTCCCCGCGCCTGGTCGGCATATACACTTCCCAGGAAGGTATGCCATAGGATGGTTCCGTTATTATCCAACTTGGCAACAAAAACATCTAATCCACCGGAAGTGGGCCGTCTTGCCGGGGGATCCGGGGTATTCCAGAGATAATTGCTGTTTCCTGTCACATAAATATTGCCGCTGCTATCTACTGCGATTTCCAAACCGTTATCCGTGCCTAATCCGCCCAGGAACGTATTCCAGCCGTCCACAGGGTCGATTACCACCGGGATACCGGATACATAATCAGACAGCCGGAAACCGACTTCAGTACTACTAAAAAGAAAATATGCGGCCGACACCGGGCTCTTTTCCCCGTTGATTTCCTGCCAGGCCACCGGTTTGCTTTCCGTAATAATACCGTTACCGAAAGTAACCGTCAGGTTATCCTGATCGTCCAGTTTTACCGGACGGTTGTAGCGCAAATGGATGCTGTTGACGGAAGCGGCTGAGTCGGATGCATCGACATAATAGGTGCTTTTAAAAATTGAATCCGGGTAAGGCTGGTAAACCAGGGTTACGCCGTCCCAGAGACCGGTATAAGTAACCGTATTTAAAGGAACAGTCGCTTCCATATTATTACCAGCGGCTGGCGCCATCTCAGAATGCGGACGCACCGGATTAGCCCCGATGAATTCAGTTTTCACCGCATGGCTGCCGGAAGCAATCAGGACGCTGTTGGCAGAAAAACTCAGGACATGACCGCCGGAAATGAAGTTTAAAGGCTGAGCGCATGCTTCCTCGGCGGGAGAGTCGCTTGTGCCTGCGGCTGCGTTAACACCGGTTGCCGGTAAAATCAGCGCCGCCAAAAGAATAGTCACAAACCAGATATCAACCAGACGTTTCATGTTTCTGTCCCCCGCTGACAATAATATTTTACGTATCGCTGAAAATGATTGTTTAATATCTTTATAATTCCGAGTGATTTAACTCATTGTGGATAACAGTATAATTGATTGAATATAGTCCTTCCAATATCCGTTTAGTTCATAAAGTCCTGAATTTCATAGTACTTTTGCATAGGTGCTTCCGTACTGGTAAAAGAGAGTTTCTCCGGCCAGCCGGGCTCACAGCAAACGTGTTTTAGTCTGAGCGCGTCTTGAGAATAGGACATTAACGGTGGTACGGAGGGCTCCGCCCATCGGCATTTTATTTAAGGAATGAAAAGAGAGGTAATTTGGTCAGATGGAATGCTGTTGAAATGCTTTAAATGCAAGAGGCTCTTTTGTCTGATCAGTTTTTCTGGTTTTACAAATAGTCGGGCTCTATCTTGCAATGAGCCATCTATGTTCATGACCGCAGCTTGATACTATCAGTTGGTCGAAATACTTGCTGAAGGGAATGTAGATAATTATAATTACGCCATTTTCTCCAGCAGCAGGCGCGCTTTTTGCGCCGCCCGCCCCCGGTGACTGACCCTGTTTTTTATCTCGACCGGTAATTCCGCCATCGTCTTCCCGTACTTCGGGAAGCAGAAAATCGGGTCGTAGCCGAAGCCGTTTTTTCCGCATGGTTCGAAGGCGATCACTCCCTTGCATTCGCCGGTGCTGTATTGTACTTTACCGTTCGGCTGCGCCAGCGCGATTACGCAATAGTAACGGCCGCCACGTTTTTCTTTCGGTACATCCTTGATTTTGTCCAGCAGAAAATCCACACGCTCCGTATCCGTCGCTTTTTCTCCGGCGTAACGGGCGGAGATTACCCCCGGCGCCCCGTCCAGCGCGTCCACTTCGATACCGGAATCGTCGGCCAATGTCAGTAGCCCGCTCGCTTGGGCGAAGGCGCAGGCTTTCAGCCGGGCATTTTCTTCATAGGTCGCGCCGGTTTCCGCGACGTCCATCACGATTTTCAATTCTTTCGGCGTGACTATGTCGAACGGGATACCTTGCAGCAAACTATAGTATTCTTTTACCTTACCGGCGTTGTTAGTTGCAAGCAGTAATTTTGGCCGCACATTAAACCTCATCAATATAAATTAATCAGCGGGTTTAGACCCGCCGGCAGCAAATCAGAATCAGCACTTTAAATCGATTATACCGCGCGCCATATCTGTAATCAACCGCCTGTGTTAGTAGCACCCGCCTAAGGCGGGTCCCTGCCTGCGAATCGGGTACATCAAAGTATATTAGCAAGATCACGCTCGCACTGTGTTTTATTTGGATATTGGATTTTATCCCGGCGTTTGCGGCTGCCCCCTACTAATGTTAAAATCCAATCAGTGATAAAGTATTCAATATAAGGAGCCGCACATGATTCTGCGTAAAATGGAACTCGGGGATTTCGGTTCTAACTGCTACCTCGTCGGCGATGAAGATACCAAAGAAGGCATGATCATCGACCCCGGTGACGATGGCAGTTCCATCATGAAGCAGGTCAAGGCGCTCGGACTGAGTATTAAGATAATAGTACTGACCCACAGCCATATCGATCATGTCGGCGGTCTGGCAGATGTTAAAAAAGCCACCGGCGCGGTCATCGCCATCCACGAAAATGAAGCCCCGTTCCTGCTCAAACAACCCAGACTGATGGAGTTCATGCCCCCCACCCCGCCTTCACCCCCGGCGGACCGCCTGCTCAAAGACGGCGACGTGATTAAGGTCGGCAAGCTGAAATTCAAGGTCTTACATACCCCCGGGCACACCTCCGGCGGCATCTGTTTGCTCGGTGACGGGATTGTCTTTACCGGCGATACCCTGTTCAATTTTAGTATCGGGCGCGCTGATTTCCCCGGCTCCGATTACGACCAGGAAATGCAGAGCATCCGCTCCAAATTGATGACGCTGCCGGATGAAACCAGGGTTTACCCCGGCCACGGTCCGGCCACCACTATCGGCACCGAACGCAAAGGCAATCCCTTCATCAACGGCACGGCGTTCTAAAAAACGCAACGCGCAAGTTTTCTGGAACTTTCTAAGATTGCCTGGATTATCAGAGACCACCCGGGAATCCATTTTATCGGCGTGCCTTCGATGATACTAGGCAGTTGTCTTACAGACAAAAACTATTCAGAAAAACGAACCTGTTTTCAATATTCCTGCCTCTTAATATGCCTTTATTCACTTTTTTTGTCAATCTATTCCTGATGCCTTATAAATCCTTTATAAAATTGTCATAACTTTACCATCCAATATCGTTTAACCGCTTTATTCCCGGTGTTATAATGATGTCAGCAACTGGAAAGGAGTTGTGTATGCATCAAGCACTGCTTTCTGAAAAGCTTTCCGGTTCGGTAGTCCGCTGTAATATCTGCCAGTGGCGCTGTGTTATCCACCCGGAAAAAACCGGCGTTTGCGGTATGTACCAGAACGTCGATGGCGTTTTATTTAATCTCAATTACGGGCTTGCCTCTTCTGTCGCCGTCGACCCCATCGAGAAAAAACCCTTGTTCCACTTTCATCCCGGCACGCAGGTGTTTTCCCTCGGCAGCTGGGGTTGCAATTTCCATTGCCAGGATTGTCAAAACTGGCAGATCTCGATGGTCAAGGATGTCCTTAAAGGCTCCACGGAAATTCCCCCGCAAAATGCCGTCACTCTGGCTAAAAGCTATAAGTGCGCCGGTATCGCCTGGACTTACAACGAGCCTTCGATGTGGTTTGAATACACACTGGACGGCGCTAGGCTGGCCAAAAAAAACGACCTCTACACCGTTTATGTGACCAATGGTTACCTCACGCCGGAGGCGCTGGATCTGATCGGGCCTTATCTGGATGCCTGGCGGGTTGATATCAAGGGTTTTTCCGATGCGTTGTATCAGAATCTGGCGAAAATCTCCCACTGGCGCGGCATCCTCGACGTTGCTGTGCGCGCCAAAACAAAATGGAACATGCACGTGGAAGTCGTCACCAATATTGTCCCGACAATGAATGATGATGAAGCGCAACTTACCGGAATCGCCGATTGGATTGCCACAGAACTGGGGGAACAGACTCCCTGGCACGTCACACGGTTTCACCCTAATTATCACGCCAAAAATCTGCCGGTAACGCCGTTATCGACTCTGGAACACGCCTATGATATCGGGCATAAAGCCGGATTAAAATTCATCTACCTCGGTAATGTGCCCGGCCATATCAGCGAGAACACCGTCTGCTGCAATTGCGGTAAACCGGTGGTCGAGCGGCAGGGTTACCAGACCCGGGTGTGCGGTCTGAACGGCTCCCTTTGTAAATTCTGCGGCTCCGACCTTAATTTTAAATTCGCAGGAGGAGGAAAACTATGATGATTAGAGAACCGGCTGTCTCCGGTCAATTTTACCCCGCTTCTCCCGAAGAACTGAAATCGATGATTCGAGGGATGATTGATGAAAAAGCCGTCAAAGAAGATGTCATAGGCTACTATGCGCCGCACGCGGGTTATATTTATTCCGGTCCTGTTGTCGGCGCTACGGTATCCCGCGTCAATTTCAAAGAGACCTGCGTGATTCTCGGTCCCAGCCATACCGGTGCGGGCGTTCCCTTCAGCATTTTGACTGACGGCGCCTGGCGTACGCCGCTGGGCGATGTTCAGGTTGATAAAGAGCTGGCGAAAGCCATTCTGGCCAATTCTACCCATCTCAAGGAAGACCGCGCTGCCCATCTGCAGGAACATTCCATCGAGGTGCAATTGCCGTTTATTCAATATTTCAAGCCGGATATCAAATTCGTCCCGATCGTCCTATCGCATACCAATGCCGCCATTTATCGCAGCATCGGGATTGCTATTGCCAAGGCGATCAAAGATACCGGCAAAGAGGTGGTCATCGTGGCATCCGGTGACATGAATCATTACGAATCGCAAAAAGTCACCCACACCAAAGACCGCCAGGCCATCGAATCCATCTTGAAATTGGAACCGGTCGAACTATTACAGCGCGTCCATGATTTTAATATCTCGATGTGCGGTTATGGCACCGCCGCCTGTCTGATCTACGCCGCCAAAGAATTCGGCCCGGTCAAAACCGAATTGGTGAAGTACCAGACCAGCGGCGACATTACCCAGGACTTTACCGCCGTCGTCGGCTACGCCGGAATTATTTTCAAAGGGGTCAAAGAATCCGCTCCGGTTCGGTTGGCGCGTGAGACCGTGGAGGGTTTTATCTCCCGCGGTGAAGTGCCCCATCCGAAAACTATCCCCGTGGAAATGAAAGGCAAAGCCGGTGTCTTTGTTTCTTTACATAAACACGACGAATTACGCGGCTGCATCGGTACCATCGAACCGACCGAACCCAATATCGCCCAGGAAGTTATCCGGAATGCGGTGGCGGCGTCAACCGGTGACCCGCGTTTTAATCAGGTCACTGCCGCCGAATTGCCGGAATTGGAATACAGCGTCGATATCCTGACTGAGCCGGAAGAGATAAAAAGTGAAAAAAACCTCGACCCGAAAAAATACGGCGCCATCGTCGAATCCGGCTGGCGGCGGGGTTTGCTGCTCCCTGACCTGGAGGGTGTCGATACCGTCGCGCGTCAGCTTGAAATCTGCCGCATGAAAGCTGGCATCGGCCCCAAAGAACCCGTCAAACTTTACCGCTTCGAAGTAAAAAGATATAAATAGGTCGTTGGAATCTAAAGCGAACGGAATACTGATGACCGCAGGTGAATGGGAATTTGCCTGAGGTTCAAATTAATGCAGATCTTCTCTCCCTGCGAAGAGGGAGAGAGTTAGAGTGAGGGGTGGTTGTGTTTATTCAAATTAGCCGGAAATCTAGCAGGAATTTATCATCTCTATTTTAATTTCTCCATTTATTTTCGGATAGCCTCACAAGGTACTTACGAAGTAATGTATTAAGGGAGAATTAGGAGTTTGGTTCGGGCGACCATCATGACGATTATGAGGACGCTTCATTCTTTACGACATTCATTCTGAATACTTATAACTCATTACTCAAAACTATTATCTACGCAAGGAGTCTCAAAAATGTTTAAAGATCTCGTCTTCAAATGCCGCAGTTACCGCCGTTTCTACCAGGATGTCGCGGTGGATAAAACCACTCTGCGGGAACTGGTCGACCTGGCCCGTTTGTCCGCCTCCGCGGTCAACCGCCAGCCGTTGAAATACATCATTTCCAGTACGAAAGAAAATAATGCGCTGATTTTCTCGACTCTGCACTGGGCAGGCACTCTCAAAACCTGGCCCGGCCCTTCCGAAGGCGAAAGGCCGGCAGGCTATATTATTATCCTCGGCGATAAAGAGATCGGCGCCAGTTACGGCCTCGATCCCGGCATCGCCGCCCAGACGATTCTGTTGGGCGCGGTTGAAAAAGGCCTCGGCGGCTGCATGTTAGGCGCGGTCGATAAAGAACCCCTCCGGCAGCTGCTCAAGATCCCCGCCCGCTACGAGATCACGCTCGTCATTGCGCTCGGCAAACCGAAAGAGAAAATTATCATCGAAACCTTGCAGCCTGCGGATTCCTTCGATTACTGGCGCGACAAGGACGAAGGCCATCATGTCCCCAAACGCCAGCTCAAAGATATCATTGTCGCCGAATTATAAAGCCCATTCTATATCAATCCATTGTCCTTTGGAGACTGGTGAATTAGTGCCTTTTTTTAATTATTTCGATGTTACCCATCATCTCTCTCCCTTTCGCGAAAGGGAGGTCAGGAGGGATTTATCTTTTTTTCTCGCTTTCTATTTGTGAGCGCTTGTTTTATCAGCAGTCTGCTTCGGAGGATCATGAGACTTGGGTAATACCTTTGCGAGACCTTCCGCAGAAGGTCGTGGCAATCGCTCTGCACAATTGCCTTCTCACAAGCGTGACTAACTCTTTCTTTTTTATCTGGCAATGGTTCCTTCAATGATGTAAAATAGGGTCTCACACTTAAAATCGCAACCTCGGAACAAATTATCGTCATGGACATGTTCGAAAAACAATTTGAAGAACAGAAAAAGAAGGAAGCCCCGCTGGCTGCCCGCATGCGCCCGACTACCCTCAAGGAATTTGTCGGGCAGGAGCATATCGTCGGTGAAGGCCGCGTTCTCCGCAAAGCCATCGAATCCGGCCAGCTGCCTTCAATGATACTATGGGGGCCGCCCGGCAGCGGCAAAACTACCCTCGCTACGATTATTGCCAATACCACCGCTTCCCATTTCAGCTCGGTCAGCGCTGTCACCGCCGGCGTGGCTGACTTGCGCCGCATCATCGAAGAAGCGCGGGAACGCCGTAAACTCTACCATGTGAAAACCATCCTCTTCATCGATGAAATACACCGTTTCAACAAATCCCAGCAGGATGCTGTTTTGCCCTATGTCGAAGACGGCACTATAACGTTAATTGGTGCCACCACTGAAAATCCGTCGTTCGAAGTTAATGCGCCTTTGTTGTCGCGCGCCCGCGTTTTTACTTTGAAGCCGTTGACCGAAGATGAGCTTAAACTGATCATCCAGCGGGCCATGCAGGATAAAGAAAAGGGCATCGGTAATATTCAGGTGGAGATCGCCGAAGACGCCATCAACCAATTGATTACTGTTTCCAACAGCGATGCCCGCACCGCCTTAAACGCCCTCGAATTGGCGGCAATGACCACGCCTCCGGATGAGCAAGGCCTGCGCCATATCACTTTGTCCGTGATCGAAGATGCACTGCAGCACCGGTCTTTACTATATGACCGTGCCGGAGAACAGCATTATGACTTGATTTCTGCTTTACATAAATCTCTGCGTGATTCTGATCCTGATGGAACGCTTTACTGGCTGGCGCGTATGCTGGAAGCCGGGGAAGACCCGCTTTTTATCGCCCGCCGTCTTGTCCGCGCCGCTTCAGAAGACATTGGTATGGCCGACCCGCAGGCGCTGGTGGTGGCGATGGCCGCGCAGCAGGCTGTGCATTTCATCGGCGTGCCCGAAGGCAATCTGGCCCTCGCGGAAGCTGCTGTCTACCTTGCCACTGCGCCCAAGAGCAACTCCCTCTATACTGCTTATTCCGGCATTCAACATGAGGTTAAAAGCGGTAAAAACGACCCGGTCCCGCTCCATTTGCGTAACGCCGTCACTAAATTAATGAAAGACAGCGGCTACGGCAACGGATATAAATATGCCCATAATTTCCCCGGGCATGTCGTCGACCAGCAGCATCTGCCGGATTCGCTGAAAGACAAGAAGTTTTATTTCCCGGGCGAACTCGGTTATGAAAAACAGGTCGCCGACCGGTTGAAAGCCTGGGCCGCCATTAAAAAAGCTAATAATAATATTAACAAAGAAAAAGGGAAATAATTCCAGCT
>Ga0265316_10003280_pt1 | contig 16419 bp, 16 predicted proteins | sample 4522metaG_FD_202092 | JGI IMG/M metagenome (GOLD analysis project Ga0265316, IMG submission 202092) | Rhizosphere microbial communities from Carex aquatilis grown in University of Washington, Seatle, WA, United States - 4-5-22 metaG | ecosystem: Host-associated > Plants > Roots > Rhizosphere >...
TCCGGCGGAGAGCAGCAGCGCGTCGCCATCGCGCGGGCCATCGTGAACGACCCGGCCATTCTGCTGGCGGACGAGCCCACGGGCAACCTCGACTCGAAAAACTCCGAGGCCGTGCTGGGCGTGCTGCGCGACCTCAACGAGCGCCTCGGCCAGACCATCCTCATGATCACGCACGACGCTCACGTGGCCACCTACGGCCATCGCATCGTCCACATGCTGGACGGCCAGATAGTGGGATAAGCTTCAGCTTGTCCCTGTCTGTGCTGGGGCGAGCCTACTTCTTCTTCGCCAGCTCGCGGAGGTACCCTACCACGGACTGAATCTGCTCGTGGCTGAGCCTCTTCTCATAGGCCGGCATCTTGCCCTTCCCTTTGGCGATGAGGTCCGCGAGCTGCGCGTCGGTCATCTTCTGCGCCTCGGCCGCGCGCAGGTCTCCGATCTTGAAGGTCCGTCCCATGGCCGTCTGGCCGGAGCCGTCCGCGCCGTGGCAGCCGGCGCAGTTCCTCTTGTAGATCGCCTCTCCGGTTTCCGCCTGGCCAAACAGCGCCGGGCTCAGCACCAACACCATGGATGCCACCGCGGGCAGCACGAGCTTCTTCGAAAGTCCGATGGAAAAGATCATTGTGGATACATCCCCTTTCGGTATCAGTATAGCCGCCCGGCCGTGGTACCGTGAGACAGATTGACCAAGAAAGAACGCATGCTCCGGGCCCTGAGGCGTCAGCCGGTGGACCGCCTCCCTACCCAGTCCAACTACACGCGGGCCATGGGACACCTGCTGGCGGGGCATTTTGGGATCGCCGAGGCCGAGCTTCCGGAGCGCCTGGGTAATCACCTGCTGCGCGTGGACATAGACCACCCTCGCCGCGCAAATGCGGATGGCTCGATCGAATTCGACTGGTGGGGCGCCGGTTGGGACACACGCACGGAGGGCTACTGGCATGCTTTCTCGCCTTTGAAGGAGTCGCTCGACCTCGATCGGTATTCCTGGCCAGACCCCAACCATGCGGCGATTCTGGCCGCTGCCGGCCAGACGATTCTCCAGCGCGGCGCGGACAACTTCATCGCGCCCAATCTTGGAATGTGTCTCTTTGAGCGCGCCTGGTCGCTCCGAGGATTCGATACCCTTCTGATGGACTTGGTGGAACGCACCGAGTGGGTCGAGGAGCTTCTGGACCGCATCACGGAGATTCAGGCGACCCTCGCCGAGAGATTCGTCGCGGCCGGCGTCTCAGGCGGATATTTCGGAGACGACTACGGCGCGCAGCGCGCCATGCTGTTCTCCCCTCGGCTGTGGCGGAGGCTGATCAAACCGCGCCTCGCGAAACTATTCGCGATCTTCCTGGACGCGGGCCTGCCTGTGATTCTGCATTCCGACGGCGATATCCGGGCGATTCTGCCGGACCTGGTCGAAATGGGGCTGACGACGCTGAATCCCGTGCAGCCGGAGGTACTGGACCATGCCTGGCTCCAGAAAGAGTACGGGCCGAGGCTGAGTTTCTACGGCGGGGTCTCAACGCAGGGAGTACTGCCGAGCGGTAGCGTGGAGGAAGTGCGCGTCGCGACCAAGGCGTGCGTCCGCGCGCTGGCGCCGGAAGGGACGGGGCTCGTGGCCGGAGCTTCGCACCGGATGCAGTCCGACATTCCGGCCCGGAACGTGGAGGCGATGCTCGATGCTTTCAACGAATCAAGCGGCTGATGGGGTGCGCGCCGGCCGGGTCGTCGCGTGCTTTCGCGAGAAATTCGGAAGCGAACCCGAGTTGTGGGCGCGCGCACCGGGGCGCGTGGACCTGATGGGCAGCCATACCGACTACAACCTGGGCTTTGTCCTGACGCTGCCGATCAGCAGAGACACCTGGATCGCCGCGCGCCGCAGGGACGACGGCGTCGTGCGCATGCACTCGATGAACCTGGATGCGGACGACGAGTTCCGGCTGGATCGAATCGATCCGGTCGCCGAATCCAGGTGGTGCAACTATGTCCGGGGCGTCGCCGCGATCCTCCAAAACGAGGGGCTCGCGCTCACGGGCTGCGACGCCGTCATCCACAGCACGGTGCCGGTGGAGAGCGGGTTGAGCTCCTCGGCAGCGCTGGAATGCGCACTAGCCACGGTGTTCGAAGCACTCGGCGGCTGGAGCGTCACAGCCGAGCGGAAGGCGCTGCTGTGCCAGAAGGCCGAGAACGAGTTCGTGGGCATGAAGTGCGGGATCCTGGACCAGTATTCGTCCTGCCTGGGCCGCGCCGGATGCGCGCTGCTGCTCGACTGCCGCGACCTATCGACGCGCGCAGTGCACATAGCCGACGGCATTCGCGTCGTGATCTGCAACACCATGAGCCAGCGCCGCCTGACGGGCGGGGAGTACTTGCAGCGCAGAAGCCAGTGCGAACAGGGCGCCGCCCTGCTGGGCGTGAGCGCTCTGCGCGAATTGACGCCTGAGGCCTTGGCCGCTCGGCGGCACGAACTTCCGGAGCTGGTCGCGAAGCGATGCGAGTTCATCGTCGCCGAGAGCGCGCGGGCCGAAGCCCTGGCCGCAGCGCTCGAAGCGGGCGACCGGGTCGCCGTGGCGGGGCTTTGCGCGGAGTCGTTTGCCGGCGCCAGGGACCTCTACGAGATCTGCTCGCCGGCGATGTCGGACATGATGGATGCGATGCTCGCCGCGCCGGGTGTGATCGGCGCGCGGCAGGCGGGGGCGGGCTTCGGAGGCTGCATGGTCGCCCTGGTGGACGCCGCCAGCACGGACGCCTTCCGCGCCGCTGTTCTGGACACCTATTACGCCGCTACCCAAGTGCGTGCGGAAGTCTACCCGGTTGAGGCGGCGGAGGGCGCAGAAGTGTTCCAATGACGCTGCCGGATCTTGGCTCCGGCTATAACGTCTCGGCGGTGCAGGCCGCTCAGTTCCAACGCAACGGCCACATCCTGCTGCGGAGGGTTGCCTCCTCGGAGGAAGTGGCTGCCTACCGCACCGTCATCCTCGCGGCTCGCGAGCGGTTCGGCGCGGAACGGACACCCCTGGAGAGCCGCGACACGTACGGCAGAGCATTCCTGAAGGGCATGAACCTGTGGCCGAAGGACGACGGAGTGCGGCGATTCGTCCTGGCGAGCCGCTTTGCCCGGATCGCGGCCGATCTGCTGGGCGTGGAGGGCGTCCGCATCTATCACGACCAGGCTTTGCTCAAGGAACCGGGTGGAGGAATCACACCCTGGCATCAGGATCAGCACTACCGGCCGTTGGACACGGATGCCACGATCACGATGTGGATGCCGCTGGTGCATGTGTCCCCCGAAATGGGCACCATGCGCTTTGCCTCGGGATCCCACGTCGCCGGTTACCTCGGTGACATGCCAATCAGCGACGACTCCGAGCAGAAGCTTGAGGAGTACATCCGAAGTCGAGGCTACCGCATTGCGCCCGGGGTTGCGATGGAGGCAGGCGACGCCACGTTCCACCGCGGCTGGACTCTGCACGGCGCCCCTGCCAACGCCACAGATCGCACGCGCGAAGTGATGACCGTGATCTGGTACGCCGATGGGGCCAGGGTGACCCAGCCCGGCAACGCCAGCCGGCAACGCGACCTCGAAAGATGGCTCCCGGGCTTGAGGCCGGGAGATCTCGCGGCAACGGAGCTGAATCCTCTTGTGTTCCGGCGCTAACCTCGGTTCGCGCCCGGGGGTCCGCACATGGTAGACTCCGACGCATGGGAACCGCCCGCCAACGTACTGCAATTCTGGCCATTCTGCTGTGCTGCTCCGTCGCGGGACCGGCGGCGGGGCAGATCGCAACCACGCCGCCGCCGGATAAGGTGCCCTCGGACTTCCCGCAGGACTGCCCCATCCTCCCCAATGCCACAATCCGGGACTACATGCCGGCACAGAAGAACCGGGTCAAGATCGGAAACATCCTGGTGCTCGAGACAACGGCTTCGCAGGAGGCCGTGGTCGACTTCTATAAAAAGGGCCTGCCGGCCAACGGCTGGAACCTCCTGAAGCATCCCAAGAGCGAGACGGAGCTGCTCGAGGCAACCAAAGACAGCCGGCGTATCCTGGTCGGCGTCGTGGCGACACACCAGGGCGCAAATCCCACCACCACGTTCCGGCTGGTGGCGTTGGGCAAACCAGCGAAGTGACGCCGCGATCAGGCCGATGGACGCCCGTGATAGATGTCATGCAGCCGGAGCAGTCCCAGGCAGTGGCCCGTCGCGGGATCGACCACCGGCAGAACATAGATCTGCGAGGGCCGATCCTCCATCAGCCGTAGCGCTTCGTGCAGCCGCGCATCGGGACCAATCCGGGTCGGGGTCGCGGTCATGATCTGGGCCGCGCACAACTGCCGGATGTCGTCGTGCTTCTCCAGTGCGCGCCGCAGGTCGCCATCGGTGATGAGCCCCGCCAGCCGTCCTTCCTCGTCGATCACGCAGGCCGCCCCTAAAGGATGCCGCGTCATGGCGATCACCACTGCGCGCAGCGAATCGCCCGGTTTGGCCCACGCGGTGTCTGCGGTCCCGTGCATCACTGCGCCGACCACCAGCTCGAGATTGCGGCCCAACTGGCCCGCCGGGTGATAGACGGCGAAGTCTTCGGGCGTGAAACGGCGTCCTTGCATGATGGCCAGAGCCAGCGCGTCGCCGAGCGCCAACGCCACGGCGGCGCTCGATGTCGGAGCCAGGTTGTGAGGATCGGCCTCGGCGCGCACCGAAGCATCGAGCACGATATCCAGCTCGGAGGCGAGCGGTGAAGACGTGTTTCCCAGTATCCCGATAAGCGGCGAGCGAAAGTCGCGCAGCACTCCGACCAGGCGCAGCAACTCGGCCGTCGCTCCGCTTTTCGAGATCATGATGGTCGGGTCCTCAGGCGCGTAGACCCCCAGGTCGCCATGAACGGCCTCGGCCGGGTGGAGGAACACGGCCGGGGTGCCAGTGCTCGAGAGCGTCGCGACCAGCTTCTGCGCCACGCGGCCGGACTTCCCGATGCCGGTGACGACAACCTTGCCACCGTGCTGCAAGATCAGCTCGACGGCGCGCGAGAACTGCGAGTCGAGGCGCCGGGCGGCGACCGCGATCGCTTCCGCCTCGGCCTCCATGGCCGCGCGGCCGCAGGCCACAAAGTCGGGATCGGGCGAAGGCATCTCCTTAATTTAGCGGATCGTTCACCCGCGCGGCGGCCGGACCAGCAAAAAGCCGGCGCACGCCAGGAACGCCATCACCGCACCATACAGAAAGGGCGCGGCCGGACCCACCTTATCCCACAGCAGGCCGGCGATCACGCTGGCGGGGAGCGCGGCCAGACCGGTCATCATCGCGTAAACGCCCAGCGCGGTGGCCCTCAACTCCGGCGACACCAGGTCCACCACCAGCGCCCTCGACGTGCCGTCCGTCAGGCCCTGGTACAGCCCGTAGATCGCGAACAGAACCCACACCCAAGCCGGACCGCGGGCGAGGCCAAACCCCGCGTAGACGAGTGCGAACACCGCCAGCCCCGCCATCATCACGCGCTTGCGCCCGATGCGGTCCGAGATCACGCCCGCCGGATACGACGCAGCCGCGTAGACCGCGTTGTAGACCGCGAACAGCAGCACCACGGCGCCGGTGCCGATCCCGAGCTGCTGCGCGCGCAGGATCAGAAACATGTCCGAGGAGTTGCCCAGCGTGAACAGCAGCATCACCACCAGGAAGCGGCGGAAGGCGGGCGGAGTCCCGCCCAGGCGGAAGCGCGGCAGCGCGGAGCCCGACGGACCGCGGCCGGTCTCGCGCACCGCTGTCAGGATCGCCACGCCCAGCGCCGCCGGGACGAATGCGGCCACAAACAGGACGCGCAGGTTCTGATGGAAAAGCGCCAAGAGCGGCAGAGCCAGTAGCGGACCGATGACGGCGCCGATCTGGTCTGTGGCGCGGTGGAATCCGAAGGCCCGCCCGCGCAGGCCCTCCGGGCTCGAATCGCCGATCAGGGCGTCGCGCGGCGAGTTTCTGACCCCCTTGCCGAAGCGATCGAGCACCCGGGCCGCCAGCACCAGTGGCCATCCCGAGGCCAGCGCCAGCAGCGGCTTGGCCACGGCGGCCACGCCGTAGCCCGCCACCACCAGCGGGCGCCGCCGCCCGATCCGGTCCGAGAGCCATCCCGAGACCCCTTTTAGGGTGCTCGCGGTCGCCTCCGCCAGCCCCTCGATGAGGCCCACGATCGCCACCGGCGCGCCCAGCACCTGGGTGAGGAACAGCGGCACCAGCGGGTAGATCATCTCGCTCGAAGCGTCGGTCCAAAGGCTGACCAGACCGAGGATGAAGACGTTCCGCGAGACGCCTGGAACGGGCGAGGGCTCGGTGGCGGGATCGGGGGGCACTGCTACAATGCTAGCCCGATCTTGGCTGGGAGACCGCGGAACGGCGCTGCGTGCCCACCGACACGGGCGGTTTGCGTACCGCTCCCGTCGCCACCAGCACGGGCACGAAGCGCGCCACCCGCTCGCCGCAAGGGCAGGCACAACGCTCGATGGCTCCCACCCAGCCCGTCCTCAGACGGACGATTGGGTAGCGGACGGCCGCTAACGAGGTAACCACCAGCTCGCCGTAGCACGCCTCGAAGATCGCCGACACGGTTTCCAGGTGGAAACCCGAATGGGCTTCGCACTCGGCCGCGAACACCTCGCCTTCCGAACCGGCGAGTTCTTCAAAGACGGGCAGCTCAAAGGCACGCCAGAGAGAATCGCGGGCGCGCTCGGAGGCCAGCCGCTCGCCGAGCGCGGTGCGAACGGTGATGCGGCGGGCCGTCGCCGGCGGCGCGGCGGTTCCCGCCTCGACCCGGGCAGCCAGCCGCAAGAGCTCCTCCAGGGAACCGCAGATGGCCCCAGCCTCCCCGTGCTGCGGCCGGGCCTTGGCCACCACTGCTTTGGGGTTGCGGAACTGCTCCCTGTGTGCGATGTAGGCGTGAATGCCGATGGGCGGCAGTTGGGCGAAGGACCCCGCGCGAGCCATTAGCGGCCCATAGATGGGAGTGCGCCGCGCCGCCGCCAGGACTAACGCAAGCGAACTACTGGCGTCCGGACCTTCGCCCGGCCCGAAGTCGAACGAGAACTGCATGATTTGTCAGAGATTGAGTGGGCCGCCCGAGGAAGTTGTCTCAGCCGATCGGTCCGCTCCCTTACGGTCGCGGTTCGGTGCTTGGGGCCGGCGCGGCGGCCGCGGGCGGCGCGGTGTCAGGGGGCGCCGCGGCGGCCGGGGGCGGCTCGACGGCTGGGGGCAGCGCGGCCGCTGCGGGCGGCTCGACGGCGGCGGGCGGCGCGACGGCGGCGCGCGGCTCCGGGGCGCCGGGTGGCTCGGTAGCGAGGTCCGGCCGGTACTCGACGACCGCCAGCGTCAGGTCGTCCGCGGACGCACGGCCGTCGGTGAACTGATGCACCGCGGCCAGGATGGCGGCCAGCAACTCCTGGCTACCCGCGGCGGCGTGCGCGGCCACCGTTTCGCGGAGGCGCTTCAGCCCGAAGGTCGCGCGCTCGCCGTTTTCCGAATCCAGCACACCGTCCGTGTAAAACACCAGCTTATCGCCGGCCGCGAGGCGCGACTCCATCACCGTATACACTGCCTCCGGGAACATCCCCAGAGGCGTGCCGTTGGCGGAGAGGTGCTTCAGTCCGCCACCCGCACTGACCACGAGCACCGGAGGGTGGCCGGCGTTGATCCAGCGCAGGTCGCCGTCGCGAGCCAGCGTGCAGTAGAACGCCGTGGCGTACTGCTCGCCGCCGGTCCGCTCGTTGAGGAACCGGTTCACGCGCCCCACCATTTCCTCGATGGTCATGCGGGTATACGGCGAAGCCACGAACATCCCCTGGAGCAGCGAGGCGAGCAGCGCGGCGCCAACGCCCTTGCCCGAGACGTCGGCCATCACCGCCGCCCAGCAGCTCTCGTTCACCGGCCGGATATCGACGTAATCTCCGCCCACCTGCAAGGAGGGGATGCTGGCGGCGGCGGCCCGAAACCACCCCTCCGAGGGCAGCGCGCGAGGCAGCAGGCTCTGTTGGATCTGCCGGGCGATGCGAAGCTCTTCGTCCAGCCGCTTGCGCGCCCATTGCTCTTCGAGCAGACGCGCGTTCTCGAGCACGGTCGAGGCCTCGAGCGCCAGGGTGGTGAGCAGCTCGCGCCCGCCCAGGGAGAGGTCCGCATGGCGCACGCGCGAATCCATATAGAGCAGGCCCGCGGTATCATCGGCGTTGGACATGGAGACCGTCTCGGCGGCCGTCGTGGTCCGCACGCGCACCAGCGGGACGCACACCACGCTGCGCAGCTCCAGGGAGTAGATGGTACGCTCGGCGGTCTCGGACGCCGCGGCGCCGGGATCGAAGTTCATGGACAGGAAATCCTTGCGCTGGTCGAGCGCCCGCAGAAGCAGGCGCGTCGGCACGCGCAAGTCGGCGGCAGACAGCGGGCCGGCCTTGGAGCGCCCCACCCGGATTTCGAGGTCGTCGCCTTTGCGCAGCAGCAGGAACCCTCGCTCACAGCCGGTGATCGCCAGCGCCGCCTCCACCACGGCCGCCAGGACTTCATTGGTCGAGAGCGACGATTCCAGGGCGCGGGCGACCTCCAGAGTCGCGCGCAGCTTGGCCAGACTCGGGGAGACGGAACGTGGCTCCGGCTCCGCGACGGGGGCTGCCACGGCCTTCTCGATGCCGAAGGTGAGCTGATAGGAGTCGGGGAATCCGAACTCGATCCGGTCCCCGGTGCGCAGTTTCGTTCGCGTTACCCGTGTTCCGTTGACAAACACACCGTAGGTGCTGGCCAGGTCCTCGACCACGTAGGCGCCGCCATCGGAGACGATCTGGGCGTGCTGGCGCGAGGCGCGGCTGTCGCGCAGGACCAACTCGTTGTCGCCGTGGCGGCCGATGCGGAACGGCAGGCGGCCGATCGGCATACGCTCTTTGCCACCGGACGGGTTCTTGACCATCAGGGCCGCCGGGGCCAGGCCGTCCTGCCGCGGCTCGTTCATCTAGCGGCCTCGCGGATTGCGGCTCTTGATCGCCGCGGGCGGAGGCGGGACCGGCGCGGCAGCCGCCCGCTCCATTTCCTGCGCGCGCAGCCTCTGGCAGGTGGCGCAGTAGCCGCCCACTTCGGTGCGGGCTACCAGGATCTGAAACCCCAGGTGCGTTTCGATCTGCTTCCGAAGCCGGCGCAGCGGCTCCCCGTAAAACTCCTCGATCTTTCCGCAGCCCAGGCACACGATGTGCGCGTGCTCCTGCTTGGACCGCGTTTCGTAATAGTGCTGGTCGCCCTCGACGTGCATCAGGTCCAGTTCGTCCACGAGCTGGCCCTGCTTGAGCATCTTGAGGGTGCGGTAGACCGTGACGCGGTTGAGCTTGGGGTCCTGCTGCTTGGCCAGCTCATAAAGCTGATCGGCGTCCAGGTGGCGGCCCGCCCTGTCGATCAGGTCGAGCAGGATGCGGCGCTGGCGCGTCACGCGGATGCCGCGCGTCTTCAGCGAACCTTGAATACCTTCCGCGGCCATACTGTTGCCACGATAACATGGGACCGGGCGACTATGTTCCGCAAAGTTCTGGTGGCGAACCGGGGCGAGATCGCCGTGCGGGTCATCCGCGCCCTGCGCGAGATGGGGATTCCGAGCGTGGCCGTGTTCTCGGATGCCGACCGCGCGGCGCTCCATGTCCGAATGGCCGACGAGGCCGCGCACATCGGCCCGTCGCCGTCCTCGGAGAGCTATCTCCGCATCGACCGCATCCTGGAGGCGGCCCGCGCCCACGGCGCCGGGGCCATTCACCCCGGCTACGGGTTTCTGAGCGAGAATGCCGGGTTCGCCGCCGCGTGCGACGAGGCCGGCATTGTCTTCGTAGGTCCCTCCGCCGCCGCTATCCGCGCGTTAGGTTCGAAGACCACCGCGCGCCAGGTGGCGCGTGCGGCCGGTGTGGAGGTTGTGCCCGGCACGGACCAGCCGCTCGCCGGGGTCGAGGAAGCCCGCACGGTGGCGGCGGGATTCGGCTACCCTGTGTTCCTGAAGGCGGCACAGGGTGGGGGCGGCAAGGGCATGCGCCGGGTGGATGGCGAAGCCGGCCTCGCCGCGGCCTGGCGCGACGCGGTGAGCGAGGCCGAGGGCTCCTTCCGCAGCGCGGAAGTTTACATCGAGAAGCTCATCGACCGGCCGCGCCATATCGAGATCCAGGTCTTCGCCGATGGCGCCGGCAACGCGGTGCACCTGGGCGAGCGCGAATGCTCCATACAGCGCCGCCACCAGAAGGTTATTGAGGAGTGCCCTTCCCCGCTGGTCACAGGCCGGCCTGGGATGCGCGAGGCGATGGGCGAAGCCGCGCTCAAAGTGGTGAGCGCAGCGGGCTACACCAACGCGGGCACGGTCGAGTTTCTGGTGGATCGCGAGGACCGGTTTTACTTCCTCGAGATGAACACGCGCCTGCAGGTCGAGCACCCTGTCACGGAACTGGTCACGGGGCTCGACCTGGTTCACATGCAGCTACGCGTGGCGGCGGGAGAGCCTCTGGGCATCCGCCAGCACGACGTGAGGTGGAACGGGCACGCGATCGAGTGCCGCGTCTATGCGGAAGACCCCTACAACCGATTCTATCCTTCACCGGGCCGGATCACCCAGTTGAACCGGCCCGCGGGGCCCGGCATCCGTATCGATTCGGGCGCCTACCTCGGCTGGACCGTGCCCATCGAATATGACCCCTTGGTCGCCAAGCTGGCCGTGTGGGCCGGCAGCCGTCCCGAAGCGATCCGGCGCATGCTGCGCGCGCTCGACGAATACACCATGGATGGCATCAAGACCACGCTCGGCTTCTACCGCCAGGTCTTTGCCAGCGAGGCGTACCGCAACGCGGAGCTGCACACCGGCTTCATCGAGGAGTTTTTCGAGCGTAACGGAGCGCCCCACATCGCTGCGGATCCGGATGCTGAGTTCGCCGCGGCTCTGGTGGCCGCCATTCATTCGCTGAGCCACGGCGGCGCGGCCCCCTCGCCTGCGGTGGCGCCCAGGCGATGGCTGGCCGAGGGCCGCGAGGAGCTGCTGCGATGAATGTTACGGTGATGGTGGATCGCCGCGCGGTGCCGCTCGACGTGGAACGGCGAGGCGAGCGCTGGACCGCCGCGGGCCGCGAGGCATCGATTCTCGAGTCCGAGCCCGGAGTCTACTCGGTACTCCTCGACGGCCGCAGCTTCGAGGCGCGCATCGAGCGCACCGAGCAAGGATGGGCGGTCACCATCGGCGGCCGGCGCTTCGAGATCGAAGTCGTAGACCCGCGCCGGCTAAGCCGCCGGGCCCGCGGTCTGGGCCAAGAAGGACGGCAGCGCCTGACCGCGCCCATGCCCGGGCGAATCGTGCGCCTGCTGGTGGCCCAAGGCGACGCGGTCGAAGCCGGCCAGGGCATCGCCGTCATCGAAGCCATGAAGATGCAGAACGAGCTGAAAGCGCCCAAAGCGGGCCGGGTGGCCGCGCTCCCGGCACGCGAAGGCGCGACGGTCGCCGCAGGCGAGGTGCTGGCGGAGGTGGAATAAGAGGCTCGTGGCCCGTCGCCCCTCGCTCGTCGGCGAAGCGCACGAAGCCCCGAATGGCTCGACGAGCCACGAGCCGTTTTGTGCATAATGAGTCCTATGGCTTGCGAGAAGTGCGGGGGCACGGGCTGGCGGGTCATCGAGCGCGACGGGATCTCGGCGGCCGAGGCGTGCGACTGCGCTACGACCGAAGTACCGCGCGACCTCGAAGGCGGCGCTCGCATCCCGCCGCTTTACCGCAACGCCTCGCTAGAGAGCTTCATCCTGCCGGCGGAGAACCCGGGGGCCTCGCGAGCGCTCGAGGCGGTGATGCTCAAGGTCTCGGCCTATGCCCGGGAGTTCCCGTTCGCTCCCAAGCCCGGCCTGTTGTTCATCGGCCCCACGGGGACGGGCAAGACGCATCTGGCCATCGCGGTGCTCCGCAGGCTGATGGCGCGCGGCTTCGAGGGCGCGTACTACGACTACATCAACCTGCTCGAGCGCGTCCGCTCGGGGTACGATTCCGACGCAGCGCCCGAGGACCGGGAGGCCTACCAGAACTGCCTCGACGTCCCCGTGCTTCTGCTCGACGACCTGGGGTCACACCGCGTGATGGGTTGGATCGAGGACACCGTGACCGCCATCGTCACCCATCGCTGCAATAACCAAAAAGCGCTCATCGCGACCACCAACCTGGTTGACCCGGATGCCGGCGACGACGTCGTGCGGCGCATCCCCGGGCTGCCGCACCCCGAATACCGCACTACGCTGGCGGAGCGCATCGGCGAGCGAGCGCGCTCCCGCCTGTTCGAGATGTGCGAAGTGGTGCGGATGCCGGCGGTGGGCGACTACCGGACCAGGAGAAGATGACACCGGGAGGCCGTAGATGCTGTTGGGCGGTTCTGTGCCTGCCGCTGTTGTGCCGAGCCCAAAGCCCCCCACCCACGGAGAACGTCCCCACCTTCGGAACCACGGTCGTCATCCCCTCCGGACTGCGGGGCGAGATCTATTACATATCGCCCGCGACCCAGTGGCTTCCAAAATTCGAGAAACTGACACCCCTCGGCGCCATTTACACCGCTTCCCTCAACGTTCCACCCCGCGATTTCGCGGCCGGCTTCCCGGGTGTTACCGACAGGTTCGAATGGTTCGCCATCGACTACAAAGGGAGGTTCTGGATCGAGAAGCCTGGCAAGTATCGATTCGCCCTGACGTCCGACGATGGCTCCAAGCTGTACATCGACGAACGCCTGGTGATCGACAACGATGGCGTGCATGCGCCGCTGACGGCAAAGGGCAACGTCGAGCTGAGCGGCGGCAGCCACGACATCCGCGTGTCGTATTTTCAAGGACCTCGCTACGCGGTTGCGCTTGTCCTGGAGGTCTCACGCCCCGGAGAGCGGTGGCGGATATTCAGCACCGAGGAGTTCAAACCCCCGCCCAACCCAGAGGAGTGGAAGTACGACGATGCGGCCCGGTTTCGCGCGCCGGATGCCACGCGCACCAGGCTGCACGACGCCACGGAAGATGCGGCCGCCCTGGCGGTCCTGGCCACAGTCCCGCTGCCTCATGATTTCGATTTGCGCCTGGCGGCAGTGCGCTTGCGCTTCGACGGCGGGTACTGGCAGAGCGTCCTGGCCCTCCAGGCACCCAGGACGGGCTTCGGCGCCGATCCCGATCCGGCCCGCAGGACGCGCCGGGTACATGTCTCGTTGCTCGCGCGCGTAAAGGACGCACGGGGGGAAGTGGTCGACCGATTCCGCGTGGACGCTCCTTACGAATTCCCGAGCGCCAACCGGCAGGCAGCCTTGGCCGACCTCATCACCTACACGCACCCCATCCAAATCGTCCCAGGGCGCTACACGGTCGAAGCCGTCATGGTGGACCCGGAAGGCAAGCGGACCAGCGCGGCCATGATCGAGTTCGAAGCTCCCACGCCGAGCGGAGGAATTGGGCTGAGCAGCGTGATCCTGACCGGACCGATAGAATCCGGCAGCGCCCCTGAGGGCGGGGCCGGCCCCCTCGCCTACCAGGGCCACCGCGTCACGCCGCTCCTCTCCCCAACGCTGACGCCTGACGCGAAGCCCGCCATCTACTTCGTGGTGTATCCGGACAGCGCCAATACCGCGAAACCGCAAGTCCAGGTGGAGTTCCTGGTGAACGGCAAAAGCCTGGCCAGAAGCACGAGCGGCCTGCCGCCTCCCGACGGCTTCGGCGCGAACCCCGTTCTGGTCGAAGCGGCTGAACGCGAGGGCAACTGCGAGCTGCGGGTCACCGCGGCCCAGGGCGACAAGGCGGTCACCGAGAGCGTTCGCTACAAGGTCAATGCCAATTGAGCTGCGACGAAGGACAGGGTGGTCGTCTTCGGCGTTCTTGGTCCATTCCTATCGAGGCTTGACACCCGGCGCTGTGTGCTGTGTTGCGCGCGCTTGCGCAAACAGGCTAGGATAAGGCTTACCCCCCGGAGTATTCAACCGTACTGGAACTTTAGCAGTGATTTGGGTGCGAGGAACCCGTCTGGCGATTTTGTATGCAGAAACAGCCTAAGAAGATCCTAGCCGCGGTAGAGGACCTGTTCTTCACGGTGAAGCTCGCCGACGCCGCTAAACGCGCCGGCCTCCTGGTAGAGTTCATCAAGAACGACAAAGAGCTTCTGGAAAAGGCCCGGGCGGAGAAACCCTCCCTGATCATCTTCGACCTGAATTTCGGCGCCATGCAGCCGCTGAAGGTCATCTCAAAGCTGAAGGCCAATGCGGAGCTTAAGTCCATCAGCCTGATCGGCTATCTGTCGCACGTGCAGGGCGAATTGAAGATGAAAGCCCACGAGACCGGCTGCGACATGGTGCTGGCCAGGTCCGCGCTGTCCCAGAACCTGCCCCTCATCCTGAAGCGCCACGCCGGGACGCCGTAGGACAAGCTTCAACTCGTCCCGGACAAGCTAAAGCACGTCCTACTGGGTGAACGCCGCCAGTTGGTCCAACTTGCGGCGCGCGGCGCCGCCGTCGATCGATTCCGCCGCCACCGACATTCCCTCGGAGAAGTTCCCTGCCCGCTCGGCCACCACCAGCGCCGCCGCGGCGTTTACCAACACCACGTCCCGTTTGGGGCCGCGCGCACCAGCCAGGATCGCCCGCGCGATCTCGCAGTTCTCGTCGGGATCTCCGCCCTGCAGTTCCTCAAGCGGCGCCAGGGCGACGCCGAAATTCTCCGGCGTGAGCGTGCAGTGAGTTACCTGCCCCCGGGCGATCTCGTAGACCAGGGTCGGGCCGGTGATCGTGATTTCGTCCAAACCGTCCGAGCCGTGCACCACAAACCCGCGCGCCAGTCCGAGCGCTGCCAGCGCCTCCGCGATGAGACGCGCGGCCTCCTCCGAGGGCGCGCCAGCCAGTTGCGCCGTCGCACCCGCCGGGTTCGTCAGGGGACCGAGCAGGTTGAAAATCGTCCGCATCTTCAATTCGAGGCGCGCCGCCTGCGCGTGCCTGGTGGCAGGGTGAAACGCCGGCGCGAAGAGAAACCCGATGCCCACCTCGCGGATGGCGCGCGCCGCCTGCTCCGCTTCCACCGCAACCCGGACGCCCAGACGCTCCAGCACATCCGCGCTCCCGCAACGGCTCGAAATAGAGCGGTTCCCGTGCTTGGCCACTCGCACCCCGGCGCCGGCCACCACGAATGCCGCGATGGTCGAGATGTTGAACGTCCCGCGGGCGTCGCCGCCGGTGCCGCAGGTATCGAGCAGCGGCCCGCCCTCGAGATCCGCCGGCACCTGGGTGGCCATCGCGCGCATCGCTCGGGCAAAGCCGATCAGCTCGCCCACGGTCTCGCCCTTCATGTGCAGCGCAACCAGGAAGGCCGCGATCTGGGCCGTGGACGCGCGCCCGCTCAGGATGACTTCCATGGCTTCCTGCGCGGCCGCTTCGTCCAGGTCTTCGCGCCGGGCCGCGCGGTGAAGGTAAGGGATAAGTGACATGTTATAGTCGGAAATAGCTGTCAGCCGCCAGCCATCGGCCATCAGGGCGGAGGCGCACGTTGTAGGTTGCCGGCTGATCGCCCATCCTAACATAAGCGTCATGAAAATCCACGAATACCAGGCCAAGGCCATCCTCGCGCAGTACGGCGTTCCGGTGCCGCGCGGCGAGGTTGCCCGCACGCCAGACGAAGCCGAGGCGGCGGCCAAGAAGATCGGCGGCACGTCCGTCGTCAAAGCGCAGATTCACGCCGGCGGACGTGGAAAAGGCGGCGGTGTGAAGATCGCCAAGGACAACGGCGAAGCCGCCGAGATCGCGCGCAAGATGCTGGGCATGCGCCTGGTGACCCACCAGACCGGACCCGAGGGGCGTATCGTCCACCGCGTCCTGATCGAGGAGACCCTGCCCATCGAGCGCGAACTCTACCTCGGCATCGTGCTCGACCGCAACGCGGGCAAACCGGTATTCATGGCATCGGCCGCGGGCGGCGTGGAGATCGAGGAGGTCGCCTCCCAGCATCCCGAGATGATCCTCAAGGAGCCGCTGGAGCCCGGTTTCGGCCTGGCGCCGTTCCAGGCCCGCAAGCTGGCCTTCGGCATCGGCATCCCAGCCGCCAGCGCCGGCGCCGCCGCGGCGGCCATGATGGCCCTGGCTCGCGCCTGCGAGGCCATTGACGCCTCGCTGGCAGAGATTAATCCTTTCGTCCTCACACGCCAGGGCAAGGTCTACGCGCTCGACGCCAAGATCAACCTCGACGACAACGCCCTCTACCGGCACAAAGACCTGCTCGAGCTGCGCGACCTCAACGAGGAGGACCCGCTCGAAGTGGACGCCTCGCGCTTCGGCTTGAACTACATCAAACTCGATGGCACCGTCGGCTGCATGGTCAATGGCGCCGGTCTCGCCATGGCAACCATGGACATTATCAAGTACGCGGGCGGCAACCCGGCGAACTTTCTCGACGTGGGTGGCGGGGCCA
>Ga0265316_10003283_pt1 | contig 16412 bp, 10 predicted proteins | sample 4522metaG_FD_202092 | JGI IMG/M metagenome (GOLD analysis project Ga0265316, IMG submission 202092) | Rhizosphere microbial communities from Carex aquatilis grown in University of Washington, Seatle, WA, United States - 4-5-22 metaG | ecosystem: Host-associated > Plants > Roots > Rhizosphere >...
ACGAGTCCAACCGCTGCCAGCAGAATCTCCAACACGGGGCGCACATCACCCAGCAATACGTCGGTCAGAGGTACCACGATTACGTCATGCTGGTTGGGGGGGAACTGTTTGTTGATCTGCGCCTGGAGTACGCGCATCTCGCCGACTGCTTTTTCGCGGATGACTCCCGGTTTCAGCCGCCCGATAACCTGCAGATAGTTCGTGCCGTGCTGAATGTAGGGCGGATGGCTCTCGAGGGGAATCCACAGCTCCGTCGGTATGGGACCTGCGAGTTCTGGCGTCGTTGCGGGCATGACGCCGACTACGTTGTAAGGCACGCCATCAAGCACGGCCGAGCGGCTCAGCACGCCGGGATCGGAACCGAACTGACGGCGCCAAAAATCCTGGCTGATGATACAAACGTTGGGACCGCCTTTGGTGTGCTCAGCCGGCAGAAATGACCGCCCCAGGAGCGGCTGAGCTCCGAGGAGCAGGAAATAGTCTTGCGAGATAAAACGGCCGCGGATCCTCTGCGGCTCCTCCACGCCGGTGAGATTGAAACTGGAACGAAACGAGGCCACCAGTTGCGCGAACGAATGAGTTTGGGCACGCCAGTCCTGGAAGTCGGGAAAGGAACTGGGAGTATGGTCGGTGTCGGAATAGCTGTTCTCGAGGACGACCAACTGTTCCGGATGCTGGAACGGTAAACGCAGTGCGGTAGCATCCACAATAGTGAAAACGGCCGTGTTCACTCCAATACCCAAGGCCAGCGTGAGCACCGCGACCACCGTGAATCCTGGGCTCTTGCGCAATTGCCGCAGAGCGTAGCGAAGATCTTGCAGTAGTCCGGTCATTTTGTTTATCTCCTGTTACTCGTACCGCAGCGCCACCATGGGATCGACCTTGGCCGCGCGGCGCGCGGGAACCCACGCACCGAACAGCGCCACAATCAGAAGCAACCCCGCGGCCTCGGCTAGAGTAGCTGGGTCGTTCGCGCGTATACCGAACAGCAGCGATCCGATCCAGCGGGCGGCAACCAGCGAACCGAGAATCCCGGCGGCTGCGCCGAACCCAACCCACATAGATGCTTGCCACACCATCATTCTGGTGACTTCGGCTGGGGTCGCTCCCAGTGCCACCCGGATACCAATTTCCTGCCTGCGTTGACTCACCAGCAACGCAACGAGGCCGTAGATGCCCAGCGCTGTCAAGAGCAGGCCAACGACGGCGAACAGGGAAAGCAGGGCCGCGCTGAAGCGTGGCCGTTCCGCCAGCTTGGCGACACTCTCGCTCAGAGTACTTACCTCGACCGGCAACGTAGAGTCGAGCGTCTTGACGGCGTCGCGCAATTCCAGCGCCACGGTTTGTGGCCCAAGCGCGCTTCGAACCACGATGCTGACGCGCTGAGAATCGGGAAAATGGAAGATGACGTCATCCTCGGTGTGACGGCGAACCATGTAGTACTCGCGCCCAACCTGCCCGCCCAACCCCTGGTTCTGAGTGTTGCCGGTCACACCAATTACCGTGAACGGGGCAGCCAGTTCAGCCCGGTCTGCATGGAAACGAACCGTTTTGCCCAGAGCTTTTTCATCGGGGAACATCTGCTGCGCCAAGGCTTGATTGAGGATGATGGAATACGCGCCAGGGGCCCGATCCCGCGCCTCGAAAGTGCGGCCGCGAAGCAGCGGGATTCCCAGCACCGAAAAATATTCTGGCGTAACCGATCGCCAGCCCACGACTCCGCCGATACCCTGTTCCGGGCCGAGTGACGGCTGGCCCTCCCCCTGCACGGCCACGTAGGGCATGGTGCGTGCTGGCGGGGTTGGTGGAAGCGAGTCGCTCAGGGCCACAGACGCAAATCCAGGAAGTTCCTTCAACCTCCGTTCCAGTTCCTCAAAGAACCTCAGCCGCTCTGCGGCACCGGAATATTTCTGCTGCCCGAGCGTGATCTGTGCCGCCACGATGTTTGCCGTGTTCATCCCCAGCGGCTCGGTTTCCAGCCTGAGCAGGCTGCGCACAAACAACATGGCACTGGCCAGAAGAACGACGGCCATCCACACCTGGGCGGCGAGGAGCATTTGTCTCAGGCGCGCCCCCCGCGTACCCACCATGGTCTTGACCACCAGCATCTGGACTGTCGGCTTTTCCAGCGCGGGCAAAGTTCCGAACACTATCCCCGAAGCGAGCGACAGGAGGACGGCAAATAGCAATACCCGTCCGTCCACCGCCGCCTCCGACAAGCGCGGAATTCCCATGGGAGCAAGCGCGACAAACACATGAACGATAATGTGCGCGAGCCCCGTGCCGCAGGCGCCTCCCATCAGGGCGAGCAAAACACTCTCGGTGAGTCTTTGCTGGAATAAGCGAACGCGCCGAGCGCCGAGGGTCGAGCGGATCGCCAACTCGTTCCTTCTTCCCGCGCTGCGGGCCAACACGAGGTTCGCCGCGTTGGCGCAGGCAATCAGAAGCACTGCCAGAGCCGACGCCAGCAGCAGCCAGGCGGCCCGGCGCGAGTCATGGACCTGCAGGTCCTTTATCGAGCGCACTTGCAGACGCAGCACCTTTCGAAAGGGCGGCGGTGCGGACTCAACAAAGTCGCGAAAAAGTGGTTGCAACTCCGCCTTGGTTTGTTCAATGCTGGCCCCGGGCTTCATCCGCCCAAACACCCGGACCACCGTGCCCATTTCGTGGCGTTGCACAATCGATTCGTCGAGCGCCTCCGGGACCAATATGCTGGTGCGCTCCAGCGTTGGAAACTCGAAATCGCGTGGCAACACTCCCAGGATGCGCGTTGGCTGGCCGTCGAGAGAAATCGCGCGGCCCACGACGTCACGCTCTCCTCCAAATCGGTCCTGCCACAATCCGTACGTCAGCAGCGCCACCCTGGGCGCATCGGGACGGTCCTCTTCCCGCGTGAAATTCCGGCCCAACAACGGCTGGATACCAAGCGTTGGCAAGAATGTCGACGCCACTGCGGCGCATGTCGCACGTACCGGATGGTCATCGGTGAGATCGCAATCGCTGACGCCGGTGGACGAAGTAAAGCCAACGAACGAGGTTTGCTGGTCCCTCCACCCGAGGTAGTTCGCGGCAAAGAGAAACTCGCCGTCGATGATGGGCGCGACGACGCCCACGGAAACAAGCTGGTCATCTTGCGGATAAGGCAAGCTGCGGAAGAGTATGCGGTCCACCAGAGTGAACATCGCTGTGGTCGCGCCGATCCCTAGTGCCAGCGTGAGCACGGATACTGCCGTGAATCCAGGGCTCATGCGAAACTGGCGCAAGGCATAGCGCACATCTTGCAGTAGCCCACTCATGCGCTCGTCTCCTGCAGGAGCTTCTTGAGTTCTTCCTCGGCCACAACCTTGCCGTCGAACAAATGCACCTCGCGCTGCGCGTGCTTGGCGAAGCGCGGATCGTGCGTCACCATGCAGATCGTTGCTCCTTCGCGATGCAGATTCTGCAGGAGTTCCATGACCGCTTCACCGTTGCGGGAATCGAGGTTTCCAGTGGGCTCGTCGGCGAGCAGAATGGAGGGCTTCCCGCCCAGCGCTCGCGCCACCGCGACGCGTTGCTGCTGGCCGCCCGACAATTGCGACGGATAATGCCGCACGCGATGCGCCATGCCGACGCGCTCCAGCGCTTCCATCACCCTCGCCTTGCGGGTAGCCGCCGGCATTTTTTGACGGTAAGTCAGCGGCAGCTCGACGTTTTCATAGACGGTCAGATCGCCAATCAGGTTGAAACTCTGGAAGATGAAGCCGATCTCCTGGTTCCGTATGCGGGAGCGCTCCGCGAAATCGAGATTCTCGACCGTCTTCCCGTTCAGGAAGTAGCGCCCGGCGGTCGGTGTATCCAGCAGTCCGATGATTGACAGCAGCGTCGATTTACCGCATCCCGACGGCCCCGACATGGCCACGTACTCTCCTCTATTGATCGACAGATGAACGCCGGCGAGGGCGTGCGTCTCGATCTCGTCGGTGTAGAAAACTTTCGTCAGTTCCTGAATCTGGATGAGTGGCTGTTCTGCTTCGGTCATTGGCAACTCCCTCGCTGTGAGTTCACTCTTTAATCGAGCCGGATACGATCGGTGTTATCCCAACGCGACATGTCGGACAAAATTACGGTGTCGCCTTCGTGCAGCCCTTCAATTACCTGGATCGAATTCACCGAGGCTCGTCCTACCTTCACAGGTACGCGCACGGCCGCCTGGCCGTCCGGGCCCAGCTTGAACAAACTGATGGTGCTGTTCTCCTGGCCGAAGGCAGGACGGCCGACATAGAGCACGTTGTCCATGCGCTCCAGATCGATGGTTCCGTCCACACTCAGGTCGGGCCGCGCGCCCTTCGGGAGTTCTCCGGTGAGTTTGACGTCGACGGTCACGGTTCCGTTTTGTACCGCTGGATCGACGCGCATTACTGCGCCCGCGATCACGCCGTTGTGCGTGTCGACCGAAGCGAGCTCGCCAATCTGCACGTCGCGCGCCTGCGTCTCGGCGACTTTCAGCGTGGCCATCAGGTGGTCGGGTTGCACCACCTTTGCCAGCATGATTCCTGGCAGAACATGCTGGCCGACTTGCAGCGGGAGATCCACCAGCACCCCATCGATCCCGGCTCGGACTTTCAAGGCGTCCAGTTGCTTCTGTTTGAGTTGCGCCAGCGTGCGCATCTGATCGACTTTGGCTTGCTGTTGCGCCATCTGCGACTCAATGGCTCGTTGATTGGCTGTGAGCCGCTGCGTTTCAAGATCGTTTCTCGTGGTGAGTTCGTCCGCCTTGTCCTTGGAAGACTTGTAGGCCAGGCCCGAGATGACTCCCAGTTCGTAGAGCGCCTTGTCGGTGTCCGCCTGCCGTTGCGCCTGCGCGTGGTCGGCATGGACGGTGGCGGCGCCGGCCTTCTGATTCATCAGGTCGCTTTCGAGCTTTACCCGAAGGCTCTGGTATTCAGCCTCGGCGGCCTTTAATTGAAGCTCGGCGTCGACCGCGGCTTGCTCGGTCTGCGGATTGCTCATTTCCAGTAGGATCGTGCTGGCCGTCACCTGCGAACCGGGCAGCATATGAATGCGAACGACGGTGGCCTCGGTCTCCGCCGGAATCTGGCGCACCGATTCCTGGCTCGGCACCAGCGACCCTAGCCCGCGCACCTGGCGCAGCATCGGACCGCGCTTGACCGTGTCGGTCCACACCGTGCCGCGCTCCACCGTCGGCGCCGCAGGCTTCAGCCGCGAAACTCCGACCGAGACCGCGGCCACGGCTAACACTACCGCGGCCACGATGAGCGCCTGGCGGCGACGTTTCTGAGTTCTGAACTCGGGTCGAGCGATGTCCATTTCGGCTGTAGCGTGGCAACCGGAGTGCCATCGTCGGAAAAACGGTAAATGTTCAGAAACATGGCGGATAGAGCGGGTGGCGTCGACTGGAGGGGACGCTTTCCTATCCTGAACTGGACGATGGTGTCCGGGAATGGACAGCGCCGCCGCTCCAAACTAGAGGCTTATATCTCCTCAGGAAGGGGAAGCTCTGGCTTGGGTTCGCCGACCACTGGCGCTCCTGCCTTTCTGCTCTGGAAAACCTCGTACACCGGCAGGCCAGCTAATACCACCACAACGCCAAGCAGCGCCGCTCGTGGAGTGCGAGCCGCAACCAGAATCAACATCAGTGCGACCAGAGTCAGAAATGCGAGAGGCGTCAGGGGATATCCAGGAGTCAGGATCACCGACTCTCCGGCCTGTTGCCGTGGCCGCAGGACGAACAAGCCTGCCACCGTGATCCCCAGAAACAGAATGACGATGAACAGAGCATACGAGATAATCTGCTCAAAACTGCCGGCGAACACCAACAGGGAAGCGATGCAGCCCTGAATTGCAATGGCATTGGCAGGCGTACCGAACCGGGGATGAGTGCGCGCGACCGCCTTGAGAAAGAGGCCGTCGTTGGCCATCGCGTAATAGACTCGGGGTGCGAACATGATGAGCGCCGCCAAACTGCCCAGCAGGCAGGTGATGACGATGGCAGCGAAAACCACGCCACCGGTTGGGCCGAACAGCACTTCTCCCGCTTGGGCAACGAAGGTCTGATCTGAAGTTACTTTTTCCAGCGGAACCAGATATAAGAAGACAGCGCTGACCACGATGTAGACGGCGGTCACGGCGAGCACACCGAGCAGCAAAGCCCGTGGCAAATTGCGGCCCGGATCGCGAACCTCACCGGCGATCTTGCCGACATCCCACCATCCTGCAAACGAAAAGAAAGCGCCTACCAGGCCAACGCCAAGCGCGGGCGCCAATGGCACGGAACCATGCCGTTGGGCCACGAACGGCACGAAGTTCGACCATGACCCCAAGCGGAAGACAATCGCCCACACCGTCAGGAAGCCGAGGAGTCCGAGTTTGAGCCAGGTGACCCAGCGCAAAAATCCGGCGCTTACGCGGATGCTGAAGATATTCAAAAGACACAGCGCCCAGATCACGCCAACGCCCAATAACTTGATGAGAATCGGAGACAGGCGGCGTATGTAGCCGAAGTATCCACCAATGCCCGTGGCAAATGAGGCCGCCACGGCGGGATCCATGACGAGCAGGCACATCCATCCATAGAGGAATGCCGTCCGTGGTCCGTAACTCTCCTGCAAGTATATGTAAGCGCCGCCCGCCCTCGGAAAACGGCCCGCAAGCTCTCCATAGCAGAGCGCGCCACTCAGGGTCATAGCGCCCACTGCGAGCCAGACCACCAGCAGCCACAAGGGAGAACCCAGCGCTTTAGCCATGCCGGCGGGAGTAAGGAAGATGCCGACGGCTATGATGCCGCCGATGACGGCGGCGGTGGTTGAAGCCAAACCGAGTTCGCGTCGCAAGCCTGGGGCAGAGACCGGGGCGGAGACCGGAGAGATTCGTGTATCGGTGTTCATGAGTGACGAGTGCGATCACCGCGAAAAGGGATGGCGATACGCTAGCTGGATGAGAGTTGCGCCGCAATAATCGAAAAACACTACCGGTCTGGTCTCTTCGTGCAGTCTCTTTGTGATTTGACAGGGGCGTTTCGCGGGAATTGTTTGATCCGCGCCACGAACTCGGCGTGAGTTGTGCTTCTCACTAAAACATGCAGGTCCGCCATCCAACACTGAAGGACGTACTCAATCCGCACTCTCTGCTGTGACCTGCTGCTCCGAATCAACTACGGCCTCCGGTTTGCTCCCCCCGAAGGGAGGCGGCCTCCTAATGAGGATTGCTTAAACAGACGATGAAGAGTGGAAGAGATTGAACCGGCGATTCTCTATGAAATAAGAAGCCGCTTGTTTATTGAGGGCACGCTTCCAGCGGCGCAAGCAGGCAAGAAGAGATGAGCAGCCGTTCGCCCGTCGGGAATCTCTCTCCATTTGGAAAGGAACGGCAGCGATGAGCGACAACGACAGCGATATCGTCAAGGATTTTCTGGCCGAGAGTTACGAGAATCTGGACCGCCTGGACCGGGACCTCGTCGGCCTGGAGAAGAATCCACACGATAAGGACGCGCTGGCGGGCGTGTTTCGCACCATCCACACCATCAAGGGCACTTGCGGATTCCTCGGCTTCAACAAACTGGAGAAGGTCGCGCACGTTGGGGAGAGCCTGCTGACGCGCCTGCGGGACGGGCAGCTTACGCTCAATCCGGAACTCACTACGGCACTGCTGGGCATGGTGGATGCGGTCCGCCAGATGCTCAAAGAGATTCAATCGACGGGCCAGGATGGTGAGATCGACTACCCGGAACTGCGGGCAAACCTGACCCGGCTGCAACAGGTGGGCGCGTGCGCCGAAGCGCCAGCGCAGCCGGAAGCTCCGCCACCCGCGGCGGAAGAAGCGATCGCGGCCGCGAGTTCGGAAGAGGTTGAGTTGTCCGCAGCCTCCGTATCCGGAAAGCCGGCTGCAGCGAGAGCACGCAAGGTGGCCAGGGGCCGCCGGCCGAAGGCCCAGATGGATGAGGGAACCAGCAGTGGCCCGCCAGTCGAGGCCGCGCCGGGACATGCCGAAGAGGCGGGGCTCGCCAAGCACGAGGATGCCGCTGCGCTCCAGCAAACCATCGAGTCCCGGCCTCACGACACGGTGGCGGAGACCATCCGCGTCGGAGTCAACGTGCTGGACAAACTGATGACTCTGGTCGGGGAACTGGTACTGGCGCGCAACCAGCTTCTGCAAATTTCGAACACGGTGGAAGACGCCAGCCTGCAGGCCGTCTCGCAACGGATGAACCTGATCGCCACCGAACTGCAGGAAGGGGTGATGAAGACCCGCATGCAGCCCATTGGAAACATCTGGAGCCAGTTTCCGCGGACGGTGCGCGACGTCGCGCTCGGTTGCGGCAAGGAAGTGGGCATCGAGATGGAGGGCAAAGAAACGGAACTGGACAAGACCATCATCGAGGCCATCAAGGATCCGCTGACCCATCTGGTGCGCAATTCCGTCGACCATGGCATCGAACTTCCCGCCGAGCGGGTAAAAGCCGGCAAGGATCGAACCGGACGCCTGATCCTGCGCGCCTTTCATGAGGGCGGGCAGGTCAACATCGAGATCAGCGACGATGGCGCTGGCTTGAACGCGGACCGTATCCGCAAGAAAGCGCTGGAACGCGCCGTAATCACCGCCGAACAGGCGGCGCACATGACCGAGCGCGAAATCTTCAATTTGATTTTCCTGCCTGGATTCTCCACCGCCGAAAAGGTGACCAACGTCTCCGGCCGCGGCGTCGGTATGGATGTGGTGAAGACGAACGTGGAAAAAATTGGCGGCACCGTGGATGTTCAGTCCACGGCTGGCCATGGCACTACGGTGCGAGTAAAGATTCCCCTGACCTTGGCCATCATCCCGGCGCTGGTGGTGACTTGCGGGGGCGACCGCTATGCCATTCCCCAAGTGAGCTTGCTCGAACTGGTCCGGCTCGAAGCCGCCGAGGTGGAGAAGGGCATTGAATTGGTGCATGGCGCGCCGGTCTATCGGCTGCGCGGACGTCTGCTTCCGCTGGTGTATCTCAATCGGGAACTGAAACTCGCCGCCGATGCGCGTTCCGCGACGGAAAGCGATGGATCAGTCAACATTGTGGTGCTGCAAGCCGACGAGCGGCAATTCGGGCTGGTGGTGGATCACATCAACGACACCGAAGAAATCGTGGTGAAGCCGTTGCGCAAACAGCTCAAGACGGTGAAGACCTTTGCCGGATCGAGCATCATGGGGGACGGCAAAGTCGCGCTCATCCTGGACGTGCTCGGACTGGCGCAGCGGGCCAGCGTGGTGACCGAAACCAGAGATCGCGCGCTCACCGAGAAGGTTACGGCATCCGCGGCGGCCGCCGAAGAAAAGCAAACCTTCCTGCTGTTCGCGGGCCCGGGCGATTCCCACATGGCCATACCACTCAGCACCCTGGCGCGCCTTGAGGAGTTTCCCGTGACGCAAGTGGAAATGTCGGGCAGCCAGTGGGTGACGCAGTACCGCGGCCAGATCCTGCCGTTGATCCGCCTCGAGGTGGTGCTCGAAGAGCGCCGCAATAAGTTGCGCGCCCTGCAAGTTCCGCCGGCGGCCGATTCCGGACCGATTCAGGTGCTGGTGCTGAATCACGATGGACGCTCCTTCGGCCTGGTCGTGGAACGGATTCTGGACATTGTCGAAGGCAAGGCGGACATAAGGTCGGCGGCGAGCCGGACGTCGGTTCTTTATTCCGTTCTGATCGGCGACCGGATCACGGAATTGCTCGATGTCCCGGCGATTCTGCGCGGCGCGGATCTGAACGTCAAGCAGCCCGCCCTGGCGGCGAGAGCGGCGGAGGTTGCGAATTAAGCCATGGCTCACACTTCACAATTTTGCACGTTCTATCTGGACAAGCTGCTGTTCGGCGTGGAGTTGAAAGGCGTCCAGGAAGTCATCCGCTCGCTGGATATGACGAAGGTTCCGCTGGCGCCTCGAGTGGTCAGCGGCCTCATCAATCTGCGCGGCCAGATTGTCACGGCCGTCGATCTGCGGCGGCGGTTGGAACTGGCGCCCCGCCCGGCGGGCATGTTGGCCATGAATGTGGTGGTGCGCTCCGAGGACGGAGCGGTCAGCCTGCTGGTCGATGAAATTGGCGATGTGGTCGAGGTCGACGATACCACTTTCGAGCCTCCGCCCGAAACTTTGCGCGGCTCGGTGCGGACCATCATCCTTGGCGTCCACAAACTTAACGACCGGCTCATGCATGTGCTGGATATCGAAAAAGCGTGCCAGATGACGGATGTGGTGGAAACGGCGGCGGGGCGATAGCGGCCTCAGCCACGCGAAAAGCAATGCATCGTTCGCGCCAGTGCGGTCTGCTGGCCATGGTTTTTCTTGATTTTGAATTCGGGAAACTGGGGAGATGAGGAAATGAAACTGACACTGGGAAAGAAACTGGGACTGGGCTTTGGAGTGATCCTCGCCTTGATGGTGGTTAGCGCTACGATGACCTACCTGAAGTCGGCCGATATCACGCGAACTCAGGACGCCATCCTGACTGTGCGGGTGCCTTCGCTGAATGCCGCCAGAGAGTTGCAGAGGGATCTGAATCAGGCGGGGAACAAGGGCCGTCAGGCAATTCTTGGAGGAGAGGATCCAGCCAGGAGAGAGGCTGCGAAGAAGCTGGCCGATGATAACTGGAGCGTGATCGACAAAGATGTCGCCCGCCTGGAAGAACTGGCACCCCACTGGACCCGGCAGGAGAATCGTGACCGCCTGGCCGAGAGCAAGAGGGTTATACCCGCGTTCCGGGAAGCTCAGGATGCTGCGATCGCTCATGCAGCCAGCGGCGAACGGGACGCGGTTGTGAAAGCAGGGAATGACTATGCGGACCGGGCCACGCCGATCAATAACGCGATTAGGAAATCCCTGGAGGAGATGTCGGACTCCTTGGAAAAGCTTCTGCAGGGGGACCAAGAAACACTGAATTCGGCGACTCGATCAATGATCCTTATCATGGTGCTCACTACGCTGGTGGCACTGGGCATCGGGATCTTCGTGGCCATTTTCCTGAGCCGCGCCATTGCGGGTGCAACCCAATCCGTCCTAGTCCAAGCGGAGGCCATCGCCGCCGGCGACTTGACCCGTGACGATCTAAAGATACGCAGCCGGGACGAACTCGGCGACCTGACCGTGGCAATCAACAAGATGAGCGGCAGCCTGAAGCGCATGATCCTCGCCATCACGGAGCATGCGGTGCAGGTGGCCAGCGCAAGCGAAGAACTCAATACTACCAGCCAGCAGATTACCGCCAACTCCGAGGAAACCTCGGCCCAGGCCGACGTGGTTTCGAAGGCGGCGGAGACGGTCAGCCAGAACCTCCAGACCGTCGCCACTGGGGCCGAAGAAATGGGCGCCAGCATCAAGGAGATTGCCAAGAACGCCACCGAAGCCGCGAAGGTTGCCACCGCCGCCGTCAAAGTCGCCGAAACCACTACCGCGACCGTATCCAAGCTGGGCGATTCTTCGACCGAGATTGGCCAAGTCATCAAGGTCATTACCTCGATTGCCCAGCAGACCAACCTGCTGGCCTTGAACGCCACCATCGAAGCGGCGCGGGCGGGAGAAGCGGGCAAAGGCTTTGCCGTGGTTGCCAACGAAGTGAAAGAACTGGCCAAGGAAACGGCCAAGGCCACCGAAGACATCAGCCGCAAAATCGAAGCCATCCAGACGGACACGAAGGCGGCGGTCGACGCCATCGCCACGATCTCCGGAGTAATCAATCAGATCAACGATATTTCGAGCACGATCGCCACGGCGGTCGAAGAGCAGAACGCGACCACCAACGAAATGTCGCGCAACGTGAGCGAAGCGGCGCACGGCAGCGGCGAGATCACCGCCAACGTTGCGGGCGTGGCGGAAGCGGCACAGGGCACGACGCGCGGCGCCACCGATACGCAGAAGGCGTCGCAGCAACTGTTGGAGACGTCCACGCAACTGCGCCGTCTGATCGAGCAGTTCAAGATCAATGCCAGCGAAAACGGCGTGGCAGCAACCAAAGCACAGACCATGGCGGCCCGTGCAGGTTCGTAAGGGCGCCGCTCACCGAACTGGACTGGCGGAGTTGGCGGCTCCGCCCCATGTCCTGAGCCCAAGCCCGAGCCGGGCTGGAACGAGGAGGACGCCGTCGATGTTAAACCCGAAAAGGTGGTTGTCGGGCCTGATCGTGCTGGCTCTCGCAGCTGTGCCCGTGATGGCCGGAAACGACGGCGCCAAAGCCGGAAATGAAAATGCAGTGAACGCAAACAGCGCAGGAGCCAGACCCGTTGCGGCAAGCCCAAACAACAGTGCAACCCCAAGCCCAACCTCGGCTGCGAGCGATGCGAGCATCGCGGCGCTGCTCGGTGTGCTGGTGATGAAGGGAGTGCTGACGCCCACCGAGGCGAATGCGATTCAGAATGCCGCACCCACAGCTCAATTCCAAGCCTTAGTGGAAACGCTCGCGCGGAAAGGTATCGTGAGCCCGCAGGAACTGTCGGCGATCTCCGCCGCCAAACCGTATGCGCAGCCCGCGGCTCCAGCGGCGATGGCTCTTGCGACTCAAGCTGCCCAGCCTGCGGCTCCAGCGCCGGTACAGAAAAAGCCCGAGGGGCCCACGGTCGTGGCAGCGGTCGTTCCCATGCGGGTGCTTCCGCTTGATCCCCCGGTCAAGGATGGTATGCTTCCCAGCTTCAAGGCCGGCGCTGTGAGAGGCACACCCTACGGTTTCATCAAGGTGACTGCCGTGCACGACTCCAGCGATCCCGACGGCGACGATTTCCCGTACCCGGGAATATTTCTCAATTCCAGTTCGGTCTTCAGCACAGGCCCCACCCCGAACCCCTCATTCCATTTAAAAGCGCGTGCCTCCCGCTTTGGAGCGAGCTTCGAATGGCCTTATCTTTCCAAGCGTCTGACTCTCACCGGCAAGGTGGAAGGCGATTTCGAGGGAGGCTTCACCGAAGTAGATAACGCGGATGTCTCGTCCATTCGCAACCCGACGCCGCGGCTGCGGTTGGCCTATGCGCGGCTGGACTACGCCGCCAGCGAGACGTTGGACGTTTTCTTCGAAGCGGGGCAGAACTGGACGCTCTTCGGATCGAGTGCCCTCCCCAATATTCTCGAGACCACATTTCTCGGCGCTTACTCCGGGGACATATGGGAACGCGCTCCGCAATTTCGCTTCGGCCTGGTGCAGAAGCTGGGCGGCAAGCGCAATTTCAAGTTTTCCCCTGAGTTTGCCATCATGATGCCCAGTTCGGGACAAATCTACAAACTCAACGGAACCCTGGGAGGCTTTGAGGCGCAAATCGGCGAAGCCGAGCGACAGGGAGCCGACTCCGACCGTCCAGAGTTGGAAGCGAGGGCGGTACTACAGTTTCAACTCGACAAGGCGCCCGGCGTCGCTTCGGCACAACTGATCTGGTCGGGCTACGAGGCGCGCCGCACCTCCATCACAACCAGCAGCGACTTCACCACCGCGCAAGCGACAGAGTTGGCCGGAACAAATTTCCAGAACGGCTTTACCGCCAGCAGCAACCTCTACGGCAATCAACTCGCAGTGCAGTTGCCGACGCGCTGGTTCACGCTGGTAGCGAGCGCGTTTCGCGGAGGCGATATGCGCTTCATGTTAGCGGGGCAGCTCAACACCAACTACACCGATGTCACCGGGTTGTATCACGTCCAAAGCTTCGCCACGGTGGACGGAGTGGCGGGCGCGGTGTCCGGCGCGTCCATGCTGGGCTGCACCGTGAACGCCGCGATTGGAAGCGCGTGCACCGCCGCCCACGGGACGACCGTAGTGGCTCGGGAGCGTCCGGTGGGCGCATTTGGCGGCTTCGTCAATCTCGGCTTACCCCTGTCGCGCTGGTTCAACGCCGATCCCAAGGGCCGGAACGCGGGATGGCAACTCTACCTGCACGCGGGCAAAGATCAGGTCGTTCACCGCGACCTTGCCCGCGCCAACGGTGTTGCCTGCGCCAGTGCCGATGCGCTGACCAATTGCAACGGCGGACTGCCGATGTACCAGAGTACGTTGGGAGCGGTGACTCTTTACTACAAACTGAACCCGTGGGCCACGTTCGCCGTCGAACAATCGCGTTATGGAACGCGCATGTTGCCTGAGGTTGGACCGCTCTACGACGTCGCGGGAAAGCCGTCCCGTGTCTGGCAGGACCAGCGGACCGAATTTGGGCCGATTTTTACCTTCTAGTGGCACGTTCCAGCGATGCCGGACCGGCGAAATTGAGGACTCCGGTCCAACGCGAAATTGTGGTCTGCGGCCGGTTGCTTCGACCATGGAAACGGACAGACACAACTTACTATGGCTCCAATTCGCATTCTGGTAGTGGATGATTCGGTGGTGATTCGCAGGCTGCTCGCGGACACCCTGGCGGGAGACCGCGCGCTGGAGGTAGTGGGCACGGCCAGCGACGGACGAATTGCGCTGGCGAAAATTTCGCTGCTCAAGCCGGACCTGGTTACGCTCGACATCGAAATGCCGGTGATGGACGGCTTGGAGGCGCTTCGCGAAATCCGCAAGTTGTATCCCAAATTGCCGGTCATCATGTTCAGCACGCTCACCGAGCGTGGAGCGGCGGCAACCCTCGATGCGCTCTCGCTCGGAGCGTCGGACTATGCCACAAAACCCAGCAATACCGGTAGTCCCGCGGCCGCGCTCGAGCGCATTCGCGTCGAACTCATCCCCAAGATCAAGGCACTGTGTGGCCTAGCCCCCTTGAAACTCCTGCCGCTGCCCCACACTCGTCCAGTATTGAAGGTTCGAGTGCGCTCCAACCCCCGCATCGAAATCGTGGCGATCGGAACTTCGACCGGCGGTCCGAACGCGTTGGCGGAAGTCTTGCCGCGGATCCCGGGCGACTTTCCTGTCCCGATTGTCGTGGTGCAGCACATGCCTCCCATTTTCACGCGCCTGCTGGCGGAGCGTCTTGCCAGCCACTCCGCCATTCCTGTGGAAGAAGGCAGCGCGGGTGTGCTTCTTTTGCCGGGGCACGCCTGGATAGCGCCGGGGAATTTCCATATGAAGGTAATCCGCGCGGGCTTGGGCTGGCGTCTGAACCTGAATCAGGGGCCGCCGGAGAATTCCTGCCGTCCGGCGGTCGATGTGCTGTTTCGCTCGGTGGCGGTGGCCTACGGCGCCAATGTTCTCGGAGTGGTAATGACCGGCATGGGCGCGGACGGCGTGCTCGGAGCGCAGGACATTCGCGACGCCGGCGGAGACGTGATCATCCAGGACGAGGCTTCTTCCGTCGTCTGGGGTATGCCTGGCCTGGTGGACGCCTCCGGACTGGCCGATGCCGCGTATCCTCTCAACCGCCTGGGGGCGGAGATCACGCGCCGCGTGCTACAGAGCCGTGGGCCTCGCAAGCCATCTGACTTGAAGAGCTATTCCACCTTGGAGTCTCCGGCAAAATGACCATCGTCCTCCAACCCGCGGTCGCGCAACCTTTCCCGAAAAAGGGTGTCGAGGCGATTGACCCCGTGTACCGGCAAATCCGCGACCTGGTGTACAAGATTTCGGGGATCTACAAGGCCGAGGAGAAACTCTACCTTCTCGCCGACGGCTGCGGACGGCGGATGAAACAAGTGGGCGTGCGAACCCCGCGCGAGTATTGGGACCGTCTCACTGCGGCTCCTTTCCGCGATGCGGAACTGAGGGAACTGTTGAACGAGATCACTATCGGCGAGACCTGCCTGTTCCGCAGCCAGCCGCAGCTCGACGCGCTGCGGAAAGTGATCCTCCCGGAAATCGTGGCGGAAAAAACCAAACAGATTACCCGGCGCTTACGCATCTGGAGTGCGGGCTGCTCCACCGGGGAAGAGGCCTACACCCTGGCCATGAACATGCTCGACGAAAGCGAACGCTTGCTGAAGGGCTGGACGGTGGAAATTGTCGCCACCGATTTGAACGACCGCTCCGTGGAAGCCGGCAAGGCTGGGATTTATGGTGACTACGCGCTGCGCAATACCAGCGAACTTTACAAGCGAAAGTATTTTTCAACCGTCGATGAGAAAAAACTGCAGGTCCGCCCCGAAGTGAAAAAGCTGGTCACGTTCAGCCGCCTGAACCTGCAGGACGATTCCAAGATGCTTTTCATGAAAGGCATGGATATGATTTTCTGCTGCAACGTGCTGATCTATTTTGACGGCGCCTCGAAGTCGAAAGTCATCAACCATTTTTTCAGCAACCTGAATTTCGGCGGCTATTTCTTTCTCGGAACCTCGGAATCGCTGATGAACTTGAATGACAAGTTTCACCTGGTCCATTTTCCGGGAACCATCGCGTATTGGAAACCATCCCTGAGCAGCGGCAAATTATGAGCACATCCTTCACCGCAACCATTCGTGAACGCGTGCAGCGCATCGAAACCATGCCCGCCATTCCGGCAGTGTTTCTCCCCTTGCTGAAGTTGTTGAGCAATTCCATGGAAGAAGTGAGG
>Ga0265316_10003284_pt1 | contig 16411 bp, 15 predicted proteins | sample 4522metaG_FD_202092 | JGI IMG/M metagenome (GOLD analysis project Ga0265316, IMG submission 202092) | Rhizosphere microbial communities from Carex aquatilis grown in University of Washington, Seatle, WA, United States - 4-5-22 metaG | ecosystem: Host-associated > Plants > Roots > Rhizosphere >...
TGGCGCAGGTCCAGCGCCTCCTCACGAACACCCGACTTTCCGCTGTCGCCCAGCAAAGGTGGCGAGCCAGCGACGGGCTCGGCTGCCGGTGGCGTTCGCAAAGCGGCCGATGCAGGCGACGGTGCAGGCGACGGTGCAGCTACAGGCGAGGAAGCAGCAACCGGCGGAGGCGGCGCAGGCTCGCCCGCGGACAGCGTCTTTGGGGCGGCTGCCGCCTGGCTGCGCAACTTCTCAATCTCGGCTATCCAGTCCTCCACCTCACTGCGGTCTTCTTGAGTGATGTTCTGCTCGCGCCGCAGATACTCGCGCAGGTTCGATAGCGCTGGCTCGGGTCGGTGCAAGTAGTAGTAGCAGGCCCCGAGATTGCGCGTGAGCACGAGCATGTCCGGGTGTTTGCCGCTCAGACGCAAAAAGATTTCCGCCGCGGCCTCGTACTTGCCAGCTTTGTAGAGCTGCCTTGCCTCTTTGGCCTCGGCGGTGTCTTTCGCCGTCAGCCCAGCAGCCAGCGCGCGGCCCTCGTACGTTGGCAGCGACAGGCACAGCGCGCTGCCAATCGCGACCACCCGAAAAAATCTAGCTAGTGGAGTGAAGGTCATTGGTTCTCTGATCTTCCGCCGTCGTTGGCTAACGTACAGTGCGGTTCCGTCGCTCTGAATACTACCCCGGCACCCATCTCTCAGAACTCGTCAGGGGGCTGTTGCGTAGGTACCTGGATTCGCAAGACCCTTTTGGACTCCGGCGACGATTCCACTGATGATTGTCGGTTGGGTCTTGACGCCAGTGTTTCGGTCGAAGATGGCGTACGAGTTCTGGCCTGCGCCCCCGGTGTCCCACCACATGGGACACATGCCGGCCGCTGCTAGATCTTGAGAATAGGCCAGGGCGTGCGCAGCCCTATTTGCCGTTGCTTGAAAACCCGTTGAGCCCCATTCGCCGATTACTACGCCCCAGCCGGGCAACCAGCCTAGGATCCGCGTCACGGAACTCGACATGTCGGTATAGTCCGAAACGCTTCCCCAAGCGTAGGGAGATGTGCTCAGGCCGAAATTAGTGGGCTCAAAGGTGTGAATGGAGATGATGAGATAGGGGTCGTTAATAATGGGTGCCTGCAACATAGTGTTTATGCCGGACTGAGATGGGCTAGCGTCGATCGGTTGGATCATGATCACGCGCGTAGCGTTGGCTCCGCCGGTGCCTCGAATCGCATTGACACACGCCGCGAGGTACTGATTGAGATCAGTCATCGCCTGCGCGGTGGCGACGCCGCCGGCCGTTTTGGGCTCATCGAAGCACTCCAACATCAGATGACTATCGAAGGATTTGAAGGCCGTGGCGATCTGTGTCCATACTGCCGTGACCTCGGCCACCACGGGGGTGGGGTCCGCGGGGAAAGTAACCCAGGCCGAGGCCGCCCCATCCGAATCGTGGAACGTGTCGACGAAGGCATACAAGCCCGCATCCATGGCCCACTGAGCAGTTTCTACCACTGAGGCCATCCACGCTGCCGCGATGGTGTAGCTGGGCGCAGCGCCAAGGTGGGACGTCCAGGTTACAGGGATTCTTATGGAATTGAATCCCGCGGTTTTCACGGCGTTGATCAGGGCTTGGTTGGGCGCGGGGTTTCCCCAGCTGGTCACGCTAGGGCTCGCATCGAAGGAGTAGCCTAGATTCCAACCTGGGGCCATGGCCTTGACCAGGTCTTGCAGGGCCATGCTGCTTCCGCCGGTTGCGCTGGTTCCGCCAGTTGCGCTGGTTCCACCAGTTGCGCTGGTCCCGCCGCTTGCGCTCGTCCCGCCGGTTGCGCTGGTTCCGCCAGTTGCGCTCGTCCCGCCGGTTGCGCTCGTTCCACCCGTTGCACTCGCCCCACCCGTTGCGCTCGCTCCGCCAGTTGCACTCGCTCCACCCGTTGCGGTCTTCCCGCCCGTCGCACTTGCTCCACCCGTTGCGGTCTTCCCGCCCGTCGCACTTGCTCCACCCGTTGCGCTCGCTCCGCCAGTTGCACTCGCTCCACCCGTCACGCTCGCTCCACCAATCGAGATGGTTCCGCCTTCCGCGCTCGTACCGCCGGTCACGCTCGCTCCACCAGTCGAGATGGTTCCACCTTCCGCACTCGCTCCACCAGTCGTCAGCAGTCCGCCCTCCCCTCCGATCGCTGTCCCACCCGTCGCAATGCCACCGACCACGGAACCCCCTCCCGAACCACCGCGCGTGGCATCCGAGCCAGCGGTTCCTTGTCCACCGCCACTGCCAATCGCGCCACCATTGCTTCCACCGCCGCTACCGCCGGTGCCGCCAACCGTACTTGGCACGAACGGCGTCAGATCGGTCGGCTTGCGCAACTTGTCCACGCACTTGCCGCCTGTGGTGCAGGTTTGCGCGGTATTCTTGCAGGGATCGACCAGGCACTCCGCCGCTAGATACAGCTTCAGCAGCATCGACTTGCCCTCGACGAAACTTAGGTCTGCGGTCTCGCTGACTATCTGTGAACCATTCAGGTAGCCGGTGGCGACGATCTCGACGATGCCCGCACCAGCGGTCGCCTCAACCACGCCCACGTCCCACGGCAATTTGCAGTCGGCGATCAGCGAACATGGCACGTACTGCGGCGGCTTCCCATTCGCGGTGACCGTCACCTCGACCTTGTCCAGTTCGCCGGGCGCCAGCAGGTTGCTGTCAACCTCCACGACCAGCTCGGTGCGCTGGTTGCTTTGGCACCCGCACACGGCCACTAGCACCGCAATTCCGAATAGAGAGCCTCGCAAGCTACTGGCCATTTCCAACCACGATGCAATTAAGCCCCGGTGAGCAAGTGCCATCCCGCCCAGGACTGCGGGTCGCGAGCAAGACTGCGGTCACGATTCCTCCTGCGACCACCGCGCCGATCCCGGTCCACAGCCACCACCGGCTGCTGGATTCAGGTGTCGCCGCTTGCTCGGCTGGTTTCTGGCGCAGGTCCAGGGCTCCTTCCCCAAGCACTGGCCTTCCGCTGTCAGCCAGTGAAGGTGGGGTGGCCGGAAGTGGCTCGATTGCTGGAGGTGTTGGCAAATGGGTCGCTGCTGGCCCGTTGGACAGCGCTGGCGGCGGAGGCGGCGAATGTTGCACAGCCGCGGGCTCCGGCGGAGGCGGCGCAGGCACGACCGCAGACGGCGTCTTGGTCGCCGCCATCTCGCTGCGCAACTTCTCCATCTCGGCAATCCAAGTCTCGACCTCACGGCGATCTTCCGGCGTGAGGTTCTGCTCCCGCTGCAAGTACTCGCGCAGATTCGACAGTGCTGGCTCGGGTCGGTGCAGGTAGTAGTAGCAAGCCCCGAGATTGCGCGTGAGCACCAGCATGTCCGGATATTCCCCGGTCAGGCCCAAGAAGATCTTGGCCGCGGCCTCATACTCGCCCGCTTTGTAGAGCTGCCTCGCCTCCTTGGCCTTGGCGGTATCTTTCGCGGTTAGGCCAGCAGCCAGCGCGCGCCCTTCGTACGTCGGCAGCGACAGGCACAACGCGCTGCCTATCGCGACCATCACAGAGAATCTGGTTAGTGGGAAAGCCATGCGCATTTGGCAGCTAGGTTACTACTAACCTGGTACCTTTTTCGAAGAAAGAACGTCGCAAGCTGCCGATCATCTCACCACTACGACACAGCCAGTCAGCCCCGACAAGTAGATGCCATCTCTCTGAGCATGGCACTTATCCAACGATTACTGCCAGGTGACCCCGTCAATGTACACGTTTCCGGTGTAGGCAGCCGTTGTGGACGCGTTACTCAACTGAAGTCCCATGGCTTGCAACCCAAGGAAGTTGATCGTTGTGGGGAGTGTAAACGTGACCGTCGTCCAGGTGTTGATGGCGGTCAGCGTGATGGCATTTCCCGCGAACCAGACCCAACCATTCGCGGAAGCGTACGGTTGGACGGTGAGTCCCGTGACGTTGTCGGCCATCACATGGTACGTGACGGTCTGACCGCAGTACGCTTGGGGGTTCCCCAGTTCCACTAGCCTCGACGTCGAATCAGCCGTGGTGGGCGCAGCGGGAATCGCCGTCATGGCAGCTTGGAGTGAACCGCTGCCTGTAGTGCCGTAATGTTGGGTCGTGGACTGAGTGACAACGGTATCGGTGATTGCTGTAGAGCCCTTGAATGTCCAGCCATTCGTCGAGCCCGCGGTCTCAAAATCGAATGATCCGGTGCCTGTACCAGAGCAAGACTGGGTTCCCCCGCAGACAGTAATGGAGTCAACGAAGACGTCACCACCGGCAAACGTGCCTCCACCGCTGACCCCAAACTGGATGCCAAATACGTTAATGCCGCCGGGGAATACCGCCGTAGCCGAAGGCACAGTGAATGTCAGTGTTGTCCAGGCACCCACGGCAGGATTCACCATTGTGGAGTCGTCCCAAATAGTCCAATTGTTTGACTCCATGAACAAAAGCATCCAAAGACCGGTAGTTCCGGCAGACACCCACGCGTGAACCGTAACCGTCGCGCCAGGCCACATATTGGAGGTCGCAAGAGGGGTGATGTAGATCCCCTTTACCGTAGTGGTTGCGGCAGCGCCGGCGTCATCGGCGGCCTTGCTCGTCAGAGCAGGAATCGTGGCCTTCAGCGACTGCGTGCCGGTGAGTTTCTGGGTCGTGGACACCGCCAATGTCACGTCGGTGTCGGCCGCCCAGCTGTCCGCGGTAGTGCCTTCCCAATCCCAAATGATCTGACAGTTTGTACCCGTGCTCGTGGTGCCACCCGTGGTCGCGCCGCCACTGCTGGTCGTGCCCGCAGTACTGCTCGCGCCGCCGGTCGCTGTTGTGCCCCCCGAGCCGCCAGTTCCGCCTCCACCAGCACCAGCCAAAGGCGCATCAAGCGGCAGCCCAACCGGGACGTCCGGCATCCCAGCATCACCGCTGGAACCCGTGGTGCCGCCAGTGCCGCCAGCATCAAGCGCGGCGGAATAGCCGCACGGCCCTGTCCCGTCACAGAGTACACAGACCGTGGGAACCGCATTGAAGCCGTTCAACGTCAGCTTGTAGGACGACTCTGTGGTTTGGCGCTCGGCTTGGAATACCGCAATTTCGTATAGCTGGCCGTCAACCAGGCCCAAACTGACTGCAGTCGGGGAATCGAGCGTGAACGACACCTCCACTGGCGTGTGAATGCCACCCAGGTCAACCGCAAGCTTCTTATTGATGAAAATCCATACGTCGTCGTCGCCGACAAAATCGACGGTGTAGGAGTTGTTCTTGTTGTAGAGGAACCAATATCGGGCCTCGCTGGTGAAGCTGAAGTTATGCAGACGCTGCGTCCCGCTGGCGTCCAGGTCAAAGGGCCACGTCGCGCTCGGGTCGTAGTAGGGCGCAATCTGCGCCGGGCTTCGTTCTGTCAGCGGAGTGAAGAGATCGTTGTCGACCGGAAAGAAGAGCGGATTGCCGTCGACGGTGGCGGCAGCGAAAGTCGCCTGGTACGTACCGCCGTTGGCGGTGCACTTGAGCATCGTGTGGCCCAAGGCCGCTTCCTTCTGACAGTCGGTTTGGGAAGCGTCGGCTTGGTACAGCCAGGTGCACGGAATGGGGTTGTTGCTTGCATCCAGTTGTTCCTGCCCAACCATGCCGCAGAAATAGGCAATGGTCGTTTCCTGCCACTGTTCCCCATTGACCCCGTAGCGATTGACATATGCGCCTTTGTCGTTTTTCCATAGCGCCAACTTGGACGCAGTGGAGTGGTTGACCCCGGGGGTGTCTCGATACCACTGGCTGAACGAATTGGCACTCGCCACATGGGCGTTGCCGCCGATCCCCGTGTAGACAGGCTTGCCATCCGCATCGAGAGCGCTCTCGACCATGCCCTTGAGCTGGGTGGTCTGGCCGACGACCCCAGCCTCAAAATCCGTGGGATTGTGGTAGCGAAAGTCCCGGTAGATCACCGGAACCGTCATCTTGTCGCCAAGAAACGGCGCCAAAAGACAGGCGAACCCTACCTCGCTCGTGCAGCTCTTGGAGCAGCCGTCGCCGTCATTGGTGTTGCCGTCGTCACACTGCTCGGGCGGAACCACGATGCCGTCGCCGCATTTCGATATGCAGGTGGCGCCGCTGCAGTCGGGTTCGAGCTGGCAATCCGCGGAACAGCCATCAAAGGGCATGGTGTTGCCGTCGTCGCATGTCTCTGTACCTTCGGCCTTGCCGTCACCACACACAGTCGGCGTGCAAGTGCTAGGACTGCCGCTGCACTTGTAGCCAGGCTCGAGTCTGCAGGTGGGTGAGCAGCCGTCACCGGCATTGTTGCCTCCGTCATCGCACTGTTCCGGCAAAACGACAACGCCGTCACCGCAGCGGGCGACAACATGCACCTCTCCCGCGCTGGCATCGACAAGCGGCATTGGCCCGCGACCATCGCCGGCGCCAGCTCTGGCGTCCACCGGCAAGGATGACTGTCCGCCGGATCCCGCAGTCCCACCAGTTCCGCCAACTCCCACAGTTCCACTCGCGCCACCGATGAAAGCATCCGGCTCGGCAACAGGGGCATCTGGCACCCCGGCATCACTGCCGCCGCTGCCACCGCTTCCGCCGCTGCCACCGCCACCGGAATTCCCGCCGCTGCTGGTGGTGCCACCACTCCCACGGCCGCCAGCCACCGCGCTGGGCACGAACGGCGTCAGGTCGGTCGGCGAGCGCGACTTGTCTACGCACTCACCGCCCCTCGTACACGTCTTCGTGGTGTCCTTGCATGGATCCGCCACGCACTCCGCCGCCAAGTACAGCTTCAGCAGCATCGACTTGCCCTCGACGAAGCTGAGGTCCGCGGTTTCGCTGACCTTCGCTGAACCATTCAGGTAGCCGGTCGCCACGATCTCGACGATTCCCGCACCGGCTGTCGCCTCAACCACGCCCACATCCCACGGCAACTTGCAGTCGCCAAGCAGCGAACATGGCACGTCCTGCGGCTTTCCATTCGCAGTGACCGTCACCTCCACCTTGTCCAGCTCGCCAGGCACCACCAGGTTGCTGTCAACCTCCACGACCAGCTCGGTGCGCTGGTTGCTTTGACACGCGCCAACCGCAAGCAGCACCGCGATCCCGAACAAGGAACGTCGCAACCTGCCGGCCATTTTCCAACCACGATGCAATTCAGCCCCGGCGAACCTGCACCATCCCGCCCAGGAACGGGCAAGACTGCGGTCGCAATTCCCCCTGCTGCCTAGTGGAGCAACAGCCATTTGTTCGCTGATCTGCTGTCCTTGGCCGCCGCCGATTCGCGCGATTCAGTCACATGCGCCCGCTTCTTCGGGCCAGGTGGCGCGCCAGCCACGGCGGGTGACTTGGCTGTAGGAAGTGGCTTGCTAGCAACCGACGCCCCAGCCACAGCGGGCGGGGCCACCCCGCTGTCCGCTCCGCCGGGCGGCACCGGTGCCACCTGACCTGGATTCACCGTCGCAGCCTGTGGGACAGGCGCAGCGACGATCGCGGCCGCACTGGTCGCGACACTGGACGTGCCGGTCGGTGCTGGCGGCGCGGAACTGGGTCTAACCAGCAAGAAGAGCACAAGCCCAGCCACGGCCGCTCCCCCGACTGCGAAGATCGGCCAGCGCCGGGTTTGCGAGGCCCGCAACAGCACATCGTCGCTTGCTGCCGCCCCCACCTCTGCTGTGGCACGCGAAAACGTGGTGATCGAGGGGGCCGCTATTGTCTGCGCCGCGCCTGCCACATGGTTTCCCCCAACCGCCAGCAGTTCCCCCGACGGTGACAGTCGACCGAACAGGCCCGCACCTGCCGGGTCCTGCAGCGCCCCCAAGAACGCCTCAATGCTGTCGAACCGCTCATCGCGCGACCGCGACAGCGCGCGCCTGATCGCCGCCTCAACATGCGCAGGCACGTCCACGCCCAACTCGCGCAGCGGTTCCGGCGTCGCGGTCAGATGCATGACCAGCATCTCGGTCCCCGATGCCGCCACATACGGCGTCCGTCCCGCCAGCATCTCGTACATGATGGTCGCGAACGAATAGATGTCAGAACGCAAGTCCACGTCCGCGCTGTCCTTGCACTGCTCCGGCGACATGTACGCCGGGCTGCCCATGATAAGTCCGGCTTGCGTCCGCATGGTTCCACCCGTGCCGCCCGGCCGCTTTATCTTCGCGATCCCAAAATCCAGTATCTTCACGCGCTCGCCACCGGGCGCACTCGCATCGGGCACCAGAAAAAGGTTCTCTGGCTTTAGATCGCGATGCACGATCCCGGCGGAGTGGGCGGCCGCCAAGGCCGACCCAGCCTGGCGCGCAACTTCAAAAGCCTGCGCCAAAGCGAGACGGCCCTTGTCGGCCAGGCGTTTCTGCAGCGACACCCCTTCGAGAAACTCCATCAGGATGTAGGGCGCGCCCTCGGGCGTCACACCAGCGTCGAAGACTTCGATGATGTTGCGATGACGAATGGCACTGGCGGCCCGCGCTTCATTGAGAAAGCGCCGCACCAGCTCCGTGTCCTGCGCGAGCGTCCTGTGTAGAACTTTTACGGCGGCGCGACGCTCGATGAGCGGGTTCTCGGCAAGGTACACCTCTCCGAATCCGCCTTCGCCGAGCAGCCGAACGATGCGGTAATTGCCAAACAGCTGACCAGCCTGCAACGCCATGCGTGTCCGACAGCTAGGTTACTCCTAGCCGCAGTGCGGACAAGTGGATTCCGATACCGACGGATGCAGCCCGGGCGCCCCCCATGGGTGCTAACCACGATTCTCTCGGGACTTGACGGCCGCGGCGCGATCCGGAGTCTCACCACAGAGAGCACAGCGGCCACAGAGGCCGAAAGGAAAGGTTCCGGATCCGGCTCCGAACCCTTCTTTCCTTCCCATCCGTCTCTGTGAACCCTGTGCTCTCTGTGGTGAAAAACCCCGGGCAAACCTGCGGGAAACTACCCTCTACGGCTTGCCCTTGGGCATGGGTTTGCCGCCGCGCTGGTATTTGACCACGGCGGCCTCGTGCTCGGCGAGGGTGGCGGAAAACTGGTGCGTGCCGTCGTTCTTCGACACGAAATAGAGGTAGGGGCTGCCGTCGGGGCGCATGACCGCGGCCAGCGCGGCCCTGCCCGGATTGGCGATCGGGCCTGGCGGCAAGCCTTCATGCGTGTACGTGTTGTACAAGTTGGCCTGATCTTCGAGCTGAATGCGCCGGATACGACCGTCCCACTGCGCACAGGCAGGCGAGGCCTTGCCCAGAAAAACCGGCGCAACCGTGCAGCCGTAGATGATGGTGGGGTCGGTCTGCAACAGCTTGGGCCGATAGCTTGGCTTGGAGAGACGGTTTATGAACACCTGGGCGATGCGCGGCCGCTCCTCGGGCTGGCCGGTTTCCTTTTCCACAATCGAGGCCAAGGTCACAATGCGTGCATCGTCGAAACCCAGCTTGTTCTTCAGCATGGCCATCCCGGTGGGATTGGCGGCGCGCAGCTCCTCGAAGACCTGACGGTGGTGACGAACCAGCGCCACCAAAGCGCGCGCCGCCGGCATGTGGGGCCGCAGGTGGTAGGTGTCGGGGAAAAGATAGCCTTCCAGCGAGGCGCTGGGCAGCTCCAGGCTGCGCGCGAAAGCTGGATCCGTGACCTGAGCCATGAGTTCCGCCTTGGGCGAAACCCCGGCAGCGTCCAAGATCTCGATGACCTCGATCAGGTTCTTGCCCTCGGGCAGCGTGACCGCCACCAATTCGTCGGCCGCGCCGCGAATCATGAGCTCCACCAATCTCCGCGGCGTGACCGGCGCTTCGATCTTGTAGTGCCCGGCCTTGAAGCGCGCAGCGACGCCTCGCTGGCCCGCGTACAGTCGGAAGTAGTGCGGGTTATCCAGCAGACCCGCAGCGGCCAGCAACTCGGACACCTGGCGTGCGCCTGCGCCCTTGGGGATCTCCACTTCCGCGGTCCCGCGCGCTGACCCAGTCGCCGTGTCCGGGTAGTGCACAATCTTGTTGAGCACACCCACCAAGACCCCGCCGCCCAGCGCGGTGGTCAGCAAGAAAACCAACAAAGCCCGTCGCATGGGTCGTGTCATTGCACCATCTCCCGTCGGTGTGAGTCCAACCAGCGCTGCAAGATCACCGCGGCGGCCAGCTTGTCCACCACCTGCTTGCGCCGCGCACGCGAGACATCCGCAGCCAGCAGCGGCACCTCGGCCTCGACCGTGCTGAAACTCTCATCGATGAGGTCGACCGGCACAGCCAGCGCCGCGTGCAGCTTCTCGGCAAAGGCCCGCGCCCGCATGGCGGCCAGCCCTTCCTCGCCCTCGGGATCCAGCGGCAGTCCCACAACGATGCGTCCCGCACCCGCGGCGTTCACTTGTGCAGCGATGGCCTCGATATCGCGCTTGCCTCCGTGGCGGGCAATGGTCGCGTGCGGCTGGGCCGTAAGCCCCAGACCGTCTGATAAAGCCACGCCGATGCGACGCGACCCGAGGTCGATGCCGATGACCCTTTTCATTGCGGGCTCGCAGTCTACAACGTCTTTCGCGAATCTTGGTGTCGCGGTACAACTATGCCCATGTCCGAACAAGCCAAGACTCCTGTGCAGGCCCAGCAGATCCAAATCGACATCGACGAGGCGACCGCCCAGGGCACCTACGCCAACCTGGTTTTCATCAATCATACCGACGCCGAATTCGTTCTGGACTTCGTGTTTGTGCAGCCGGGTGTGCCGCGCGCCCGGGTCCGGTCGCGCATCATCTCGTCGCCTCGCCACGCCAAGCGCATGCTTCGCGCGCTGGAGTCCAACATCGCCCGCTACGAGCAAGTCTTCGGCAAGATCGAAGAAGCTGGTCCAGCGCCGCCCATCGAGCCCAATATGATTAGCTAAGAAACCGCTCCTTCCAGGGCTGCCAGCGTGCCGGCATCAGCGTCCAGCTCGACGGGTGTTCCATAGGGCAAAGCGCGGTTGTGTCGGCCGTGGCCGATGGGCGCGCCCAAGACCACGGGAATATGCAGACGGCCCAGCCGTTCGCGCAACACCTCTGCCGCCGTGGGAGACGCCAGTTTGGATCCCGCGGGCTCGTCGCAGCCGCGGAACTCGCCGGCCACCAGCCCAGCCGCCGCCTGAAAAGCGCCGGCTAGTTCCAGGTGGGTCAGCAGGCGATCGATCCGGTAGGGACGCTCGCCCACATCCTCAAAGAAAAGGATCGCGCCGCGCAGGTCAGGCAGATAGGGCGTTCCCAGCATGCGCGAGAAGACCTCGAGATTGCCGCCTACAAGCGGCCCTGTTGCGCGGCCTCTGACCAGCGCCTCCAGTCCCGAGAGCAGCAAGCGTGCGTCCGGCTGTTCCAGCGCCGCAAACAGTGCTTCGTGATCTTCTCTGGGCAGGCGCCCGAGTTGCGTGACCACCGGCCCGTGAATCGAGGCAACGCCCGCGCGCGCCGCCTGCGCCAGCAGCAACGTTCCGTCGGAGAATCCCACGATGGGTTTGGCCGCCTCACGCAGCAGCTCGGGCTCCAAGTTGGCCAGGATGCGCAGCAGGCCGTAGCCGCCGCGGCCCATGATCACGGCACGGGCGTCCGGATCGCGCAAGGCTGCGTTCAACTCGGCCAAGCGAACCTGGTCAGGCCCGGCGCAATAGCCGGTGGCGCGAAACAAGGAGACTGGGTCGTAGCGAAGCTGATAGCGGGCCGACAGCACTGCCGCTCCCTGAGCAAAGTCGTCCGGCGGAACGGGCCCCGAGGGCGCCACCACGCGCACCAAATCACCAGGTCGCAGATGCGGAGGCCGGATCACGACGAGCGGCGCCGCTTGGTGCGACGTCGTCCGCTGGCGCCCTGTACTGGCTTTGCCGGCGGAAGATCGCCCTTGCCCGGCGCCGCCGCGTCCCCGGACCCACCCGACGCATCGACGGCGCCGGAGAATTCTCCAGACTCTCCTCCTACCGCCCCTTCCAATGCGCCGGTGAGGCTGGAGGCAACCGCCAAGGGCACCGCTTCGGGAACGGCGCCACTATCAGGCGATCCCTGGGGCCTTGCAGGCTCGGCAGGAACCGCCTCTGCGGCAGCGGACTGCTTCTCGACGGGCACCTCGGGCGCGGCCCGCTCCTCGGATTGGGCTGGCGGAGAAACCGACGCCACGGCCTCGAAGGCCAACTGGACGGCCGGCGCCCGCGTGGGCTCTTCGGTCACCGGGCTTTCGGGCGCCGATGCGGCGACGGCCGGCTCAGGTGCGGCCTGCGCCGACTGGTCCGAGGCCGGCGTGGCCGCCGCGGACGGCGCGCTGCCTGTCTTGGCCGCAGACGGCGGCGGGATCCACATGGCCGCCCCGGCGTCGTCCGAACCCACCGGACGCACCTGCATTCCACTTCCCGCCCCGTCGGCAGATTCCACCACATGCAGAACCCGCACGGAGACCAGCGAGTCTGGCGAACGCATGTCGAGCAGCGTGCCCACGGGAAGCGGATCCTTCATGACAACGAAGAACTCGCCTCGCTCGCCCTCACGCACCTCATCGGCACGAGTTATCACTACGCCTGCGTAACAGATTTCGACCGGCGCTTGCATGACGACACGAGTCTACAGGGATGAGGCGCATGCGAGCAAGCGCCGAGATTGGCCAGCCGAGACGCGCTACTTTTGCTTGTCGCCACCCCTCTGAGCGGCCCCCATCATCTGCTGCAGGTCAAAGGGTTTGGCCGGCTTGGTGACGGTGGGCTTGGCGCCAGTGCCAGTGCCGGCCAGTTCCATGGAAAAGTGCGGGCTTCGCGGCAGCTTGGATTTCTTCGTCTCGGGCTCTGGCGTGGCCACAACCTTGACCAGGCCGAGCGGCGGAACCTCTTCGCTGACCCAAACGTCGACGCTACCCGCTGGCGTGTGGTCGCGGTAGTGGGTGGTCTTGATGGTTCCCGCTGCCACCTTGATGGTTTCCTTGCCCACCAGGGTCTTGGGGTCGGGTTTCTGGAATTTCTGCGCGGGCGCGTCCGGCGGCCCCAGCATGGGATCGCCATCGTCAATCTGCATGGCGGTCTCTTTGACCGGGTTGGCCAAGCCGACTGGGTCCAGTTCAAGCACCAGCTTGAGCGTGACCTTCTCGCCCATCTGAGCAAACACTCCGCCCCGCATGGTCGCCTCCAGCGTGGTGGAGCTGGCGTTGCGAGCCACCAAGGCCCAGCGCGCCTTCATCTTGTTCTCGCCGAAAGCCATGGCGTAGTCCGCCCAACTGCCGACCACAGCCGTCTTCAGATCGACAACCACAGGCAGGGACTGCGGGGAGCCAATGGGTTGGGCCGCGGCGAGCGCGGGAAACAAGACCAAGGCGAGCGCGAGGATGCGTTTCATGGAGACTCTTTCTGTGGCCGCGTGAGGCAGGTGATTCTTCGAGTTCTCTAGCGCGATCGCGAGACAAACGCGACCCGGAAAACGCAGGCCCAAGACTTCCGCTTGCGCTTTCCTGTTTCATGCCGATGATGGGGTCACCTCTCGAAAAGGAGCGATCTCATGCGCAACATCCTCACCGCCGTCCTGGCGCTCAGCCTTGCGGGCTGCGCGCCCTCGATCAATCCCCAGATGAAAGCCGCCACCGACGGCCTGGCGGGTTCCTTCCAGACCCAAGCCCGCAACCAGGCAGCGCCGGCGGCCTACGAGCCCACGCCGTGGGCGGTTGGTCAGTGGATTGTCGAGCGCATGGTAGACGACAAGGGCAACGTCGCCATCCAGCGCATCAGCGTCGTAGGAGCCGACGGCGGCGGCATGTGGCTTGAAATCGACCGGCAGGACTACTTCCACCACGCAATCACGAAAATCCTATACAGCCACATGCCACGAACGCCTGATGAGGCCGCTGACGTCCTGATGAAAGTGGTCACCAAGACCGACGACAAGCCGGTCCAGACCATCGACTTTGCGACCACGCCGATGGCCAGTCTGTTCAAGAGCCAGTTCAAAGCCGTGGCTCAGGCCGGCATGGTTTCCACCGACGTGGCCCAGGCACCCAAGGAAACCGTGACCGTTCCAGCCGGCACCTTCCAGGCTTGCGCCAAGTACGCGGCTCAGGTTTCGATCCTGGGCACGACCCAGAAATCGACGTCCTGGTTCCACCCCGCGGTTCCCATCAACGGGGCCGTGAAGGGCGTGTCCGACGACGGCAAGTGGACGATCGAGCTGCTTGATTTCGGCACCAGCGGCGCCAGCAGCAAGCTGTAGACCGCTAGAGCACCGAACGGTTTGCCGGACCGAGTGAAATTGCGTAGTTGCGAGCGGCCCGAGGCGCGAGGAGGGAGAATACTTGACGTATTTGACCGACGAGCAACGAAGGGACGCGACGCAAATCCACGATTTCACGACGGGAGGCAAACCGTTCGGTGCTCTAGGACATCTGGTTGCCGCCGCACACTGGTAGATACGTGCCGGTGACGAAACGCGACCAGTCGGAACAATAGAAAAGCACTGCGCCCGCCACGTCCTCGGGCTGGCCAAAGCGTCGTAGCGGCGTGCGCGCCGCGGTCTTCTCGCGCATCTCCTTGGACATGAATGCAATGGCGTCGGTATCGGTGGCGCCGGGCGCGACCACGTTCACGCGAATGCCACGCGGCCCCAGTTCCAAGGCGAGCGACTTGGAAAATCCGTCGAGCGCGGACTTGGCGGTGGAGTGGGCGACGAAACCCGGGCCTGGCACGCGCGAGAGGCCGCTGCTGATGTTCACGATGCAGCCGGATCCGCGCTGGAGCATGCCGGGAACCACCGCCTGACAGGGATAGTAGAGCGCCTTCATCTCGCCCAACACCTTCTTCTCGAAGTCCTCCCACTTGAATTGCACGAAGGGCGTGATGGGAAAGTGGATGCTGGCGTTGTTGACCAGGATGTCCACCGGGCCGAGCGCTGATTCGGTCTTCTCCAGCATGGCCTCCACATCCTCGCGCACGGTCACATCGGCGCGCACCAGGATGGCCTTGCCGCCGGCGCGTGTGATCTCGTCCACGACTTTCCCGCCCTTGTCGCGGTTCTGCGCATAATTGACCATGACCTTGGCGCCGTGAGATGCCAACAGCTTGGCCGTGGCTGCGCCGATGCCGCGACTGGAACCGGTGACGATGGCGACCTTGTCTCGCAGGATCATGGCTTGCTCCTCGAAAAGAAATCGGAAACGGTTGCGACGCGGCCGAGCGTAACATGCCGGATGGCCTTGGGCGCGCGCGTACCTGTAACTTGCGCGGTACGAAGTCTCAGTGGTACACCCCAGCCATGGACGTGAGATGCGCGGCTTTTCTCCTGTCAGTCGCTGCGGCGCTGGGCTGTGGCACATCCGGACCACCGACCCCGGACGAGTCTGGAACGAAGGCCCGCGGCTCGCTGGACAGGAAAGTCATCAAGGACGTCATGCGCGAACACAGCAAGGAAGTGCGCTCGTGCTACGAGATGGCGACAGTCAGGCAACCTGGCCTTGCCGGCCGCGTGCTCAGCCAATTCACCATTTCCACTGCTGGCAACGTCGTCGACGTTGTCTTGCGCGAATCGACTGTGGGGAGCCCAACCATAGAGGAGTGTCTGCGCACGCACCTTCTGACCTGGAAATTCCCCAAGCCGCACGGTGGGGGCAGCGTCGACGTTATCTACTCCTTCGACTTCTTCCCCAGCCCGTAGCCAGTCGCGTGGGGAGCCCGCCGGCTTGGCCCCCTGCGGGGACTTCGGGACGGCCCGCCACCCTGCCGCCCCGCGCGCTTCCAGGGTCGCTCAAAATTCCTCCAGAGTGAGCCAGGCACAAAAAAGCCGACGATGGGTGCGCGTCGCTACCAGTCGACCGAGGTTGTGAGCCAGCAACTTGAGCAGCACCTCGGCGAGCACCGTCTGTGCGTGGCGGGAGCTCGCTCGCCTGAATCCCATGTCGCTTTCGAGACTTGCGAAGATCGGCTCAATGGTTGCCATACGAGCGCCATAGGCAGCCCGGCCTTCAGGCGTGGTCAACCGCGCTCGCATCTCACTCCGCGCTTTCTCGAAAGCGGGGCTGGCCGTGTAGGTGCGGTACTTGAGGCCAGGGGTACAACAGCGATCTCGCAGTGAACAAGCCCGGCAGCCGTCCCCTGTCCAACGTTTGACCCCTCTGCCTTTTGCCTTTGGCCCATGCATCGCCTTTCCGGCCGGGCAGTGTACCCTTCAACGCCCGCGCCAGCACGGATGCGTAGTGCATCCCCACCATGCTTGCGTACACCCAAACCGCCAGCAGATGGCGGGGCGCGTATCCATGCCGCCCCAACGACGAGTAGCGCGCCTCGGCCGCGCTCACATCCAACTCGGCGACAATGGCCCACACGACTCGTGCTAGATGCTTCGCTGGCACCTGCAACTCTGGGCATCCAACCAGGGCATCAAGCTGCCTACTTCGGTCGGGTTTGAAATGGGGGCGCGGGTCTCGTCGCGTACGACGTCGGACCGGCTTCTCGGCGGGCGGTGGTGTGAGCGTCACAGCCCTCTGATCTCATGTCTCCAGATCTGCGTCAACC
>Ga0265316_10003285_pt1 | contig 16411 bp, 16 predicted proteins | sample 4522metaG_FD_202092 | JGI IMG/M metagenome (GOLD analysis project Ga0265316, IMG submission 202092) | Rhizosphere microbial communities from Carex aquatilis grown in University of Washington, Seatle, WA, United States - 4-5-22 metaG | ecosystem: Host-associated > Plants > Roots > Rhizosphere >...
CTGGGAGACGAACACTTCGCCGCGAGCACCTATCACGAGTTGGGAGTTGTGGCCCAGGAGCGGCGCGACTTTGCGGGGGCCGAGCAGTGGTATCTGAAGTCGTTGGCGATCAAGGAAAGGCTGGGGCACGAACACTTCGCCGCCAGCACCTATCACCAGTTGGGGATGATGGCGCAGGAGCGGTGTGACTTTGCCGGGGCCGAGCAGTGGTATCTGAAGGCGCTCGCGATCTCGGAAAAGCTGGGGGACGAGCACTTCGCCGCGAGCACCTATGGTCAGTTGGGGATATTGGCCCAACTGCGGCGCGACTTCGCGGGGGCCGAGCAGTGGTATCTGAAGTCGCTGGCGATCAAGGAAAGGCAGGGGAACGAACACTTCGCCGCGATGATCTATCACCAGTTGGGGATGGTGGCCCAGGAGCGGCGCGACTTTGCTGGGGCCGAGCAGTGGTATCTGAAGTCGCTCGATGTCAAGGAAAAGCTGGGGGACGAACACGGCGCCGCGATCACCTATCACCAGTTGGGACGGCTCGCGGCCCTTCAGCAACAACTGCTCCAAGCCGGCCGACTGTACCTGCGGGCCTTAGCCATATTTCGCAAGACTGACCCGCACAACGCTCAGAAGGCCGCTGCGGCTTTCGCCATGATCCACGAGTCCGCCTCCTCCGACGACAAACGCGAGCTCGAGTCCCTATGGATCCAAGCAGGCATGGGACCCTTCCCACCCCAGGAGAACTCATGATCGATCTGTCTCAACTCGACGACAACACTGCGGAGCGAATTCTCACCACCATCGCTCGCGCCCGATCCCGAAGCCAGCCAGCCCTCCCTCCACTCGCCGACATTCAGCCCGCCCTTACCGGCGATTTCCACGTCGCCCCATCCGGCGCGCGAACCGCCGGCGGAGACCTCGCCCGCCAGGCTTTGACGGTCCTGGCGGAAGATCCGGCAACCAGCCTGGCCATCGAATCGATGGCTGCCGAAGAAGACTCCGGCCGCCCTGGCGCCTTCGATGGCGGAGCGACCATCGCTCTCGGCATCGCCGCCTACTTCGCCTTAAGCACCGCCATCGAAATCCAGCGTGACAAGCAGGGGAAGTGGTCCTTCAAGCTGAAGGTCCGGCCCGCGAGTCAGGCTGCCGTTACCAAGCTCATCGAAAAGCTTGTCAACTACCTGCCTGGCTGACGGCCGCATGCACCTGGTCTCGGCGCCTCGCCCTGGTTCCGGAATCTAAAAAAGCCGGTCCTGCTTCTTTAGCGTGCCGACGGCGCCGATGTTAGCCACCGAAAAGGACACCTCGAATAAGTTCTCGTCGGGAAGGCCCAGGCGGTACACGCGCCGGAATTGTGCGCTGAGGCCGCAGCAGTCGGTGTTGTAAGTCACTTGCGTGGTGGCCCACAGCAGCTTCTGCTGGCGATAGTCGTAGATCGCGTCCACGGCGCCGTTCCAGCCGCGATGGTTGGCGTCGCCGTATCCGGCCCGCATGCGGAACTGGTTGGCATAAGGAGTCAACAGTTGGTTGCTGTGCACTTCGTTGTTGCCGCCGGAGGCAAAGTACTTCTTCCAGCGGTAATCCGCCGTGAAGCTGCTGTTCACGATGGCGCGCACGCGGGGGTCGTAGTCCGTCTGCCAGGAAATACTGAAACCGTTCAGCGGACTGACGCGCATGGTGGAGACTACCGGCGAGGCGCTCCGCGGGCCCACCAGAAATGCGTAGCCCGTGAGATCGGCAGTGTTGGTGAAGACGTTGCGCTCGCCCGCGATCAGGGCGCCGCCGAAGGTAGGATCGAAATATCGCTTCTGCGCCAGCTCCCAGGTGAACACTTCCTTGACCGTGTCGCCGCGCTTGGCGTAGAGCCGGTTGGCGAGCGAAATCTCCACTTCGTTGGTGTTGGAGCGCAGGTCTGTGTCATCGAAACGAATGTAGCGGTCGAAATCGGAACCCACTCCGGTCACATAGAGATAAGTGGCGCGCGGCTCGATAATATGTTTGAGTTTGTCTCCTAAGAAGGTCTTCCTCTCATACACACGCTCTAGCGAGGGTAGAATCAGGTCCAGCGAAAAATCCCGCGAGCTGCGCAGCACGGCTGAGTCGACCGTATGGAAGTGATCCTCATACGGCGCTTGCGATTCGGAATAAAAAGTCTCCTCGATGCCGATGCTGGGGACGAAGTGCACCGGCCCCAGGCTGAACGCCGTGGTAAGATGCGGCGCAAAGTCGGTGCGGTTGGTGAGATAGCTGGTCCGGAACGAGTCGGTCACCTCGGTGAAACTGCTGTTAAAAAACGGCTGGTAGCGGGACATCAGGCCGGTAGATGCATCGAGAGAATACCACAGCGGCAGGCTGGAAAGAATGCCGTGGTCGCGGCTGCTGAACTCCTCTTCCGGCAGCTTGCGGATGGTTACGGCATCGGCCACCTGGCTCTGTTTGCCGGTGACCGGATCGGTGATCTCGTACTCCACGGTGTCGAACAACTGCGTCCGCGAGACCAGCGTGTCGAAGGTGTAAGTGGACCAGGTTTTGTCGAGGAAGGCCGAGGAGTGGATCTCGGAACCGACGGTCTCGTTATAGGATTGCGAAAAGTCCTGCCGGAAAAGCAGCGTCGAAGTGTAGTTCAGGGTGCCGCTGGCGGTCCATCCGTCGCCTAACGCCGATTTTCCTACTCCGTAAGCGGTCATCCCGCTGGGCGAGTACGTCTGGCCGCCGGCAGAACCGAAAACCACGAAATCGAAATCGGTGCCTGGCTTGGGCTTGCCGCGGAACTCGGCATGGTGAGTCACTAACCCCGAGTCGAAGACTTGCGCCTCGTAAGTCAGGTCGTAACTGCGGTTGATCGCCCAGAAATAGCCCATGCCCACGCCCCATCCGCGCAGGGAATTGTGAAACGGGCTGGGCAGCAGGACGCCGCTCTTGCGCGGCTCGCGTTTCAGCGGATGATAGAACCACGGGAAGAAGAACACCGGGATGCCGTCCAGCAGAAACTCGCTGTCGTAAGCTTTGGCGCGGTCGTGCGGGATGATGTCGAACTTCGGCCCGCGCAGCTTCCACCAAGGCTTGGGCACGGTGCAGTTGGTCACCCAACCGTTGTGTAGAATGTACTTGGTTTCGTCGCGTTGGGCCCATTCGCCTTCGAAATGAAACGGCGCGCTGGAAGTCAGAAAGCCCGGTTTGGTGATGATGCGCGATTGCGTTTCGCCCACCACGTTGTAGAACGTGCCGTGCTCGTTGCCCCTCTCGGTGTGGTAGTCCAGCTTGTCGCACCAGAGTTTTTCGTTCCTGGCGAAATCGTAGAAGTAGACGTGCCCTTCGGCGTGCAGATCCTGGGTCTCTCCGTCGTAGACGATATCGTCGGCGCGAAACAGCATGCGCGAGTCTTCGATCTCCGCGGGATGGCCGTGCGCCTTGCGGACTTTGCCATCGTCCGTCTGCGAGCACTCGGTTTCCGGGCAATCCGCCGGGCTCAGGGTGACCACCCAGGCGCCCAGCGAGAGTGTCGCCGGGTCCACCGCGGGCGGAGGCTCCTTGGTCTGTATGGGCCTCTGGGAAGTGGCTTTACCGGTGGTGGGAGATTCTGTGTGAGTTTGAGTACTAGTTGGTTCCTGCGCGCGGGCTAGAGTGGATAAAGCCAGCATCCCCAATAATGTAAGCGCAATTATACAGGTATTACACGAAGATTTTACGTGACAAACCAGTACTTTTGTGCTAAGAACTGTAAGAGAGCTGTATCTGAAGGTCCCCAATGGGCAAAGTTAGCATACTTCCCAGGGATTCGGGTATCGGCGGCGAGGGTTCGATCAAATGACTTGTAGTTACTGCGGTGCACGGGATGGCGAGGCGGAACATCGATGCCGCCGATGCGGACGCAAGCCCGGTGACACGCTCAACGGGGAGGTGACCTTCCGCCGCACTAACGGCGCCCTGGCCACCAAGCCCCGGCGCACGGTGGTATTGCAAAGCCCAGTCATAGTCTCTTCCGATCCACGGGACTTGTCCGGGGCGGTGCAATTCAGCCTGTTCACGCCCAATGTGATCCCGATTTCCGCCCCTCGCGCGGTTCCGCATACGAAGGGACCCCCGCCGCCGGGGGTTTCGCGTCCGGGCCAGCGTCCGGCGGCCAGCGACTCGGCAAGCGGCATCAAGCCCTCGGTTCGCCGGGGGCCGCGCGTGGTGGAGGGTCAGTGCGAGCTGGAGTTTCTAGCTCCACTGCCCTTACAACCGCGTACCCTCGGCACCACCGTGGATGCCAGGATCTATTGCGACGCGACGGCCGCCACGCCGTTGCACCGTGCCCTGGCGGCTGCGCTGGACTGGAGCATGGTGTTCATCGGCTGGGGGCTGTTCCTCGCGGTCTTCTATCTCTGCGGGGGGGGATTCTACCTCACGCGGAACAATCTGCTGACCTTCGGGGCCGCACTGCTACTCATCCGTTGCGCCTACGGACTTTTCTGGACCATCGTCGGCACGGAATCGGCGGGAATGCGCTGGACGCATTTGCGGCTCATCACCTTCGAAGGCTTTCCGCCGGACCAACACCACCGCCTGCTGCGATTTGCCGGCTCCGGCCTGAGCTTCTTCACGATCGTCGGCGCCCTGTGGGCACTGGTCGACGAAGAGAGCCTGGGCTGGCAGGACCACATCTCCAAAACCTTCCCCACCGCGGACGACCTGCGATCCTGCATCTTCCTGCGGCGCTAAAGTGGTGTCCGCGAGATGACTGCACAGAATTCTTGAAGCCCATGAAGCCTATTGTGGGGCGGACCCCCTGGGGGGCACCCTCTGGGTCCGCCGACGCCCTCGTCGGCCCCTCCCGGCGTGGCTCGATAGCCTCGCCTTGGCGCGACAGGCCGGCCAGGGGGCCGGCCGCGGACCGGGGGGTCCGCCCCACAAAGAACCGCAAGAATCGTACGTTTATTTCGTGGACGATACGGCTCGCGGCAACCGGCGCGAAGAGCGGCTGTTGGCCAAAATGAAAAAGGCCCCGAGCTGGGTATCTCGGGGCCTGCACTCAGAGGGGTTGGCGGCGGGAGGGGACTCGCCGCCAGGGATGCTGTCTGTGTTGACTCAATATTAACAATTTGAGATCCGATTGTCCAGTAATATTCCGCGGCGCCCCGTTTTTTTTTGCCTGCCGCCCGCACACCTTCACCTGGCGCCCCGCGAAGCATTGTTTTCTTAAAGATAACGCGGCTGAAATAACCAAAGCGGTATTGAGCCAGTGCGCCCTAACGGGGTAACTTTGCTTAAGAAGGCGGTGCGTGGTGACGGAAACTCAACAAGAGGACAATGCGGAAGGCAGGCTCGGCGAAGCTGGAGGCAGGCTCGGCGAACGCGAGCGCCGCATGAAACGCCGGTTCCGGATCGAGCAGGAGGTCCGGTACAAGATGCTCTACGGTCTGCGCATCGCCGAGACCGGCACGGGCCACACCGTGAATATTTCGAGCAGCGGTGTGTGGATTACCACCGAGAACCTGCTCACCTCCGGAATGCCGGTGGAACTGTCCATGAACTGGCCCGTACTCCTCAACGAATCCTGCCCCATGAAACTGATGATTTACGGCTGTGTGGCGCGCAGCAACGGGAAAGGCGCCGCGGTGACCATCGAGCGATACGAATTCCGTACTCAGGGATCCCGCGCATTCCAGCAGCCGGTTGTTCCGGCGCCGGTCGAGCTGCGGATGTCGAACTAGCGGCCTGGCCAGCCGAAGCCGCGGAGCGTTCCGCTCGTGGCACTCCGATTGCTCCAACCAAGCCGAGATGCTTTGGGCCATCGCGGCAATCCTGGCGGTGTTATGGCTCCTGGCGTGGGCAACTGCCCACATGCTGGGAGGCTTCGTTCACATTCTACTGGTGGTGGCCCTCGCAGTCCTGCTGATCCAGGTGACCATGGGCAAGCGGGAAGCCTAGGCTAGTTCACAGGCCGCGCAGCACGCGCGCCGGCAGGGTCACCAGGGCCCACACCAGCTCCAGGACGCCCTCCACGGCAATGCCCACGATGCGGAACGGCAGCAGCAGGAGCCACGCCAGGGGATAAAGCACCAGCGCCACCAGGGCCAGCGGCCAGCAAAAGAAAAGCAGGATCAACCACAGCAACAGCTTTACCACGCGTTTCCTCCGTCTCTACTCTAATACGAACAAAGGCAAGCAATTGTTGCAGTCTGCTACCATAAAAACTTCGCTCTCATGTTGCGCTTTGAGACCGCCGGAGAGTCTCATGGCGAGTGCCTGGTAGCCACACTCGCCGGACTGCCCGCCGGTATACCAATCTCGCTCGATCGGGTCAACCGCGAACTGTGGCGGCGTCAGCAGGGCTACGGGCGCGGCGGACGCATGAAGATCGAAACCGATCGCGCCGAAATTGTCGCCGGGGTTCGGCACTCCCATACCATTGGCGCGCCGGTGGCCATTCTGATCCGCAATAAAGACTGGCAGAACTGGACGGAAGTGCTGCCGGTGGAAGACGCCGCGGGCGGGGAGGATAAGCGCAAGCCGGTCACCCGGCCGCGCCCCGGCCATGCCGATCTGGCGGGTGCGCTCAAGTACAATTTTCACGATGCCAGGTATATTTTGGAGCGCGCCAGCGCCCGCGAAACCACCGCGCGCGTGGCCGCCGGCGCCGTGGCGAAGGCTCTGCTCGCGGAATTCGGCATCCAGGTGCTCAGCCATACGGTAGCCGTGGGCGCGGTAACGCTCGACCGTCCCGTGGACTGGGAAGAATTGGCCGCCCTCAGCCGGAAAGACGAAGTGCTGCTGGGTTGCGTGGACGCGGCCGTGGAGCTGCGCATGAAAGCAGTGGTGGACGAAGCCTATCGCACGGGCGACACCGCGGGTGGCGTGTTCGAAGTGGTGGCGCACGGCGTCCCGGCCGGCCTGGGATCGCACGCCACCTGGGATTCGCGCCTGGACGGTCGTCTGGCGCAGGCCATTGTTTCCATACAAGCCGTGAAAGGCGTGGAGGTGGGATCGGCCGCGGAAGGCGCGGCCAGCTTCGGATCGAAGGTGCAGGACACCATCCATTACGATCGCCAGAGCGCCCGCTTCACCCGCGGCGCCAATCGGGCCGGCGGCCTGGAGGGCGGCATCACCAACGGGCAGGATGTGGTGGTCCGCGGGCTGCTGAAGCCGATCTCCACGCTGCGGCGACCGCTGGAATCGGTGGACCTGGCCACGCGGGAGCCGGCGCTGGCCGCCTATGAGCGGTCCGACGTGTGCGTGGTCCCGGCGGCCGGCGTGGTGGGCGAGGCTATGGTGGCCCTGGTGCTGGCGCAGGCGTTTCTGGAAAAGTTTGGCGGCGACTCCTTAGGTGAGACGCGCCGCAATTACGCAGGCTATCTGCAACAAGTGAAGGATTTTTAATTCTTATTATGGTTTACCCGATTGTGAAGTTTGGCAACCCCGTGCTGGAGCGGGAAGCCGACACGGTGACGGAGTTCGATACGCCCGAGCTCCACCAGTTCCTCGACGACATGTTCGAATCGATGTATGCCGCCAAAGGCGTGGGGCTGGCGGCGCCGCAGATCGGCTTTGGCAGGAAGATCGCCGTCATCGACGTCTCCAACGGGCAGAACCCGTCCGACAAGCTGGTGCTCATCAATCCCAGGATCCTGCACATGGAAGGGAAACAGGTGGGCGAAGAAGGCTGCCTCAGCATCCCGGGATTCCGCGAGCCGGTGCGGCGCGCCAAACGCGTGACCATCGGCGCGCAAAACGCCAAGGGAGAAGCTTTCGAAATGACCGGTGAGGACCTGCTGGCGCGCGCCTTCCAGCACGAAACCGAACACCTCCTCGGCCGCCTCTATATCACCCACGTCAGCACCCTGAAGCGCGACCTGATCAAGCGCAAAATCAAGAAGCTGCAGCGCGCCGGGGATTGGGACTGAGGCGCCATGCGCCTGGTCTTCCTGGGCACGCCGGCCTTCGCCGTCCCCTCGCTGGAGCGCGTGGTAGCGGCGGGGCACACGGTGCTGGCGGTGGTGACGCAGCCCGACCGGCCGCGCGGCCGCGGCCAGAATCCCGCCCCTCCGCCGGTGAAGCAAGCGGCTCTCAGCCTGGGCCTGCCGGTGTATCAGCCGGAACGCGTGCGGCGGCCGGAAGCCGTGGAATTCCTGCGCGCCCTGCCGGTGGACGCCATGGTGGTAGTGGGCTACGGGCAGATCATTCCGCAGAGCATCATCGACATGGCGCCGCTGGGGATTATCAACGTCCACGGTTCGCTGCTGCCCCGCTACCGGGGCGCGGGGCCGGTCGAGTGGGCCATCCTGAACGGCGAAGAGCGCACCGGCGTCACCACCATGCGAATCGATGCCGGCATGGATACCGGGGACATGCTCCTCAAGGCCGAAACGGCGATTCGACCCGACGAAAACGCCGTGGAGCTGCGCCAGCGCCTCTCCGCGATGGGCGCGGACCTGCTGGTGGAGACCCTGGCGGGCCTGGCCGAAGGGCGCATCGTCCCGCAGAAGCAGGACAACTCACAGGCCACCTACGCGCCGCTGCTCAAAAAGGAAGACGGCCTTATCGACTGGACCCGCGACGCGCAGGCGATTCACAACCAGGTGCGCGGCCTGCAGCCCTGGCCCGGCGCCTACACGGCATTCCGCGGCCAGACGCTGCACCTGTGGAGAACGCGGCAGTGGAGCGAGGTGTTGGCCCGGCGGGACGCCACTCCGGGAAAGCTGGTGAGCCTGAAACCTCCGGTGGTGGGTTGCGGCTTCGGCTTGCTGGAACTGGTCGAAGTGCAGCTCGCAGGCCGCAAGCGCATCCTGGCGGCCGATTTCGCAAATGGCCAGCGCTTGACCGAGAATGAAATTTTAGGAGACCCACGCACTTGAAGCTGCCCCTCGGATACCTGTACTCCGCGACCTACGCCGGCATTCGCCAGGCTGAGAAGAACGACCTGGCGCTGATTGTCAGCGGACTGCCTGCCGCGGCTGCCGCCGTGTTCACGCAAAACCGCATCCAGGCAGCGCCCGTGCGGCTCGCCCGGCGCAACCTCCAACGCTCCGGCGGGATGGCCGGCGCCATCCTGGTGAATGCCGGGAATGCCAATTGCGCCACCAGGACCGGCGATGCGGTAGCGCTCGCCACATCCAAAGCGGCCGCCAGGTTGCTGAAGCTGCCGGCCGCGCAGGTGCTGCCGGCATCCACCGGAGTCATCGGCGTGGAGCTTGACCCTTCCAAAATCACCGGCGCTTTGCCCCGCCTGGCTGCCGAACTGCGTCCGGATGGCTTTGACGATGCCGCCTGCGCCATTATGACCACGGACAAAGTGCCGAAGACGGCGTTCGGCGAAGTGAAGCTCGGCCGCGGCGTGGTGCGCATCGCGGGCATGACCAAAGGCTCCGGCATGATCCAACCCTTGATGGCTACCACGCTGGGGTTCGTCATGACCGATGCCGCGGTGTCCCCGGCGGTGCTGCGCGGCGTGCTGAAACGGTCGGTCGAGCGCAGCTACAACCGCGTTTCGGTGGATGGCGACACCTCGACCAACGATACCCTGGTGCTGCTGGCCAACGGCGCATCCGGCGTGCGGCCCGATGCCAAGGATCTGCCCAAATTCGAAGAGGCGGTAGCGCGCGTCATGGAATCGCTGGCCCGGGCCATCGCCCGCGACGGCGAAGGCGCGCGCAAGCTCATCACCATACGGGTGGCCGGGACGGCAAGCGGCGATGGCGCCGCTCGCATCGCGCGGGCCATCGCTAACTCGCCGCTGGTGAAGACGGCCATCGCCGGCTCCGATCCGAATTGGGGACGCATCCTATCCGCCGCCGGCAATGCGGGAGTCGCGTTCGATCCGGCCAGGACCGATATTCGCATGCAGCAGGTGCTGGTCTGCCGGGGCGGGCTGGCGGTGGACTTCGAGGAAGCCGAGCTGAAGCGGAAACTGGACGACTCCGAATGCGACATCCGCGTGACCGTTCGCGGCAAAGGCAAGGGCACGGCGCTTTTCTGGACGTGCGATCTCACCGAAGGCTACATTCAGATCAACGCCAGCTACAGGACTTGAACATGACACGCCGCCTGCTGATCCTGCTCCCCGTGGCCGCCTGTCTGCGGGCCGACTCCGAGCGCGAGGTGGTGGACCTGATCATAGACGCGGCCACCGGCCTGAGCGCCGGCAAACCTGAAGTATTTCTTGAAGTTTTCGATCCTTCCATGGCGGATTTCGGGAAGTTACGCACCGCGGTGGAGGGGCTGGTGAGCCAGGCGCAGGTGAGTTGTTCCATCGAGGTCGAGAGCAACCAGGGGGATGACGCCGCGCGCACCCTGGAACTCGACTGGATTCTGCGCATCGACCGCGGCAGCGACTCCGCCGGTTCCACCCATCGCCAGAAAACCGTCAAGTGCCGGCTCCGCAAGGTGGGCAAGAAATGGCGGATCGTTTCCTTCGATCCGCTGGACTTGTTCGCGCCGCTTTAGTACCTAATTGCGGAAGTTCGCGTAGACCCGGCTCGGACGCCAACTGAGCCGCGCGCGCAGGTAAGCAAGCGGTCCGGCTCCGGAGTCGTACGCCTGCTTCCGCAAGTTGGTGCTAGGCGTGAGCGGCTGGCGAGGGTTACCGCGTTTGCACGTCGCGCACCAGGACACCCGTAGCGGTGGTCTGCTCGATCGGTTGCCTGAACTGCCGGACCGCACCGGGCGCGATGTCCCGTTCGGTGACGGCAACAGCGCCAAGCCGCGAACCGCTTCCATCAGCCAGGTCGAATATCACCACGCCTGCAAGGATCGGGTGGTCGGTTTTGTTCTGCAGGTCTCCCACCAGCAGGCTGCCTCCGGTGTGTTCGCAATGGACATCCAGGACTTCAAGCTCTTTGTTGGATTCCACTCCGAAGTCCGTGTTCAAGTTGGGCAAGATCCTCGCCTCCTTCTCCGCGGCAGCGGGTTCCCTGGCTGGCTTGGCGGACTTGGATGCGTGGACCACGATAGCCACCATGGCCAAGCCCACTACGGCGGCCACCGGGAGCGCGAACCACAGAACGCGCGTCAACTTCTGGCCGAAAGTGCGGTTGGTGAGGTAGAACGGGTCCGACGGGGATGGCGCGGAGAGAAAACGCTCCAGCGACGCAAACAGGCGAAGCTTGCGCGGGGAGGAATCCGCGGTCTTCTGGGCGCCCGGCGTCATGCCCACGAAGATGATGGATTCGATGAACTTTCGAAAACGGTTTGCCATAAGCAGGCGGCCCAAGCCGTTGCCTATTATAACGTGCCGTTTGAAGGAAGGTCACTGCTATCCAATGGCTATTTCCGCGCCCCGTGAGGCCCGCGCAGCGGCAGCAGAGGCATGAAGAACGCGCCGTCTGCTACCATTCGGGTGAAACCATGCCTAAGTTGATCGGCTCTCCGACGAAGATTGCGACCGTCGGCAGCCTGCCCAAGTTCAGCGACGAGTACGTCGGTCTCGTCAATACCGGGAATTCCAAGGTCTCCATCACCCATATGCACTCTCCGCCGGGATGGGAGGGCGTCGGCCGGACAGCCCAGTTTCACGAATTCAAGGTGGTCTTCAAAGGGTTGGTCCGCGTGACTTCGCCCGCAGGCGACATCGACGTCGAGGCGGGACAGGCGGTCCACGTGGAGCCGGGCGAGTGGGTACGCTTCTCGACCCCCACCGGGGAAGGCGCCGACTACATCACGGTCTGCACGCCGGCTTTTTCGCTCGCCGCGGTGAGGCGGGACGACTAGGCCCCGGAAGGTGCTTATTAACCGTGCCCTCTGGCCCGGCTCGGTAACCCTTAGCGAAATCGACGTGCCCGTATCCGAGCCGGGCCCAGGGCACCCCGTCAGGAAGCGGTTTCGGCCGGAAATCCCCGAAACGGCTAAGCCCCCCGGCCCCGGAAGGGTGAGTGTGTGCCGCGCCGGCGATTGGCGCTACAATGGCAACCGGCCGCGCACGTCCGCGGCGTACCTGGCGGAGCCGGCGCCACCGGCGGCCGCATGAAAAGGATAAACGGATGAGAGTAACGAAATCTAGCACCCTGGCGATCGCTTGCTTCGCGGTAGCGCTGGCTGTCCCCGGCTACGGACAGACCGACTCGGGAATCCCCCACCTCCAGAAACAAGGAACGGCGACGCAGTTGATCGTGGATGGCAAACCGTTTCTGGCCGTGACTGGAGAGTTGGGCAATAACTCGGCGACCAGTCTGGAGTACATCGCGCCCTCGTGGCCGAAACTCAAAGCGGGCGGTTTGAATTGCGTGCTGGCCGCGGTGCTCTGGTCCCAGTTTGAGCCCGAAGAGGGCAAGTACCAGACGGACCTGGTGGATGGCGTCATCCAGGCGGCCCGCGCCCACGATCTGAAGCTTGTACTGCTGTGGTTCGGAAGCTGGAAGAACGGCACTTCGAGCTATCCGCCGACTTGGGTGAAGGCCGATTACAAACGGTTCCCGCGCATCCAAATCAAAGGCGGCAAAAGCATCGAGCTGCTCAGCACGCTGGGCGATGCCACGCGGGACGCCGACGCCCGCGCCTTCCGCGCACTGATGACCCACATCAAATCCGTGGACCAGCAGCACACGGTGCTGATGATCCAGGTGGAGAACGAAGTGGGAGTGTTGCGGGATTCGCGCGACCGGTCGCCAGCGGCCAACAAGGCGTTCGCCGGCCCCGTGCCCAAAGAACTCATGGACTATCTGCAGCAGCACAAGGACACGCTGGCGCCGGAGCTGAAGGAAGTGCTGGCGCAAAACGGCAACAAGACGGCGGGAACGTGGGAGCAGGTTTTCGGTCCGGGCAAGCCGGATAGCGTGGACATGCCGGTGCAGACCTCCAGTCCGCCCATGACTCCGGAAGAGCACGAAACGGCATGGCGGAAACTGCACTGGCCGGTGGATGAGATGTTCATGGCGTGGAATTACGCGCGGTTTGTCAACAAGGTGGTGGCAGAGGGCAAGGCGGGGTATAACATTCCCATGTATGTGAACGCCTGGCTTCAGCAGCCGAGCATGGCGTGGTCTGGAACTTATCCGAGCGGCGGCCCGCTGCCGCAGGTGCACGATATCTGGCGCGCGGGCGCACCCGGCATCGACATCCTGGCGCCGGATCTCTACCTGGAATATTTCGACGAAGTCTGCGACCGGTTCACGCGCAACGGAAACCCCCTGTTCATTCCGGAAACCAGCGCCAACCCGAACAACGTGATCAAGGCTTTCGTCAATCACAACGCCATCGGTTACTCGCCGTTCTACATCGACCGGTCAGTGACTGCGGACGGCGAACTGGCGAACACGTACCGCCTGATCACGGAGATGGCTCCGGTGATTGCGGCGCAGCAGGGAAAGAACCGCATGGCCGCGGTGACCGGGAGGCCGGGCGATTGGCCGGCCAAGGTGAGCGTCGGCGAGTACACGCTGAACCTGACGTTCATGGGCGCCGGCCGGATTCCGATCGCGCCCGAACCTACCGCAGCAGCGGCAGCGGGGGGCGGACGCGGCGGACGCGGCGGCGCGGCCGCCCAACCGCCGGCTGAAACGGCCATCTTCATCAACGCCGGCCCCAACGAATATTACATGCACGGCACCAGCGGGAACATCCGGGTCAGCTTCACGGCGAATACGCCCGGGCCGCAGATTGTGGGACTCGGAGACGTGCAGGAAGGCAAATTCGTCAATGGCAAGTGGGTGGTGGTCCGCCAACTGGGCGGCGACGACACGGGCCAGGGCGAAATTCTGACCATTCGTCCCAACACTACCATGCGCGTGACGGTCTACCGGTACGAGTAGGTGGGGCAGACCCCCTGGTCTGCAACGGGTCCCCCTGGGGTGTTTAAGCCGTTTTGGGGAATGCCTCCGCTCGCTCACGCTCGCGGCTCGGTAACCCCTGCGAAATCAACGCGTCCCGTGTCCGAGCCGCGACCGTCAGGGAGCGGTTTCGGCCAGGCACCGGCCCAGGTAACTGCGCTGCCACTGGCGGGACGGGGGCGTCCGGACCCAGGGGATGCCCCGACCAGGGGGTCCGCCCCACGAATTATGAATAGACGATCGTTTCTCTGGGGGTTGGGCGCGGCTGCCGCGGCCAGAGGCCAGCAGCGGCCGGCGCCCTCATTCCCGGATATCTTGCGGGCGCCCGACAGCGTCACGGCTTTCGGCGAAGCGAGATCCGGGTCAATCAGCCTGACGCGCCAGGGAGACCGCTGGCACGGAAATGACGTCGAGGTTTCCACCGAACTGCGCCCGGGCAAGCGTGGAGCGCAGATGGCGGTCCTGATCGCGGCGCCGAAGACCAGCCTGACCCGCGTGCGCCTCGGCTGGCGCGGCGCCTTTCCGGGCGGGTGCCGCTTTCTGGGCGATCACTGGGAGCGTTCCTACGGCGATCTGGAGTGGCGCGGGCTGGTGGGCGACCGCCTGATGCCGTGGTACTTCCTTGCCTCCAATGGCGGCGTCACGCATGGCTACGGCGTCAAGACCGGCGCAGCCTCCGTCTGCTGCTGGCAGGCGGATGGCGGCGGAATCACGCTGTGGCTTGACGTGAGCAACGGCGGCGGCGGAGTCCAACTGGGCGAGCGGCGCCTGGAAGCGGCTACCGTGGTCGAGCGCAAAGGACAGCCGGGCGAGCCGGCCCCGGAGGCGGCGCGCGCCTTCTGCCGCATGATGTGCGACCAGCCGCGGCTGCCGGCCAAGCCCCTCTACGGGAGCAACAACTGGTACTACGCGTATGGCCGGAACACGTCCGCGGAAGCCAGCTTGCGGGACGCCGCGCTCATGGCGGAGCTTGCGCCGGCGACGCCAGCGAACCGCCCGTTTGCGGTGATCGATATGGGGTGGGGCGCCGCGCGGGATGGCGCCGGCCCGGTGGCCGCAACCAGCAAAAGCTATCCGGACATGGCCGCATTGGCGCGGGGCATGAAAGACCTGGGCGTGCGTCCGGGGATCTGGATGCGGCCAACCCTCACAACCGGCAAACCAGCCGAGAGTTGGCGTTTGCCGCCCGCCGGCGGAAGGCAGGGCGGCGAGCTGATCGCGATCGACCCCAGCATTCCGGAGGCTCTGGCTTACATTGCCGAAAGCGTCGGCCAGGTTCGCCGGTGGGGCTACGAACTGATCAAGCACGACTACTCCACCTTCGATCTGACCGGCCGCTGGGGTTTCGAAATGGGCCCGGACCTCACCAGCAGAGGGTGGCACTTTCACGATCGCGCCAAGACCACTGCGGAGATCGTCCTGGACTTGTACCGGGCCATTCGCCAGGGCGCCGGAGACGCCGTCCTGCTGGGCTGCAACACCATCGGGCACCTGGCGGCGGGCCTGGTGGAGGCGCAGCGCATCGGAGACGACACCAGCGGACAGGAATGGAGCCGCACCCGCAAGATGGGCGTCAACACCCTGGCCTTCCGCATGGCGCAGCACAACACCTTCTTCGCGGCGGATGCGGACTGCGTTCCCATTACCCGCGCCATTCCATGGAGTCTCACAAAGCAGTGGCTCGATCTGGTGGCGCGCAGCGGAACGGCGCTGTTCCTCTCCGCGGATCCGGCGGCGGTGGATGCGGAGCAAAAGCCGGTTCTCAGGGCGGCGCTGGCCGCAGCCGCCGGGACGCATCAGCCGGGCGTGCCGCTGGACTGGATGGACACGACCACGCCCGCGCGCTGGCGCCTGGACGGCAAGATTGTAAGATACGACTGGTACACGGAAGAGTGAATCGCGCGCGTGAGCAAGCGGCCCCTGAGTGGCGCCGAATCCGGCGGTCCGGGAACCTGCCCAGTTCCCGGTTGCTCGTCGTGATCGTCGCCACGGCAATTCCGTGCGGTCGGCGCGTCGGGCTGTTTCGCCGCCGCCCGTGGCCGTCAGGCGCGGAATCCCGCGTCCTGTGCGTCCAGGAAGTCCACTTTGGGCGGCTCGACTCCCAGTTGGCGCAGAAGCGCCGTCACCTGCCCCCGGTGATAGGTTTGGTGCTCCAGCAGGTGAACCATCATACGCCATAGGGCATAGGTCCACGTGTTCCCCCGCGTGCTCGTGCAGGTCATGGGCTGCTCCAGAAGGTCCTCGGGCAGCGCGGCAAGATACTCTTGCATCTCCCGCTCCACCGCGTGCCAACGCTCGCAGACGGCTTCCAGCGTAGGGAAGTCTTCGGGTGGCGGCAACGCCCGCGCGGACCGCCCGCGCCAGCGCTCCAGCCACAGCCACTCCACCGCAACCAGGTGCGCCAGGGTGTCGCGCACCGAAGGGAAGCTGTTCCCCAACGGACGCAGAAACTGCTCGCCGGTGAGTGCGGCGCAGGTCTGCAATTGGCGATCCCGCGCCCAGTAGTTATGTGCGAACAGCTCTTTCAAAGCGGACAAAGAGATTGCATGGTCCATGTTTCAGTAAACCACGGCGCCCACGGGCGTAATTGCCCCGCCATTGCCCGCGCGCAAGCCGCCCAACGTTCCGCCGATCGTCGGACGCCTGCCGGCTGGACCGCGCGCAACCCGTGGGGTCAC